>Ga0114964_10000220_pt1 | contig 43689 bp, 41 predicted proteins | sample C_131016_MF_Meta_FD_92638 | JGI IMG/M metagenome (GOLD analysis project Ga0114964, IMG submission 92638) | Freshwater microbial communities from Lake Croche, Canada to study carbon cycling - C_131016_MF_MetaG | ecosystem: Environmental > Aquatic > Freshwater > Lake | place: Lake Croche, Canada... | reverse complement strand
GCGCGCGGTTTCTTCGAGCTCCTCCAGCAAGGCCATGGTGGATGCCGGCGTGTGGTGCCACACGTTGGGGCCTAAACGCGGCAGCATCACCGCGCGAATCGGGGTGCCTTGCGCCGCATAGCTTCTGATCAATTCCGCCACCTCTCGGGCCGCCTCAGGGCTGCCTGGGCGGTGGTAGTTTGTCAGCGGTACATGCCCCACTTTCATTACAAAATAAGGCGTGATGGGCGGCACAAGCTCCGGCCCACGGGCCTTCAAGCTGAGGGCCACGCAGTGCGTGCTGTGGGTGTGGATCACGCAACGCGTGTCGCTGTCATGCGCGCAGGCTGCGGTGTAAATCTGGCGGTGCAAGGCGATGGTTTTGCTGCCCTTGTCGCCGCTGACTTGTTGGCCTTGCAGGTCGAGTTTGGCCAGACGAGCCGGGTCTAAAAAGCCCAGACACGCATCGGTGGGTGTGATCACAAAGCCGTCGTCTAAGCGCACACTGATGTTGCCGGCTGTGGCATGCACATAGCCGCGCTCAAACAAGCTGCGGCCTGCGCGGCAAATCTCTTCGCGGGCTTGGGATTCGGTCAGACGCATGCCAACACTGTAAAGGCTTTGGTGAAAAAATCTGCGGTGCCAAAGTTGCCCGACTTGAGGGCCATGTGCAGACCGCCCCCGGCGGATGGCGCATGGCACCACGGCACGCCCGGGTCGATTTGCGGGCCGATCTGCAGCTGCGCAATGCCCAGTGCCTGAACGCAAGCCCCCGAGGTCTCACCGCCCGCCACCACCAATTGCTGAACGCCCAAGCCCACCAAGCCACGGGCCACGGCGGCCAATGCATGTTCGACCAAGGCCCCCGCTTGCGCCACGCCCAACTGCGCTTGCACCTGCTGGACGGCCTCGGGCTCGGCGGTGGAATACACCAGCACCGGCCCGTCTTTCAACAGGGGTGCGGCCCAGGCCAGCACCTGCTGGACCACCGCATCGCTTTGCCCGTGCATCAGGTTGGCGGGGTGGATCGCCCTTGCCGGCCGGCCGGTGGCTTGGAAGTGCGCAACCTGCGCGTGGGTGGCGACCGAGCAACTGCCCGAGACCACCGCTTGCATGCCCGCCGCTGCAGGCAATTGGCTGGCTTGCAGCGAAGGCTGCAGCCCAAAGTTGGCTGGCAGGCCGATCGCCACGCCCGAGCCAGCAGTGACCAAGGGCATGTCTTTCAGGGCGGGGCCCAGCAACAGCAGGTCGGCGTTGCTGGTCGCGTCCACCATCGCCACGCCCACACCTTCGGTGCGCAGTGCGCTGATCCGTTCGCGAATCGCGGCCTCGCCTTGCGCCACGGTTTTGTAATCGATCAAGCCGACTTGGCGTTGGGTTTGCGCTTGCATGACACGCACCAGGTTGGCATCCTTCATGGGCGTGAGCGGGTGGTTTTGCATGCCGCTCTCGTTGAGCAACACGTTGCCCGCAAACAAATAGCCCTTGAACACGGTGCGCCCGTTGTCCGGGAAGGCCGGTGTCGCGATGGTGAAGCCGCAGCCCAGCGCGTCCATCAGCGCCTCGGTCACCGGGCCGATGTTGCCCTCTGGCGTACTGTCAAAAGTAGAGCAGTATTTGAAATAGATCTGCGGTGCGTGACCTTCAGCGCCTTGCGCTTGCAGCCAGTGCAAAGCCGCGAGCGATTGGGCGATGGCCTCGGCCTTGGGCACCGTGCGCGACTTGAGGGCCACCACCACCGCGTCGACGTCAGCTGAAAGCGGCGCGGTGGGCACGCCAATGGTCTGCACCACCCGCATGCCCGCGCGCACCAGGTTGTTGGCCAAGTCGGTGGCACCGGTGAAGTCGTCGGCGATGCAACCCAGTTTCAAAGTGCTCATGCTTTGCCTTGGGGCAATTGAATGCCCGGGAAAATCTTGATCACCGCGCTGTCGTCTTCCTGGGCAAAGCCTGCGGTGCTGGCCTGCATGAACATTTGGTGCGCGGTGCTCGAGAGTGGCAGCGGGAACTTGCTGGCACGGGCCATGTCGAGCACCAGACCCAGGTCTTTGACAAAAATATCCACCGCAGACAGCGGCGTGTAATCGGCCGCCAGCACATGGGCCATGCGGTTTTCAAACATCCAGCTGTTGCCTGCGCTGTGGGTGATCACCTCGTAGAGCGCCGCCGGGTCCACGCCTTCGCGCAGCCCCAGCGCCATGGCTTCGGCTGCAGCGGCAATGTGCACGCCGGCCAACAGCTGGTTGATGATCTTGACCTTGCTGCCCGCACCCGCGCTGTCGCCCAGCTTGTAAACCTTGGCGGCCATCGCGTTCAAAAAGGGTTCGGCCAGCGCGTAGGCTGCGGGTTTGCCAGCGGTCATCATCGTCATTTGGCCGCTGGCCGCTTTGGCGGCGCCGCCCGAGATGGGCGCGTCCACATACAACAGGCCCATGGTTTCAAGCCGCGCCTCGAGCGCGACCGACCCCTTCGGATCCACGGTGGAGCACATCACGAACACGCTGCCCGGCTTCATGCGGGCCGCACAACCCGCCGTGTTGCCGGGGGCGGTGCCATTGCCAAACAACACGCTATCGGTTTGCGCAGCGTTGACCACGACCGAAATGACCACATCGCAAGCCGCGCCCAATGAAGCCAGCGAGTCGTGCGCCACACCGCCGTCGGCTGCAAAGGCGGCGGCAAGGTCGCGCCGGACATCAAATACATGCAGGTTGTGTCCCGTACGGCGCAGCGAAGCCGCCATGCCCGAGCCCATCGCCCCCAATCCGATCAAACCCACTGAGGTCGTGCTCATTGGTAGAAATCCTTTGCCTGGTTAAGTTGTGATTCAAAGATAACACGGCACAGCGCCCTGCTTGGTCGGGCGTATGGAGGCCGCCCCATCAAAGTCTTTTGCCACCCAAAATAGCAAATCCTTCCTGAAACACAACGCACAAGGGGGATTCTTCATCCACTGGAAAAACGCCATGCGTGCTGGCCACATGCTTGCGGTGCCAGATGAAAAGGGCCGGGTCTCTGAGCGTTTAAGGCTGAGGTCCCCAAGGCGCTGACAGCATCAGCTTGTTGTTTTGCTCGCGGATCAGCGGACGGATTTTGGCGGCAAAAGCCATGAATTCAGCATCGCCAAACACACCGGCCCAAAATGCGCGCCGGTCGGCATCGTCGTCAAACTTCCAGACATGGATCAGCTCGTTGATGGCGCCCACATCGCCGGTGAAATAGCCCACCAGTTTTTGGGGGTGTTTGGACAAAGCGGGCCAGCCTTCCTGGGTATACAGGGCGGTCAGCTCGCCCATTTTGCCGACGATGGCCGAGTAAGTGCGCAGTTCATAAATTGCCATAAGGACTCCGATGGGGGTTGAAAAAATGATGAGCCAATCCTTCATTGAGCCAGATTGACAAGGTCAAGTCCACCCAAACAGACCCTTACAAACTTCAACATGGCGCAATACATGCAAGTGAATTGTGTGCCATGCTCAATTGAAGTACCCAAACCAGAAAGCTTGACCATGAAGACCAGCAAATTGAACGTTGTATTTCAGGCCGCGTGGATGGCTGCGATGACAGGGGCAGGGTTGACTGGCTGTGTGGTCGCGCCGCCCATGCAACGCGCGGTGGTGGCTCAACCTGTGTATGCGCAACCGCAAGCCATGTACCCGGCGCCTGTGTACCCCGCGGCCCTGTATCCACCTCCCGTTTACCCATCTGCCGTTTATGTGGCGCCACATTACGCCAGTCCTGGCCTCGGATGGGTTTGGTCTGCTCACCCTCGCCAAGGCTGGGGTTGGCGCCATCCACAGCAAGGTTGGCACAAAGGCTGGCGTTGACTTTGAAGCGAAGCTGGCGCTGCGAAGGCGTCAGCCGCGTGTCTTGCGGCTGTGTTTTTGCAATGCCCACTGTGCAAGCGCCGCAGTCGTTGCAAAACCCAACATGATCCAGCCCATGTTGACGGCGCCTGCGTGGGGAACCAGCCCGACCAGGTAGCCCCCGGTGGCCCCGGTCAGTTGCTGCATCAAACCGGCGATGGCCGCCGCCGAACCGGCCACGGCGGGCAGCACGCCCACGGTGCCTGCGAGCGCAGAAGGGTTGATCAAGCCATGACCGAGCCCCAGCAAAAGCAGCGGCAAGGCCACGGCCAGTGCGGTCTCTACCCCGGCCAGGCCCAGGCCCAACATCACGGTCAGACCGCTGATTGTCAATGCGTGGCCCCAGGCCATCACCTGCGCATCCCCCAGGCGATGAATCAGGCGCGTGGTCAAGAAGTTGCCCAGAATGTAGGCCATCGGCACGGCCATGATGAACCAGCCTATTCCGTCGGGACCGATGCCATAGCCTTTGAGCACGATGGGTGCGCCACCCAGAAACACATAAAAGGTGGCCGTGGTGGCTGCAAGGATCGTGACATACAACACAAAACGGGGTTGTTGCACCAGACGCGCGTAGGCGCTGAGCATGGCAGGCAACCAATGGCTGGTGCTGGGGGCCGGCTTGACCCCGCGGGGCAGCCCGAACCTGGCCGCCAAAAACAGCGCCAACGCCAGCACGGACAACAACAAAAAGTTGGCCTGCCAGCCCCAGCGCACATGAATCTGACCGCCCACCAGCGTGGCCAAGGGTGGGCACAGGCCGAGCGACATGCCGATGTAGGCCATCACCCGCGTGCGCTCGGGTCCGGTAAAGAGGTCTTGCACCATGGAGCGGCTGACCACCATGCTGGCGGCGCAGCCTGCACCTTGCAACATGCGGGCCAGGGTCAATGTGGCGATATCCCCCGCCAGTGCCGCCATGACCGACGCCAGCCCTGCCACCGCCAAGCCCAGCATCAGGATGGGCCGTCGGCCATGTTGGTCAGACAGGGGGCCATAGACCAACTGCAAAGCACCGTAGGCGACCACATAGGCACTGAAAGTCAGCTGCACATCCGCTTGCGGGGCCGTGAACAGAGCGCCCCACTCCTGCATGGAAGGCAGGCACAGCGTCATCGACAAAAGGCCAAAAGAAATTTGGGCAATCAAATTGGCGATCAGCCAAGGGCCGTGCAGTGGCGGCGTGTCCACCCGGGCTTGTGGGTTGGGCATCTCAGCCGCGCTGCAGCTTGTAGACCGCAGTGCCCGCCATCAGGTTGGGCCACAGGCGCACCTCTTGCCCCTGGTGCAGGCCAAACGCATCGAGCACTTGCAAGTTGTTTTTAGCTGCCAGGTCACCGAAGTCGGCAAAGGTGCCGACGCGGATATTGGGCGTGTCGTACCACTGGTAAGGCAGCCGTTTGGTCACCGGCATGCGGCCTTGCAGCACGCTCCAGCGGTTGAACCAATGCGCGAAATTAGGAAAGGCAACGATGCCGATTTTGCCGACGCGAGCGGTCTCGCGCAGCATGGTTTCGGCATTGCGCAGGTGTTGCAAGGTGTCGATCTGCAGCACCACGTCAAACGACTGATCGGCAAACATGTTCAGCCCATCGTCCAGGTTCAGCTGAATCACATTCACACCGCGTTGCACGCAGGCGTGCACATTGGCATCACTCAATTCCACGCCATAGCCGGTGCAGCCCTTGTGCTGTTGCAGGTAGGCCAGCAAGGCCCCGTCGCCGCAACCCAGGTCAAGCACGCGGGCGCCATGGGGTACCAGCCGGGCAATGGCTTGCAGGGTCAGCAGGTCGCTCATGCCGACACCCCCGGGCGGAAGTCGCGCGCCATGTGGTCAAAGTAAGAGCGCACCACATTCATATAGCGCGCATCGTCCAGCAAAAATGCATCGTGTCCGTGAGGGGCGTCGATTTCGGCGTAGCTGACATCCAGGCGGTTGTCCAGCAAGGCCTTGACCATTTCGCGGCTGCGGGCTGGCGAGAAGCGCCAGTCGGTCGAAAAGCTGACCAACAAGAACTTGCAAGTCGCGCGCGCCAGTGCCTTGGACAGGTCGCCGCCAAAAGCGCGTGCCGGATCGAAATAATCCAGCGCCCGGGTGATCAACAAATAGGTGTTGGCGTCAAAGTACGCGCTGAACTTGTCGCCCTGGTAACGCAGGTAGCTCTCGATCTGAAACTCCACTTCTTGCGTGGAGTATTTGTAGCCGGTGGCATTGCTCGTGACGGCATCGCGCAACTGGCGACCGAACTTGTCGTTCATCACGTCGTCGCTCAAATAGGTGATGTGGCCAATCATGCGGGCGATGCGCAGGCCGCGTTTGGGGATCACGCCATGGGCGTAAAAGTTGCCCTCGTGAAAATCCGGGTCGGTCACGATGGCGCGACGCGCCACTTCGTTGAAAGCGATATTTTCAGCATTCAGGTTGGGCGCGCTGGCCACCACCACCGCGTGTTTGACGCGTTCGGGGTATTGCAGTGTCCAGCCCAGGGCTTGCATGCCGCCCAGACTGCCGCCCATGATGGCCGCAAGTTGCTGGATGCCCAAAGCGTCAAGCAAGCGTGCTTGCGCATCGACCCAGTCTTCCACGGTCATGACCGGAAAGTCTGCGCCGTACACCAAGCCTGTGTCGGGGTTCAAATGCATCGGGCCGGTGGAGCCGAAGCAGGAGCCCAGGTTGTTCACCCCGATGACGAAAAAATGGTTCGTGTCGACCGGCTTGCCCGGGCCGATCATGTTGTCCCACCAGCCCAGGTTGTGGGGTTGGTCGGCATAGGCGCCCGCCACATGGTGCGAGGCATTCAGCGCGTGGCAAATCAGCACGGCGTTGGACTTGTCGGCGTTGAGCGTGCCGTAGGTTTCGTAGCTCAGCGAATAGGCACGGATGGCAGCGCCGCTTTGCAAAGGCAAAGGGGCTTCAAACAACATGCTTTGGGACTCGGCGATCAACATCGAAAGTGTTCAGGTGTCAAAATAAAACCCGGCTTCGCTGACAGCTGGGCCGGGTTTCCGTGAATTGAAACACACGCCATTTAGCTGAATTTCGGACCTTGAAGGTCCGGCGCCCGCAATCGGGTTCAAATCGGCGCTGGGCTCGAGTATAAGTCCAACAGATCCTGGCCTCGGGACTTTGGTGATCTTGCGTTTCGTTGGCACAATGGTTGATGGAGCGAACAATGACTCAGCTGGAGACACGATGAAAGAAACCCCCTACGCTTGGGTGGTGGTATGGGCCACCTTTGTCTGCTTGGGGGTGATTTTTGGCGTCTCCTATTCGTTCGCGGCGTTTTTTGAATCCTTTGCCAGCGAATTCGCGGCCCAGCGGGCGGATGTGTCCTGGATCTTTGGTCTGTCGGGTTTTGTTTATTTCGTGATGGGTGCGGGCGCAGGCATCTTGTCGGACCGGTTTGGCCCGCGCTGGGTGTGCTCAGCCGGCATGGTGCTGATCGCGCTGGGTTTGCTGGCCACCAGTTGGGCCACGTCGCTGTGGGCGGTGTACCTGTGTTATGGCCTGCTGGTGGGTTTGGGCATTGCCTTGGTGTACACGCCTTCCATTGCGAATGTGCAGCCTTGGTTCAGTACGCGGCGCGGGCTGGCGGGTGGTATTGCCAGTTCGGGGGTCGGTGCGGGCACTTTGCTGGTGCCGGTGTGGGTGACGCTGGCCATCGGTCACATGCCATGGCGCGAGTCCATGCGCACTTTGTCTTTGGCGGTGTTGGTGGCGGGTTTGCTGGCCGCCAGTCTGCTCAGAAAAGCGCCCCGCCCTGAAACCGCCAGTGCGCCCGCCGCGGCGGGTTTGAGTTTGCGCGAGACCTTGCAAACGTCCACGTTTCGGTGGTTTTATGTGGCCGTGGTGCTGGCCTCGCCGGTGATGTTCATTCCGTTTGCGCATGTGTCCGCCTCTGCCAGGGACTTGGGCTTGGACGACTCTTTGGCCGTGGGTTTGGTGGGTTTGATTGGGGTGGGCAGTTTGGTCGGGCGCTTTGCCATTGGCCTGTTGGCCGATCGCATTGGCCGCGCCCCGACCTTGGTCTGGATGCAGGTGTCCATGGGTGCTTCGTATGCCATGTGGTACGCCGCCCCCGGTCCGGTGGCGATGATGTTGTTTGCGCTGTGGTTTGGCCTGAGCTATGGCAGCATCGTGTCTTTGTTGCCCGCCATTTGCATGGATTACTTTGGCGCCAAATCGGTGGCCGCAGTGGTGGGCACTTTGTACAGCGGTGCGGCGGTGGGCAATTTGCTGGGGCCGGTATTGGCGGGTGCGGTATTCGATGCCACCGGTCATTACCAGGGAGTGATGGCCGGTTGCGTGGCCTTGTCGGTGGTGGCCACTTGGGCGACCTACCAAACGCACCGCCATGGCCGCGCCCAGTTTTGAGTCGTATTGACGGGACCATATCACGCATGAACAACGACCTGCATGCCTTGCGGCACATCCTCAAAAGCCATCGCACCATTGCGGTGGTGGGCTTGTCGGCCGAGTGGCACAGACCCAGTTTCTTTGCGGCCAAATACATGCAATCGCATGGCTACACCATCGTGCCGGTCAATCCGCGTTATGCGGGCCAGTTGATTTTGGGCGAGGTTTGTTACGCCAGTTTGCTCGACATTCCCCACCCGGTCGACATGGTGGATGTGTTTCGCCGCACAGAAGATGTGTTGCCCATTGCCGAGCAGGCCGTGCAGATCGGCGCGCGCTGCCTTTGGCAACAACTGGGGGTGAACAACTTGCAGGCAGACGCCTTGGCCCGCGAGGCAAAGATGCATTCGGTGACCCACCGCTGCGTCAAAATCGAGCATGCCCGGTTGTTTGGCGGGCTCCATTGGGTGGGAGTGAATACCGGCATCATTTCTGCAAGGAGGCCGACATGAGCGAACGCCAATTTCACCCCGAGACCTTGGCCATTCATGCGGGCCAAATTCCAGACGCCGCCACCGGTGCCCGCGCCCTGCCAATTTACCAAACCAGCAGTTTTGTGTTCGACAGCGCCGAACATGCGGCGTCTCTGTTCAATTTGCAGACCTTTGGCAATGTGTATTCACGCCTGAGCAACCCCACGGTGGCGGTGCTCGAAGAGCGAGTGGCAGCGCTAGAAGGGGGTCGCGCTGGTGTGGCCAGTGCCTCCGGCATGGCCGCCGAGGCCATGGCTTTGATGACCTTGTTGCAAGCGGGTGACCATGTGGTGGCGGCGGGCGCTTTGTATGGCGGCTCGGTCACGATGCTGGCGGTGAGTTTGCAAAAGTTTGGCATCGAGACCACTTTTGTCGATGCGACCCGTCCCGAGGCTTTTGCCGCGGCCATGCGACCCCGCACGCGGGCCTTTTTTGCCGAAAGCCTGGGCAACCCGAGCCTGGTGGTGCTCGACATCGCCGCCGTGGCCGAGGTGGCGCATGCCCATGGCGTGCCTTTGATTGTGGACAACACGGTGCCCAGTCCCATGCTCTGCAACCCCTTGGCGCTGGGGGCTGACATCGTGGTGCATTCGGCCACCAAATACCTGGCCGGTCACGGCACTACTTTGGGCGGCTTGGTCATTGAAAGCGGCAAGTTCCCTTGGGACAATGGCAAGTTCCCGGGCATGACCGAGCCCTCTGCGGGCTACCACGGCGTCAAGTTTTATGAAACTTTTGGCGACTTTGGTTTCACCATGCGCTGCCGCATGGAAAGCCTGCGGGTGTTTGGTGCGGCGCTCAGCCCCATGAGTGCTTGGCAAATTTTGCAAGGCATCGAAACCTTGCCCTTGCGGATGCAAAAGCACTGCGACAACGCCTTGGGCGTCGCCAAGTATTTACAAGGCGATCCGCGGGTGGCTTGGGTCAATTACCCCGGGCTGCCAGACCATCCGCAACATGCGCTGATGAAACGGCAAATGCGCGGCGCGTCAGGCTTGTTGGCGTTCGGGCTTAAAGGCGGATTGCACCAAGGTGTGAAGTTCATCGAGTCGGCGCAGTTCATGAGCCATTTGGTGAACATCGGCGATACCCGCACCTTGATCAGCCACCCGGCGAGCACCACGCACCGCCAATTGGACGACGCCCAGCAGCTGGCGGCCGGCGTGCCGCCCGACATGGTGCGCATTTCGGTGGGTCTTGAAAATATGGACGATATTTTGTGGGACATCGATCAAGCCCTCGCGGCTGCGCAGTGACGTGATCTTCACAAGCTGCCCCGATTTGGCGCACAGTGCGCATCAATTTCGGGCATAGATTTTGCGTGAAAATGGTGCGCTCAAGCTCGGGAGGGCTTGAATGCACCAAAATCAATCAAAACAAAGCGAGAGACTTCAATGGAAGCACTGAAACAGGGCGCAGATGCGCTTTTTATTTTGTTGGGTGGCGTCATGGTGTTGGCCATGCATGCCGGTTTTGCATTTTTGGAACTGGGTACGGTTCGCAAAAAGAACCAGGTCAACGCCTTGGTCAAAATCCTGGTGGACTTTTCGGTGTCCACGGTCATGTATTTCGTGATTGGCTACAGCGTGGCCTACGGCACCACCTTTTTTGTGGGCGCCGAGCAGTTGGCCGCCAAAAACGGCTATGAGCTGGTCAAGTTCTTTTTCTTGTTGACATTCGCGGCAGCCATTCCGGCCATCATCTCGGGGGGCATTGCAGAGCGGGCCAAATTTTGGCCTCAGCTCATCGCGACCGCCGTGATCGTGGGCTTTGTGTATCCTTTTTTTGAGGGCATCGCCTGGAACCAACACTTTGGCGTGCAGGCCTGGATCAAGGCGTTGACCGGCGACGAGTTCCATGACTTTGCGGGCTCTGTGGTGGTCCACGCGGTCGGCGGCTGGATTGCTTTGCCTGCGGTGATGTTGCTGGGCGCCCGCTACAACCGTTACCGCAAAGACGGTCAGGTTTCGGCGCACCCGCCATCCAGCATTCCCTTTTTGGCCTTGGGCGCCTGGATTTTGATTGTCGGCTGGTTCGGCTTTAACGTGATGAGCGCCCAGACCCTGGACAAGATATCGGGACTGGTGGCGGTCAACTCCTTGATGGCCATGGTTGGCGGCACGATCACAGCGCTCTTGATGGGTCGAAACGACCCCGGTTTTGTGCACAACGGCCCGCTCGCGGGATTGGTGGCGGTATGCGCAGGCTCTGACCTGATGCATCCGCTGGGTGCCTTGGTCGTCGGTAGCGTGGCAGGGGCCTTGTTTGTGGTCATGTTCACACTCACGCAAAACAAGTGGAAGATTGACGACGTTTTAGGTGTTTGGCCCTTGCATGGGCTGTGCGGCACGTGGGGCGGCATTGCCGCAGGCCTGTTTGGCAGCCCCTCTTTGGGGGGGTTAGGCGGGGTCAACTTGACTGCGCAATGCATCGGCACCGCCATGGGGGTGGGGTGGGCGCTCTTGGGTGGTGGCGTGGTCTATGGCGTGCTGAAGTTGACCATGGGTTTGAAGATGAGCCCTGAAGAAGAATACGAAGGCGCTGATTTGACCGTGCACAAGACCAGTGCCACCCCAGAGCGTGAAGCCAGTTGGTAAATACCACAATTTTCGGGCTTTTTCATTTATTTTTGAAAGAAGCAGGGAAAATCCTTGCGTGATGTCTTGTTTTGTGGCTCATAATGGATTAGCACAGGTTTTGAGACCCGTGCTTAGCTCGCGGTGAATTGGTCAGTTTCGCTTCCTTCCAGTGTTTTCGGGTTTGTTGAATGCGTTTTCGGGACTCCATCGCTTTTGTTTCTGTGTTTAGAGGAGTCCCTTTCAATGGGCAAAAAACTTTACGTCGGCAACCTGCCGTACTCGGTTCGTGATGGCGATTTGGAACAGGCTTTCGGCCAGTTCGGTGCCGTGACCAGCGCCAAAGTCATGATGGAACGTGATACGGGTCGCTCCAAAGGCTTCGGCTTTGTGGAAATGGGCACAGACGAAGAAGCTGTTTCAGCCGTCAATGGCATGAATGGCCAGCCTTTGGGCGGCCGTAGCATTGTCGTGAACGAAGCACGTCCCATGGAAGATCGTCCTCCACGCACCGGCGGCTTCGGCGGCGGTGGCGGCGGTGGTCGTCGTGAAGGCGGCGGCGGTTATGGCGGCGGTGCTGGCGGTGGCGGCGGCTACGGCGGCGGCGGCGGCGGTGGTGGTGGTGGTGGTTACGGCGGCGGTGGCGGCGGTGGCGGTCGTCGCGAAGGCGGCGGCGGCGAAAGCGGTTTCCGCAGCCCTTACGGCTCCGGCCCACGCGGCGGTAGCGGCGGTGGCGGCGGCGGCGGTCGTCGCGAAGGCGGCGGCGGCGGTTACGGCGGCGGCGGCAGCTACTAAGCAGCCCAGAGCGCTTCTCGGGTGAAGCGCTTCAACCCAAAAAAGCCCTGCATGCAGGGCTTTTTAACGTCTGGACTTTGTTAAGACGGGTCTCGGTGTTTACGGGGTTGGCCCTGTAAAAGGCGGTCAAACCAGCTGTTGGGCAGCAGGCGTAAAAACTTGGCGATAAAGCCCATTTGCCAGGGGATCACGCTGTAGCTTGTCCCCGATTGAATGGCTTTATAGGCCTGGTCAGCAAAGGCTTCAGGGCGCATTAAAAAAGGCATCGGGTATTTGTTTGGGCTGGTCAATGGCGTTGCCACATACCCGGGGGCAATGGTGATCACCCGGATGCCTTGCTGACCTCGAGCGCCGCGAAGCTCACCGCGCAGGCTTTCGCAATAACTGATGACCGCCGCTTTGCTGGCGCAGTAGGCGGCATGACCGGGCAGGCCGCGAATACCTGCCACACTGGCAATGCCCACCAGCGTCATGGGCGTGGCAGCTGCATTGGTGGCGTGGGCCTGCATGGGGCGGATGAACGGATGGAATGTGGCCGCCAACCCGAGATTGTTGGTGGCCATGACGCGCTGTAAAACGGCCAGGTCTTGGCGTTCTCCAGTGTCCATGCCTTGACTGATGCCCGCGTTGGCAATCACCACCTGCGGCAAACCCCACTCGGCGATGCATTGTTCGGCGGCGTTGATGATGCTCGCGGCGTCGCTCACATCGGCTGCAAAAATGCGGCAGTGCTCTGGGCCCAGCCCCTGGGCTTGGACCCAGGCCTGCATCACCTCGGCTCTGCGGGCGACCAAGGCCACCCGCCATCCTGCTTGGTGGTAGCGCAGGGCCAGTGCTTGGCCTATGCCGCTGGAGGCGCCTGTGATGAAAACAAGGGGTTGAAGGTGCATGTTGACTTTCAGCGTGTTGAGGCAGAAGGCATGATCATCCCTTTGACGCGCCCTTTCAGTTCGTACTCCCCTGTTTGGACATTCAGGTTCATGGTGTTGGCGGTAAACACGTCTTTGCCGCGTAACAATTCGACAGGCTTGTCGGACATCACCCGTTGGCTTTGACTGAAGGCGGTGATTTCTTGGCCACGAAGCTCAGTCTGCGGGCCCGCCTTGAGGGTGTCGCGCACGACATTGGCGTTGCCGGTCAAGGTGATTTCGGCGTCATTGTGTGTGCTTTCGCCCTGCACAAAGGCATGGTCGGCGCGGGCAACCAGGCGATCTCCTTCGGGGCTGACGGCATGTATTTGTACGGTGTCAATTTCAATGATGTCGAACTCGGGATAGTGACGTGCTTGCGCACCCTGAAGTTCGCGTGTTTGCCGCCCCGTGGCATCAAAGGACTTGATTGAAAATCCGTTCAAATAATAGTCAGGATCTTTGCGTACCGTTTTGGCTGGCATGGGGGCGTGCAGGTCGGGGACGCTGCGCACCAGCCACCAGGAGCCCAAAGCAAAAAAGCCCATGACCAGGGCGGGTAAATACAAGGCCAAGCGGTCCGAGACATTTCGCAGCAGCGCCAAAAACGACATCGCAGGCTCAGCGCAGAGGGTGAGAGGTCACGCGGGCGAGTAACTTGGCATAGTGACCCCCCGCCACCAGCAACAAATCGCAAAAAGCGCGCGCCGCACCTTCTCCGCCACGTTGGACAGTGATGTGCTGTGCCATGGCCAAAGCTTGCGCATGGGCATTGGCCGGGGCGCAGGCAAAGGCGGCGTGTTGCATGACCGGCAAATCTGGCCAGTCATCGCCCATGGCGGCAGCGTGTGACCAGTCCAAGCCCAGACTGTGCAAATGGCTTTCGGCTGCGGGCAGTTTGTCTTCGGTGCCGAAAGTCGCATGGGTCACGCCCAAGGCGGACAGTCGCTTGCGCAAAGGCAGGGAGTCGCGACCCGTGATGACCACCGGTGTAATCCCTGCTTGCATCAACAGCTTGAGCCCATGTCCATCCAAGGTGTTAAAGCGTTTGAGGGTTTCGCCCTGTTCGGAGAAATACAGGCCGCCGTCGGTCAGCACCCCGTCCACATCCAAAAAAGCCACACGGATACCCTGGGCTTGCAACAGCAACGCGGGCGGGTAGTTCAGCGCGGGGGTGATAGGTTGAGGGGTCATGATTCAAATGACCTTGGCACGCATCAGGTCGTTGCTGTTGAGGGCGCCACACAAACGCCCGGTGCTGTCGACAACCAGGACGCTGGTGACTCGGTAGGACTCCATGCGTTCGGCTGCCGTGACGGCCAAATCGTCGGTTGTCACAGTTCGTGGGTTCGGATGCATCACATCTTGCGCTGTGAGTTGGCGCAAGTCGGCGCCTTTTTCGATCAGGCGGCGCAAATCGCCGTCGGTGAAAACGCCCAGTATGTGCTGTTGTGCGTCCACAATGGCGGAGGCTCCGAGCCCTTTGTGGCTCATTTCACGCATGAGTTCTGTCAGACTCGCGCTGGGCAATACATGGGGCACCTCATCGCCAGAACGCATCACATCGCTCACATGGGTGAGCAATCGGCGACCCAGGGAGCCGCCCGGATGGGAGCGGGCAAAGTCCTCAGCCTTAAAGCCCCTGGCGTCCAGCAAGGCAACCGCCAAGGCATCGCCCAAAGCGAGTTGGGCGGTGGTGCTGGCGGTGGGCGCCAAGTTCAACGGGCAGGCTTCTTTTTCGACACTGCTGTCAAGAACCACATTGGCATGCAGCGCCAAAGCAGATTGCAGGCCACCCGTGATGGCAATCAGTGGCACGCCTTGTCTTTTGAGCATTGGCAAGATCGCTACCAATTCATCACTCTCGCCACTGTTGGAGATCGCCAGCACCACATCCACCCGCTTGATCATGCCCAAGTCGCCATGACTGGCCTCTCCGGGGTGCACAAACATGGCGGGCGTTCCGGTGGACGACAAGGTGGCGGCGATTTTGCGGCCTATGTGGCCGCTCTTGCCCATGCCGGTAACGACCACGCGGCCTTGCACTTGGAGCATCATCTGTACGGCGTGTGCAAAACGGTCGTCCAACCGAGATTTGAGCCCCAAGAGTGCTTGCGCCTCGATGTCCAGTGTGTCTCGGGCCAACTGAAGTGCCTGTGCTGAATTGAATGCCATGCAGTCATTTTATCGGGCGCTGCACCAGAACGGCACCCCCCCGTGCAATTCAGCAGCCCAGAGTGTCCGCCAAAGCATTGAGGTCGGTCATGTGTAAATCATTGCTCGCTTGCGCCGCAATGTCTTTGGGATGCGCCGCCCCAAACTCCAAAGGCCGCTCGATGTAGGCGGTCCGCAAGCCACAGGCGCGCGCGCCGACCAGGTCTTCGTGATGTGCTGCCACCAGCATGACTTGCTCGGGGGCCAGGTCAAACACTTTGGCCACGCCCAAGTAGGTGGCCGGGTCGGGCTTGTAGGCGCGAAACACCTCGGCGCTGAGCACGCAGTCCCACGGCAAACCGGCGCGTTTGGCCATGTGGGTCAGCAGGCCGATGTTGCCATTCGACAAAGAGCAAATGGTGTATTTTCTTTTCAAACGCGTTAAGCCCGCGACGCTGTCAGGCCAGGCGTCCAGCCGGTGCCACACCCGGTTCAGGTGTTTGCGATCGGCCTCGCTCAGAGCGGTCAGGCCAAACTGGGGCAGCAGGCTGTCCAGAATCATGCGGTTCAGGTCATCGATCAAGGTCCAGCCGAGTTCGCCGCTCATCACCCGTTGCATGGCAGGCTTGTAACCCGCGCGCCAGGCCAAAGCAAAGGCATCGCCATCGACTTGGGGATACAAGTTGCGCATTTCCCGCACGATGCTGCCGTGCCAGTCCACGACAGTGCCAAAAATATCAAAGGCCAGAACCTGGACGGAGACGAAAGGGGAGGTGTGAAAAGCAGAGGTGTGCATGGCCCCATTGTTTCATGTTGGGTGATGGGCGCTGTCACCCAAAGAGCAGACAGGGCAGGCATTTGCTTTTATCTTAGGGCATTGTTTTTTGTGAGCCACCCATGAGTCCTTCTGACGACCGCCAGCCTTACGCCAAACCGCAACCTTGGGGCATGTCCCCGGACATGGTGGTGCCCGATGTCGTGACCGAAGACGAGCGCTTGTGGGCACCGATTGCCCCTGGCATCTGGTCACGGCCCATGCACCTGAATGTCACCGGTGGTTTTTATGTGCACTTGCTCAAGGTCAAGCGTTCTGGCCTCTTGCAGCGGCACCGCCATTCTGGGCAAGTCCACGCCTATGTGATTCGGGGCAAATGGCTGTATTTGGAGCATGACTGGGTGGCCGAAGAGGGCAGTTATGTGTTTGAGCCTCCGGGCGAAACCCATACCCTTGTGGTGCCTGACGACTGCCAGGACATGATCACGCTCTTTACCGTGCATGGCGCCTTGATGTATGTGGACACCCAAGGCAACGCCACCGGCTACGACGATGTGTTCACCCGCATCGACAAATACCGTGCGCACTTTGAAAACGTTGGCCTGGGCGCCGATTACGTGAAGAACTTCATGCGATAAAAAAAGGCCTGCAGCGCAGGCCTTTTTGGGGCGTGGGACCCTGCAAGATCAGAGCGGTTTTTTGATCCAGTGGGCGATCTCACCAATGATGCCGCGGCGAAAAGCCAACACGCAGATCACAAAAATCACGCCCTGGATGATGGTGACCCAGGCGCCCAGGTGGGCCAGGTAGTTTTCCATGCTGATGATCACGGCGGCGCCGACCAAGGGGCCAAACAGCGTGCCCATGCCGCCCACCAAGGTCATCAAAACCACTTCGCCTGACATGGACCAATGCACATCGGTCAACGAGGCCAGCTGGAACACCAGGGCCTTGGTGCCGCCAGCCGTACCTGCCAAGGCGCCAGAGATCACAAAAGCCAGCAGTTTGAAGGTATCTGTGTCGTAACCCAATGAAATGGCGCGGTCGGGGTGCTCCCGGATCGCCTTGAGGATTTGGCCAAACGGGGAGTGAATGACGCGCCAGATCAGCAAGAAGCCCATCAGAAAGATGGTCATCACAAAAAGGTACATGTTGAAGTTGTCTTCCAGATTGACCAGGCCAAACAACTTGCCGCGCGGTACGGCCTGGATGCCGTCTTCACCGCCAGTGAAAGGCACCTGCAAGCAAAAGAAAAACACCATCTGCGCCAAGGCCAGGGTGATCATGGCGAAGTAAATACCTTGTCGACGGATGGCCAAAAGACCCACCACCAGCGCCAGCACCGCAGAAGAAAGGGTGCCCAGCAGCACGCAAAGCTCAGGATTCAAACCCCAGACCTTGGCCGAATGCGCGGCCATGTACCCGGCTGACCCCATGAACATGGCGTGGCCGAAAGAGAGAAGCCCGCCAAAGCCCAGCAGCAAATTGAAGGCAGAAGCGAAAAGCGCGAAGCACATCACCTTCATCAGGAAGATCGGGTAGACCCAGATGGGGGCTATGGCGAAAATCATCACCATGATGACAAAGGCCACCCATTGGTGAGTGAACGATGGCGTCTTGGAGGCGAGAGGCGTGACGATGGACATGGGATTACTTCTGGGTACCGAACAGCCCGGCAGGTTTGATCAAAAGAACAATGGTCATGATCACGAAAATGACCACATTGGAGGCCTCGGGGTAGAACACCTTGGTCAGGCCTTCGATCAGGCCCAGGCCAAAGCCCGTCAAGATGGCGCCCATGATGGAGCCCATGCCGCCGACCACCACCACGGCAAACACCACGATGATCAGGTCAGCGCCCATGGTGGGGTTGACTTGGTAAATCGGTGCGGCCATGACCCCCGCCAAGGCGGCCAGGCCTACGCCAAAGCCATAGGTCAGCGTGATCATGCGCGGCACGTTGATGCCAAACGCCTGCACCAGGCTCGGGTTTTCGGTGGCGGCGCGCAGATAGCCGCCCAGCTTGGTGCGCTCGATCACGTACCACGTGGACAAGCAGACCACCAACGACGCCACGATGACCCAAGCCCGGTACTTGGGCAGGAACATGAAGCCGGTGTTGAATGCGCCTTGGAAGACTTCAGGCACCGGGTAGGGCATGCCGGAAGATCCGAATTCGTTGCGGAACAGGCCCTGAATGATCAGCGCCAGACCGAAAGTGAGCAGCAGACCATACAGGTGGTCGAGCTTGTAGAGTTGCTTGAGCATGGTGCGCTCGATCAGCACACCGGTGGCACCGACGATGAAGGGTGTGAGCACAAGGGCCACCCAATAGTTGATGCCGAGTTTGTTCAGGCCCAGGTAGGCCACAAAAGCACCCAGCATGTACTGGGCGCCGTGCGAGAAGTTGATGATGTTCAGCAAGCCGAAAATCACGGCCAGGCCCAAGGAGAGCAGCGCATAAAAGGACCCGTTGATGAGTCCGATCAGCAACTGCCCGAACAGCGCTTGAGAGGGAATGCCAAAGATTTCCATGGTGATTTCAGGCTTGCGTGAACAGGTGTTGGATCAGTTCTTGATCAGAGGGCAATCGCCTTCGTTCAGAGGGCGGAAGGCTTCTGTCGAAGGAATCGTGGAGGCGACCTTGTAGTAGTCGTAAGGGCCTTTGGATTCCGCAGGCTTTTTGACTTCAAACAGGTACGCAGGGTGGATCTTGCGACCGTCAGCGCGGATGTTGCCTTTGCCGAACAGGATGTCGTCTGTGGGCAGGTCCTTCATTTTGGCCACGACTTTGAGGCCGTCATCGCTCTTGCCCGCGTCCACGGCCTTCAGGTAATGCAGCACACCCGCGTAAACGCCAGCGTGGTCAGACGAAGGCATCTTGCCGCCGTGCAGTGCAGCAAAACGCTTGGACCAGGCGCGGGTGTTGTCGTTCAAATCCCAATAAAAGGTTTCGGTCAACAAGAGGCCTTGGGCTTTGTCCAGACCCAGCGCGTGCACATCGGGCAGGAACACGAGCATACCGGCCAGGTTTTGGCCGCCTTTGACGATGCCAAATTCGGAAGCCTGTTTGATCGAGTTGACGGTGTCAGCGCCTGCGTTGGCCAAGCCAATGATCTTGGCTTTGGAAGCTTGCGCTTGCAGCAAGAAAGAAGAGAAATCTTGTGTGGGGAAGGGTGTGCGGACTTTGCCCACCACTTTGCCGCCGTTTTTGGTCACCACCGCTTCGGTGTCGCGCTCTAAGGCGTGACCGAAAGCGTAGTCAGCGGTCAAGAAGAACCAGCTGGTGCCGCCGTTTTTCACAATCGCTTTGCCGGTGCCGTTGGCCAGCATCCAGGTGTCGTACAACCAGTGCACCACGTTGGCGTTGCAGGCCTTGCCGGTCAGGTCGGCGGTGGCCGAGCCGGTGTTCACGTGGGCCTTGTTCTTGTCTTTGGAGATCTGGGCAATGGCCAGGCCGACAGAGGATGTGGGCACGTCGGTGATCATGTCGACCTTGTCAGTGTCGTACCACTGGCGGGCGATGTTGGAGCCGATGTCGGGTTTGTTTTGGTGGTCGGCGCTGACAACTTCGACCTTCAGCGTGCTCTTGGAAGCCTTGAGGTAGTCCTCCACGGCCATTTTGGCTGCGATCACGGAGCCGGGGCCGCCGATGTCAGCGTAAGGGCCGGACATGTCGCTGAGCACGCCAATTTTGACGATGCCGTCAGAGACTTGTGCTTGCGCCGTGCCGGCCAATGCACAGGCTGCCAAAGCGGCTGTTGCGAGAAGTTTGCGTTTCATGGTGATGACTCCAGTAGGGATGAGCTGAGAAAGAAAAAAATCAGACGCCGAGATATTCATGCAGCATGGGCATCTTGGCCTGCAGCGCGCTGGCGGCAAAGCCTTCGATGATGCGACCGTGCTCCATGACGTAGAAGCGGTCGGCCAGCGGAGCGGCAAAACGAAAGTTCTGCTCGACCATGATGATGGTGAAGCCCTTGGCCTTGAGTGAGAGGATCATGCGCGCCAAGGCCTGCACGATCACCGGCGCGAGACCCTCAGAGATCTCGTCCAGCAGCAAGAGCTTGGCACCGGTGCGCAAAATGCGCCCCACGGCCAGCATCTGCTGCTCGCCACCCGACAGCCTTGTGCCGGGGCTGTTCTTGCGCTCGAGCAAATTGGGGAACATCTCGTAGATTTCGTCGATCGGCATGCCGCCATCGGCAATCACAGGTGGCAGCATCAGGTTTTCTTCGCAGCTGAGCGAGGCAAAGATGCCCCGCTCTTCCGGGCAGTAACCGATGCCCAGCTGGGCGATGTGGTGCGGCGCCATGTCAATCGACTCTTGGCCGTTGATCGTGATCGATCCGGTGCGCTTGCCCACCAGCCCCAAGATGGACTTGACGGTGGTGGTGCGCCCGGCGCCGTTGCGGCCCAGCAGGGTCACCACTTCGCCTTGGTGCACCGTCAGGTCAACGCCATGCAGAATATGCGACTCACCGTACCAGGCGTGCAGACCGCTGATGCGCAGGAATTCTTTGGAATCAGCCATGGGCACCTTCCAGTTCAGTGGCCACCGTGCCCATGTAGGCTTCCAGCACTTGCGGGTTTTGAGACACCACGGCGTAAGGGCCTTCGGCAATCACTTGGCCCCGCTGCAGCACGCTGATGGTGTTGGCAATGCTGGCGACCACGTTCATGTTGTGTTCCACCATCAGAATGGTGCGGTTGGCACCTACTTTTTTGATCAGTTGGGTCACACGCTCCACATCTTCATGGCCCATGCCCTGCGTGGGTTCGTCGAGCAGCATGAGCTCGGGGTTCATCGCCAGCGTGGTCGCGATCTCCAAGGCGCGTTTGCGGCCATAAGGCAACTCGACCGCGGTCAAATCGGCCATGCTGCCCAAATCGACCTCGTCGAGCAAGGACATGGCGCGGTCATTGAGTTGGTTCAGGATGCGTTCTGAGCGCCAAAAATGCATCGAAGTGCCTGTGCCGCGCTGCAGTGCAATGCGCACGTTTTCCATCACCGTCAGATTGGGGAATGTGGCGGAAATCTGGAAAGATCGCACAATGCCTTCGCGGGCAATTTGGGCGGGTTTGGCCGCGGTAATGTCTTTGCCGTTGAAGACGATGTGGCCGCTGGTGGGAATCAAGAATTTGGTGAGCAGGTTAAAAACGGTGGTTTTGCCTGCGCCGTTCGGGCCAATCAAGGCGTGGATTTGTCCCCGACGAACACCCAGGTTGACGCCATTGACGGCAACAAAACCTTTGAACTCTTTGACCAGTTCATTGGTTTTTAAAATGAAATCTTCAGACATGAGGCTTGGCACCGGATCCTGTTGTACAAACCGCAAAATTGCCAAAGCAAATGCGTGCCGTATTTTCAGGGCTAGCCAGACGCCAAATGCTTATGGTTATCCCGAGTTTTGAGCCGGAAATGCCCGATTTAACCCGCTTTCAGCTCAAAACCATGCCGCCATCGACATGAATGGATTGCCCTGTCATGCCGCTGGATTCCGAAGAGCCCAAATACACCGCTAACCCGGCAATTTCTGAAGGGTTTAAAACACGTCCCAAAGGCACCCGTGTCAAAGCGGCCTTGACCATGTCTTCGGGACTCACGCCGGTGGTTTGTGCCACCTGCGTTTTCAAAGCTTCAACCATGTCGGTTTGAATAAAGCCCGGGCAAATGGCATTCACGGTGACCGCATACGGACTGGCCTCCAGGGCCACACAGCGGGTTATGCCCACCACCGCATGTTTGCTCACGTTGTAAGCGCTTTGATTGCGCGAGCCCCACTTGCCCGCAGTCGAGGCCATGTTGATGATGCGGCCGTGTCGGCGCTCTTGCATGCCCGGCAGGCAAGCTTGCATGAAATGCAGGACGCCAAACAAGTTCACATCCAGCATGTCCTGAAAATCTTGCGCCGAATACGCCAAAAATGACTTGGAGCGGTAAACGCCAGCGTTGTTGACCAAGACATCCACCCGGCCAAAACGAGCGATCACCGCATCCACCGCCCGGAAACAGGCTTCGCGCTCGGTCACGTTCACGCCCAAGCACATGACGCGATCAGCAGGCAAGTCTAAGCTGTCTTTGACTTCTTCAAGGCGTGCCGTGTCGGTGGCCATCAAGCACAGGGTGGCACCTTCTGCCGCATAGGCCTCGGCAATGGCACGGCCAATGCCACGACTGGCACCGGTGATGATGGCAACCTGATCGGCAAGGCGTTGGCTCATGGGGTGTCCTTGTGAAACGAGCGTGTCAAATCATCGAGGCTTTTGCGCGGCGACCCGGGTGGCCCGAGGCATCCGGACTGGCGGGGTCTTTGGCCGTGGCTTTGCGCAACACCTGCAAATAACCCTGCGCCAGTTCCATGCGGGGCCCAAAGCCTTGATCGATCAGTATTTTGTGCGCCGCTGGCAGCTTCCAGCAGGGCGTGAAGACGAACAAATGGTGTTCCAAGTGGTAGTTGACCCAGTAAGGCGCCAGCACCATGCGCATAGCCCAGTGGGTCAGTGTGGTGCGGGTGTTGCGCAGTCGATCGTCGTTGTCGCCCACCACCGCATGCTCGGCGATGTTGCGGATGCGGCTGATCACCTGGTACCAAGTCATAAGCGGCAGCAGCCACAGCACAAAGTAAGCCCACCACACGCCCGCTGCCGACAAGATCAGCAGCAAGGTGGCATTGCTGGCGATGAAATACTTTTCATGTTGGGCCAGCTTCCACAGTCGCCGCGCCAGGCTCGGGTCGTCGCCCATGGTGAATTTAAATTGTTCGAGCCGCCGCTGGTAACCCGTCACCCCCAAAATGTCTCGCCACATCTTGCGTTTGAAACTGGTTTTGGTGATCGGGAACGGGGCGGACAAAATCAAGTCCGGGTCCTCGGGCTGTTGCGTATGGCGGTGGTGGCTCAGGTGGTAAGGCCGGTACAAAGCCAGGCTGGCCCCCACCGGAAAGCCGCAAAAATGCGCACCCACAAAATCATTGAGCCGGGTGTTTTTAAAGAGCGCCCGGTGCGCCGCGTCGTGCATCAAAATGGCCAAGCCCAATTGGCGTCCACCGATCAGGGCGATGGCCGCCACAAAGCTCAGGGGGTTGGGCCAGGCGATGAACAAGGCCATGGCCAAACCGATCACCACCCACGCATGCAGCACCAGGTAAAAACCCATGCCATTGGAGCGGCCGCGCAAGAAGGCGTCTTGTTCGGCCGTGAGGAGGGGTTGCTGGGGCTGGTCCATGAGGTGCGCTGGGTGGTCAGCCGCGTATAGTGGTGTCTAAATGCCCGCGAATCAGTCACTGAAGTGACCACTTGTCCTGCTCAAGCATTGAACTGCAAAGCGGCCAAGCCCGCATACACACCGCCCTGAGCCACCAGTTGCGCATGGGTGCCTTGCTCGACCAGGCGGCCATGGTCCAGCACCACAATCACATCGGCTTTTTGCACCGTGGCCAAGCGGTGCGCCACCACCAAGGTCGTTCGGTTTTGCATGGCCGCCTCCAAGGCCGCTTGCACCATGCGCTCGCTTTGCGCGTCGAGGGCGCTGGTGGCTTCGTCCAGCAACAAGAGCGGCGGGTTTTTCAGCATGGCCCGGGCAATCGCAATGCGCTGGCGTTGGCCACCCGACAAGCGCACGCCGCGTTCACCCAAAAAGCTGTCATAACCCTCTGGCAATTGGGCAATGAATTCGTCGGCAAAGGCGGCCACGGCGGCGGCGCGCACCTCGTCGTCGCTGGCCTGGGGTTTGCCGTAGCGGATGTTTTCAAGTGCGCTGGTCGAGAAAATCACGGGTTCTTGCGGCACGATACCGATTTGGTCGCGCAGCGCGTCCAAACGGATGGCGTCGATCGGCGTTCCATTCAGCGTGATGCGTCCGGACTGCGGATCGTAAAAGCGAAGCAGCAAACCAAACACGGTGCTTTTGCCGGCACCACTGGGCCCGACAATGGCCACGGTCTGGCCGGGCTCTATGCGCAGGCTGAGATGGTTCAAGGCGGCTTGCGCCGGGCGCGAAGGGTAATGAAACAGCACATCGTCCAGCAGCAAGGCGCTGCCTTTGGGGCCTGTTGGCAAGTGAACAGGGTTCACGGGCGACTGGACGGGCGACACACTGGACAGCAACTCCATCAGGCGCTCGGTGGCGCCCGCTGCGCGCAACAAGTCGCCATACACTTCGCCCAGCACCGCCACGGCGCCTGCAAATATCACCACATACAAGGCGGCTTGGCCGAGTTGGCCAGCGCTCAATTGGCCTGCGATCACTGCTTGGGTGCCTTGGTACAAGCCCCACAGCATCAGCGCGGCATTGGCAATGATGATGAAGGCCACCAAGATCGATCGGGCGCGTGTGCGGCGAACCGCAGTTTGAAAGCCCTGCTCGGTGGAGTCGGCAAAGCGATCGGCCTCGCGAGATTGCGCGTTGTAACTTTGCACAATTGGAATCGCATTGAGCACCTCGCTGGCAATGGTGCTGGAGTCGGCCACCCGGTCTTGGCTGGCGCGGGACAAACGGCGCACCCGGCGGCCGTACCAGGTGGCAGGCAACACCACGAGCACCACAGTCAAGATGACTTGCAGCATCACGGTCGGGTGGGACCAGACCAAGACAATCAAGGCACCCAATCCCATCACCGCATTGCGCAAACCCATGGACAGCGAAGAGCCCACCACGGTTTGCACCAAGGTGGTGTCGGCAATCAGGCGGCTGGTCACCTCTCCGGTGGAGGTGGTTTCAAAAAACGCGGGGCTTTGCTGCAACACATGGCGGTACACCGCATTGCGTAAATCGGCGGTGACGCGCTCGCCCAGCCAACTGACGGTGAAAAACCGCCCCGCCGAGAACACCCCCAAGGCCACGGCAACACCAAAGAGCAATAAAAAATTACCCCGCATGGCCATGACTTGTTGACTGCGATCGGCGGGCGCAAAGCCGCTGTCGACCAGGTGCCGAATGGCCCACGGAAACAGCAAGGTGGTGGCCGCTGCCAGCACCAGCAACACCAAAGCCAAACCGATTTGCCAACGGTAAGGTTGCAAGAACGGCACTAAACCTGAAAGTGATTTGGGGTTTTTGGCGGCAGGGCGGTCGGGTTTGGAAGTGGCCATTGAAAACTATTTACCAATGCAAAAGCTGGAAAAAATAACGCCCAGCAAATCGTCCGAGGTGAACTCCCCGGTGATGGCGTTGAGCGCAGTTTGTGCCAGGCGCAGCTCTTCGGCCAGCAAGTCCAGTGATTGTGCTTGGGCTTGCAGCAGGGCTTGCGCCATGTCCACATGGGCATGCACTTCGCGCAGCGCCTGCACATGGCGCGCGCGGGCAGTGTACAGACCTTCGCTGGCGTGTTGCCAACCGGCCACCTGCAGCAGTTGCTGGCGCAAAGTGGCCAGTCCTTCGCCGGTTTTCGCCGACAAGGCAATGCCCAGGGCGTCGGCAGGTGCCGCCAGGGCGTCGCATTTGTTCCACACATGAATCACTTGCACGCTGGCGGGCAGTTTGGCCTTCAAAGTGTGTGCGATATCCCGGTCGGCTGCGGCGTAATCGGGCGACTGCGCACGGGTCAGATCGTGCAAAAAAAGCACCGCGTCGGCGGCTTCGATTTGGCCCCATGCGCGGGCGATGCCGATTTTTTCCACCTCGTCCACATCGGGGCTGTCGCGCAGGCCGGCGGTGTCGATCACATGCAAGGGCACGCCTTCGATCTGAATCGTCTGCTGCACCACATCGCGGGTGGTGCCTGCAATCGGGGTGACGATGGCCAGCTCAGCGCCCGCCAAGGCGTTGAGCAGCGAGCTTTTGCCCGCGTTGGGTTGGCCGGCAATCACCACCTTGATGCCTTCGCGCAACAGCGCGCCTTGCTGGGTGCGCTGCATCACCGTGGCCAATTGGCCTTGCAAACGGTCGAGCTGCCCCTGCGCATCGGCCTTTTGCAAGAAGTCGATTTCTTCTTCCGGAAAGTCCAGCGTGGCTTCCACCAGCATGCGCAAATGGATCAACGCAGCGCGCAGCGCATGGATGTCGCGCGAAAAATCGCCCGCCAAAGAACGGCTGGCGCTGCGGGCGGCGGCGCTGGTGGAGGCGTCGATCAAATCGGCAATCGCTTCGGCTTGTGCCAGATCGATTTTGTCGTTCAAAAAAGCACGTTGGGTGAACTCGCCGGGTTGCGCGACGCGCAGCCCGGGCAGGCGCATCAGGCCATTGGCTGGATCGAGTTCGTTGGCCGCTTGCAAGCAGCGCGAGAGCAGCAACTGCAGCACCACCGGACCGCCATGTGCCTGCAGCTCCAGCACGTCTTCGCCGGTGAACGAATGCGGCCCCGGAAAATACAAGGCCAAACCTTGGTCAATGGTCGTCCCATCGGCATCCTGAAAAGGCAAGTAAGCCGCTTGCCGCGGTCTCAAGGCCTTGCCGCACAGGGCATGAGCCAAGGCGCTCAGGCTGCGTCCGGAGACCCGCACAATGCCCACAGCACCGCGGCCTGGGGCGGTGGCGATGGCCACAATGGGGTCCTGATGTTGGGCAAGCATGGGCGTGGGGTGCAAAAAAAGGCCGCTTGCGCGGCCCTTTTCGTTTACGAGAATTTGGGCAAATTGAACTGCGGTGGCACACCCATCCGGGTATTGATCACCCACTGCTGCGCAATCGACAACACGTTGTTGGTGATCCAGTACAACACCAGGCCGGACGGAAAGAAAAAGAACATCACGCTGAACACCAGCGGCATGATCCACATCATTTTGGCCTGCATGGGGTCTGGCGGCGCGGGGTTCAAAGCCGTTTGCAGCAAGGTCGACAAAGTCATGACCACCGGCAAAATAAAGAACGGATCGGGCGCCGACAAATCGTGGATCCAACCGATCCAAGGTGCGTTGCGCATTTCCACGGTGGACAACAGCACCCAGTACAAGGCAATGAAGACAGGAATCTGAACCATGATCGGGAAGCAACCGCCCATCGGGTTGACCTTCTCCTCGCGGTAGATTTTCATCATCTCTTGCTGCATTTCTTGCGGCTTGTCTTTCAGGCGCTCGCGCATGTCCATGATGCGCGGGTTGATCGACTTCATTTTGGCCATGCTGGCATAAGCCTTGGCATTGAGCCAATAGAACGCGATTTTCAGCAGCAACACCAAGGCCACAATCGACCAGCCCCAGTTGTTCAGGATGCCAAACAATTTATCGAGCAACCAGTACAAAGGCTTGGCCAAGATGGCCAACCAGCCGTAGTCTTTCACCAAGTCCAAACCGGGGGCCAGGGCTTCAAGTTTCTTTTCTTCCTGGGGGCCGCTGAACAACACGGCCTCGACCGACTTGGACTGACCGGGCGCCACATCCTTGATCGGCGTGATCATGCCCACCGCATACAAATTGGTGTCCACTTTGCGGGCAAAGTTTTCGCGCGAAACCCCATCGGCCAGCAGCCAGGCAGAGGCGAAGTAATGCTGCACCATGGCCACATAGCCGGTGTCGGAAGTCTTGTCGATATCGGCTTTGTTTTTATCAATGTCGCTGAACTCGACTTTGTGGTACTTTTTGGCTTCGGTGTAAATGGCCGGACCGGTGAAGGTGGAATAAAAAGACGACTCACCAGCGGGCTTGTTACCGTCACGCACCAACTGCACATACAGCTGAGGAGACACAGCGGCTGCGCCGGTGTTGATGACTTCGTGCTTGACTTTGATCGCATAGCTTGCACGCTGCAGGGTGTAGGTTTTCACCAACTTCAGGCCACCCATGTCGGCCGACTCAAAACGCACACTCAGCGCGTCTTTGCCTTCTTTCAGGTCGCGTTCGCCGCTGAATATCATGGGCGTTTTGTGGGTGGCATAGCTCGCGCCATTGGCGCCGCCAATCAAACCGGTTTGGGCCACATACACCCGGTCACGGCTTTCGTCGAGCAAAACAAAGGGCTGACTGTGGTCGGCCATGTCGGCGTGTTGACTGAACTCGCTGCGCACCAAAGAGCCGCCTTCGGTGTCGAAGGTGAGTTTCAGCACGTCGGTCGTCACTTCAATGCGCTCGCGCGGCGCCAGGGCCGCAGGCGCTGCAGCAGCGGTTGGCATACCTGGCACTTGGCTCACCCCCGCAGCGGGCGCGAGCGGGGTGGTCGCTGTCGGAACACCCGATGTCGCCGGCACGGCTGCAGCAACAGGCGCGGCGGTGGTCTTGGCCGCATTGGGTTGCGGGAAGAAGGTGGCTTTTTGGCCGTTGTGAATCTGCCATTGGTCCCACAACAGGACCAGAGAAAAGCCAAAAACCACCCACAAAATGGTGCGACGGATATCGTTCATGAAGTCTTCTTCGAAGAGGTGTGAGAAAGCAAACGTGAAAAAATGCGGGGTGCCTGTTCGGGCACTTTGTCTGAACCGCCCGCGCACCAAGGGTGGCAACGGGCCAATCGCGCCAAAGTCAGGTAACTGCCCATGCCAGCGCCATGCGACTGTAACGCCTGCAGCGCATAAGCTGAACAGGTCGGCTCAAACCGGCAAGCCGAACCCAGCCAGGGACTCAAAAAAAAGCGGTAGCCTCTGACGAGAGCGGTCAATGCGCCTTGCATCATGGTGCGAGCGCCTTTACAAACGGCTTGGCAAGCGGCTTGGCAAGCGTCTTTGGCTTCGGGTTGGTGGCCACCGCATGGTCGAACAACTGCTCCAGTTCACTGCGAACAGCAGCTTTCAGGAGATCCGACGTGGCACTGATGAACTGCTTGCGGTCGAAACCTGCGCGCAAGCGCACCACATGCGCTGCGCAAGGCAAAGCATCGGCGAAATGGGCCGAAACGTTGTAAATTTGCCGCTTGATGGTGTTGCGCGTCACAGCCCGGCGAGCCCACTTTTTAGGCACCATGGCACCCAACCAGACGTCAAAAACACCAAAAAGGACCTGCTCTGGTGAAAGGGCAGGCCCCAGGGAGGGTGTTGAAACGGAAAGTGCAGACGCCGGGTCAACCAAGGTCAGTCGGTGCAAAGCAAAATGCGAGGTGCGGGAAACCGTGCCGCCCGCCAAGGCCGCTTGAAATTGCGGGCGTGTTTTTAACCGCTGCATTTCAGGGGGCTGAAACCAGCATGCATCGACAGAGCCGCTCGCGCAAGCAGACAGATCAGGCAGCCAGGCGCTTACGGCCTTTGGCACGGCGAGCATTGATCACTGCGCGGCCACCGCGGGTTTTCATGCGGACCATAAAGCCGTGTGTACGGGCGCGGCGGGTTTTGGAAGGTTGGTAGGTGCGTTTCATGGAAAGAGTCCTCTTGGGCCCCCCAATTGTTTCAGGGGTAACCCGCGATTATCGCAAACTTTCCGGGATGGGGCAAATTTTCACATTCAGTCCAGTTTTTGGAGCCCACCCTGATGCGTCGGATCTGGTTTATGATGGCCCCGCAAACCAAGGCGAGGGCATGTGGATAAACTCTTGATAAATCTGAAATCCTACCCCGCCGAATCTCTTCTATCCACACCAAAACTAAAATACCCATGAACGAGGGAATCCTCCCCCAAGACGCCGGTGATCCTGGCTTGGCACTGTGGCAAATTTGCCTCGACGAACTCTCACAAGAGCTGCCTGAACAGCAATTCAACACCTGGATCAAGCCCCTGACGGCGCAGGTGGCAGAAGACTTTTCCAAGATCACAATCTTTGTTGCCAATCGCTTCAAGCTGGACTGGATTAGGGCCCAATACGTGGGCAAATTGTCGGCGATGTTGGAACGCCTTCAGGGTCAAAAAATGACCGTGGAGTTAGCGCTTGCTACGCGTGAAGCCCCCGTCAATACTGCATACTCTTCAGTCAAGGCCGCTCAAGACGCAGTGGCTGCAGCGACTGAAACCGTTGAAGAAAGTCCTGTCAATGGCTTCAAGAACCGGCTCAACACCGCCTTGACTTTTGACAACCTGGTGGAGGGCTCTGCCAACCGCATGGCGCGTGCGGCTGCGATGCATGTGGCCAGCATGCCGGGCCATTTGTACAACCCCTTGTTTATCTATGGCGGGGTGGGTCTTGGCAAGACGCATTTGATGCACGCGATTGGCAATAAATTGCTGGCAGACCGCCCTGAATCCAAGGTTCTCTACATCCACGCTGAACAGTTTGTCTCGGATGTGGTTAAAGCCTACCAACGCAAGACGTTTGACGAGTTCAAATACCGCTACCACTCGCTCGATTTGTTGCTGATCGATGACGTGCAGTTCTTTGCCAACAAAGACCGCACGCAAGAAGAATTTTTCAATGCCTTTGAGGCGTTGCTGGCCAAAAAGTCGCATATCGTGATGACCAGCGACACCTACCCCAAAGGCCTGGCCGACATCCACGAGCGCCTGGTTTCGCGTTTCGATTCGGGTCTGACGGTGGCCATTGAGCCGCCTGAGCTCGAAATGCGGGTCGCCATTTTGATCAACAAAGCCATCAGCGAGGGCAGCGTCATGCCCGAGGAAGTGGCCTTTTTTGTGGCCAAAAACGTGCGCTCCAACGTGCGCGAGCTCGAGGGGGCGCTGCGCAAAATTTTGGCGTATTCGCGCTTTAACCAAAAGGAAATCTCCATCCAGTTGGCCCGAGAGGCCCTGCGCGACTTGCTGTCCATCCAAAACCGCCAAATCAGCGTCGAAAACATCCAGAAAACCGTGGCCGATTACTACAAGATCAAGGTCGCCGACATGTACAGCAAAAAGCGCCCCGCCAGCATTGCCCGGCCCCGCCAGATTGCCATGTACCTGGCCAAAGAATTGACCCAAAAAAGCCTGCCTGAAATTGGCGAGTTGTTTGGCGGCCGGGACCACACCACGGTGCTGCATGCAGTGCGCAAAATCAGTGCTGAGCGACAGCAACTGACCGAGTTGAATCAGCAGCTGCATGTGCTCGAACAAACCTTGAAGGGTTAACCCGTGCCCGGGCATGAATTTAACCTTGAAATACCACCCCTTAAGGCCCTAAATTGGCCTAAAAACGACGAAAATGACGAAATGATTTTTGCTGCAGCAAATTCGGCCCCCTTCGAAGTAACACAACCGAGGTTGACATGATTGTTCTGAAGACCACCCAAGACAAACTGCTGTCTGTTTTGCAATCCGTTTCAGGCATTGTGGAGCGGCGTCACACCCTGCCCGTTTTGGCCAACGTGATGATCCGCAAATCCGGCAGTGCGGTGCAACTGACCACCAGCGATCTGGAAATCCAGATCCGCACCACCGCCCAGCTCGATGGCGATGCCGGCGACTTCACCACCACCGTCGGTGCCCGCAAGCTGATCGACATTTTGCGCACCATGCCGTCCGACCAAACCGTCAGCCTCGAGTCGAGCCAGAGCAAAGTCATTTTGAAGGGTGGTAAATCCAAGTTCACCCTGCAAACCCTGCCCGCAGAAGATTTTCCGCTGGTCCAAGAGGCGGCCAGCTTTGGCCCGTCCTTTAGCGTGCCGCAAAAAACCCTCAAGGCCCTGCTGGGCCAGGTGTCCTTTGCCATGGCCGTGCATGACATCCGTTACTACCTCAACGGCATTTTGTTTGTGGCCGAAGGCAAAAAACTCAGCTTGGTGTCCACCGACGGCCACCGCTTGGCATTTTCCTCAGCCATGCTCGATGTGGACGTGCCCAGCAAACAAGAAGTGATTTTGCCGCGCAAGACCGTGCTCGAGTTGCAGCGCCTGTTGTCTGATGCTGAAGGCGCCATTGAGATGCAGTTTGCCAACAACCAGGCCAAGTTCAGCTTTGATGGCATGGAGTTTGTGACCAAGCTGGTCGAAGGCAAGTTTCCCGACTACAACCGCGTGATCCCCAAGGGCCACCGCAACAACGTGACCTTGGGCCGTCAGGCCTTGCTGTCTTGCTTGCAGCGCACGGCCATTTTGACCAGCGACAAATTCAAAGGCGTGCGTCTGAACCTGGAGCCCGGTACTTTGCGCGTGGCTTCGACCAACGCTGAACAAGAAGAAGCCGTGGACGAACTCGACATCGACTATGGCGGCGACGCCATCGAGATCGGCTTCAACGTCACTTACATCATTGATGTGCTGGGCAACATGGGCCAAGACATGGTCCGCATTGACCTGGCCGACAGCAACAGCTCTGCGCTGATCACCATTCCCAACAACGAAGACTTCAAATACGTCGTCATGCCGATGCGCATTTAAGCCAGAGCAGTCCCCATTTGCAGCCCAGAAACCCGCGACCTATCGCGGGTTTCGGCCATTCAAGAGATAGAGAAAACAACAGCATGTCCGAAGAAAATACCCCCAGCGAAGACGCTTTCACCACCGCGCAACCCAAAATTGACGCGAACCAAGCGGGTGCTTCCGAAGGCTATGGCGAAGGCTCTATCCAGATTCTGGAAGGCCTGGAGGCTGTGCGCAAGCGCCCTGGCATGTACATTGGCGACACATCCGATGGCACCGGTCTGCACCACCTGGTGTTTGAGGTGGTCGACAACTCCATTGACGAAGCCTTGGCCGGACACTGCGACGACATCGTTGTCACCATCCACTCAGACAACTCCATCAGCGTCACAGACAACGGCCGCGGCATTCCTACCGGTGTGAAGATGGACGACAAGCACGAGCCCAAGCGCAGTGCGTCAGAAATTGCGCTCACAGAGCTGCATGCCGGTGGCAAGTTCAACCAGAACAGCTACAAAGTCTCGGGCGGTCTGCACGGCGTGGGTGTGTCTTGCGTCAACGCTTTGAGTGTGTGGCTGCGGTTGGTGGTGCGCCGTGAAGGCAAAGTCCATCAAATCGATTTTGCGCGAGGCTTTGTGCAAAACCGCCTGCTCGAAACCGTGGACGGCATTGAAATCTCGCCCATGCGGGTGACCGGTGCCACCGACAAGCGCGGCACCGAAGTGCACTTTTTGCCGGACACCGAGATCTTCACGCAAAACACCGATTTCCATTACGACATTTTGGCCAAGCGTTTGCGCGAGTTGTCTTTCTTGAACAACGGCGTGCGCATTCGCCTCAAAGACGAGCGCACCGGCAAAGAAGACGACTTTTCGGGCGCAGGGGGTGTCAAAGGCTTTGTCGACTTCATCAATGCCAACAAAAAGGTGCTGCACCCCAACGCTTTCCATGCCAACGGCGAGCGCCCTGCCGACAGCTATGGCGGCATTCCCGGCACCAGCATCGGTGTGGAAGTCGCCATGCAATGGAACGCCGGCTACAACGAAAGCGTGCTGTGCTTTACCAATAACATTCCGCAGCGTGACGGCGGCACCCACCTGACCGGCCTGCGCGCCGCGATGACCCGCGTGATTGGCAAGTACATCGAGAAAAACGAGATCGCCAAAAAACAAAAAGTCGAAGTCAGCGGCGACGACATGCGCGAAGGCCTGTGCTGCGTGCTGAGCGTCAAAGTGCCCGAGCCCAAGTTCTCCAGCCAGACCAAAGACAAGCTGGTGTCCAGCGAAGTGCGCGCCCCGGTAGAAGACATTGTGGCCAAAGCGCTGGGTGACTTTTTGGAAGAGCGCCCGAACGACGCCAAAATCATCTGCGGCAAGATCGTCGAAGCCGCCCGTGCCCGTGAAGCCGCCCGCAAAGCCCGCGAAATGACCCGCCGCAAAGGCGTGCTCGACGGCATGGGCTTGCCCGGCAAACTGGCCGATTGCCAAGAAAAAGACCCGGCGCTGTGCGAAATCTACATCGTTGAGGGCGACTCCGCCGGCGGCTCGGCCAAGCAAGGCCGCGACCGTAAATTCCAAGCCATCCTGCCCCTGCGCGGCAAGATCCTGAACGTCGAAAAAGCCCGCTACGAAAAGCTGCTGACCAGCAACGAAATCGTCACCCTCATCACCGCGCTGGGCACCGGCATCGGCAAAGTCACCGCCGACTCGGGCAAGAGCGGCACCGACGACTTCAACGTCGACAAGCTGCGCTACCACCGCATCATCATCATGACCGACGCCGACGTGGACGGCGCGCACATCCGCACCTTGTTGCTCACCTTCTTTTACCGCCAAATGCCTGATTTGGTCGAGCGCGGTCACATCTACATTGCCCAGCCCCCGCTCTACAAAGTCAAGGCCGGCAAAGAAGAGCTGTACCTCAAAGACGCTCCGGCGCTGGACGGCTTTTTGCTGCGCATTGCCTTGAAAGACGCGAGCATCACCACCGGTGGCGAGGCCTCGCAATTGCTCAGTGGCGAAACCCTCGAAGCCTTGGCCCGCAAACACCAAGTCGCTGAGAACGTGATTGCCCGCCTGTCCAATTTCATGGACGCCGAAGCCCTGCGCGCCATGGCCGACGGTGTGTCGCTGAACCTCGATTCACTGGACCAAGCGGCCGAATGCGCCCCTGCGCTGCAAGCCAAACTGCGCGAACTCAACACCACCGGCATTCCGGCCGAAGTGAGCGCCGAGTTTGACCTGCGCACCGACAAGCCCATCTTGCGCATCAGCCGCCGTCACCACGGCAACATCAAGAGCAGCGTCATCACCCAAGAGTTTGTGCACGGCGCCGACTACGGGGCGCTGGCCGAAGCCGCCAACACCTTCAGGGGCTTGGTCAGCGAAGGCGCCAAAGCCATGCGCGGCGAAGGCGAGCGCCAAAAAGAAGAAAAAGTCAGCGACTTCCGCCAAGCCATGCAATGGCTCATCAGCGAAGCCGAACGCACCACCAGCCGCCAGCGCTACAAGGGCTTGGGCGAGATGAACCCCGCCCAACTCTGGGAAACCACCATGGACCCCACCGTGCGCCGCTTGCTGCGGGTGCAGATCGACGACGCCATCGAAGCCGACCGCGTGTTCACCATGCTCATGGGCGACGAAGTCGAGCCACGCCGCCACTTCATTGAGAGCAACGCGCTGCGGGCGGGGAACATCGATATTTGATTCTTTTCACATCCGAATCCGGAAATTAGAAGAAAACGTATAGAAATCAAGAACTTGTAATCACACCGCTGAAGTAGACACCATCAAGGGCCACAGAGCCCGGTGCGCTTCAGCCATCTCATCTAGCCTGGGGAGGCTTTGAACCATGTATTTATGTATGTGGATGAAAGTGGCGATATTGGCCTGACTGGCTCGCCAACGCGCTATTTCGTATTGACGGGCCTTGTGCTGCACGAGCTTCGCTGGCGTCAGACATTGGATGAGCTGATCGCATTTCGTAGAGAGCAAAAAACCGCTTTCGGTCTGAAGTTGCGAGAAGAGATCCATGCCAGCATGCCCGATTTGAGTCTCATTTGTGTAGTGGTAGACAAAGCCAATAAGCCTGCTACCTACGATGTTTTTGATGCCGCTTGGAAAGCATTGATCCAACGGTTTGAGAACACGCTAGCGCATAGAAATTTTCCGGGGCCGAGAAATCCGGATGATATGGGCATGCTTTTCCCGGATCGATCTGATGAAAAGAAGCTCAACGCTTTGCTCAGACGCATGCGAGCGTTCAATCCTGTACCCAGTCAGCCATCGTCAGGCTATCGCAACCTGCAAATCAGAACCATCATCGAAGACCCGAACTACCGGGACTCCAGCCACTCGTATTTCATTCAATCGGTGGATGTCACGGCCTTTTTGCTCTATCAACATTTGGCGCCGTCGGCCTGTATTAAAAAGAAATCAGGCCAGAATTATTTTGGTCGTCTGGCACCCATTGTGTGTAAACACGCATCGCCCAAAGACCCATTGCATATCGTGCGGCTATAAAAAAGGGGCCCTTGCGGGCCCCGGTGGAATCCTAATGACCAGACGAGCCGGGGTTCAGATCCGGTAGGAATCATACCCTCCGGATACCATCTTGGCAATCCATGGTGTTTGAGCCAAGGTGAGCCCCCCGCCTGCAATTGTCATAGAGCTGGGTGGCTTAGGTGAAGGCTTGTTCAATCAAGAGGGCTTGAGCCCACTGCGGCCTGCAACCCAAACACCACACTCATAGGCTGGCTGCCCTGGTGTGATTCGTAGACCACGCGGCCGTGGTAGGTGAAGGGGGCGGCTTTGCCTGCGGCCAGCTTGTTTTCGCGCACAAACAAATGGATGTCGATGCCCAAAGCGGCGTGGCGGATGATCTCTTGGCCGCGCTTGCTGCTCGGGTCGGTGGCGTTCTGGCTTTGCCAGTGAAAGTGGCTGGATTTGAGTGGAGCGCCGACGTCTAGAAATCAAACCTCACACGGCCATTCGACAGAGTTACTCTGTCTGCCGTGGTGTGACAGTGCCATTGTTCATATTGGCCTTCGGGTGTCACCATGGTCAAACTGCGTGGATCAAAAACGGCCGCGCACACATGATCGCTAGCACGCAAAGATGCATAGCGAATCCAGTGCACCTCAGTCTGCGAATCCCGGACTACGCTGGCCAGTTTTTGGGATTCGGTGTAGCCGCTAGGATGCATCCATTGCTCCTGAGCCAAAACCCATGGGTGCGACAGCAAATCCAAAGCTCGTCCCTGAACAGAGGCTTCGTACATCGAGTGCTCTGTGCTCAGTGTCTGCTTCATGAGCCCCGCGCTGTCCAATAAAAAGCGCTGACGCCAATAGGCAACTTCTGCACAGGCGCAATAAGCGTCATCTGCTCCGTACCAAATGCCCGGCGAATTGACAGCGCGAAAGCGAGAGCCTGTTTGGGGCACATACCGAAAAGGTGCAGCCAAAAGGTAGTGCGAACCGATTGCTTGAGGCGGTAGAGGCGGCTTGCTGGTCTCCAGCATGTCTTCCAACAGCAGTTGCTCATCGGCAGAGTCCACCAAGCGCATGGTGGCTGCGACGTACTGCGTCTCGACCATTCGGAACGCAGGCATGTGCAAGTCAGCGGTGAATTCATGAACCCAATCCGGGCTCCATGCAGCCGATGACGTCAAGCCGCACCTCGCATGCCATCCAGATAAGACAGGGCAGTCACAAGACCCTGGGGGGTTTCAATCAGCGTGGCCGGAATGCCGTTTAACGCTTTGTTGTGGCTTCGCAGCCAATACTGCCGCTTTTGTGCATCGCCACCCACAAGAGGGTCCAGCGATCGGAACAAACGCACCAACAGCAGCGCCAGTTGTCCCTCTTTAGACGTTGGATCGATGCCCCGGCTGCCGTTGGCAATGCGGCTGATGGTCGGCTCACTGAACCCGATCACGCGGGCCAAAGCCGCACTCGACAGATGCAACTCTTGGGCAGCGCGCATGGTGGCTTTGCCAAGCACCATGAATTTGTCGGGGGCAGAGACTGTATTGGGCAACATGGCGCGCTCCTTGATTTCCATGGAAAGAATTTAACACAAATACACAATATATTGGTATTTGGTGAGATGACTCATCAGCGAAGTTGAAACACCACACTCATAGGCTGGCTGCCCTGGTGTGATTCGTAGACCACGCGGCCGTGGTAGGTGAAGGGGGCCGCTTTGCCTGCGGCCAGTTTGTTTTCGCGCACAAACAAATGGATGCCGATGCCCAAAGCGGCGTGGCGGATGATCTCTTGGCCGCGCTTGCTGCTCGGGTCGGTGGCGTTTTGGCTTTGCCAGTGAAAGTGGCTGTCATCGATCCAGTGGTCCATGTACTTGTGCTCGTCCGCCTTGCCTTGCTTGTTGATCGTGGCCAGCAGGATGTGCGCCTTTTTGGCGGCCAGCACCACATGACCGACATTCCAACTGCCGGGGTTGAAAGCCTCGCCAAACAGCGGCGGAATATCTTCGCGCATGAAGGATTCACCGATGGCCAGATCTAGCGGGTCGATGATGTTGCGCAAACGGGCCAGCGTGCGCATGTTGTTGGTGGCGGGCAGGTCTTCGTAGTCCGGGTTGTTGGCCTTCAAGATGTATTGGCCATTACGGTTTTTGGTGACCACGCGCAGCAGGTATTGGTTGTCGCCGCTGTCGTCTTGCCGCTCGATGGCCACCACGCTCCCCGTGATCGAACCCGCACGGCTTGGCGTGATTAATTCCAGAAGCAAATAGTCGCCATCGAGCACCGGATTTTTGCCACCGTTCATCGAGTTGCCAGAGGCCCGCGCAATGAAGTGGAGACTCGGGTCCAGCGTGCCATAGGCCAAGGGCAAGGCCCGGTGTTCTTCGGCGTCAGCGCGGCCGGTTTTGAAATGACCGCAAGCAATTTTGAGGTTCGGAAAATACGGCAACTCAACGACATCGCGCGGCTTGGTCGGAAAGGGAATCACGTTGTTGACCGGTTCTGCCACGGCCAAGCGCACTTCGTAGGCGGCCAGTCGGTAGTCCACCAGTTCTTGCAGCAGGTCGGCAAGCAAAGGCGCATCCGCCTCAGAAACGGGCTGCTTGAGTGCAAAGCAATCATCGCGCAACTCAAACGCTGCGGCAGCCGCATTTTTGAGATTGCCCCCGGTCCAGGCATCGATTGGCCGATCCAGCCAATATTTTTGCCATGCAGAGTCAGTAGGTGCCGCAATGCGCATGTTGGCATCCAGGTCATGCAGCAAAGGGCGACGGCGGTCCAGCACCTTGCGAGAATGTGCGGCAAGTGCCGCGAGCGCCACAGGCTGGCGCAGGCCGTCTTGTTCCAGCCAGGCTTCGAGCGTGACGGCCTTGAAACTTTTAGTCATGGCCGTGGTTTCCACTTCGCGCAAGAGCGCTTGGAAACGATCAGCCACATCCGTTTCTTCGGAAGACAAATCGCCCATGCTGTGGACCAGTGCAAACCAATGTCCAGCTTGTCGGCGCATGTCCTGCAGGCTGCTGCCTGATCGGTAAAACTCGCTGAGCGACGGCCTGCGCCCCAGAACGGCGCGAAGCGCTTCGTAGTCTTTTTGCGGCCCCGCGCTGTCCAGCGACTTGAGGAACTCGACGATGGACAAGTCGTAATTGACGTAACAGCCGTCGGGCAATTCGAGTGCGTTCTTTTCCGCCTTGCGTCCAAACTCCGCCAATGCTTTGTACGTGGCACCCACGCCAAACAAGGCTTGAGGCTTGCCCAAAAAGGCTTGGTGGTTGCCAATGAAGTCCAGCACCACCAACTGCTGTTTGCCTTCGTGCCGCCGCAGGCCCCGGCCCAGCTGCTGCAAAAACAAAATCTTGGATTCGGTGGGCCTGAGCATCAGCACCGTGTCAATGCTGGGCAGGTCAACACCCTCGTTGAACAAGTCCACCGAAAACACCACTTGCAAACTGCCGTCTTCCAAGTTTTCAAGCGCTTGTGCACGCCCCAGTTCAGAGCCCGCATACACTGCCGCTGCCGACACACCCGCACGGGTGAAATGGTCGGCCATGTAATCGGCGTGTCGGGTGGACACGCAAAAGGCCAGCGTGCGCTTTTGGGCTTTGGCCCGCCATTGCGTCAGCGCATGGCGCGCACGCGCCAAAGTGGCCAGCTTGTTGCTCAGCTCTTCCGGGTCAAAGCGGCCGTTGCGCCAAGGCACCTCTTTGTAATCCACCGACTCGTCGTGAATGCCGTAGTAATGAAACGGAGCTAGCAAGCCGCTGGAGATGCCCTCAAACAAGGGGCATCCAAAAACCAAATTGTCGTCACACAGCGACAAGATGTCCGACTGGTCTGTGCGGTCTGGCGTGGCCGTCAAGCCCAACATGAACGACGGCGCAAAGTGCGCCAACAAACGGCGGTAGGTGGCCGCCGCTGCGTGGTGAAACTCATCGACCACGATGTAATCGAAGTGCTGCGGTGCAAAGCGCTCCAGGTGCGACGCTTTGCCCAGCGTCTGCACCGACGCGCACAACACATCCACATCGCCATCGCGGCTGCGGCCTGTGAAATAACCCACGCGCTTGCCCGGCAAGATGCGGATGAACGTGGACGCCGCTTGGTTCAAAATTTCTTCGCGGTGCGCCACAAACAAAATCCGCCGCGCCCCCATGCGCACCGCATCAAACGCTGCCAGCCAAGTCTTGCCCAAGCCCGTTGCCAACACCACCAAACCGCGCCGATAACCGTTGTTGCGGGTTTCTGCCAAAGCGCGCAGCGCGGCTTGTTGAATCGGATTGGGTTCAGGCGGCGCTTCTTGCTCGTGGCTGCCCGGGGCCACCGAGCGTGAAGGCGGCAAGCGGCGCTGTTCATACGCCTCGATCCAGCTGTCCGTCAGGGCGATGCTTTTGGGGTTGGCGAAGAGTTCTTCAAAGCGATGGCGCGCCTCCAGATAACCGGCATCTTGGGGAAACACCACGCGGTAGTTCCACTCCAGCCCATCACGCAGCGCTGTGCGGCTGATGTTGCTGGACCCGATGAAGGCCGTGCCCGCCACCAACTGGCCACCCTCCACACGGGCGAACACATAAGCCTTGAGGTGAAAACTGTCTTGGCTTTGAGTGGCGAAAACGCGCACCTCGGCACCGCTTTCTTGCAGCAAAAGCAACAAGCGCAAAGCCTCCGGGTCGGTGATGTCCAAATAGTCGCTGGTCAAAACCCGCACGCGATGCATGCCGCCCGCCTCGGCCATGGCCTGCAAATCGGGCCACAACAAACGCTGCCCCGAGGTCTTGACAAAGGACACCGCCAAATCGGCTTGGTTGGATCGCGCAAAAGCGGCCGACAGGTGCGGCAAAAAATGATCGTCACCGCCCGTCACCAGCCGCTGGTCTGGCCCCGTTGAGCGAAAGGCCAAGGCGTTGGTCCAGCTTTCAGTGCGGTCAGGCCGCTGGTCTTGGGTCTGCCACAACTCGATGCGCTGAAACTCGGGCATGGCCCCCAGCCACGCACGCACGGTGGGCTCGTCCGCATTGGTGAACCGACGCCCATCGTGCGATCGCTCACCGCTGCCCAGCTTGTAACTGACGTAAATGCGACCACCCGCTTTGAGTGCAGCCCACAGCTTGGACAACACCCCATGCATGTCCGAAAGGGGCACATGCAAAAGACTGGCGCAACACCAGATCGCATCGTATTGCGCCACCTCGTCCACATCCTCAAAGCGCCGAACATCCACCGCAAAACCGCAGTGCTCACTGGCCCGCTTGGCCAGTTCTTTCGAAGCATCAAATGCGCTGACGGTGAAACCCAAATCGACAAATGCGCGTGCATCACGCCCTGAGCCACATCCTGCATCCAAGATGCTTGCGCCGGGGGCGAGTCCGTTGAGAAAGCGTTCGTAAATCGGACTCATGTCCACCCGCAAAGTTGAGCTGAAAAACTGCTCGGCGCGGTCGTTGTAATAGCCAACGGTGGATGATGGATCGGGCGGGTTGGGCATGTAAGGGGTCTAGCGGCGCGTTGGTGTTGCTTTTGATTGTCACCAATTTTCAAATTCAAGCCGGCAATCGGAAAAACATCAAATTTGTCATGCCATTAAATTTTCCATTTGACGATTATGAGGGTCTATTTGAGGCTGTAAACCGACATCCCAAAACGCCAGTATTGCAGGTGACTGGTTAGGATTCACTTGTTATCGTGTCAAACTTCACGAACAAGGAAAATTTATGGCTACCGAGCAAACTCGACTTAACGCGCTAGGCAAAGCTCTGCAAGAAAAGGGGGCGACCAAACCATGTTCAAGGTGTGGACACTCGCACTTTTCAGTTGTTGATGAAACACTGCTAAGCCTGCAACCTTTAAACGGAAACATAGTGATTGGAGGGGGCGGTGTTCCAGCCGTAATGGTCGCCTGTAACAATTGCGGAAATCTTTGGCATCACGCATTAGCACCTATTGGAATGCTTCCAGAACATTTGAAGGAGAAGGTGCGATGAATGATGAAGTTAAAGCCACCTTTACAACAGTCCCTGGACCCCACCTCGCTGTTGGTTTGCAAAGCAAAGCCATGGATCTTGAATCGGGATGGCTTGGTAAGGCATTTGGAAACCATGCAAATGCTCCAACCAATATCGCTGGTTTCGTTGCCGTCTGCCTCATTCTTGCTGGCATAGGTATGGTTGCATTCTTAGGGTGGGAAAAATCCGCAGAGTTCTGGAAAGTTATTTCCCCGCTTTTAACGCTTGTACTTGGTTATCTTTTTGGAAAGAACGCCTAGAAAACCTATTCAAATAGAACCAGACGATCAGGGTCGACTGTTTGCAAATGCTGCACACCAGACACTCAACCAATAGCAAACTTCAATCTCTTCATAAAAACCCAAATCGCCTGGCATGCGCCTCCAAAAACGCGGGCGCAGGTCGAAAGCGTTCCGGCAGCCGAATCGCTTGCCCTTGGCATTGCGCTAAGCTGGTTTGTGCAAACGCGTCCAGCTCGGGGCGGCGCAGGTCTTCGGTCACGCGGATGGTGAAGTCGGGCAGCACCGTGATCAACCCTTGGTCGTAGGCGCGGTCGTGCAGGGCCGACAGGCACAAGCCGTTGCTGGGGTTCAGGCGGTTTTGGGTGTCCATGCTCCACGGCACGATGTGGCTGGCCACCAGCAGTTGGGGCACGCGCAATCCGCTCATGCAACAGGTGGCGTTGTAGCTGGCCAATATGGCGCGGCGAAAGCGCGCTTGGTTCACCCGCACCTGCACAAGCGCCATGGTGGTTTTGCCTTCGGCGATGTCGGGCACCTCGTCCAGCACGTCCACAAATGGGGGCAAGCCGTTGTGTTCGGCGTAGTGGCCGAACGCCGTGGCCGCTTCGGTGACCAAGGGGTCGTTGGCCGCCAAAAATTCATCCCAAATTTGTTGGTCCAGCTTGGACGCATTGCCCATGCCACGCCGGCCGCTGGCCAGTATTTGGGGGTCCAGGCTGGCCAAGTTGACCAGCTTCATAGCCACTGCGCTGGCGGTGCGCCCAATCCACTGCGACAACTGCACGATGCGCGGTTGGTTGCGGTGCAGCTGTCCAAATGGCAGCTGCAGGTAAATGTGAAACGCCGCCAGCGTTTCGCTGCGTGTCCAGTCGGTGGATCGTGCCATCTTGTGTTCTCCCTGACCGTAGATCCTGGGTGCGGTGGGTTGTTAAGGCTCGATCCAGTTTTCAACCAAAAGCTGATCGATGTGCAAAAACGCACGGTCACTGGTGACCAGTGTTGCGTTCGCGTGTAGCGCATGCGCCGCAATTTGCATGTCCAAGGCGGCCAGCGGTGTGCCTTTGCTTTGCATCTGAGCGCGCAGTGCGCCATAGGTCTGAGCAACGGCCGCGTCCCACGGCAGCACTTCGACTCGGCGCAAAAACTCGTTCACAGCAGCCTTCAACGCCACGGCTTCAGGGCGCTTGGCCAGTTCAAACGCAAGTTCGCCCGCAGTGATGGCAGATATGCAAACGCTGTGCATGGGCACCGCAAGCAAGTGCTGCGTGACTTGCGGGTGGCGTTTGATCAGGTAGCTGACGGTGTTGGTGTCCAGCAGGTACAGACGTGGCATTTGCGGGCTCAATGTCCGATGGGGCTGGGCATCGATTCAAATGGATCACGCTCTTTGGTGTCTGTGTGGCCCTGTGTGAGTCGCTCGGTGGTGCTCAAAAAGTCTTCGGGCGCGTGCGCGGTTTCTGTGGCGGCCAAGAAGCCGTTCCAGTCGTCGGGCCTGCGCGAAAGGATGACATCGCCTGTGACCGGGTCTTTGCGGATGAACACTTCCGGGGTATCGAAGCGGTAGGCTGCCGGTAGCCGCACCGCTTGGCTGCGGCCGTTGGTAAAGAGTTTGGCTGTGTGAGACATGGTTTGCCTCCTTGTGGATGGTCTATACCAAAGTATATTCTTTTGCGCCAGCACATTCAAAAGATGGGCCGTTTTAAGTGTCCAGGACTTGCATATCCATCGCCATCACCCCTCGCAACTCGACCCCAAAACTCTGAAACCCCTGCTCCGCCCAGCGCGCACTGCTGTCAATGCAGTCGTGCTGGTGGCCATGCACCGTCATGCGCACGCCCATGCGGAGGGCCAGTGTGTCCAGCTCTTTAAAGCCGTGTTCGTGGTAGCCGGGGGCTTCGTGCGTGATCAGGATGTCGGCTTGCATCGCGGCCAATTGC
>Ga0114964_10000217_pt1 | contig 44211 bp, 36 predicted proteins | sample C_131016_MF_Meta_FD_92638 | JGI IMG/M metagenome (GOLD analysis project Ga0114964, IMG submission 92638) | Freshwater microbial communities from Lake Croche, Canada to study carbon cycling - C_131016_MF_MetaG | ecosystem: Environmental > Aquatic > Freshwater > Lake | place: Lake Croche, Canada... | reverse complement strand
GATACTTGACGAGCCGACCAGTGCGCTCGACCGTGAAACGGGACAACAGGTCATGGCGGCGCTCGAAACACTTGCCAAGCAGATGGCGATTATCGTTATCACCCACCGCCCCGATATTGTCGCGGCACCCACGCTAATCATAGCGCTTGGCGAAGCCAACGGCACCGCAACCTTGGAAGTCCAAGCTCAGGTGGGAGCCTTAGCCTATGCCTGATGCACTTGCGCTTTCCGGCCCATCGCCAACGCTACGGCTTTCCACACTGATCCTGTGCGCACTGATCGTATTAGCCATCATTGGCAGCTTTATTGCCAAGATCGAAATTGTCGCAAGGGGGACTGGCAAGATCGTGCCGATAGGTTCGGTTCGACAGGTTCAATCACAGATCGATGGCCGCGTCACCGAAATCCACGTTCGGGATGGGCAGACGGTTGAGCAAGGCGATGTCTTAGTTGTTCTAGACCAGACCGATCAAAAAGCGGAAGCAGAGCAAATGGCGGATCGCATTGGGCGGTTAGAAGCAACCACCGCCAAAGTCACTGCCGAGCTTGCGACGCTCGATTCCTATGACCCCTCTGATGCAAACTTTACCAACGCTGCAGTCACCCGTCTTAAACTGGCCAATTTGCCAGCAAATCGTCGTGTAGCGACAGAAGCCTTATTAATGGCGGAACTCAATAATCTGACCGCCTCCATCGCCGAACTTGACGCCAGTATCATCTCGGCCAAGGCCGATGGTGAAGTATCCGTCGCTCGGATTGAAAAAAATGCCGTTTTGTTGGCGCTCGAACAAAAGCTGTTTGATGCCGCCACAACCCTGCAAGCGAACGGCAATCTCAGCCAGAGCGATTTTGCCAAGAAAACACAATCCTATGAAGAACTCCGCCGCGAAAAGACCATACAAGAACGCGATATTCTCGTCAAATCGGGGCATATCCGCGAACTTCAAGCCAATCGTCAGGCCAAGCTTGCCGCCATCCGGCAGGATTGGACGACGACCCTTGAATCTTCCGACCGTGATCTTGCAGACCTAAAAACGCATCTGGCGGTCGTCACCCGCAATCTGGCTTATTCGACCATCCTAGCGCCGGTATCGGGTAAGATTGAAGAACTCAAGGTGAAAACGATCGGCGGTCGAATTGCGGCAGGGGACGCCTTGGCAAAACTTATTCCGCTCAATGAAGCCTTTGAATTTGAGGGGCAATTGCCAACCGAGGAGGCATCCTTCTTGGAAAAGGGCCAACCTGTTTACTTGAAATTCGACGCCTATCCCGCAGAGCGTTATGCGCTGGGCTATGGCAACGTGCGTGACATTAGCGGCGATACGGTCAATGCCGCAGACAAAAGCTGGGCCTATGTGTTTCGGGTGAGCCTCACTTCAACGGCACTCAACACGTTGAAGGGCAACATTCCGATTACCCCCGGCATGACCGCAGCCGCCGACATCGTCACCGGCAAACGAAAGCTGATTTCCTATTTGTTTGAACCCATTGAACGCTCAATAATGGATGGAGTGCGCGAACGATGAACGAAATGCCAAACCATGATCAGATCGCGTCATCCAACACCTTTCAAATCAGCAGGCCAGAAGCTGTAGGCTATATGGTGGGCCTTTGCGTGTTCAAGAACATCTATAGCCATTGGAGCATCGCCTCCGTTGGTCGCTTGTTCATTCCGCCAGTTCTTGCCGGGCAGTTTAAGCTGTATTTTCGAAACGGCGAATGCGTTGGTTTTGTGACATGGGCATGCTTATCCGATGAACTTTCAGATGCAATTCGATCCGAGTATATAGATCCCCCATATGATGCTTGGAACAGCGGCGAAAATATATGGATAATCGATATTGTCGCGCCGGGTTTAGCTCCGCAGATTGCCCGAGACCTGCAAAAAAATGTTTTTGCAGGTAAAACAAGTCCCGGCTTCGCTCTACGGCGTGACGAAACGGGAAAAGTCAGAAAAATAGCCCGTTGGGCGACATGGAACAGTTGCCCTCGTGATGCCGAGCGCGTTTAACCCTCACACCCCGTCATAATCCTCAATCCGTCCGGTGCGGGGCGCTTCGACTTTTGCGAGCGCTTTGCCGGTACGCTCGACCGCTTTGAAGAGCCTTAAAAAATTGCCGCTGGCGATTTTCTCAATCGCTTCGTCGGACCAGCCGCGCTCGATCAATTCGGCGAGCAGGTAAGGAAAACGGCTCACATCTTCCAAGCCGTCGGGCGTTGCGCCGCCGAAAAAGTCGGAGCCGATGCCGATATGGTTGAGACCGGTGCGCCCGACGAGATATTCGATGTGGTGACAAAGCTGTTTGAGTGTCGCGCGCGGTTGCGGGCCGATGCGCTTGGTTTGTTCCGCAATGGCCTCCTCATGGCTGACCATGAAGGAGGACTTACCAAAATTATCACGCAAGGGACGCGACCAATCGCGCGAGGCTTGGTTGATAAAATCGGGGATAAAGGTGGCCATAATCACACTTTTCTTGGAGCGAATCCGGTCTAACACATCGTCCGGCGCATTGCGGGGGTGATCACAGAGCGAAAACGCATTGTTGTGCGAAAACAAGACCGGTGCACGAGAAATATCCAGCACCCGGTGCATCACGCTTGGTGCCGTATGCGCGAGATCAACGATAATGCCAAGGCGGTTAAGCTCCAGCACCACTGCTTCGCCGAATTTGGTAAGCCCGCCATGGCGTGGCGCATCCGTGGCACTGTCCACCCAATCGAGCGTTTCGTTATGGCACAGCGTCATCAAACGCACACCCGCCGCCTGCCAAACGCGCAACGGCGACAGGCTGTTTTCAAGCCCAACGCCCCCCTCAACCGTCATAAAGGAAGCAATTTTGCCGGCCCGCTTTGCGCGTGAAATATCCAGCGGACTTTCGGCAAACACAAAAGTTTCGGGATAAGTTTCGGGAAGCTGGCGGATAATATCGATCAATTCCAGCGTCATGCGACCGGGCTGCGGCATCAGAGACGGCACGAAAGCTGCCCAAAATTGCGCACTCAGCATACCCGCTTTCAACCGCGGAATATCGGTATCGGATTCGGGGTGCTCGCGGGAAAGATCATAGCGTTTCACGCTTTTGCCTGCCTGCGTGTTGGAGTGGATCACCCAAGGCAGATCATTATGGCCATCGACCAGAGGAATAACCCTCAACAAATGTTTCGCATGCTCAAGGGCTTGCTCGGGATTCTTAGGGACCATGAAATACTCCTCAACGCTTTTCCTAGCTGTTTATGGAACCGTTAGCGCCAAGCTACAAGGGGCGAGTACAGCCCAACTTGCACGGACGTCAGATCAGCATTGCAGCGCAGACGACCGTGATCTTACGATCCGGTATTGCTGCACTGCCGTAAAGAGGATAGCCAAGCACGCCTATCGATTTTCATGGCGACGGACGAGACGGAATTTTTTCGATGAATGATTCGACCCCCCCAGCGGCGCAACCCTCTGAAGCCCAGGCCTTTAACGCGACCCAGCCACCGAAGAGCCGGATTGGCGCCCGCCCGATCATTCTGACCGTGATCGCGATCGGCGTGGTGAGCTACGGTATTTCGTGGGGCCATGATTGGTGGACGCATGGCCGTTTCCTGATCTCGACCGACGATGCCTATGTCGGCGCGCCGATTTCGACCATCTCGACCCGCGTTTCGGGTCACATCGTGGAAGTGCCGGTCGCCACCAACCAATCCGTCCACACGGGCGATCTTCTGGTGCGGATCGATGACGGAGATTACCGCTTGGCCGTTGAAGGCGCAGGCGAGAAGATCGACACGCAAACGGCAAGCCTTGCCCGCATCGATAAACAGATTCTGCAGCAAGAAGCGGTGATCGATCAGGCCCGCGCCCTCATTGTGGGGGCAAAAGCGGACGCCATGCGGGCCGAGCTTGACTATGCCCGTGCCCAAAAATTAGCTGAAGCCGATTTCAACACCCGCGCCCGGCTCGATCAGGTACTCGCCGATCGTGACCGCACAGCTGCCGTTTTGGTAAGCGCTACGGCAGGGTTAGCCGCCGCTCAAGCCGGTATTGACGTGTTCAAGGCGCAAAAGGTCGAGCTGGAGCATTCAAAGGCAGAACTTGAGACCGCTCTGGCCAAATCCCGCCGCGATTTGGAGTTCACCGAAATTCGGTCGCCGTTCAACGGTGTTGTCGGCAACCGTGCTGCACAGCTTGGCATGTTGGTCGAGCCCGGTGTGCGGCTTTTAGCCCTTGTTCCGCTTGACGCCGTCTATGTCGATGCGAATTTCAAAGAGACGCAGTTGGCGCATATCAAACCCGGCATGACAGCGCTTGTTCATGCGGACGCGTTCCCCGGTCGCGTTTTCACCGGCAAGGTTACGAGTTTCGCGCCTGCAACCGGCTCGCTGTTCTCCCTTCTGCCGCCGGAAAACGCGACGGGCAATTTTACCAAGATTGTTCAGCGTGTTCCGGTACGGATTGCGTTTTCGCCTGAGGATTTGAAGGACGGCGCGTTGCGCCCCGGCCTGTCGGTGGTGGTTGAGGTGGATAGCGCCACTCAATGAGCGACACGGCAAAGCCAGCAATCCCGACCGGACCTCCCCCTCCACCCGTGGTGACGGTAAGGCGCGTGGTTGCCTTTATCGGCATGGTGTTTGGCATGTTCATGGCGATTTTGGACATCCAGATCGTCTCGGCATCGTTGGCCGAAATTCAGGCGGGGCTTTCAGCCAGTGCCGAGGAAATTTCCTGGGTGCAAACCGCTTATCTCATCGCAGAAGTGGTCATGATCCCGCTTTCGGGCTTTTTGGGCCGGATGATGTCGACACGCTATCTGTTTGCAATGTCGGCTTTTGGCTTCACGGTGATGAGCATCATGTGTGCTCAATCCTCCTCGATCGAGGAAATGATCATCTGGCGCGCGCTTCAGGGCTTTATCGGCGGCGGTATGATCCCTGCGGTATTTTCTGCGGCGTTTTCGATTTTTCCACGCGACAAACAACCGATCATCTCGCCGATCATCGGTTTGGTCGCAACGCTTGCACCCACCATCGGGCCAACCATTGGCGGCTATTTGACGGATATTTTCTCTTGGCATTGTTTGTTTTTGGTCAATGTCATCCCGGGTATTCTGGTGACGCTTTCGGCGTGGTTTCTGATTGATTTCGACAAGCCGAATATGAGCCTGTTCAAAACCTTTGACTGGTGGGGCTTGGCGGGCATGGCGGGAATGCTCGGCGGGCTCGAATATGTGCTTGAAGAAGGTCCAGCGAAGGACTGGTTCCAGGATGATCGCATCGTCACCTGCGGCGTCATTGCCTTGGTGGGCGGGATCGTGTTTTTTCTCCGAGCCTTTATGGCGCGTACCCCGATAGTGGATTTGAAAGCCTTCTCAAACCGCAATTTTGCCGCCGGATGTCTGGCTTCCTTCACCATCGGCATTGGCCTTTATGGCCTCACTTATGTCTATCCGGTCTTTTTAGCCCGCGTGCGCGGCTATACGTCGCTTGAAATCGGCACGACGATGTTTTTGACCGGTGTGGCGATGTTCCTAACCGCACCAATTGCTGGCAGATTAAGCGCCAAGCTCGATCCCCGAATCATGCTCGCGATTGGCATTTTTGGCTTTGCGATTGGCACATTTTTGGCGTCCGGTCTCACCAATCAGTGGGGCTTTCACGAACTCATCTGGCCACAGATTTTCCGTGGCGTATCGCTGATGTTCTGCATGGTGCCGATCAACAATGTGGCTTTGGGTACGCTGCCAATGGACCGGCTTAAAAACGCCTCGGGTCTGTTTAATCTCACCCGAAATCTCGGTGGGGCCGTCGGCTTGGCGCTTATCAATACCGTGTTGAACGACCGTTGGGACCAACACATGCAACGCTTGCGCGATAGCGTGGTCTGGGGCCGCCAGATTGCCGATGAAACGCTCGCCAATATGACGCGTGGCATGGTGGAACTGGGCGATGGTGCCGAACTTGCCGCCACCAAAAAACTTGCAGGGCTCGTGCGGCGTGAAGCGCTTGTGTTGGCGTTAGGGGATGTCTTTCTCGCGCTAACAGTGGTTTTCCTGCTGATGTTGTTCGTTTTGCCGGTGATTAAGAGAGCAGCTACCGCGAAGCCTGCTGGCGGTGGACACTAATTCAAAGCGTCGACAGTTCGCTTTGTCTCGTATAAGAATTGCCGATGCTTGAAGGTCTCACTCCTAAAAACCCGACCCATGTGATGAAACTCGTCAGTGACGAGAAAACGGCCCGAGGTGTGGCCGACATCGTAATGGAAACATTCGACCCCAATGAAACAGCCGCCGCAGCCTTTGAAAACGAGGCGACATTGGCCTGGGAGGTCGAGGTCTATTTTGCGGATGCGCCAAATGAGGCGAATATGCGCGAGCTAATCGCAGCAACCGTCAACGAAGGCGCTGCTAAAGCGCTAACCTTTGAAACCTTGGCGGAAAAGGACTGGGTCAAAGCTTCACTCGACGGACTTTCGATTGTCGATGCAGGCCGGTTCAAGGTCCATGGCTCGCATGACCGTGACCGGATCCCTCTGAATTCCATTGGGATCGAGATTGAAGCGGCTCTCGCTTTCGGCACCGGCCATCATGGCACAACGCGCGGTTGCCTGTTGATGCTGGATGATATTTTAAAACGCCGCCGCCCAAAACACGTGCTCGATATCGGCACCGGTTCGGGCGTTTTGGCGATAGCGGCGGCGCGTGCGCTCCATCGACCGGTTGCGTCAGGTGATATTGATCCCGTGGCGGTGGATGCTGCCTTTAGCAATGCTGTCCTTAACCGCGCCGGTGCTTATGTGAAGCCGGCCGTTGCCAGGGGTGTGGGCCACCCCGCGCTGTATGCCGCCAAGCATTATGATCTGATTTTCGCCAATATTCTGGCCCGCCCTTTGATCAAGCTGGCGCCACAAATTGCTGCGGTTGCAGCCCCCGATGCGGATATCGTGTTGTCGGGCCTTTTGGCGCATGATGTCGCGGGCGTCGTCAACGCCTACGGCCTTCAGGGCTGGTACCTGGTCAAGCGCCGCAATCTGGAAGGCTGGGCCGCCCTTTTGATGCGCCGGGTCGCGGGCCGCCCGCTGACCGCCTTTTAAACCCATTCTCAAACCACCAAGGACCATCATCATGGCCGAAGCAATTTTTCAGACCTTTGAGCAAAAAGCCACGCCGGCCCAAGGCGCACCGCATCTCAAACTTTTGCGGGCCGAGCTTAAAGCACGCGGACTGGACGGATTTGTTATTCCTCGAACCGATGAACACCAGAACGAATATGTTCCAGCCTCGTCAGAGCGACTGGCTTGGCTGACCGGCTTTATGGGTTCTTGGGGCATGGCCGTTGTTTTAGCCGATACAGCCGCGATCTTTGTCGATGGCCGCTACACGGTGCAGGTGCGCGAACAGGTCGATGTTCACACATTTACGCCCGAGCATTTAATCGATAACCCGCCCGAAGCGTGGCTCGAAAAGCACCTGAAAGCCGGCCAAAAGCTGGGATTTGATCCGTGGTTGCACACCGCCGATGGAACGAAAAAGCTCGAAAAAGCCTGCGCGGCTGCAAAGGCTGAGTTGATCGCGGTCGACACCAATCCGGTAGATGCCGTGTGGGCGGATCGCCCTGCCCCGCCATTGGGACAGATCGTGTTGCACAAGCCGGCCTATGCGGGCGAGGATGCGCACACGAAATTGAAACGCATTCAGTCAAAACTAGCAGCGCAAGGTGCGGATGCCGTGGTACTGACCGATGCCCATGCGGTCGCATGGGCATTCAATATCCGCGGTGGCGATGTCGGCCATACCCCTTTACCACTTGGCTTTGCGATTGTGCCGCGCGAGGGAAAAGCTGAACTGTTTATGGATGGTCGGAAATTTTCCAACACCGTTCGCGACGCGGTTGCCGACATGGCTGAAATCGCCGAGCCCTTAGCGCTTGATCGGGCGCTTGAGCGCCTCGGACAATCAGGATCAATCGTCAAATTCGACGGAGCATCGGCATCGAACCGCCTCGTTGCGCTTCTTGAACGGAGCGGCGGTCAGGCTGAGGTGGGGATCGATATGATCGCCTTGATGAAGGCAGTCAAAAATAATGCCGAAATTGCAGGCTCGCGGGCCGCACATGCGCGCGATGGTGCTGCCATGACACGATTTCTGGCATGGTTTGACCGCGAGGCGATCTCGGAAAAACTCACCGAAATTGATGTCGCGATCGCACTTGAAGGCTTCCGCCGTGACACGGGCGTGTTGAAGGATGTCTCCTTTCCGTCCATTGCCGGCGCCGGACCAAATGCCGCCATTCCGCACTACAAAGTCTCCACCGAATCCAACCGCCGCGTCGAAAGAGGTATTTTCCTGATCGATTCCGGTGCGCAATATGAAGACGGGACCACCGACATCACGCGCACCATGGTCGTTGGACCGGCGACGCCCGAAATGAAGGACCGCTTTACCCGCGTCTTAAAGGGACATATTGCGATTGACACAGCAGTATTTCCGAAGGGCGTTTCGGGCGCACAACTCGATAGTTTTGCCCGAAAGCCCTTGTGGGAAGTAGGCCTCGATTTCGACCACGGTACCGGCCACGGTATCGGCTCCTATCTCTCCGTCCATGAAGGCCCGCAACGCATCGCCAAGACCGGTGTTACGCCACTTGAAGCCGGCATGATGCTCTCCAACGAACCGGGCTTCTACAAAGCGGGACATTGGGGCATGCGGATCGAGAATTTGATTTTGGTCGAAAAGCGCGACATCCCGGGCGCCGAACGCGAAATGTTCGGCTTTGATACGCTCAGCTTCGCGCCGATTGATCTGAATCTCGTCGAACCCGCATTGCTCACCGTGGCAGAACGCGCTTGGCTGAACGCCTACCACGCCAAAACCCGCGCCATTGTCGGTCCGCATCTGGATGCCGAGACGATGAAGTGGCTTGAGGGGGCGACAAGGGAGATCTAAAATTTCCCGGATTTCAACGTATTGGCTTCCCTCTCCTTAAAGGAGAGGGGGTCTGCGGAGCAAACGGGTGAGGTCTTATAGGCAGCCATTTTTGTATCGCTTAATGGCCATAAAACTCTCCATTTTTACGCTTAATTCGATACTGTTAGACCCTCGTCCGAACGCTCTGCGGCCACCTCCCCCCTCAGGGGAAGGATGAGGAAAAAGTGAACGTTCGCACAAAATCAAAAAAGGGATTTCCCCCTTTATGATGCTATCCAGCCACCCTCACAAACCACTCATCCTCGGAAATGACCTCAACGCCATGTTTACGGGCGTCTTCCAACTTCGAGCCGGCACCCGGACCCGCGACCACAAGATCGGTCTTTTTTGACACCGAGCCTGACACTTTTGCCCCCAAACGCTCGGCCATCGCTTTGGCCTCGTCGCGCGTCATGCGTTCAAGCGAGCCGGTGAATACGACCGTTTTACCCGAAACCGGACTAGCCGCAGCGACCGCTTCCATCGGTTCGGGCGTGACATGGATCATTAACGCATCAAGCTCTTCGAGATTATGCGCCTCGCCGAAGAAATCGACGATGGAACCGGCGACGATCGGTCCGATGCCGTCAATCTCGGTCAATTCAGCTTTAGCAGCCACGCCATCCTCGGAGGCCTTGACCGCCACCTCGCGCAACCCGTCGATCGAGCCAAAATGCCGCGCCAATTGCTTCGCCGTTGTCTCGCCGACGTGACGAATACCCAGCGCGAAAATGAAGCGGTTGAGGCTCACCGCCTTTCGCTCCGTAATTGCATCAAACAGGTTTTTGACGGACAAAGCGCCAAAACCTTCGCGATCCTTCAGTTTTTTGATCGATCTTGTATCGCGTTCCTCGAGTGTGAAAATATCACGGGGCCGCGTAATGAGGCCGTCCGTATAAAAGCCCTCAATCTGCTTATCGCCCAGGCCTTCAATATCAAATGCGTTGCGCGAGGCAAAATGCTTGAGTCGTTCGGTGGCCTGCGCCGGACAAATCAGCCCGCCGGTGCACCGCCGGACGGCTTCAGCCTCGCCGGTTTTCGGATCAGTCTCCCGCACGGCGTGGCTGCCACAGGCGGGGCAAAGATGCGGAAAATCGTAGGGCTTGGCGTCAACAGGGCGCTTTTCCAATACCGCTGAAACGATTTGCGGAATAACGTCGCCCGCGCGCTGCACAATCACCGTATCGCCGACCCTCACATCCTTGCGGGCGATCTCATCCTCATTATGGAGCGTCGCATTCGACACGACAACACCGCCGACCGTCACCGGCTGTAGCTTTGCCACCGGCGTTAAAGCGCCCGTCCTTCCCACCTGAATATCGATCCCAAGGATCAAAGTTCGGGCTTGTTCAGCGGGGAATTTTCTGGCGGTGGCCCAACGCGGTGAGCGGGCGATAAATCCCAACCGCTGCTGGAGCGCCAAATCATCAACTTTGTAGACGACGCCATCAATATCATAGCCAAGTGTGGGCCGGTTTTCCTCAATCAGCCGGTAATGGGCGATCATGTCCGCAACCGTTAGGCATCGTTTGGTCAGCGGATTGGTGGGAAGCCCCATAGCCGCAAACGCGTGCACCATGCCGCTTTGGGTCTGCGAAGGCATAGCGCCCTCAATCTGCCCCCACGCATAGGCAAAAAACGTCAACGAACGTGACGCCGTAATGGCGGAGTCGAGCTGTCTCAACGAGCCCGCGGCAGCATTGCGTGGATTGGCGAAAGGCGGCTTACCCTCCACCTCTTGCCGCTTATTCAATGCTATAAAATCGGGCGTACCCATATAGATTTCGCCGCGAATTTCGATGATGTCCGGTGCGTTGCCTTTAAGGACATCGGGGATTGACCGGATCGTGCGGACATTGGCCGTGACGTCTTCGCCCTCTTCGCCGTCGCCCCGCGTGGCAGCCACCTTCATTACGCCTTTTTCGTAGCGAATGGAGCATGAAAGACCATCGATTTTAGGCTCAGCGATGAAGGCCAATTCGCGCGTCTCGGGCCAATCAAGAAAACGCCGAACACGATCGACAAACTCGCCGACTTCATCGTCCGAAAACGTATTGGCAAGCGACAACATCGGTACGGCATGGCGTACTTTGCTGAATTTCTCGGAAGGCTTGGCGCCGACGCGGGCTATCGCAGTGACTTCCCTCTGTAATTCAGGAAAGGCCACCAGAAGAGCGTCATAGCGCCGGCGTAGCGCGTCGTATTCGGCATCCGAAATGGTGGGGGCGTCTTGTTGATGATACCTTATATCATGCGCTGCCAACTCATCCGAGAGACGCCGCCATTCCATATGCGCTTCGAGTGGAAGCAAGTGCTCCACGGGGACGATACTCATCGCGCTGCCTCCATCAACCTCGCAGCAGCAGCCCTCGCCTCCTCGGAGATCTCGGCACCCGACAACATGCGCGCAATTTCTTCGCGGCGTTGATCATCGCCAATGGTAACGACCCGCGTTGCGATGCGTCCTGTCTGCCCGGCATCGCCTTTTGCAATCAGGAAGTGGGTCAATGCCCGCGCAGCAACCTGCGGGGCATGCGTTACGGAGAGTACCTGAACCTTTTCGGCTAACCGCGCGAGACGCTGACCAATCGCATCAGCAACGGCGCCACCAACGCCCGTATCAATTTCATCGAACACCAGCGTAGGTGCCGAACCGCGATCAGCCAGCGAAACCTTCAGTGCAAGCATAAAGCGCGATAATTCGCCGCCCGACGCGACCTTCATCATCGGGCCGGGGCGCGTGCCAGGGTTGGTCTCCACCCAGAATTCGACATGATCAAACCCGTCGGGACCGCGAGCGTCCTCGTCACGCTCCATCGAGACAATGAACCGGGCGCGTTCGAGCTTCAAGGGGGGCAACTCAGCATTGACTGCCGTCTCAAGTGCGGAAGCCGCCGCATAGCGCTCAACCGAAAGGGCTTGGGCGGCCTTGCGGTAGGACAAATCGGCCGCAGCGACCTCGGCCTCCAATTTGATCAGCAGTCCTTCGCCTGCGTCAATTGCCGACACATCCTCGGCATAGCGCGCCGCCAAGGCCGCGAGATCATCGGCTAGCACATTGTATTTGCGTGCCGCCGCGCGCAGGGCAAACAGCCGCTCTTCGACGCGTTCAAGTTCATAGGGATCAAATTCAGCGGCGCGTAAGGCTGCCTCGAGCGCTGAGCGGGATTCTTCTAGCGCCGTAATCGCCACCTCCAATGCTTTAACACTAGGGCTTAGCAATTCATCCGCTTCAACACTGCGTCGCGCCAAACGGCGCTGCACGGAGGACAATCCCGGGATGGGGGAGGCTTGCCCCCCCACCGTCTCCAACGCGTCATTGATATCGGAGGTTACCTTTTCGGCCTGCATCATCTGGTGGCGGCGGGCTGCCAATGTTTCTTCTTCCCCCGGCGCTGGCTTCAACGCCGATAATTCCTCAACCGCATGCCGCAGAAAATCCGCTTCTTTTCGTGCCGTCTCGACGCGAATACGATGCGATGCGAGTGCATCGCGCGCAGCCTTGTGAGCCGTATGGGCGGCACGTACGGCCGCCAGTTCACCGATCGCACCTGAAAATACATCCAAAATCGTGCGGTGTGTCGCAGGATCAGCCAAAGCGCGATCATCATGCTGGCCGTGAATTTCGACCAAACTCGCACCGATGGCCTTGAGGGCTTGAACGCTGACAGCCTGATCATTCACCAGCGCGCGCGTCCGTCCATCAGCCATCTGAACGCGACGCAAAATCACATCGCCTTCCGTCACGATATCAAAGTCCCGCAGCAGGGCATGAACGGGATGGTGTTGCGATGGCTGGAAGACAGCTGTCACCTGGCCTTGCGCCTCGCCGTTACGCACGAGCGAGCCGTCGCCTCTTGCACCTAACGCCAAGGCGAACGCGTCGAGCAAGATCGATTTACCCGCGCCGGTTTCACCCGTCAAAACGCTAAGACCCGTCGCAAAGGACAGGTCCAGCCGATCAATGAGAACAATATCGCGGATCGAAAGGTTGGTCAGCATGATGAGTCGGAGCCGCCTGCCCTTTCGCGGTGAAGGATCAATAAATCTTAATCGACTTAAAGGCCTTGGTTATCCAAGAATCCTCATTGGCCTTCGGTTCCGTCCCCCTCTTTTGAAGGAGCGCATAGGTATCCTTGTACCACTGGCTATCAGGGAAATTATGTCCCAAAATCGATGCTGCTGTCTCGGCCTCATTGATAATACCGAGTGCAAGATAGGCTTCCGTCAACCGCGCCAAGGCCTCTTCGATTTGGTTGGTTGTCTGGTATTGCGAAACCACGACGCGGAATCGGTTGATAGCAGCCGTATAATTCCGCTTTTCCAAATAGAAACGGCCGACATTCATCTCGCGGCCGGCTAATTGATCGCGCAGTACGCCGATTTTAAACCGCGCATCCGTCGAATAATCTGATTTGGGCCACCGTTGGACGACCTCTATGAACGCGATGAGTGCTTTTTCGGCGCGCTCCTGATCCCTACTAACGTCAAGAACTGCGTCATAATACGAACTCGCGATCAGATACGCCGCATAGGCCGCGTCTGCGTCGGCAGGGTATTGTTGCAAAAAGCGTTTGCCAGAGGCCGATGCCTCCTCAAACTCCTTCGACGAATAGTGGGAATAGGTTTCCATCAACAAGGCCTTTTTCGACCATTGCGAATAAGGATAGATTTTATTGATGTCTTTGAAAGCCTTTGTGGCCTTTTCAAAATCACGGATTTCAGCCGCTGCTAACCCGTCATTATAAAGCTTTTCAGCCGGAATATCGGGTTTGATCTCGGGTTTATACACCTCACCCTTGTCAAAGGGGTTCAAGCTATCGCAAGCCGCCATCGGCAACAGCGCGAGAACAAACAGGACCGAACCAAGAATCCGAAAACCGTTTTTTGACGATGAAGACGACAATGACATCATGGAAGCGGGCAATCCTATAGCAACAATCGTGATTCCGGCTTTCACCGGTTAGGTAGACTTGCCCGAACTACATAAACCAATCGCTAACATTGCGCCACTCCACAATGAACAGACGATCGAAAAGAAAAAAATCAGCGGTTACCGACGGCAAATGCAAAAGCGGGTGCCCGTGGACGAACGTCGGTCATTTGCGGCGCACCGATACGCTCTTCGACAATCTCGTAGGACGTACGGTCAGCAAAGAGGGCGTGAAGTACCGACACATTCATCTTGTGACCACCGCAGAACGAGCGGAAATGCCCCATAATCGGGTAGCCGGCCAGGGACAAGTCACCCACTGCATCCAGCATTTTATGGCGGATAAATTCGTCGCGGTAGCGCAAGCCCTCAGGGTTCATAATGCTATCGCCGTCAATGGCCACCGTATTGTCAAGCGAAGCGCCAAGCGCATATCCCGCCTGCCGGAGCATGTCTACATCCTTCAAAAAGCCGAAGGTGCGGGCGTGTTGCAATTCGTCACGAAAGCTCGAAGGCGTAATATCCAGCGTCTTTTTTTGTCTACCGATCAGGCTGGTCTTAAACTCGATCTCAACCGTCATCCGGAAACCACGGGCAAACGGGAGAAGTTCCGAAAATTTTTCGCCTTGCTCAACGCGAACCGGCTTTAACACCTTCACAAAACGCCGCGCGACATCCTGCCGAACCAAGCCGATTTGATCGAAAACCGCAATGAACGGGCCAGAACTGCCGTCCATAATCGGAACCTCGGGACCATCAATCTCGATGAGCAAATTATCAATGCCCGATGCGTAAAGAGCAGCCATTAAATGCTCGATCGTCGAGACCGAGCCTGACTCAACATCCCCAATGATCGTGCAAAGCTCGGATGCGCTCACCGCGTCATGCCGCGACGCAATCAACCGTTCACGCCCGCCCGCAAGACCTTTCCGCATAAACTGTATGCCATGATTGGCCGGTGCTGGATGAAATACGATATTCACAGGCTGATTGGAATGGACACCGCGTCCCGAAATTTCGGTACGATCGGCCAATGTCGTTTGCTTTGATCCAGCCATGTCGCTTTCAGCCTATTTCTACCCCACTCGGGCAGAATACGTATCCAATCAATGCTTCCGTCTTAGACGGGACGACGCTAAGCCACAAATCACGCTTTCTTACCGTTTGTTACAAATCGAAATAGTGTGGAAATATATTTAAAATATATTTGAATTCAAAAACTTAGCCCGGACTTATTCAGCCCGGGCCAAGCAGACAATCCGAAGATTGATATCCTGTGGTTTAGTTAGACTGCCGCCGTAAAAAGGCAGGAATTTCCATCTGGTCGTCTTCGAACATCCGCGGCTGGGTGGCCGGGGCATGCTGCGCTTGAGGTGTAGCCTGCTGATAGCGCTGTTGCGGTTCAGGCTGGCTCATCGGTGCCTGGGCATAGCCCGTAGGCTCGACATTGACTTGACGCGGCATGGAAGGCACCTCGCCTTCAGCGCGGCGACCGAAGCCGGCTGTTGTCAAACGCTCCATCAACGACTTTTTCTGCCGCTCGATGGGGGCAACCGGATTGCCTGCATTCAAGCTTGCGTCAATTGTCCGCTGTGCGATCGGAGGCAACTCGTCGATGTTTGGCATACGAACCGGACGGACCGGACGCTCGGCCTCTTGTGGCATAAATCCTTGGTGCATTGCATGATCATCATAGCTGGTATCCACGCGAGGCGCAGCAACCGGCGCTTGCGTTGGCATCACCGGACGCGGTGCAGCCTGGCGGATCGCGATATCCGGAGAGACCTGAATGCTGCGCGGCTGGAAAGCCTGTGGCACGGGTGCCGGCTGATAGGTTTCGGCAACCGGTGCAGGAGCCTGTGCTTCGGGAGCGGGACGCGCAAAGGCTGTGCCGATTTCCGAGCGGATCCGATCCGCCATGTCGCGGATACGCGGATCAACCGACAAAGCACTCGTCTTGGCTTCCTCATTCTGACGCATCATTTCGGCATGATCAATTCCGGTCGCAACAACCGACACCCGAACAATGCCATCAAGCGCGTCGTCGCGCGTCGCACCGAAGATCACATTGGCGTCCGGATCAACTTCTTCACGGATACGGGTTGCGGCTTCATCCACCTCGTAAAGGGTGAGGTCGGAACCGCCAGTGATCGAGATCAACAGACCACGTGCACCACTCATGTTGACATCATCGAGCAATGGATTGGCAATGGCTGCTTCGGCAGCGCGTAAGGCCCGCTTTTCGCCGGTTGCTTCGCCGGTGCCCATCATGGCTTTGCCCATTTCCCGCATCACGGCGCGAACATCGGCGAAGTCGAGATTGATCAAGCCTTCTTTGACCATCAAATCGGTAATACAAGCAACACCCGAATAGAGCACGCGGTCGGCCATGGCGAACGCGTCGGCGAACGTCGTCTGCTCATTGGCAACGCGGAAGAGATTTTGATTTGGAATAACGATCAGCGTATCGACGGCCTTTTGCAATTCGGCGATACCCTGCTCGGCCAGGCGCATGCGGCGGGTGCCTTCGAACTGGAACGGCTTGGTTACAACACCAACCGTAAGAATACCCATATCGCGAGCAGCACGGGCAATCACGGGCGCCGCTCCGGTGCCGGTGCCGCCGCCCATACCGGCGGTAACGAACACCATGTGAGCGCCCGCGAGTTGATCGCGGATCTCGTCAATCACTTCGTCCGCGGCGGCACGACCAACTTCGGGTTGTGAACCGGCACCAAGCCCTTCAGTGACCTGCATACCCATTTGAATGACGCGATGGGCTTTTGACCCGGTCAGCGCTTGAGCGTCTGTATTGCCAACGACAAACTCGCAACCTTGAAGGCCTATTTCGATCATGTTGTTGACGGCGTTGCCGCCCGCACCACCAACACCGAACACGGTAATTCTTGGCTTCAATTCCCGAATGTCGGGTGCAGAAAGATTGATCGTCATTGTACTCGCCTCTTCAATTGCGACGCCTGGCCGCGCCTTCGTTACTCATTAAGACGAACCGGCCGCCGCGCCGACGCGTCACATCTCAAAAACTGTCTTTGAACCACTGACCCATTCGCGAGAAATAGCCATCAGTCCCGGTACCCAACGCCATTCCCGCAGAACGGGGTTCGAAATGTTCAAGCCCAGCCACTTGCGGATAAACCAGCAATCCAACCGGTACCGCGAAAGCAGGCCCCTTCAGCGCATCGGGCAATCCCTGCACGCCAAGCGGACGACCAATGCGCACTTGCTTTGAAACCACGATTCGGCAGAGCTCGGTAAGCCCTGTAAGCTCTGCGCCGCCACCCGTTAGAACAATTCTTCGGCCAGCTGCTTCGGCAAAGCCGGAATTCTTCAAACGGTCACGAACCAACTCGAGAATTTCTTCAACCCGCGGACGAATAATCCGAACCAGTTGCGATTTAGGAATGTGACTGACGCGGTCGCCATTCACCTCATCAACAGAGGCCACAGCGACCGTCTCACGGTCATCGGACGGGCTTGCGAGTGTGGAACCATAGAGCGTCTTTAAACGCTCGGCATGGTTGATGCCGGTGGAAAGTCCCCGAGCAATATCCATCGTGACGTGATTGCCACCAACGGCCACAGAATCCGCATGAACCATGGCGCCGTTCGAAAAGACACCGACGCTCGTTGTGCCGCCGCCAAGGTCAACAACCGCGACGCCCATTTCGGCCTCATCATCAACGAGCACGGAAAGGCCGCTTGCGTAAGGACTGGCGACAACAGCCTCGACGCCGATATGACAACGCTCAATCGCCAGCATCAAATTACGAATGGCATATTCGTCACTCGTCAACACATGCATGTCAACGCCGAGCCGCTGACCGATCATGCCATGCGGATCGCGTACATGCCGCGTCTCATCAATCGAAAACCCAGTCGGCAGTGAATGAAGAACACTGCGGCCTTGCTCGCCACCGGTGAAGCTCATCGCTTCGAACACCCGCCGCACATCACTCTCGACAACGCTCTGCCCGCGAAGCGTAACTTCGGCGTTGAACGATCCCGACTTCAACCGACCGCCCGACATATTGACGATGACCGACTGAATTTCAACGCGCGCCATCCGCTCGGCAGCATCTACTGCCAGACGGATTGAATTTTCGGCAGCTTCGAGATCGACAACGGATCCCGCTTTAATGCCGCGTGCGCGCTGATGACCAATACCGATCACACGCGCCTTGTGACTGCGTCCGCGCAACGCTTCACCGCCTGAAACCGGCACCAACTCGGCAACCAGACACACGATCTTGCTGGTGCCGACATCCAGAATAGAAATCACAGCGCCGCGCTTGGGTGACAGCGGCTTTAAACGCGGCGTTAGGCTCGGACCATGCCAACTCATGCCGGCGCTCCTTTGGCTTTTGCTCGTGCCTTGAGCATTTCAGCACGCGCGGAGGCCGCCGCTTCTGTCAAACGCAAAACAACCCGGTCGGACTGACGCAGATCGATCGCAACAAGATCTTTATCGAGAATTTTCTGAACGCGAACGAGAGAGGCAAAACGCACCATGGCCTGCTCGGGATTTTCTTCCGGCAGGTGCACATCAAGACCATTCAATAGTTTCAATGTCCAACGACGATCACCAACGCGAACGCCGGCACGAACGAGTGGCTTAAGGTCAGGCTGCGCATCCAACAACGCCACGAACTCACCGACATGCGGAGCAGCCCCTTCACCAACCACCAAAGGCAGATCGGCAAAGGCCGCATCATCCATCGGGCCAATGACACGACCATCAACACCTACGACCGAAACTTCACCATTTAACTGCCACAGTGCGAAGGGTTTATTTTCGACAATCCCGATCGACAAAGCATTGGGGTAAAATTTACGAACCGCGACGTCTTGGATCATCGGCACAGCGAGAAGCCGCGTCCGCAATGCATCCACATCAAGAAAAGGCAGAGACTCTCCGGAACCGAAAGCTGCAGCCTTTAAAACCGACTGCTCATCCAAGGTTGAAAGGCCAGAAATCGTGATCGAGCGAATATCAAACCCGGCCATACGGGCTACAAAGCTACGGGGGTCGCCATAGGTCTCAGTAAACGCATCAAGATGCCCGCCACGTGCCAAGCCGAACGCGGTGACACCGGCAAACAAAGCAATGGTCAGGGACGCGCCAAGGCCCTTCGGCGCATAAGGCGCAAGCTTGGCAAATAAAGCGCTCGCTTTTTTACCAAAGGCCCAGGATGAACGAAACAGTTCCGACGAATAAGACGGCGAACGATACGACAATCGTGCAGGAGGAACGGCTGTTGCCCCCCTTAACGATCGCACGTCGCGTCCTCTACCATCCATCGTACCAACTCGCCAAAACCAATGCCCGCATGGGCAGCCAACTCTGGCACAAGCGACGTTTCCGTCATCCCTGGCTGGGTATTGACTTCGAGGCAAATGACCTCGCCCGTACCATTGGGCGTGTCGTCATATCGAAAGTCCATTCGGCTTACGCCGCGACAGCCAAGAGATTGATGTGCCGTTAATGCAAGTTTTTGAACAAGATGGTAAATATTTGGTAAAATTTTTGCTGGAAGAACGTGAATAGATCCGCCTTGAGCATATTTCGCATCAAAGTCGTAAAAAATACCGGCGGCTGGCTGAATATCGATGACCCCTAACGCCCTATTGTCCATCACGGCGCAGGTTAATTCTCGGCCGGGTATATATCGTTCGACCAATACTGATTCGCCGTAAGGCCAATCGGCCCGTGCCAATTCTTGCGGCGGATGGGCGCGATCTTCCTTCACAATAATGACGCCAACGGAGGAGCCTTCACTGACAGGCTTGATGACATAAGGCGGCGGCATCACATGCCGCTTGGCCGCTTCAAACCGACTAACCGTGACCCCTTCGGCCACCGGAACGCCCGCAGCCTTCATGACAGACTTCGCCCTGTCCTTCTGCATGGCAAGCGCAGACGCAAGAACACCGGAATGCGTATAGGGAATTCGCATCATTTCCAAAATGCCTTGAACGACGCCATCTTCACCAAAACGGCCATGCAGCGCATTAAAAACAACGTCGGGCTTTAACCAGGCGAGAACTTCGCCCAGATCGCTCCCGACATCGACGCGGGTGACCTTATAGCCCTCGGCCTCTAACGCCGTTGCACACGGGCCGCCGGTCTTCAAACTGACGTAACGCTCGGCGGATAAGCCGCCCATCAGAACGGCCACATGTTTTTTAGCGCTCATGGATCACCTACCCGCTTAATTTCCCATTCCAGTTGGATGCCGGACGCGTCGAAAACCCGACGACGAATTTCCTCACCCAGGGTTTCAATATCTTTAGCGGTTGATCCTTCATGAGCGATTAAGAAATTGGTGTGCAGCTCGGAAACTTGAGCACCCCCGAGCCGGAATCCGCGCATCCCCGCGCGATCAATCAGTTCCCAAGCCTTTGCTCCGTCCGGGTTCCGAAACGTCGAGCCGCCCGTCCGCGTATTAACGGGTTGGGTGGAGGAGCGCGCCTCGGTGATCGTATTCATCTCGGCCAAAATGGCAGCACTTTCCCCCGGCCTTCCCTGAAAAACAGCTTCGGTGAAAATAACGTCATTGGCCACACCGCAATGGCGATAGGAAAACGCCATCGCGGCGTGATCGAAGCTCTGCATGCGGCCTAATCGATCCACACCACGCGCGGATACAAAAACGTCCTTGGTCTCGCCGCCATAGGCACCGCCATTCATGCGAAGGACACCGCCAATCGTGCCGGGAATTCCGCGCAAAAAGGCCAACCCTGCAATGCCCGCTTCCGCTGCTACGCGGGCAACCTTTACATCGGCTGCACCGGCACCTGCCTTGACGATATGGTTAGCTTCGACAGAAATCGTCTGAAAGCCCTTGCCCAGCTTAATCGCCACGCCGCGAAAACCGCCATCGCGGACCAAAAGATTAGACCCGAGGCCGAGGATAAGAACCGGAACATCCGCCGGCAAAGCGGATAGAAAGACCGCAAGATCAGCCTCGTCCTCGGGCATGAACAAAAGATCAGCCGGTCCGCCGACCTTGAACCAAGAATAAGGTGCGAGCGGCACCTGAAAGGCTACGCTTCCGCGTAGATTTGGCAAGTCGAATGTCGATAAAACCGTCACGCTTTCACCGCATCAAGCGCCGCAAGTTCCGAAGGCAATGCATAGGCCCATTGCGTTATATTGCCGGCGCCCAAACAAACAACGTAATCTCCGGGTGCCGCGATGCCGTGCACCATACCTGCAAGCGCCGACGCATCCGGCAATGCGATCACATGGCGGTGGCCATGCGCTTTAATGCCTTGAACGAGCCCTTCCCGATCCGCGCCCGCAATCGGTGCTTCCCCTGCTGCATAAGTATCTGCAACAATTACGCAATCGGCATCGTTGAAACACGTCGAAAACTGATCAAACAGCGATGCCAACCGCGTGTACCGATGAGGTTGAACCACCGCGATAACCTTGGCCGACGTCGATGCCCGCGCAGCTTTCAAGACAGCCGAAATTTCAACCGGATGATGGCCGTAATCATCAAAAATCTCGGCCCCGTTCCATTCGCCCGTTTTGGTGAAACGGCGCTTAACGCCGCCAAATCCCGAAAGCGCCTCGCGGATCGCGTCAGGTGCCATGCCGAGGTGATAGGCCACCGCAATCGCAGCTGTCGCATTCAGAGCATTATGATGACCCGGCATAGGCAGAACGAGATCATCAATTTTTGTCATCTGTTTGGATTTGCGGTCGCGGATCGTGACCGAGAAACGCGATTTTCCGCCTGCTAAATCCACTTTGCCCAACCGCACATCGGATTGTGGATTTTGGCCATAGGTAATCACGCGACGGTCTTCGATTTTACCTACCAATTCCTGCACGGTCGCATGGTCGAGACACATCACGGCAAAACCATAGAAGGGCAGATTTTCAACGAAGGTGCGGAACGCTTCTTTGATGGCGTCAAACGTCTTGAAATGATCCAGATGTTCAGGGTCGATATTGGTTACAACGGCAACATCGGCGGGAAGTTTCAGAAATGTACCATCCGACTCGTCCGCCTCTACCACCATCCATTCACCATCGCCCAACCGCGCATTGGTGCCATAGGCGTTGATAATCCCGCCATTGATGATCGTGGGGTCGAATTGTCCGGCAACCAATAGCGTTGCAACGAGGGAAGTCGTTGTCGTTTTGCCGTGCGTACCGGCAATCGCGACGCAGGTTTTAAGCCGCATCAATTCAGCCAGCATTTCAGCCCGGCGCACCACAGGCAAGCGACGCTCACGGGCCGCCATGAGTTCGGGATTGTCCCGGCGGATCGCCGTTGAAACAACGATAACCTCAGCATCCCCCAGATGAGCCGCCGCATGGCCAATATGGATCACGATGCCCTTTTCTCTTAAGCGTTTGACATTGGCGCTATCGGCAGAATCCGACCCTTGAACCGTATAACCCAGATTATGCAGTACCTCGGCAATGCCCGACATGCCAATGCCGCCAATGCCGACGAAATGAATGGCACCGAGTTCAGTTGGCAATTTCATGGCAGATGGCTCCGTTCTACTTCAATGCCCGCTGTCGCCACCACAAGCTCCGCTAAACGGTTGGCAGCATCCGGAATGCCCGCGCTTTTGGCCGCATGGCTTGAGTCGGTCAATTCCGAAGAATGCGTAAAGAGATGCTCAAGCAGACCGGCGAGCGCCTCTGGCGTAAAATTGTTCTGTCGAATGACCGTCGAAGCTCCGATGCGCGCAAGCGCATCGGCATTCGCTGCCTGATCCTGATCCAACGAACCAGGCAGCGGCACCAATACCGACGCGCGGCCAATAACGGCCAATTCCGCAACCGTTGAAGCGCCCGCCCGCCCGATCACCAAATGGGCGCCCGCGATGCGCTGCGGAAGATCATCAAAAAACGCTCGAATATCGGCGTGAACCCCCGCCTCTGAATAGTTCGATACCGCTGTGGCGAGATCATCGCCGCGCGCCTGGTGAACAATCGAAAGCCGAGCCTTGAGGGGTAGTGACAAAAGGCCAAGCGCTTTGGGTACGATGTCGCTCATCACACGCGCGCCTTGGCTACCGCCCGTAACAAGCAAATGGATGACACCTTCCGCCGTGATAGGTGCGTATGGCGTGAGCGCGGCTTCAAGAACCGCCGGTCTAACCGGATTACCGACGAGATGCAGGCGCGCTTTTATGGATGGCGCAACACTCTGCACACCCGCAAACCCCGTTGCGATCGCTTTAGCCCGGGACGCCAAAAAGCGGTTGGCACGCCCCATAACGCCATTTTGCTCATGGATGATCGTCGGAACGCCCAATAACCATCCGGCAAAAACGGGCGGAACCGATGGATAGCCGCCAAAACCAATCACCGCATCAGGCTTTAACCGGCGTACCAGCACAAGCGATTGGATCAACCCGCTCCCCAAGGCGAGAAGCGCCCTGACCAACGCAATCGGCGATTTGCCCGAAGGCGTTGCCGCGCGAATGGCGTGGCGCTCCTTTGCTGGAAACGAACCACCATACGCCATTCCACGATGGTCGGTAGCAAGATGCACGTCTATGCCGCGTTTAACCAATTCAACCGCTAAGGCTTCGGCCGGGAATAAATGCCCTCCGGTCCCGCCCGCGGCCAGAAGGATAAGAGGCGGCTTCGACATGATCATTCTTCCTCATCGGCACGGAAGCGATCCACATAATCCGCACGCGGACGCTTACGCGTAACCGCCAGCAAAAAGCCCATACCGAGCCCAAGCGAAATCAGTGACGATCCCCCATAAGAAATGAACGGCAAAGTCATTCCCTTGGCCGGCATCAGATGGACGTTCACCGCCATGTTGATACATGCCTGAATACCAAACAGGATAACCAATCCCGCCGCCGCTAACCGACAAAACGGCTCCTCGCTTTTTCGTGCCAGATAGAGGCCGCGTAACACAACGATCGCAAACACCGAGAGGAGCGCTAAGCAAGCGATGATCCCGAATTCCTCAGCCGTCACGGCGAACACGAAATCGGTATGGCTATCGGGCAAAATACGCTTGATCGTGCCTTCGCCAGGACCTTTGCCAAACCAGCCGCCCTCAACAAAGCTTTGCACGGCGTTATCCACCTGAAACGTATCCCCGGATGCCGGATTGCGGAAGCGGTCGATCCGCTCGGCGACATGCGGCAACAGTTTATAGGCCGCAAACAGGCCACCAAAGCCGATGCCACCCAACCCAATGACCCAAAAAAGATGGAGGCCTGAAAGGAAGACAAGGCATACCCAAACCATCGAGATTAGCATCGTTTGGCCAATATCCGGTTGTAAAACCAGTGGAATAATGGTCGCAAACAGCAAAAAGAAACCGATGTAAGTGCCCGGCACATCGTTGCGCCGTCCGCCTTCGGAGAACGCCCAAGCCACCATGATCACAAAAGCCGGTTTGACGAATTCGGACGGTTGCAACGCAAGGCCCGCAAAATTGATCCAGCGTCTGGCTCCTTTCACTTCAACACCAAAAAGCAGTGCCGCAACCACCAAGGCCATACCCACAACAAAGACAATCAAAGCCGTCCGGCGTACCGCACGGGGCGTTAAAAAGCTTGCCAAAAACATCACGATAAACGCGGGGGCCAAATTCTCTGCCTGCCTGATCACGAAATGAAAGGTTGGCAACCCAAGGCGCTCTGCGACCGGCGGACTGCCAGCTAATCCCAACACAATGCCGGTGATCATCAACAGCGTGATCAGCACAAACAGAGCGCGGTCAATCGTCCACCACCAATCAGCAATCGGGTTTCTATCGAGGCGCGAATTCATAGCCTATCCTTTGGCAAAGGGCACAAAGCCCGGCATGGCGATTGCCAGTGAACGAAACTGCTCACCGCGCACTTCGAAATTCTTGAACTGATCAAACGAGGCACAGGCGGGCGACAGCAGTACGACGGGTTCGTTGGCCTTGGAGGCTTGTGCATCCGCTACCGCCGTTTCCAACGCCTTCTCAAGCGTACCGCACTTCGCGAACGGTACTTTTCCGTCAAGCGTTTCCGCAAAGGCGTCAGCCGCTTCGCCGATCAGATAGGCCTTTTCGATCCGATCAAACAAAGGTTGAAGCGGTGCAATGCCGCCTTCTTTCGGGCGACCACCGGCAATCCAGTAAATCCCGTCGGAAAAAGACGCCAATGCTTTCCCTGTCGCGTCCGCATTCGTGGCCTTGGTGTCGTTGATAACGATCGCCCGTCCGATGCTACCGACCATTTCAAGACGATGGGCAAGCCCTGAAAAACTGGCGAGCCCTTGACGGATCGCGTCATCGGATACACCCAAAGCCGACACTGCGGCTATGGCTGCTGCCGCATTTTGCGCATTGTGAACGCCGCGTAGGGTGGCAATGCCTGTAAGATCGGCAACCGTCCGTTGCTCACCGAGGCAGGTCCAATAAATCTCAGTTCCACGCCGGTTGATGCCGGTTTCAAGCGGGTGCTCAACCGAGAGACGGACCAGAGTCTTTCCGGTAGCTTCGCGGCGATCCGCAATCGTCTGGCACCATTGATCATCGACCCCGATAATCGCCGTATCCGAGCCTGCAACAAGCCGCTCTTTGACTTCGGCATAGTGCGGCATGTCACCGTGCCGGTCGAGGTGATCGGGCGTAAGATTAAGCAGGATACCGACGGTTGGGTGAAGCGAAGGTGCGAGGTCGATTTGATAGCTGGAACATTCGATCACATGCACGCGTTCGTGTGACGGCGGCGCAAGATCCAAAATCGCCGTTCCGATGTTGCCACCGAGCGCCACATCGCGCCCGGCAACCCGAAGAAGATGAGCGATCAACGCTGTTGTGGTCGATTTACCATTGGTGCCGGTAATAGCGACGAACGGAGCCAAAGGCGCAAATGCTGCCCTCTCCCGACAAAACAACTCGACATCGCCGATAATCTCGATCCCTGCTGCATGGGCTTTGTCCACTGTCCAATGCGGTTTAGGATGGGTGAGCGGAACGCCGGGTGCCAAAACAAGCGCGGCAACACTGTTAAATTCGATCTGCGACAGATCGACGAGCGGCACGCCTGCAGCCTGCGCCGCTTCTCGTGATCCCGGTTGGTCATCCCATGCCGCAACAAACGCGCCGCCGGCCATCAGCGCGCGGGCGGTCACAATGCCCGAACCGCCGAGACCGAACACGGCAACCCTTCGACCAACAAAACGCGTAACGGGGGTCATCCCGTCACCTCAGTTTCAGGGTTGAAAGCCCGATCAATGCTAAGATCACCGAGATGATCCAGAACCGGATAACAATCTGGGGTTCTTTCCAACCCAGTTTTTCAAAATGATGATGGATCGGTGCCATCAAAAAGATGCGTTTGCCGGTGAGCTTGAAAGAAGCAACTTGGATGATGACCGAGACAGCTTCCAACACGAATAACCCACCGACAATCGCAAGAACGATTTCGTGCTTGGTCGCCACAGCAATGGTGCCCAACAATCCGCCCAGTGCGAGCGAGCCCGTATCCCCCATAAAGATTTGTGCAGGCGGTGCGTTAAACCACAAAAAGCCGAGACCAGCGCCAATCAACGCGCCGCAGACGACTGCCAATTCGCCGGTGCCAGGCGTGAAATGGATTTGCAGATAATTGGCAAAAATCGCGTTACCCGCGAGATAGGCGATAAAGCCAAAAGTTGCCGCCGCAATCATCACCGGCACGATCGCCAAGCCGTCCAGACCATCCGTAAGATTGACCGCATTCCCCGCCGATACAATTACAAACGCCCCAAAGGCCAAAAAGAAAAAACCAAGATCAAATACAATGTCTTTGAAGAAAGGCACGGTCAAAGCGGTCGATAATTTGCCCGCGCCGACCGACGACATCACATAACACGCCAAAAGGCCGATCGCTGCTTCGATGAGCAAACGCACGCGGCCCGATAAGCCTGCATGGGTCTGTTTCGTCACCTTCAGATAATCATCATAAAAACCGATTGCGCCGAAGCTGACGGTTACGCCAAGCACCACCCAAATGTAGGGATTGCGGGGGTTGCACCAGAGCAAGGTCGCCACCAAAACGCCGGACAGGATCATCAGCCCACCCATCGTCGGCGTGCCCTTTTTCGTCAACAGATGCGATTGCGGACCATCCTCCCGAATGGGCTGTCCTTTGCCCTGGCGGACGCGCAAGCTTGCAATGATCGTGGGACCGAAGAAAAACACAAAAAACAAAGAAGTAACCGTCGCGCCAACGGTCCGAAAAGTGATATAGCGAAATACGTTTAAAAAGCTGATATAGCCGCTATATTCGGCGAGCATCGTAAGCATCAGGTATTTTCCTCGGTAAAACGGGCTTTTAAAGCGGTAACCAACGGCCCCATACGGCTGCCCAGCGATCCTTTGATCATCACCGTATCGCCGGAGCGTACGGCCTCGAGAAGTGCCAATTCAAGGGATGATGAATCAGGCGCATAAGCACCGCGCAAAGAGGCTGGCACGTCATCCCATAAGGCTTTCATAAAGGGCCCGCAGGCGAATAAAAGATCAACGTTATTGTTCGTCATTTCAGGAGCCAATCCCGCATGAAGAACCGTTGATTGCTCGCCCAATTCGCGCATATCGCCGAGCACAGCAATCCGCCTTCCGCCGATACCAACCGGTGTTGCCGAAAGGATCGATAAGGCCGCCCGAACCGCCGCCGGATTGGCATTATAGCTTTCATCCAAAAGGGTTATTTCATGGCCCTTTGAGCCAAGTTGCACCCGTGCGCCACGCCCTGCCGGCGGGGTAACAGAGGCAAGCCCACGCGCCGCCGCCTCGACATCGGCACCGAGCGCATCGACGACGCCAAGAATGCCTAAACTGTTCAACGCGATATGCCGTCCCGGGCTTCCCAGTTTATAAAAAAGCGGTCGGCCAAACACCTCAACCGTTACCTCGGATGAATCCGGAAAAAGCGTGATGTCCGTCAGCCGGATATCGGCCTTCTCATGCGCGCCAAAACTAACGATCCGCCCCGCGGGAGAAGCATGGGCAGCAGCGTGTAATCGGTCAAAATGCGGATTATCGCGATTGATGACCGCCGTGCCGCCTTCAAGCAATCCGCTGAAAATTTCCGCCTTCGCATCCGCAATGGCTTCGACCGATGCAAAGAATTCCAGATGTACCGCTTCGACGGTTGTGATCAGGGCTACGTGTGGCTTGACCATATCCGACAAAGGTTCGATTTCGCCCGCATGGTTCATGCCGATTTCAAACACGCCGAACTGCACACATTGCGGCATTCGGGCCAAGGTGAGGGGCACGCCGAAATGGTTGTTGTAAGATGCAACCGATGCGTGAGTTTCAGCCTGAGTCGATAACACGCTTCGCAAAGCTTCTTTGGTACCGGTTTTCCCCACCGAGCCAGTGACAGCCGCGATTTTAGCCGATGAGCGTGCGCGTGCCGCGCGCCCGATCTGGCGCAACCCTTCCAACACATCCGGCACCGCAAGCAAAGGGCCAGCCTCGCTCAGTTCAGCCGCATGATGGGTCAGAACAAGCGCGGCACCTGCACCTTTTTCAAAGGCCAAGCGAACAAATTCATGCCCGTCACGCGCCTCGCCTTCAAGCGCTACAAACAGGTCGCCCGTCTGAAGCGTGCGCGTATCGATCGAGACACCAGATACAGCACTCAGATCGCCATATGTTTGACCGTGTGACGCCTCGATCAATGCAGCACTGGTCCAAAGCGGCCGGCTCATGCGCCATCCTCCGCCATCAGCGTCATGACCGCCTCGTGATCGGAAAACGGCAAGGTGCGATCGCCAAAAATTTGACCGGTTTCGTGACCCTTGCCTGCGATCAATAGAACATCGCCTTCGCCCATCATCGCCATACCCGATTTAATCGCCTCGAATCGGTCGCCAATGTCGCGCGCACCGGGGCACGCCGCAAGAACCGATTGACGGATCAAAGCGGGATCTTCCGAGCGTGGATTGTCATCCGTAACAATAACCACATCGGCAATGTGATGGGCGATGGCACCCATCAAAGGCCGTTTAGTGCGGTCCCGATCTCCGCCGCAGCCAAAAATACAAATAAGTTTTCCGCTTACAAACGGACGAAGGGCCTGAAGCGCTTGTTCGAGCGCCTCGGGCTTGTGGGCATAATCCACCAGAATGAGCCCCCCGCGATGGGTGGCGACGCGCTCCAACCGCCCTCTGACCCCCTGCAATAACCCAAGCGCTTCAAAAACTGGCTCGGGCGCTTCGCCAACGGCCAAAGCAAGTCCCGCCGCAACAAGCGCATTCGCAGCCTGAAATTCACCTGCAAGCGGCAATAAAACAGGGTGGCGTTTGCCCATCCATTCAAGTGTCAGCGCTTGATCAAATCCTTGGCGCTCTGAACGGATTAGCCGAAGATCGTTCCCTTCCGAGCCAACCGACAACGTCCGAATACCGCGCTTTTCGGCAGCCTTGATGACGTCAACGCTCTCGGGTGCGTCCGCATTAACAACCGCTACGCCATCGCTTGACAAAAGCGTGTCAAAAAGTCGGAGCTTGGCTGCCAGATAGGCCGCGCTTGTGCCATGGTAATCGAGATGATCATGGCCAAGATTGGTGAAGGCTGCGGCTTTCAGATGCACCCCATCCAACCGGCGTTGGTCGATGCCATGCGAGGACGCTTCCATCGCCAGATGGGTAATACCGTCATCGGCTAAGGCCTGGAGCGTCGTATGGAGCGTAACCGGATCAGGCGTCGTCAACGCACCATAGGCGATGCCGTTCGAACGCACGACACCAATCGTTCCGAGGCTTGCCGCTTGTCTTCCGCAATGGTCAAAAATCTGCCGCGTGAAATCGGCAACCGATGTTTTTCCGGCCGTTCCTGTTACCGCGACGATCGTTTCTGGTTGACGAGGATAAAACCGCTTCGCCGCGAGCGCCAAATCTTGGCGAACATCCTGCGAAGCGACATAGGCAATCGAGGCATCGCTGGCCTCGCCCGCCCCGCCTTCCTGTACAACCGCGATGGCACCGGCTTTGATGGCGTCAGCGGCAAAGGCTGCACCATCCCGCTGCACGCCGCTCACTGCAAAAAACACATAGCCTTCGCGCACCAATCGGCTATCCGCGGTCAGCCCTTTAACCTCGCGTTCGCCGTGTTCTATCTGATGCGAGGGAAAGAGCTCACGAAGTCTCATTTCGTACCCCAAGCGCCCAGTTTGGTCATGGCGGGGAATGGATTAGCCGGCGGCTCAAACCGCTTCGGCATATCGAGAAACGGTGCTGTGCGTTCAATGACTGCACCGGTAACCGGTCCAACGTTCCAACCAGCCGTTTTATACCCGGAGGTACCCGCAACGGCCTGCGGCTCATCCATAATGGTCATAAAAAGATATTTCGGCTTATCGGCCGGTGCCACAGCCATAAAGGTCGTGAACACTTTTGTGCCGTCATAATGGCCATGAAAATTCTTTTCAGCCGTGCCCGTTTTGCCTCCGACAAAATAGCCGTCAATTTCGGCCTTTGTAGCTGTTCCGAGTTTGTTGGCAGCATTTAACCGCATCAAATAACGCATGGCTTCGCTGGTTTCGGGTTTAATGACCTTGACCGACAGGGCATCAGCCTGCTCCTGACTGCGCGGCAAAAAGGTTGGCGGCATCATATTGCCTCCGTTCACCAGTGCGCATACGGCCATAACCGATTGAATAGGCGCTACGGCTAAGCCGTGACCAAAAGCGATCGTTACCGTTTCAAGTTCACCCCAATGGCTAGGCTTTTGCGGCTCCGCACTTTCCGGCAACTCGGTCCTCAACCGGTCAAGTTGACCCATTTTTCTCAAAAAGGCTTTGTGGCCTTCTACGCCCACAGCAAGTGCCGCTTTGGCCGTACCAATGTTGGACGAATGAATGAAAACTTCAGGGATCGTGAGAATACGATGCGTCGGATGAAAATCATTAATTTGAAATTTACCGTAGCGTAATCCGGTTCTTGCATCAAACTGGGAATTGATCGTTGCCTTGCCTGAATCCATCGCCATCGCAAGCGTCAGCGCCTTATAGGTTGACCCCATTTCGTAGGTGCCAACAACGACCCGATTAATTCGATCGGGATCAAGCGCTTCACCAGGGTTGTTTGGATTAAAATCAGGCAAGGACGCAAGGGCAATTACCTCGCCGGTCGTCACATCAATCACCATGCCGCCAACGGCCTTGGCTTTATACTTCTCCATTCCCTTCATTAACTCATCACGCAAGGCGTGTTGTACACGCAGATCAAGGGTAAGCCTGACTGGCAACAAGTCGGTAGGCTTGGCCGCCAGACCCGCGCCCGCGAGATCGGATAAGCCCTGCCCGTCAATATATTTTTCGATACCAGAAATGCCTTTATTGTCGACATCTGTCGAACCCAGCACATGCGCGGCAGCAATGCCGTTGGGGTAATACCTTTGGCTTTCGGTCGGGAACTCGACGCCGGTCAATCCCAACCTGAAAATTTGATCCTTTACTTCTTTGCTCACGCGCCGTTTGATCAGGACTGCGCCTCGTTTCGTCGCGAATTTATCCCTCAATTGACGGGCATTCAGTTCCGGCAGAACTGCGGTCAATAATTCCACGGCCTCGTCTTTGTCGATTAGACGGCGAGGCTCGACATAGACGGAATAGGTTTTGAGGTCGGTTGCGAGCACTACTCCGTTTCGGTCGACAATATCGGGTCTTGCCTTGGCGATTTGATCAGGCTGAAAAATCTTGCCAGCCGCTTCATCCGGCTGATTGGCAAGCATCACGAGCCGATACGAAATCATGCCGAACACGGCAAGAAAACCCAGCATTGCCCAATAGAGACGATGTCCGCTTTTATCGAGACGCATGCTGAACAACGTCACATAAAGCCGGTGCAGCGCCGATCTACGTTTCCTAGTCTCCGGCTTTGAATCGCCCACTGGACCGCCGTGCAACGGATCTTCTGGATGGAAGGAACGGGCCATTTTTTTAAGGCTTCCGGGTAGTGGGTTTCGTTGAATTGATCGCCGGTGACGGATCAACCAAACCCAGGGTCGAGAGCTTGTCGCCAATCGTATCAACCGGAGCTGCCCGGTCCGGAATGTCTTGCCAGCGGATGATTTGCTGCGTGCCGATCGGCACGAGATCGGGGTTCAAATCCGCGATTTTCTGCAACCGATCCGGCTGGTTCAACCCTTGCCATTGGGCTTTAAGAACGATGATACGGTCCTGCTCGATGGCGATTTGCTTGTTTAGGCGAACCACTTCCGAGTTAAGGGCCATCGTATCATATTTGACCTTGTAGACGTAAACCGCCGAACCAATCAGCAACAGAATGGCGAAGACATGAAAAATCCTTGGCATCTCAGCCCCTTCCCCGATGATTAGGTTTGTCCGGCGCCGCACGGGTTCGCTCGGCAATCCGTAATTTGGCCGAGCGCGCACGCGGATTGGCACGTGTCTCGATCAATCCCGCCACGATGGCCTTGCGGGCCATATTGATAAATGTCTTGGCCTTTGGTTGAGCCGTCGGCATATGCCGCGAAGGTCCGGGCGTCTCGCCCGATCGATCGGCAATAAACTGCTTTACAATACGGTCTTCGAGCGAATGGAACGTGACAACCACCAGCCGCCCGCCGGGCGCTAACATCATCTCCGCAGCGGCCAACCCACGCTCTAACTCACCCAGCTCATCATTCACCGCGATGCGAAGCGCTTGAAAGGTACGTGTTGCCGGATGGATGGCATCGGGCGGCATATGAACGACAGAGGCGATCAGATCGGCAAGTTGCTTCGTCGTGACAATCGGCGCGTTGCGCCGTGCCGCCACAATGGCCTTGGCGACCGCGCGTGATTTACGCTCTTCGCCATAGCGATAAATGAGATCGGCCAGCTCGCTTTCTTCCATCGTGTTGACCAGATCAGCCGCACTCTCGCCCGCCTGCGCCATACGCATGTCAAGCGGCCCATCCGATCGAAACGAAAAACCCCGCGCCGGATCATCGATCTGCATTGACGACACACCGATATCCAGAACAACAGCATCGATCGGTGAAAATTTATTCTCCGCCGCCAATTCTGCCAAATCACCAAACTGCCCGTGTACCAAAGTGAGACGCTCGGCGGACGCAGCAACCAGCGAAGCACCAGCGGCAATCGCATCCGGATCACGATCAAGGACCATCCCCCGGCTGCCGGGTGCCCGGTTCAAGATCGCACCGGTATAGCCGCCCGCGCCAAGCGTGCCGTCGATCACTTGAATGGGTCGTGATACGTCAAGTGCGGCAACAACTTCTTCCAACAAAACAGGAATATGCCGCTGCGACGAAACGTCAGCACTCGCGTGACGAAGGGATGATGATACAGTCATGGCGGGCACAGATCGCGACACAGGATAAATACAATTTTACGAGAAGACCGTGCCATCTGCATGGTTAAGAATTGGTTGAAATTAAGACAAAATTTGCAAAATACGCCTTTGGTTCCGTTTCTAAAATGCCAAATATGCCAGTCGGTCTATAAGCCGGGTTCTGTGTGGCGAGGGATTACTCCCCCGCGTGACGACCATTCCTCTAGGGCGACTGTTGCCAGCCGCCTCAAGCAACCAACCCGAATGACGAGGCTGAAGCGGCCCTGAAGGCTTGCGCCTTCGTGTCATCCCTATTCGGTCTTGCTCCCGGTGGGGTTTTCCCTGCCGCGACCGTTACCGGCCACGCGGTGCGCTCTTACCGCACCTTTTCACCCTTACCGTGTGTCGAGACGCACGGCGGTATCGCTTTCTGTGGCACTTTCCCTGGGGTCGCCCCCGCCGGCCATTAACCGGCACCGTTTCTCCATGGAGCCCGGACTTTCCTCCCGTCTTGCGACCGGCGGCCGTCCGACCGACTGGCATAAACAGGCGATAGGCTCCTTTTCGCCTTATATCAAGCGGCTATGGCGTCAGAAGCCGTTGCATTTTGCGGCAATAGGCTCGATTGGCTCGATTGGAGATGCTCGCCCCGAGCCCGCTTTGATACCGCGCGACCGTAGCGCAGAGATCACCATCGGCCAAACGATAGGCTTCGGCGAGATAGAGGGTTCCGAACGTGATATTGGTTTCAGGGTCAAACAAGTCTTGCATCGAACCCTTGAAGCCAAGAGATCGGGCCGTTCGCGGCGTTATTTGCATCAAGCCTACGGATGAGCCGTTTATAGCTGAAACCGACCAACTGCTTTCAACCGTAATAATTGCGGCAACGAGGGTCGGAGGTAGGCCATTTTTGTCGGCATTTCGCGCTGCAATCGTGAGCATATCCGAGCGTTGTAAGACCACAGCGGGATGAACCATCGCCCGGGCGTCAGCGGCGGCGAGCGTAGAAAAAAGAAGATCAGCCACGAAAAACGCGGCGGAAATTGAAAGGCGCATGGGGATGCTCCGTAGGTCCGGCAGGGCCGAAAGAAATGGTGGCGCGCGTCAAAGCATGACGCCGCGATGAGGGACAGAAATTGGGGGCGGCCGGGATACCGTCAGTCCGGCAAGAAATGAGGTAACGCGTATTGTGGCGTTACCGGCGGAAACCAAAACACGGAGCCAACGCATCCGCGAATCGGAGTGACGGAAAGGAACGTCTCATGGTCGCTACTGACACCCAAAAAGTGGCGTAATTGAGACGATAAAGATGATAGATGAATTTCAATCTGTAAAATCAATTACCGATCATTTGCATGATTAATTGAAATTAGACACCATAAAAAACATTATATATTAATGGGATATGATCTATATTACATGGATAAGACAATGAATTTTTAAATCAGATGTAACGCCCTGATTGACACGGTGGCATGAGCGTTTTGATGGTTGATACGAAATATGGCGGCGGCTTGCGTGCTTGTTGGAGAACGCCATGATGCGGCCTTACGGCCGTTCAAGCGATCGACAATCTTGGATCCTTGGCGGTGAAAACCGAAACAGTAAGCTGACCACCCTCGTTCATCGGCGGTGCAATATTTTGGTGTTCAACGAGATCAAGTCCGGCCTCCTTCAACCAATCCGTCATTTGAACCGCGGAAAATCCCAAACGGCGATGGGCCTGCGTGTCCCTTAAAAATTCGAGATCATGCGGGGCAAAATCAACAAGGATCATAAGACCACCGGGCGACAAAACATGCGCAGCCTCGCGAACGGCGCGTGCCGGATCATCCAAAAAATGCAAGACCTGATGGACAATCACAAGGTCAAAGGAATTACGCTCAACGGGCAGAGCATAAATATCACCTTGTTTGAGCTCAACGCCTCGTAAACCGTCGCGTTCCAGATTGGCGCGCGCCACCGCCAGCATCGCATGGCTGGCGTCGATGCCAACGACCCGGTCGGCAAGCGGACCAAAGAGCGAGATCATACGTCCCGTGCCGGTACCGAGATCCAGCATAGAACGGATCGGTCGTTCGCCAATCAGCGCACCTATTTTGGCTTCGACGACGGCATCAGGCGCATGAAGCGAGCGGATCCGGTCCCATTCCGCCGCATGCTTGCTGAAATAGACCTGTGCCGTCTCGGCCCGTTGGCTGCGTACCGCCTGCAGACGTTCGCGATCCAGCATGATTATTGTGTCGTCCTGATCAAGCTTTTCGACCAATGTCCGGGCAAAATGACCAATGGTGTCGCGGTCGGCAATCCGAAAGAACGCCCAGGAACCCTCGCGGCTCCGCTCAATCAATCCTGCCTCAACCATCAGTTTGAGATGCCGCGACACGCGCGGCTGCGATTGGCCGAGAATTTCTGTGAGATCGGAAACCGTTAATTCGCCTGCCTCCAGCAAAACAAGGATCCGCAAACGGGTGTCCTCTCCCGCCGCCCGCAAGCCAGAAATAAGGGTCGAAAGCGATAGGCGGTTGATCGGGCGGGGAGCCGGCATCGACAAAAACCCTTTTAAATTTTAGATGATCAAGTTTAATCATCGGATAGATCAGGCCTTGGCGATCACGACGATCCGCGTCCGTCGTCCGACCAACACAACGCCGACGACGGCCACTGCAAAGACCCAGGTCAAAAGATCAACCTGTTCGCCATTGATCACCGCTGCGCAACCTAATGTGACAAAGGTCTGCAACAATTGCGTTTGGCTGACGCGTGCTTGTCCGCCCATCGCAAGGCCGGTATTCCAGAAAAAGAAGCCGATATACTGGCTCATCAGCCCGAGATAAAGAAATGCGCCCCAATGGGCTAAGGGGACCGCGTGGAGGTCGATGGGTGACGTCCAGATTGCCACGGGAATTGTTACAGGCAGACCAATCACAACCGCCCAAGAAATGACTTCCCAACCCGGCCTCGTCTTGGTGAGACGCGCAAAAGCGGTATAGCCAATCGATGCGCTGATGACCGATCCCACCAGCAACACATCACCTTCCCCAAAACTTCCACCGCCGTCGCGGAGCGAGAAGCCGACAACAAGCGCCGCACCGATCAGGGCGCTGATCCAGAAGCCGCGCGAAGGCCGCTCTCCCGATGTTAAAGCGGCAAACATCGCCACGGCCAGCGGCAAAATGCCCAACACGACCCCGCCATGTGACGCAGGCACCAACCGCATCGCAAAGCCGGTAAAGCCGGGAAAACCAATGATGGTGCAGACGGAGCCAAGCAGCAGCGCCCAAAATTCCGAGCCGCGCGGAATTGTTTTACGCGTTGCCATTAAAACCACGACCGCGATCAAACCCGCTAACGCCGCCCGACCGGTTGTTACAAACCAAGGATCGAGTGACATCACGGCGATCCGTGTCATGGGCAGCGTAACGCCAAAAATAACAACACCAATCGTGCCCAAGACCAGGCCAAGCGTTTCGCGGGAAAGGGAGAACATAAGACGTTTACTCGCCAAAAAAGGGTAGCGTGGACTTAGCGCGCGGCAGAGCCTTTGTCATCTTTGCACAAAAGACCACCTCACCGGAACGGCGGCTCATCAAAGCTCCTAAGCTTTCGCGAGTGCGCGGTGCCGTGCAAATTGCGCAAATAATCCAGCGCCGCGATGCCAATTTCCAAATGCTCGTTGATCGCGCGCTCGTAAAACGCGTTGGCGGCTCCGGGCAGTTTGATTTCGCCATGTAAGGGCTTGTCGGATACACATAATAAGGTGCCGTAGGGCACGCGGAACCTAAAGCCTTGTGCAGCAATGGTGCCACTTTCCATATCCACGGCAATGGCGCGGGAGAGGTTGATCCGCCGCCGCTCCTTCGTCCAGCGCAGTTCCCAGTTGCGGTCATCATAGGTCACAACGGTGCCCGTCCGCAGACGGCGCTTGAGCGCTTCGCCCTGATCACCCGTAACCGCGGCAGCCGCCTCTTGCAGAGCGACCTGAATTTCGGCCAGAGCCGGAATAGGCACCTCGGTGGGCACCACGCTGTCCAATATGCCGTCTTCGCGCAGATAGGCGTGGGCCAAAACATAATCGCCGATCCGTTGCGATTGCCTCAGTCCGCCGCAATGCCCGACCATCAGCCACGCATGGGGGCGCAGAACGGCCAAATGATCGGTGATATTTTTAGCGTTTGCCGGGCCAACCCCGATATTGACCAGCGTCACGCCCTGCCCGGTTTTGGTCACGAGGTGATAGGCGGGCATTTGAAAACGCTGCCAAGGCGATGCACGGAAAATCGCGTCCACTTCATCATCGCCGGTTTGCGCCGTCAAACGGGTACCACCCGGCAAGACAAGTGCTTCATAGGTTGCGTCGTTGCGCAACATCGCGACACCTCGCCTGATAAATTGGTCGACATAGCGGTGGTAATTGGTGAGCAATATCCACGGCTGCACATCACGCCAGTCGGTGCCGGTATAATGCACGAGACGACGCAAGGAAAAATCGACCCTGACCCCGTCAAACAGCGAAAGCGGTCTCGGGCGCTTCTCGTCGTAATCCCACAACCCGTCGGCAATTTCGTCACCAACTTCCGATAAAAGGGGTATCGGGAAATGCAGCGCTAAATCGGCCGCACTCGCACTACCCCGACCGAGTTCGTCGCCACGTTCGAACACGTACGGATACGGAATTTCCTGCGCACTCGTGCCCACCTCCACTTTCGCGTTAAATTCACTCATCAAGGGGTGAAGCTGTTCAATCAAATAATCGCGAAAAGCCTCAGGTTGGGTGATCGTTGTGGTATAGACCCCCGGCACCGAGAATTTGGCAAACGCACGCGGGCTGGTTGGTAAAACGCCTTCAGGAGCATAGGTAATCCGCAATTCAGGGTAGCGGAAAGCAAGGCGTTCGTCCTTTGACGGTGCAGCACCACCCGCGAGATAGCGTTCAACCGCGGCTCTTAAGGCCACACTCGCCGCCGTATAACGGAGATCAAGCGCATCAACGGCTTCTTCTGGCGTTCCGACCCGTTGATAGGGTAGATGACTAACCATTATGCTTGCCCTCCTGATCAGGGGCGGCAACGGACCATTCGAGAACCGACGCCGGAATAACCCTGCCTCCCATAGGCAAGATGCTCGACGTCGAACCATTCCGCAAGGAGAACATCTTGATCGACCAATCGATTACGCGCCTCGCCGTAGCCCTTGCGATCGGCCTTTTAATCGGGCTGGAGCGCGGCTGGAGCGCGCGCAGCGAGAACGAGGGCGAACGCGCCGCAGGGCTGCGCACCCACGCTATTTCAGGTCTGCTGGGCGGCGTTGCGGCGTTGGTTGGGCAGTTAACGACGCCCTTTTTACTCGGCTTCGTATTTGTGGGCTTTGCTGGCGTAACGGCTATTTTTCATTGGATGGAAAGCCGGGACGAGCATGATTTCAGCGCCACAGGCGCCATTGCCGGTATGATGGCCTTCCTGCTCGGAGCCTATGCGGTATTGGGCAGCCCTGAACTCGCTTCTACGGCGGCCACAGCCACAGTTGTTTTACTGGCTTTGAAGCGTTCGATCCATGGCTGGCTCAAGCGGCTGGAATGGCTCGAAATCCGCGCGGGGCTCATTCTCATCACCATGACGTTCCTGTTTCTGCCCTTGTTGCCCGACAAAACCGTCGATCCTTGGGGAGCCATTAACCCGGCGCGGGTTTGGGAATTGGCCATTCTGGTCTGCACGCTTTCCTTCATCGGCTACGCCGCGATCCGGATCTTCGGCGAACGTAACGGCATTATTCTCGCGGCTATTTCGGGCGGCTTGGTGTCGTCGACGGCAGCGACTCTCAACTTTGCGCGACTGGCTAAAACCAACCCCAGCCAATCGGGTCTGATGGCGGGCAGCATTGCGCTCGCCGGCGCAGTTATGAGCGCCCGTATACTGGTTATCGTTGCGATCGTTAATCTTGATCTTATCAGCACGCTTTCACCGATTTTAGGCATCGCAGCCCTCGTCCAAGGAGCCATTGGCGTTTTGATGATCGTATCTGGTACAGCAAACCGCGACCAAAGCTTTCGTTGGAAAAACCCGTTTGATCTCGCCTCGGCCCTTCAATTTGCATGCCTGATGGCGTTCATCATGCTGCTCTCGACGCTTGCCGCACGCTATTTGGGCGAGAGCGGACTTTTAGGACTTTCGGCCTTATCGGGCCTCGCCGATGTCGACGCCATCACCCTGTCGCTTGCACGTGTACAGGAACCGGCCATTGCACCCAAACTGGCAATCAATGGCATTTTACTCGCTGCCACCGTCAACACGGCGGTCAAATGCGCCATTGCGGGATATGCGGGCGGATCGGAAATCGGTTGGCGTGCAAGCTTAGCCGGCATCGCATCACTCGCTGCCGCCGGGGCTGTCCTGCTACTCACCTGCGTGTAATGGCGCAATAAATTAACGCCCTAAAGCGTAATACGCTTGCAGTTATGCAAGATCAATCTTTACCCGGCGCACTTGGTCCAAGGGAAGGTTCAGCCTATCAACAGCGCTCGCATTTGGTGACTATTGAAACAGGAAATACCCCTATGAACAAGACCCTTATCAACCTCTTCTCGCTCTCTTCGCGACTATTCTTGGCGCAGCTCTTCATCGGTGCCGGTATGGGCAAGTTGAACGCTATCGAAGGTACCGTCGGCTATATGACCAGTGCGGGTGTTCCGATGGCAGGCCTGCTGGTCTATCTCGTACTTCTCACCGAATTAGGCGGTGGTCTGCTGATCGCTATCGGCTATCAAACCCGTATCATCGCCTTCCTCCTGGCAGGTTTCACGATCCTTTCGGCCCTGATCTTCCATTTTAATTTCGGAGATCAAAACCAGATGATCCATTTTCTCAAAAATATAGCCACAGCCGGTGGCTTCTTCTCGCTGGTCGCTAACGGCGCAGGTTCATGGTCGGTCGATGGGCGGAAATAATAGGCGTTGAGCCCAAAGCAAAGATGGGTTGATCCTTCTGCCGATTGCCCCATACAACAAATGACATTGCAGTTCCCAGTCACTTTAAACATACGTAACAACTATGAAGTGATTGGGATTTGCCAAGGAAAAAATGCTGACGATCACGCTTGAGGAAGCGGTTTACGCTGGTCCTTATCGCACCGTCGGCCTAACGGACCGCGAGACTCCCCACTCGCATTCTTAGAATGCGCGCCGGAAGCTACGCGACCCAAAATAGCCCCTCACCGCGTCAGCTTTTTATACTTGATCCGTTTCGGGATGGTCGAATCGATCCCAAGACGCCGCTTCTTGTCTTCTTCATATTCCTGGAAATTGCCTTCAAACCATTCGACATGGCTGTCGCCTTCAAAGGCCAGCATATGGGTGGCGATACGGTCCAGGAAGAAGCGATCATGCGAGATGATCACGGCGCAACCGGCGAAATCCTCCAAAGCCTCTTCCAAGGCACGCAGAGTTTCGACATCAAGATCGTTGGTAGGTTCGTCAAGCAGCAAGAGATTGGCACCGCTTTTGAGCATTTTTGCCAAATGCACACGGTTGCGTTCACCGCCCGAGAGCATCCCGACTTTTTTCTGCTGATCGCCACCCTTGAAGTTAAACGTTGAGCAGTAACCCCGCGAATTGATTTCGCGTTTTCCCAGATAAATCACCTCATTGCCGCCCGAGACCTCTTCCCAAACCGTTTTGTTCGGATCGAGCGCATCACGCGACTGGTCGACATAGCCGAGCTGTACCGACTCACCGATGGTGATCGAACCTGAATCCGGCTTTTCCTGCCCCGTGATCATGCGGAACAGTGTTGTTTTACCCGCACCGTTCGGACCAATCACGCCGACAATGCCGCCCGGTGGCAGCTTGAACGATAAATTATCGATGAGCAGACGGTCACCATAGCCCTTCGAGAGGCCTTCAAAATCGACCACATTGTTGCCCAAACGCTCGGCAACCGGAATAATAATTTGCGCGGTTGTAACCGACTTATCGTTCTGCTTTTGCACCAGATCATCATAGCGCTGGATACGCGCCTTGGATTTGGCTTGCCGCGCTTTAGGGCTTTGCGAGATCCATTCCTGTTCGCGTTCAAGCGCCTTCTGCTGCGCTTCGGACTCACGGCCTTCCTGAATCAAACGCTTCTGCTTTTGGGCAAGCCAAGTGGTGTAATTGCCCTCGTACGGAATACCCCGTCCGCGATCGAGTTCCAAAATCCAGCTCGTCACATTGTCGAGGAAGTAGCGGTCATGGGTAACGATCAAAATAGCACCCGGATAGGTCCGTAGATGACCTTCTAACCAAGACACGGTTTCCGCATCCAAATGGTTGGTTGGTTCGTCGAGCAGCAGCAATTCGGGCTGCGCGAGTAACAACTGGCAGAGCGCCACGCGGCGACGTTCACCGCCCGAGAGCTTTGTCACATCGGCATCGTCTGCCGGACACCGCAACGCGTCCATCGCCTGATCAACCTTGCTGTCGAGATCCCAAAGGCCCTTCGCCTCGATCTCGTCCTGCAATTTCATCATCTCGTCGGCGGTCTCGTCCGAATAATTCATGGCGAGTTCGTTGTACCGATCCAGCACCGCCTGTTGTGGGGCGACACCGAGCATGACGTTGCCGCGGACGTTAAGTGTTTCATCAAGCGGCGGCTCTTGCGCCAGATAGCCGACCCGTGCGCCATCCGCGACCCAACCCTCACCGACAAATTCCTTGTCGATGCCGGCCATGATTTTGAGCAGTGTCGACTTACCCGAACCGTTGACACCCAAAACACCGATCTTGGCATCGGGATAAAACGACAGATGGATGTTATCCAACACCTTCTTGCCACCGGGCCAGGTTTTGGTGAGTCCCTGCATATGATAAACAAACTGACGCGCCATGACGTGAGACACTCCGGAAAAGCGAGGAAGAACAGGATTGCTCCGTATGTAACGGGGCAAACGCTTCGGGGCAAGGATTCCCTCGTTGCTCGTGATAGGCCATCCAACGCCATTGCAGAAACAACCGCTTCCGGTTTATCAAGGCGCGATCCGCTTCGTAGCGTTGTATTGAACGCGAACGGCGGGCCTGTAGCTCAATGGTTAGAGCCGGCCGCTCATAACGGTCTGGTTGCAGGTTCGAGTCCTGCCGGGCCCACCACCCTACGCCTTCGGCTTCGGGCGGCTGACGACAGCAATGCGATCGTTGGAAAAACAGCATCTTAGATGGTTAATAAATCATTAATTCAACCACTTCACCAATTTTTCTAATGGAAATAACGAGGTCAAAGCCCCGCTATATCGTGGTTGCCGCCGCTTTTTTTAGCAATTCCGTAATAAACACAACAGCCTAAGCCGATTACCGCGAGTGTCAGCGCGGCGGCGGCTTCGTTGTTCTCGTTATTATCGACGACAGCCGCGGCTGCGAGCATCACGGCGGCCAACATCGCGACGATGCCGATAAAGAGCACGACCAACCCGTCGCTTTCGGTTTGCGGTCGGCGCTCGATGGGTTCGGGCACCGCATGGACCAGAACCATCAGGCTCTCCGCGCGCTCTTGCCAGTGGTCCCGTTGCGTCTGCGTTTCCTCCAACATTTCATTGAGAAAAGTCAGACGCACCTCTAATGCGTCGCACCGTTGCTGCAACGCTGCGAGCTCTGTAACCGGTGCGTGGCTGGAAGGAACCGGCTCCGATGGCACGGGCGGCGCAACGGTGGGCGCCTTTTGGGGGTAAACCCGATCAAGCTCCGTACCCTCGATCGACCATTCGTTTTCTGGTGTGCGTTCAGCCTTTAGCCGACCCGATTGGATTGCCCGAAGAATGGTAGACTTGTTCGCACCGGACCGTTGCGCGGCTTCTCTTAGGCTTAAGCGTTGCATGGCGTGAGGGTCCGTTGGTGTTGCGGCGATCAGAGGTGCGCTTGCGGTGCAAGACGCACCAAGGGGTAGTGCATTTTATCAAGGAAACCTTTGACTGCAACCGGAAGTTGTCATTTTCATTCTCCTCCATTCAACAGATGGTTGAAGAGTGGTTCCGCAAGCACCTCGAAGATATTAACCATTCTTATTAACCATATTGACACTTGAAGATACAATTGTATTTTATAGCTATGGCCTACTCACACCACGATTTAGCCCAGATCCAAAGCTTCCTTGACGTCCCGCAATTCCTGCTGGGCGATGCCGCCTACACAGCCGGATTATCCCCCACCGTTTTGAAGGCTTGGCTCAGCCGGACGCCCCACATCATTGAACTTGGCGAGACCGATACCAAGCCCATCGGCAAGGGCAGCGCCCGGATTTTTACGCTCCGCCGGATCGTCAATATATCGGTTACCGCCGAACTTGTCCGTTTGGGCGTTACACCTAAAATGGCAGGCACGATCGGGTTTGAAATTACCGACATCATGGGACGGCCAACGGAGCTCTCGCCCAATTTAAAAGCGACGCGACCCGGCGTGAAAAACCTCGACCCAACGGATGTGAACATTTGGGCAAGAAATGATGTGCTGATCGTCGGCAATAAAAGCAGCAGCGCGTTTCACGTTCTTATTGGCGACGTGCTGGCCTTCGAAATGTTGCAACGCTTGAGTGAGGTCACCAAGGGCGGCGACATCCACTCCTGCCTCATCATCGATTTCAGTGGCATCTATCAAAACGTTCTGGAGAAGCTCAAAGAGCGCGTCCGCTTGAGTTAATGAGGACCGCCACGCGTTCCGAGAAGTGAATTGGCCGTCCATTCATTGTCTCTTATAAAAGACATATGATTGGGGTCCGCCAAACGCCGTCTTTCAAAGCATGGTTCGATACGCTGGCCGATAAAGCGGCTGTCGAGCGGATAGCAATGCGAATTGTGCGAATTCATACGGGACCGGGATATCGGGTCTATTTTACACAGCGCGGGACATCAAGGCGGCTAAGACGTTGCTGAAGGACTTACCAATATGACGAGAGAAACGATCCCTTTTGAGGCCTTCTCCTCTTTCAAAGAGTAAGCAGCGCAAAAGCGTCTTTTGACGGATGCCTTTGCAACCGGACATGCGGGCTATATCGCCGCCGCTTTGGGGCTGGTGGCAAAGG
>Ga0114964_10000216_pt1 | contig 44282 bp, 38 predicted proteins | sample C_131016_MF_Meta_FD_92638 | JGI IMG/M metagenome (GOLD analysis project Ga0114964, IMG submission 92638) | Freshwater microbial communities from Lake Croche, Canada to study carbon cycling - C_131016_MF_MetaG | ecosystem: Environmental > Aquatic > Freshwater > Lake | place: Lake Croche, Canada... | reverse complement strand
GCGGCCTTCACAGGCGCGACTGCTTTCTTGGCTGGTGCTGCCTTCTTCACCGGAGCGGCCTTCACAGGCGCGACTGCTTTCTTTGCTGGGGCGGCCTTCTTCGCTGGAGCAGCCTTCACAGGCGCAACTGCTTTCTTTGCTGGGGCGGCCTTCTTCGCTGGAGCAGCCTTCACAGGCCCAACAGATTTCTTGACGGGAGCAGGGGTCGATTTCTTCGCCACAAACGTCTCTTTCTAGTACTTCTTGCAATAACAAGGGCCCGTGTCAAGTGGGTACTTGAACGGGCAACACCGAAGATGCTCCTCTAGTGTACCCACAACTTCATGACATTTCTGACCATGGGAGTGGAAGTGGGACTCACCAAAGGATTGACTAGGTTGCCGATCGACCCACAAACTTTTCCCCTCAATGCCGCACGAGAACCGGACTGCTCGCAAGAACATCGAGATGTAACGAGGAATCCTGATTTATTGGTCCTTCATTCAGCGTGTAGGTACCTATGCCATCTATTGAGTATCGCGCAGACCAGATTGTGTGAACCCAAATTTTATACCGACCTGGTCGTGAATATGCGTGACTTAAGGGACTTGCTGCCCGATAGGCACCGGGATTCCCTGTCCATTGCGTAGTGCCATCACCCCAGGACCAGTTCCACATCGCCGAAGCAGTGATGGAAATCTTGAAGCCACCAACCCTCATGGAGCGAGGACGAAATAGTTGTGGTTGACCGCTCCACGCCCGAATCGGCACGTAGGTGAGACACTCGTTATCTGGCCAGTAGCCTGGCACTAACGGCGGTACCCGCCGCATTTGAGTAGATCGAATTTCACGCATGACTTTGACTCGAGTTGGCGGCTCATCAAATCCCCAACACACCGAGCCAACGGTGCTGAGGGTTGACAACGAATGACCAAATTTCACTCGATATCGCATCATCTTGGGGGGACAGGTCGTCGTTGCATGAGCACAGGCGAACTCGGCACCCTCTTCGCAAAACAGGCTGTATTTCCAAATGCAGGCCAGACAATCAGCAACAGCTTTGCGAGTATGGGCATCGCCATCAAACAATGCAGGAAGCAGGAGTCCACCCGTCCCCACGTACGCGTCCAGATTGTCGTCGGCCGTCACCGAAGTATCGGACTTGATTGAGGTTGCAACAGACAGCGGTTGGGAACTGACAGGTATGACGACGCAGGTGATGCATGTCAGAAGAGTTACTCCAATTGAGGCAATCCGATGGTGACGCATATCTGGAGCGTAAGCCTGGATGAGCAATCAAGCCACAGCATTAATCGGGCTGTGGATTACTCCGGCACCGCGTCTAGCACCCTTGCCACTAGGCGGCCTACTTGCTCAATTTCGATCAGGAATCCGTCATGTCCAAATTCAGAGTGGATAACTTCAAGCCTCTCCGCCGTTGGGATGAACTCGGCTAGCTGAGCCTGCTGACTTATGGGGTAAAGCCGATCGGAATCGATGCCACCGACTACCACGGGGGCTTGAATTTGCCCGAGCACTTCCGCGACGGATCCGCGTCCACGAGCGATGTCGTGGGTATTCAAGACATCTGTCAGGCTGACATAACTTCCAGCATCAAAGCGGGCCACTAACTTGTCGCCGTGGTGCTCAAGGTAACTCTGAACCGCGAACCTTCCTGCGTCAGCATGCCGCCCATAGACGCGATCTCCATAAGGATTCTCACTTCCCTGAGAACTTAAGCCAAACCGACTCGCTAGTTCTCGTTCGGTGCGGTAGGTCAGGTGTGCCATCTGTCGCGCAATCGCTAGACCATTCTGCGGTCCACGTCCATCTGAATCAAGGTAGTAATCGCCTCTGAGCCACATGGGATCGTTGGTAATTGCAGCAATCTGCACAGACTGTGTGCCAACTTGGTCGGCACTCGCTTGAGCCGATGTTGCGAGCAGCAGGGCACTTCCAACACGAGCAGGGTGACTCACGAGCCATTCAAGCGCTCGCATACCACCCATTGAGCCGCCTAAGATTGCGGCGTAGGAATCTATGCCTAATGCCGTGGTGAGCATCAACTCAACGGCAACTTGATCTCGGACCGTTATTCTCGGCCAACGACTACCCCACGAGCGCCCGTCTATCGGATTCGGTGATGCCGGCCCAGTTGTGCCCTGACAGCCACCCAAAACGTTAGCGCAAACCACAAACCATTTGTTGGTGTCTACCGCCTTGCCAGGACCCACCAAATCGTCCCACCAACCCACTTGGCTCGTTTCAGATTGGACTCCAGCTACGTGAGAATCACCTGTGAGGGCATGCTCAATGAGCACTGCATTCTTGCCCGTAAAGGTGCCATAAGTTTGATAAGCGACCGTAATGTCGGGTATCTCGATACCTGACTCAAGTACCAGCGTGCCGACGTTGATGAACCTCTTCTGCGACACAGCAAGGCCGTCCCGTGCAGAGTGCTCCACGGGACGGCTCAATTCGCCGTCTAATGACATACGTACAGTGCGAAGTGCTACAGGGCTTCGGACGAATGTGAATCCGAGAGCACGGCAGCAAATGCCTGTTCTAAATCAGTAATAATGTCACTGATGTTCTCGATGCCAACGGAGAGGCGAACTAGGCCCGGTGTAACGCCAGCGGTGACCTGCTCTTCAGGCGAGAGCTGTGAATGAGTGGTCGAGGCTGGATGAATGACAAGGCTGCGCACATCGCCAATGTTGGCTACGTGTGAGTGGAGAATGAGCGACTCGACAAATTTGCGACCTGCGTCTAGACCGCCAGCAATTTCGAACGACAAGACCGCGCCAGTTCCATTAGGTGCCAATTTCTGACCGCGCTCGAACCAAGGACTGCTTGGCAAACCGGCATAGTTAACCTTTTCAACCTGCGGATGGGCCTCAAGGAAAACTGCCACTTTCTGGGCATTCTCAACATGACGCTCAACGCGCAGGCTCAAGGTTTCAATACCTTGAGCAATGAGGAAAGCGTTGAATGGAGCGGCTGCAGCACCAAGGTCGCGTAGAAGTTGAACACGAGCCTTGAGGATGTAGGCGAGGTTGGCGCCAAGCACGCCATTTACACCAAGAGTCGGTGCATAAGTGAGCCCGTGGTAGGACGGGTCCGGCTGATTGAAGTTCGGGAAGCGCTCAGGATCAGCGCCGAAATCGAAGGTTCCACCATCAACAATGACACCTGCGATTGCCGTCCCGTGGCCCCCAAGGTACTTGGTCGCGGAATGGATCACTATGTCTGCACCCCACTCCAGAGGACGGATGAGATACGGAGTAGCCACTGTGTTATCGACGATGAGAGGCACTCCAACTTCGTGTGCAACTCGTGCAACGCCTTCAATGTCCAAAATGTCGTTCTTTGGATTGCTGATGGATTCGCCGAAGAATGCCTTGGTATTCGGTCGAGCTGCGGCTCGCCATTGATCCAAGTCGTCTGGATCATCGACAAATGAAACTTCAATTCCCATCTTCGGAAGTGTGTAGTGGAACAGGTTGTAGGTTCCGCCGTACAGGCTCGGACTGGAGACGATGTGATCGCCTACTTCAGCGACGTTGAGAATTGCGATAGTTTCAGCGGCCTGCCCGCTTGCAACGAGAAGTGCTCCAAGTCCACCTTCGAGGCTTGCCACCCGATCCTCAACTGCTGCCTGAGTTGGGTTCATGATGCGGGTGTAGATGTTGCCAAACTCTTTAAGACTAAAAAGATTGGCAGCATGTTCAGTGCTGTTGAAAGTGAAAGAAGTTGTCTGGTAAATCGGAAGAGCGCGAGCATTTGTCGCACTATCTGGGGCCTGGCCAGCATGTATTTGACGTGTCTCAAAAGACCATTGGGTTGACATTTTTCTCCATAGTTAGGTCGTCGAAGGTGACTTGGTAGTGTCCAGAACATGGCACAGCCGAGTCGTATTCGGGGCCTTGAAGTTCAAGACCCGCGCTTGCTGGTCAAGCCATCGGGACACAACCAGCCAGGTATTCACCCGGGGCACCCCATCGCGGTTGCAAGGGTTGCCGGACAACGAGCCGGGGCTTGAGGTTGTCACTCTTTACCTGATTCGAAATTACGTTGCACAGGTCACGTTTGCAAATCGCGCAATCAAAAGTTCAAACTCTGGTCACTTGTCGCAAGTTGTTGGCAATAGGACAACTTATGCGGCTCCAACGAGACATTTTTCGTAGGCAACCGCGGCCAATGAATCAACCCAAACTCGATGCGGTACACCGTGTTGTAGTGCAGTATCAAGAAGTCTGGCGAGTGAGTAGGTCTCATCCGCTTCGAGGGCCAGGGCAATGAGCTTGCGGGTCACTGCTCTGTGACCGTCTAACCACAATGCACCCGCCAATGTAGTTGCTACCGATGCTCGATGATCTTCAGGAGCAACTGCAAGTATGCGCGACAGGCCACGACACAAGTCAGGTCGACTCTCTTCGTTCTCAAAGATCTGTCGCAAAATTCCATCACGGCACCGAATGTCAGCAATCACGGAACATGTTCGAGCAAGTGCATCCCATTCCATTTGTTCTTGGGTGCTGAGCAGATGCACGGCTTCCTGAACCCGTGCATTCCGAATCTCTAGCAATTCAGTGGCCGACTCATTGGGATACTGAGGGAGATTTGCAAACGCAGTGTCTCGGGCAAGCACTTCGTCGGCTTTCAGATTGGCAAACTCGAAGGTGAAATCTGAGTCGACAGTTGACGTTTCATTCTGATTCGCCGACTCTGTTTCCGTACCAACCTCGGTTGGGCTCGTCACCAGATGACCGTTTCGCGGGCAGCACTCTTCATCTGAGCAAAGGACTGACCGCCAACGACCATCCCAGAGATGTAGCAAGTCGAGCACATGCAAGCCGGATTCCTCAGTGCGCAGCCGCACTGTATGCAAGACGCTCTCCGCCTGTTCGTGTGAGACGCCATAGGCGATTGCAACGAGTGCTACCTCATCATTGGACTGACCGAGCGAGAGGAACTCCGATGTCGCCTCGTCAAGGTCGGCGCCAGACGCAGTTGGGAACCCGCGGGAGTCAGCCACGGTGCCATTAATCAGAGTGACGAGAAGTAGAGACTGATCCTGCACGTCGCGAAAGATTTCCGGGATTGCATGGATGAGTTGTCGAGGTGAAGTAATGTTCATGCCACAACATTGCGACGACAGAATCGAGCAATAAAGACCGCGGCACTTGACTGTGTATGAATAGCTAATGTGGAAAAGCGTCCAGACATAGGAACACCCAGAGTTCGGGTGGCTTCCCCTCCGCCGTCACTCTGGGTGCAACAACACTCTAGGGTTTGGACGAATATTCTTCTCTTAGACACGCCGTAATCGACCGCTCAACCATATTCCTACCCCGGTGCAGAGCACGCTATCCGGTTGTGTAAAAGTTTGGGTATGCAACTTGATCATGTGTCTTACGCAGTCTTGAATAGCGAACTTGCTGATACGGTGCAACGCCTTGGCGCGGACCTCGGAGCTTCATTCATAGATGGCGGTTTTCACCCGAGTTTTGGCACTCGTAACTTTATTTTGCCCTTGGCTCATGGTGCGTACATTGAGGTTGTCGCTCCACTAGATCACCCTGCAGCAGTTGCTGCGCCATTTGGTACTGCAGTGCGCCAGCGCGCAGAATCTGGCGGCGGTTGGCTAGGTTGGGTGCTGGCTGTGCAAGACCTTGAAGCAGTTGAGCAGACAATGGGTCGCCAAGCAGCTTCAGGTCACCGAGTCCGTCCTGATGGTGTTGAGTTGGCATGGAAGCAGATTGGCGTTTTGGATCTCATCGAAGCGCCTGCTCTGCCCTACTTCATCAAGTGGCAAGACGAGAATCTGCATCCGTCAAAGGGCGCTCAATCCGAGGTTCACATCAGTGAGATTGCTTTGTCAGCACAACAAGAACTTGTTGAGTCATGGCTGGGCGATAGCGCGAGCAAACTTCTGGGAGAAATCAACATCAACTGGGTTGAGGACGAAGATCAGGGCGTAGCTTCGGTGACGTTCACCACACCGCACGGTCCTGTCGTCATTGATTAAGAAACTAACTCACGGCTGAGGACGGAAAGTACGTCCGATACGGCATTCGCTAGAGCCAAATGAGGCGAAATCGAGTTCACTCAGCAACTCGACGATTTCGCATGTGCCCATCACGTCGTGCTTACCTACACTCTCAACCAGATCAGTCACGCCTGGGTTGTGAGCGACTATCAAAATAGTTCCGGCATCCACTGGACTTTGCTGAATGACCGACTCGATTGCGCGTGCAGATGCAGAGTACAACTGCGGCACAATGCGATAACTGAGTGACAGTCCAAGGTTCTCAACCGTCTCAACGGTGCGCAAAGAACTACTGCAGAGAGCGGCATCAAAATCAATTCCCTGCTCGGCTAACCACGCTCCAAGGATATGTGCTTGCTGCCGACCGACATCGGTTAACGGTCGGTCATGATCATTAGTAACGTGCTGACCAGCCTTGGCGTGTCGGAGGATGAAGACTCTGTTCATAGCATCGAAATCTATCGCACGCCGAGTTGATGCATTAGCCATTCGACACTACGACCTAGTGTGTCAAGGCATGTGCCATCGAATCGGCTATCACCTCGGTGCTACGACGACACCAAATAATCCGATTCTGCAGTTGAAACCGTTGGACCTACATGACCCTGACATACTAATTGCATGACTGTCATTGATCCCCAGATTCTGCTCATCACGGCTGATGCCGCATCGATTTCTGAGGGCAAAATCAACATGTTGGGCGCCGGATGGACGAGAATTTCCGCAGGTCTGGCTAACTTCTCTGTGGTCGTTGGTTTGGACATTCCATGAACCATGACCAACACCCAACTTGATTGGTCGCTTGACTTAACTGATCAAGACGGACGCGTGTATGAACCTACTCAGGATTCTGGAGGTTTACACCTCGAGGGACAAGTGCAAGTAGGTCGGCCTGAAGGGCTCACTCAAGGAGCATCCATGGAAGCCCCGTTAGTCATCCCCTTTATGCAACTCCCCTTGCGACCAGGCCACTTGGAATGGCGATTCCAGGTCGCAAACGTAGTTGCGAAGTACCACTTTGAAGTTGTCTCATAGAGCCTGGTTAGCATTTGCTATCCTAGAGATTGCTTGCCTCGTCAGCATCACAGTTTGCGCCGAGCAACCAGACAGCAACGTTTGAGCGCATGAGCATAGCTGAAAATTACGGAGATAACTTTGCAGAAGCCGGCCTCGAGCAACGCTCTGAAAATCTTCAGAATTCCGCTAGCGATAACGCTTCTTTGTGTGTTGGCTTTCATCAATGTCTTTGCATTGGACCGCGACTCCACAGCATCTGTCGAACCGACACATGTTGACACTGTTGTCTATGGTGGCACACCCTCGGGTGTGGCTGCGGCCATTGCGGCAGCCGAGCACGGGATGCAGGTTGTACTCATTTCAGCTGAACCGACTGTGGGTGGTGCCATTTCCAACGGTTTGGGAGCCACCGACATTGGGAACAGCAGTGCTATTTCAGGCATCGCCCGAGAATTTCTCAATAGGATTTCCGCGTACTACAAGATTTCCGATAATTGGCGAACCCAACCGCATGTAGCCGAGAGCATTATGCAAGACATGTTGAAAGATCACTCGGTCCGCGTAATTACTGAGGACCCACTGGCGAGTGTTCAGCTCTCTGGGAAAAGCATCGCTTGCATCACACTCGTCGATGCAACCACCTACTGTGGAAGTACTTTCATTGATGCATCCTACGAGGGTGACCTTTTGGCGGCATCAGGCGCAACTTATCACCTGGGTCGTAGTGACATTTTCGCTTATCACGAACCCCTCAGCAGGCAGCGTCGAATCGACACGGTGGTCAAGTTTTCAACCGCAAACTCTGGCGCTATTGCAATCTTGAAAAGAAATCCCTACATCCGCTTTGTGAAATCAGTCTCCCGCAATGGCACGATTCCTCAAGGTGAACCATCTATGGCATGGAGATTGTGCTTAAGCCAGACCCATAAGGTGGCCTTTACGCCTGGTCCTGATTACGCACATTACTTGCCGTACTGGCGACTGATTACCAAAGCGATCTACACGCGCGATCATCCAAATTTCATCATGCAAGCCAAATCAAATGGCACCCGGATTGGTGCACTCTTACATTTTTCCCTACTGCCGAACGGTAGTTACGACTTGAATTCTGGATCTTTCGATCTACTAAATGTTCCAATCCCTAAGCGCTACTTCATCGATGCGAAGACACGTCCGCAAGTCATCGAGCAATTCAAGGGCTATCTGGAATCGCTGTTGTACTTCATCCAAAATGACAAACAAGCGCCAACTATTGAGCGCGAGTTTCTTCAAGGCATGGGACTTTGTGCGGACGAATTCACCGATAACGACCATTGGCCATACCAGCCATATGTGCGTGAGGGTCGGCGGCTGATAGGACTGTCGACCATCACAACTAACGACATGTTCTACCAGCGCACTAAACACGACTCCGTCGCGTTGGGCTCATACTGGCTCGACAACAAGGCAGGGTTCCTCGATTACACAAACAACGGACTCTACCGTGATGCTGGACCTTACCTGAAGGCACCGCCTTTCGAGATTAGTTTCTCGACTATGGTGCCAAAAGTCGGCCCGCGGAACTTGCTTGCATCTGTCGCCATTTCTTCCTCGCCCCTTGCCTATGGAGCGATACGAGTAGAAGTTCAGTACATGCAGCTTGGGCAGGCGGCCGGCACAGCAGCCGCCATAGCCGCACAAAGCGGGGTTCAGGTTGCGGCCATTTCGGTGGGTGCTTTACAACATCAACTTACTCTTGACAATGATGTGACGAGTCTCGCTCGTCTATGTAAGCAGACGCCAAAATTCGAACGACATAGATTCAACTTAGCGAGCAACAGCTGCGCTGCCCTGCCGACGGCACCTCGAGTGCTTAACGGTACGCGAAACAAGGACTAATCCGGACTTGTAGACATGCGTGTGGGTCTGTAGAAAGCCTCTACAGACCCACACGGTAGCAATGAAGTTAGCTACAGCCGCTTGTGCTTCCGCAACCCTCACACACGTAGCAAGAGCCTGCTGGACGCATCTTGATGCCACAGGTCATACACAGTGGGGCATCTGATGCTTTACCAGTAATGGCTTCAAGCAACTCAGCGCTTGAGTGGGCTGAACCTGTGTCCTGCGTTGCGCGTGCAACTGGGTTTGTCACGACCGACTGCGCCGCAGCCTCAACCACCTGCTCAAGTGCCTCACTCGAAGCGGCAATTGCAGGTGCAGAGTCGTAACCAGCGACCGTTGCAGAGCGTTCAGCAGCCGTGAAGATACCTAGTGCTTCGCGCTTGTCGTAAGGCAAGTAGTCCAATGCCAGGCGACGGAAGATGTAGTCCATCATGGACTGCGCCATGCGGATGTCCTGATCATCAGTCATGCCAGCAGGTTCGAAACGCATGTTCACAAACTTGGACACAAACGCTTCAAGCGGGACGCCGTATTGCAAAGCAATTGAGATGGAGACAGAGAAGGCATCCATAACGCCAGCTAGCGTCGAACCTTGCTTGCCGAGCTTCAGGAATACTTCACCTAAGCCACCATCATCATACGAACCAGAGGTCAGGTAACCCTCAGCCCCGCCAACGCTGAACGAAGTCGTGCGACTATTGCGAGTCTTGGGAAGACGCTTGCGGGTTGGGTGCGACAGCGGTGTTGAAGCCTCAGGTGTTGCGTCAGTCTTCTTGGCCTTGGCATCGCTCAGTGGCTGGCCCACCTTGCAGTTGTCGCGGTAGATGGCTAGAGCCTTGACACCCATCTTCCAAGCCTCAAAGTAGATCTCCTCTACCTCTTCGACACTTGCATCTTCAGGCATGTTCACTGTCTTGGAAATAGCACCTGACAAGAATGGTTGGCATGCTGCCATCATTCGCACGTGTCCCATCGGCGAGATTGCGCGTTCACCCATTGCACAGTCAAAAATCTCGTAATGCTCTGACTTGAGGCCTGGTGCATCAACAACATGTCCCTTGTCAGCAATGTATTCTACGATAGCTTCGACGGTTTCCTCGGTGTAACCCAACTTGCGAAGTGCACGTGGAATGGTCTGATTAACGATCTGCATTGAACCACCACCGACAAGTTTCTTGAACTTGACCAATGAGAAATCAGGTTCGATACCCGTGGTGTCGCAGTCCATCATGAAGCCGATAGTTCCGGTTGGTGCAAGCACGGAAGCCTGCGCATTACGCCATCCGTTCTTTTCACCAGTCTTGTTGCCTTCAGCCCAGTTCGATGTCGCAAGCTTGGCTACATCGCCATCGAGACTTGTCACAGTCTTCAGCGACTCAGACGCAGCCTGATGCTTGCGCATGACTCGCTTGTGCGCATCAGCATTGCGTGCGTAACCCTCGTAAGGTCCAACTACACCAGCAAGCTCAGCTGAGCGCTTGTAGGCAGTACCCGTCATAAGCGAAGAGATTGCCGCAGCGAGAGCGCGACCACCTTCACTGTCATAGGCGAGTCCGGTCGCCATCAACAAGGCACCTAGGTTGGCGAATCCAATACCGAGTTGGCGATAGTTGCGGGTCGTTTCACCGATTGGTTCAGTTGGGAAATCGGCGAAACATATGCTGATGTCCATTGCCGTGATGATGAACTCAACAGCCTTAGCGAACGTCGGGGCATCAAATGTGTCGTCATCTTTGAGGAACTTCAACAGGTTCAGAGACGCGAGGTTGCATGATGAGTTATCGAGCGACATGTACTCAGAACAAGGGTTGGATGCATTGATACGACCAGTTTCTGGATTGGTATGCCAGTCATTGATTGTGTCGTCATATTGGATACCAGGATCTGCACATGCCCAGGCTGCTTCAGAAATTTTACGGAAGAGAGTGCGGGCATCAAGCGTCTCAATTACTTCACCATTGGTGCGGGCTCGTAAACCAAACTCTGTTCCATCTTCAACGGCCTTCATAAACTCATCTGAGACGCGGACCGAGTTGTTGGCGTTCTGGTACTGCACTGACACAATGTCCTTGCCACCCAGATCCATGTCATAACCAGCGTCGCGAAGTGCACGAATCTTGTCCTCTTCGCGGACCTTGGTTTCAATGAACTCTTCAATGTCAGGATGGTCAACGTCAAGGACAACCATTTTCGCTGCACGTCGAGTTGCACCGCCAGACTTGATGGTTCCTGCAGATGCGTCAGCACCGCGCATGAAAGACACCGGACCGGAAGCAGTACCGCCAGAACCCTTCAGGAACTCTTTGGATGATCGGATGCGCGACAAGTTGAGACCCGCTCCTGATCCGCCCTTGAAGATCATTCCCTCTTCTCGATACCAATTGAGAATTGAGTCCATGGTGTCGTCAACCGACAGAATGAAGCAGGCGCTGACTTGTTGTGGTGAGGAGGTGCCCACATTGAACCAGACCGGCGAATTGAAACTGAATACCTGATGCAGAAGCATCCACGTCAGTTCATGCTCGAAAGTTTCAGCGTCTGCTGGTGTTGCGAAGTAGCCGTGTTCGCGACCAGCCTTGGTGTAGGTAAGCACGACGCGATCGATGAGCTGCTTGAGTGAATGTTCGCGCGAATCAGTATTCTGCTTTCCACGAAAGTACTTAGTGGTGACGATAGTTGAAGCATTGACGCTCCAGAAATCTGGGAATTCAACACCGCGCTGCTCAAAGACAGTTTCACCCGTCTTCCAGTTGGTCTGCACGACATCTCGTGGTTCCCAGGAAACCTCATCGTATGGATGAATACCTGGTGTGGTGTACAGGCGAGTGAGCGTTATGCCCTTGCCGCTCTTTTTTGTGCCTGTCTGCGTATCGACCGTCTCGGTCATGTCGTCCTCCTCATGGACTTTGTGCCAATTTCAGGCTTTTTGTGCCTGTCTGGCTTCTACTTAAGTTGTGGGGCTTCTTGCTCCATTAGTTTTGTTTAGGTCGGGAAGTGTGCGTGTAAAAAATTTTTAGGGCGCTTGAGCCGTGTGCTGTGCTCGACTGCTCCGTAGGTCCTCAATTTCTAACTCGAAGTCTGCTAGTGAATCAAAGGCTCGGTAGACGCTTGCGAAACGTAGATAAGCGACTTCATCAAGTTGCCGCAGTGGCCCAAGAATGGCAAGCCCTACTTCATTGCTTGGCACCTCGGTTGAGCCAGTCGAACGGATAGTTTCTTCAACCCGTGAAGCCAGAACAGCTAGATCATCTTCGTTGACTGGCCTGCCCTGACAAGCGCGGCTCACACCCTTGACCACTTTCTCGCGACTGAATGGCTCAGTCACACCATTTCGCTTCACGATGTTCAGAGTTGCGGTTTCGCTTGTGGTGAAACGGCGGCCACACTCTGGACACTCTCGGCGACGTCGGATGGCTTGGCCTTCATCTGCACTTCGAGAGTCGATAACGCGGGAGTCATCATGACGGCAATATGGGCAATGCATAGGTCCATCCCTCCCTGTCCAGAAATAGTCTCTGCGTTCGCTTGCACGATTACATTTCGATGGAACAGAGTCGGCTTTCACGCAATTGGATCACAGTGGACAAGAAATCTGGGGATAACCTGTGCACTATCTAACACAATCTGTGGGTGAAAGTCATTGCTGAACCACTAGATGTAGTGACTCTAAGGGCAACTAGAACGTTCTGCAAGTGCATTCGGAAAATTTCCGCTTTTGCGCGTGTCGCAGTGGTCAGGAATTGGGAACGAGAAGGGGCTGGCCGCTGTGTAAGTCACTAGTCGACATATGATTCAGTTGGGCAATATCCCACATCGTTTTGCGAGGATCTTGATCCGGCGCAATCCTCACCGAAATATCCCACAAGGTGTCGCCTGGCTGCACAGCAATGAGATGCGTTGTTGGCGCAGTGCCGATCGCTTGCGCCTTGTGAACCCCAACAAGAGCGAGTGTGCACATAAGCGGCAGTAATGCAAAGAAGGCGACGACGCGGCGACCTCGAACCGTGAGCTGTCCCCGAGCGGGATGTCGTCTTGCCGGAACCTGCGACTGGTGTCCTCGTTGATTCGAATCTGCATCTCGCTGAATGTGCGACGACTGATGCACCTGTGATGTGAACACCTGAGACATGACCTCTCCTGTCTGTGAGTTAACCGTGTGTCTTCTCACTACTACGCAATCGAACAGGTGTTCGATTGGAACGTATGTACGATTTCTACACCATCGGTCCGACACAATGCAACACTTTTTCGAACAAATGTTTGATTTTGGGAGAAATCTCCTCTAATCTGGCTGATAACAGAGCACAAAGCTCGCCAACGACGCAAATTTAGAGGAGCACTGCCATGGTCGATGTACTGAATCCAGAAGATGATGACAACGAAACACAGTCAGCGGATCTGAATGTAACTAGCGACAGACCTGGACAAGCTGAACCGAGTTCTAATGTGGTTCCGTTCCCCGAAACTCCATCTGATACCTCGGGGCTTTCTAAGCGCCAAAAGATGATTCTGGACTTCATCAGCATCACTACTGCTGACCGCGGTTACCCACCGAGCGTTCGAGAGATCATGCATGCAGTCGGCTTATCGAGCACCAGCAGCGTCTCCCATCAATTGACCGTGCTTAAGGCTCGTGGCTACATTAACCGAGATGCCACCCGAGCCCGAGCTCTAGAAGTGCGCTCGCATGAGGCGGAGCAGGTGGGCCTACCTGAACATCTCGCACATTCCGACCTACATCCCGAGGCACAGTACGTGCCACTTGTGGGACGCATTGCAGCAGGCGGACCAATTCTGGCAGAACAGACAATTGAGGATGTCTTCCCTTTGCCGAAGGCCTTGGTTGGCGATGGAGAACTTTTCATGCTCAAAGTCGTTGGCGACTCCATGATAGATGCGGCAATCTGTGACGGCGATTTTGTCGTGGTGCGCCGACAAAACACCTGCAACAACGGTGACATTGTCGCTGCTCTTCTTGATGATGAGGCAACAGTGAAAACGTTTAAGCAGCGTGACGGACACGTATGGCTTATGCCGCACAATCCGGCTTACGAGCCAATCCTGGGTGATTACGCCACAATTATGGGCAAAGTCGTTTCAGTGCTTCGAAAGGTTTAGTCGACTTCTCACTCTGATGAGTCGCAACTTTCCTTGTCTAGTCTGGTCAAAGCGCTCTTTACCACCTCAACATTTGTAGTCCACCACAGAGGCGGTACGGACTTGCGCAACAGACCCGCGTAACCAGCATTGGCTAGACGACTATCAAGGACTGCCACGACCCCACGATCATCGGTAGTCCGTATTAGCCGACCGACGCCCTGCGCTAAGAGCAAGGCAGCACGTGGAAGAGATACCGACCTGAAGCCACTGCCACCTGATGCATCAACTTTTGCACTTCGTGCGGCCATGACCGGGTCATCAGGTCTTGGAAATGGAATGCGATCAATGGTCACTAGTGTGCAGGTGTCTCCAGGAACATCGATGCCTTGCCACAGCGAAACTGTACCTAGCAAGCTTGCCTGAGGCGTAGCCTTGAATTGCTTTACCAATTCACCAATTGAATCGCCTCGTGCGGCCACAATCAACGGTCGATCGGCGCGATCGCGGAATCTCACCTCAAGATATTCAGCAGCGCGCTCTACCCCACGCCATGACGAGAATAGTGACAATGTGCGTCCGCCTGCAGCATCAATGAGGTCTGCAAGCTCATCGAGCATCTCTGGTGCTACACCAGCTGAACTTGGCGGCGGAAGGTGTGATGCACAGTACAAAATGCCCTGCTTGGTGTAATCGAATGGACTTCCTACATCAAGGCTTGTCCAGTTATGTGATGAAGCTAATCCGACTGACTTTGCCGTAGATTCCATTGATTCCGCCACCTGCAACGTGGCACTTGTTAGCGTCACGCTTGGCTCAGTGAACAGTGATTCTTGTAAGAACCCTGCCACCGACAATGGTGCGTGATGAAGGACAGGGTCGCGTGTGGTATCCAGCCAACGCACTGTGTACTCGTCCGCAGCCAACAAAACTGTTGTCGCGTCAGCAAGGTCGCCAAGGCTCGCTTTCGCTCGCTGCTTGGCGGCGGCGGTTTCTGGATCATCCTGCGAAGATGAAGAAATTTCATTGAGGGCGCCCGCAACCACTTGAGCCACCCGCGTCAGAGTTGCTTGCAGTTGCTTTGGTAGCGACTCTAAGCGCTTGAGCTCGTCCTTCTCAGACACAACTGGCAAGATCACGGATAAATCATCGGCAGCAGCTTGTAACAACTCGTAAGTTGCTGGCTCAATGTATTTGCGTGCAAGGCTTGCCGCACGTTCCAAACCTTTGGAATCAAGCGAACCAGCAAGAGCGTTGGTCGTCCTGTCCACCAGTTCATGCGCTTCGTCAATCACAATGGCATCATGATCTGGAATGAGTGGAACTCCATCAATGAGGTCAATAGCCAGCAAGGCGTGGTTTGTGATGACGATGTCGCTCTCATGTGCCTTCGTTCGTGCTGCCTCGGCGAAGCAATCCTGTCCCCACGCGCATTTGCTGGCACCTATGCACTCTCGACCACTCACCGAGATCGCACGCCAGAGGCGACCATCAAGATCACCCTCAAACTCATCTCGATCGCCGGAATTCGTGCTCTCTGCCCACGTACGAAGTTTCTTAGCTTGCTTCCCCAGCCGACTGGTTGCCACTTCAAAGAGCGCAGGCTCTTCCTCGCTCGCGGTGTCGCCCCGATGAAACTTATCAAGACACACGAAGTTAGAACGTCCCTTGAGTACCGCGAAGCTCACATCGCCGCCAAGTGCCTGCACAGCCCTGGGCAAGTCGTGTTCAACTAGTTGACGTTGTAGAGCCAGAGTGGCTGTAGCGATGATTGTTCGATTCTTTCCGTCACCAGTTACGCCAGATTGTGCCCGCAGGATTGCCGGGATGAGATAGCCCAAGGACTTTCCAGTTCCAGTGCCTGCCTGCACCAATAGGTGTTGCCCAGTACCCATAGCCAATGCAACTGCTTGAGCCATCTCAATCTGGCCCCGTCGCAATGAACCGTTAATACTTTGCACAACAGCGGTGAGGGCCTCAACCACTTGCTCAGAGATTGATACCGTTTGACCGTTTGCTACTTTTGGACTTGGTTTCGCGCTACCAGACTTGGGCTTGGCCAGCTTTTCGGGGCTCGCTATGGTACCTGCTGTCTGACCTTCGCCCCAAGGGTCTTCGGGATCGAAATCCATCACAGCGCCATGAGAACATTCGCGAGCGGCTGTGGCACTTTAGCTACCAAGATAGTTCCGTCTTGCGTCTCAGTGCGGGACAGCACTAGACCTTCGCGGTACATGCGTGCCACTAGGTCACCTCGGTCAAAGGGCACAGTGACCTTAATGTCAACTTGAGGGTTAGGTAACTGGCCATCAATCTTGGCAATCAGTTCATCAAGACCGTCGCCAGTTTGCGCAGACACGACGACAGAATTCGGCTCTCGGCGCCTCAAGCGGTCGATGGTTATCGGATCGGCGATATCTGCCTTGTTAATGACAATGAGTTCTGGCACAGAAAGTGCTTCAATCTGTGCAAAGACTTCTCGCACGGCCCTAATCTGACCCTCAGGATCTGGATCGGAACCATCGACGACGTGAACGATGAGATCTGCACCTGACACTTCCTCAAGAGTCGAGCGGAAGGCTTCCACAAGCTGATGAGGCAGGTCACGGACGAAACCCACTGTGTCTGACAGTGTGAATTCCCGACCAGTCGGGGTGTGGGCAGCGCGCGTCGTCGGGTCCAGTGTGGCAAAAAGTGCATTCTCAACCAAAATGCCGGCGTTAGTTAAGCAATTCAGGAGACTGGATTTTCCCGCATTCGTGTAACCCGCAATAACGACCGAAGGTACATTGCCACGACGCCTATTCGCTCGCTGGGTTTGGCGAGCTGTACCCATTTCCTTGATTTCACGTCGAAGTTTCGCCATTGACTTACCGATGCGACGTCGATCAGATTCGAGTTTCGTCTCGCCTGGTCCGCGCGTGCCAATTCCGCCCGATTGACGACTGAGTGCGTCACCCCATCCACGTAGTCGGGGAAGCATGTACTGCATTTGAGCCAGTGACACTTGAGCCTTTCCTTCTCGACTCTTGGCATGTTGAGCAAAGATGTCGAGGATGAGCCAGGTTCGGTCGATGACCTTAACTTTGACCACTGCTTCCATCTTGCTCAGTTGGCTCGGGGATAGTTCGCCATTGCAGATGACGGTATCTGCCCCAGTTGCCACCACAATCTGTCGAAGTTCAGCTAGTTTTCCTGAACCGATGTAGGTGCCTGCGTCAGGCTGATCGCGACGTTGAACTAAGGCATCGAGGACTTGGGAACCGGCGGTTTCGGCAAGTTGAGCCAGCTCAGCCATTGAACGTTCCACAACTGCATAATCACCACCACTCCACACGCCAATGAGGACCACTTTCTCAAGTCGGAGCTGTCGATACTCAACCTCTGTGACGTCTGTGAGTTCTGTTCCGAGTCCAGCAACTCGACGCAAGTTGGCTCTGGCTTCCAGATCCATCTCGCCCGTACTTGGGGCGTTGGCCGGAAACTCGTGCGGCTTTAACTCATCCATAGGTCACTCTGCACTGTTCCAGCAGCAATCACTTGAGCAGGTCCGCGCAAGGTGAGAAAACCTAACTCATCACAATCTACATAAACCGTCCCACCAAGAACGTCCACTTGAATGGTCCAAGGTGCAACCATGTCGAGTCTGGTTGCCCATACCGACGCTGCAGCACAGGCACCAGAACCACAGGAGAGGGTTTCGCCAACACCGCGCTCATGAGTACGCATGGTTATGTGTGCTTCGCTATGACTCGAGATGAATTCGATGTTAGCACCGTTGGGAAATCTTCTGTTCGGTTGAAGTATCGGCGCCTCAATCAAGTCACCTACCAAAGCAACATCCTCAACAATGGTGACGCAATGGGGATTTGGCATGAACACTGGTCTACCGGAGTAAGTTCCGCTCTTAGTTGTAAAACTGACCTCCTCATGGCTGAAGTCCATGTTGGGCTGCCCTATGCGGATGGAAATATCCTTGAAGTGCACGTCTTGCGCATTCACTGCGGCGGTTACAGTTCCCGCCCTAGTGCCAATCTTAAACACACCGAAAGTCTCGTAACCCTGTTCAATGAGGATACGAGCAAACACCCTCAGACCATTGCCACACGTCTCAGCGATAGACCCATCTGAGTTGCGATAATCCATAAAGAATTTGGCGTCCACAACACCAAAATCTCTCGCAGGTGCAATTCTCAAGAGACCATCCGCACCAATCCCCTTGTGGCGGTCACACAGCATGGCCACTTGGTTGGCGTCCAAGTCGATGTCTTGCTCCACAGCGTTGAGCACTATGAAATCGTTGCCTGTGCCATGAGCTTTGACAAAGCGAATCGGCTGCAAAGGCTGGGATGAAGAAGTCATTGCTGTAAGTCTAAAGCCAACGGTTGAGCCTGCGCGCCCTTTGATCACAAGTGACCTCACGCTGGCTTACGTCAGGTTGAGTATGTCGTCCAGGGCCACAGATTCTGCATCAAACCATTGAATAGTCGAATCTCTGCCAAACCAGGAGTCCTGCCTCTTGGCGAACTTTCTTGTCGCAACGACTGTCTCGATACTCGCTTGCTCAATCGAAATAGTCCCATCCAGCGCTTTAAGCACTTGTGCGTATCCCAATGCCCTCTTTGCAGTCAAGCTCTCTCGCAGACCGGCACCATCAAGACCCCTGACTTCGTCAACAAAGCCTGCTCGCCACATGTGCTCAACTCGCTGCTCAATCCGAACTGCCAGTTCTTCACGTTGTATGCGCAAGCCAATGCGGACGCTCTCGAGCACATCGGGCAGCTTGGACAACGAAGTGTTCGGTGCCTGCCCAGAAATCTGTATGACTTCAAGCGCCCGAATAATACGTCGGAGGTTATTTGGCAGGACATTTGCTCCCGCGATTGGGTCAAGAAGCATCAGTCGGGCATACATGGTCGCAGTCCCCACACGCTCGGCTTCTTCATTTAGTGCATGGCGCACCTCGGGGTCACTCTCTGGGAATTGCAAATCTTCAAGGACTGATTGAATGAAGAGCCCCGATCCTCCAACCAAAATTGCGCGCTTACCGCGTGCGTGGATATCGGAAATGACTTGACGAGCGGCTACTTGATAGTCGGCGACATTTGCTGCCTGAGTCACATCCAATACGTCAAGCATGTGATGGGGAATGCCTTGACGTTCGGCTAGTGGAAGCTTCGCGGTGCCTATGTCCATTCCGCGGTACAACTGCATGCTGTCTGCATTAACGATTTCAGCATCAAGAGCATGAGCGACTTGCAATGATAAGGCAGTCTTCCCCACAGCCGTTGCTCCGAGAATAACTATGACTTTAGGAGCCACTATTCCACCAGTTTTGGCATACCAAGCATGACACCGGGTGTTGTAGGCCTTGTTCCAGCCTCGTAGTTATCCCCTGCCGGCGTATGTCGAACAGACAGCAGTTCATCGGCAATGAGGTGGAAAGGTGCTGCATGTGTAACGCGCGCAGTCACAACATCTCCAGGTCGAACTTTAAGCTCAGTGCCGTGGGCTAGAGTCTTTGCGACGTGGACCAGACGATTGTCCTTCGCTCGACCGCTTGCTCGACCGGTGTGCTCGTCTTTGCGACCTTCCCCGGTAGCGATGAGCACTTCAACTTCCTGGCCGAGGAAAGCCTTGTTTTCCTCCCACGCAATGTCGTTCGCTACAGCAACTAGGCGTTCGTATCTGTCCTGAATGACGTCTTGTGGAATCTGGTCTGGCATCTCGGCAGCCGGGGTGCCCGGCCGTTTGGAGTACTGGAAGGTGTAGCACATAGCAAAACGAGCCTTCTTCACGACCTCTATGGTCTGCAAGAAGTCCTCTTCAGTTTCCCCGGGGAAGCCAACAATAATGTCCGTCGTTATCGCGACACCCGGGATTGCTTGGCGCGCTCGATCGATAATCCCGAGGTACTTTTCACTTCGGTATGAGCGTCGCATAAGTTGCAGAATTCGATCGCTGCCGGACTGTAGCGGCATGTGCAATTGAGGCATGACATTGGCAGTGCTGGCCATGGCCTCGATGACATTGTCTGTGAAATCACGTGGGTGCGGACTTGTGAAGCGAACACGCTCGAGTCCATTGATGTTTCCACAAGTTCGCAACAGGTTAGCGAAGGCGTCACGATCGCCAAATTCAACTCCATAAGCGTTAACGTTCTGGCCTAACAATGTGACTTCAAGTACACCTTGGTCTACGAGCACCTGAATTTCATTAAGAATGTCGCCTGGACGCCGATCCTTCTCACGTCCTCGTAGTGCAGGAACGATACAGAAAGTGCACGTGTTGTTACATCCCACACTGACTGATACCCAGGCCGAGTGTGCGGCATCTCGTCGGGCCGGAAGCGTTGAGGGAAACACATCGAGTGACTCGAGAATCTCGACTTGTGACGCCTTCTCAATCCGAGCGCGTTCAAGCAGGACAGGCAAAGCATCGAGATTGTGAGTTCCAAACACGACATCGACGTATGGGGCCTTGTCGATGATTTCACCACGATCTTTCTGAGCTAAGCAGCCCCCAACAGCAATCTGGAGATTCGGTCGTTTCTCCTTGATCGGCACGAGTTGGCTCAAGGCACCATAGAGTTTGTTGTCGGCATTTTCACGAACCGCACAGGTATTAAAAACAATAACGTCAGCATCATTACCAGGCTCAACGGCGATGTATCCCGCCGCTTCTAGCAACCCAGCAAATCGCTCAGAATCGTGGACATTCATCTGGCAACCCATTGTGCGCACTTCATAGGTAGTCTGAGCAGTCATTGTGTCCATCACTCAAGTCTAGGCAACTTCTTATCCTGCGGAAACGAGCACCTACACGCATCGCCGAAGCATTAGTCGTCATCAGATAGCAAGTAGTCGCCTCTTGTGACATTCGACGCATCAAGTTCCAGAGATTTGAGGACTTTGATTGCGATTGCACTCGAATATCCCCTTCGAGCCAACATGCTAAACAGGCGGCGTGAGACTACTTCGCGACTCAAACCCCGCATGCTCCGCAACTTCTTTTCGGCGGCATCCCGAGCTAGTTGGTATTCATCCTCATCCGAAATTACTGCTACGGCAGTTAACGCAAGGTCCTCGGCAACGCCCTTCGCTCTAAGTTCACGCATCAGGGAAGAACGCGAGATCTTTTTAGCCGCGCACTTGCTCCGGACAAAGAGATGAGCATAGGCGAGATCGTCGACCAGACCGACTTCCGTGAAACGGTCTAGCACTTCGACGATAAGTTCAGGACTGATGTCCTTCTTGAGCAAGGTTTGTTCCAACTGCTGCCGAGTCTTGGGCGAGTGAGCAAGCTGTCTGAGTGCGATATTGCGCGCCTGAGAAAGGGCATCCTGCACCTCTTGAGCCTGAAAATCTGTCATTTATTCGACTGCATCACTGCTTATGGCCAGAGTGAAACAAGGTGTGCTTGTTACTCTGCCTCTGTGCCGGTAACAACAGTTAAATCGGCCTTTGCGGCACCAATGCCCACTTTTTCCTTAAGTTGGCGTTCTAGCTCATTCGTGAGTTCAGGATTGTCCTTTAGATAAGAACGAGCGTTCTCCTTGCCTTGACCAAGCTGGTCGCCTTCGTGGGTATACCAAGCGCCTGATTTCCGAACAAGACCCTCTTCAACGGCCATGTCGAGAATTCCACCTTCGCGGGAGATTCCTTCACCATAGAGAATGTCAAACTCTGCCTGCTTGAAGGGTGGGGCGACCTTGTTCTTGACAACCTTCACGCGCGTGCGATTACCCACAGGATCTGTTCCGACCTTCAAAGTTTCGATGCGGCGGATGTCTAGGCGGACGGAAGCATAAAACTTCAGCGCCTTACCACCCGTTGTGGTCTCGGGGCTACCAAACATTACGCCAATCTTTTCACGCAACTGGTTAATGAAGATTGCAGTTGTGTTGTTGTTACTTAGTGCGCCCGTGATCTTACGAAGTGCTTGCGACATCAAGCGAGCCTGCAGGCCTACGTGACTATCACCCATATCGCCTTCAATTTCAGCGCGTGGGACAAGAGCCGCGACTGAGTCAATAACGATCAGGTCCAGCGCGCCTGAACGAATGAGCATGTCAGCTATTTCGAGAGCCTGCTCACCTGTGTCTGGCTGGGATACCAAAAGATTGTCAATGTCGACGCCCAAATTCTTTGCATACTCGGGGTCAAATGCATGCTCCGCATCCACGAATGCCGCGATACCACCTGAGGCCTGAACGCTAGCAATCGCGTGTAGCGCCAGAGTTGTCTTACCGGAAGACTCTGGACCGTAGATTTCGACCACACGCCCACGTGGCAGACCGCCAATACCCAAAGCGATGTCCAGAGCAATTGAGCCTGTGGGAATGGCTTCTACAGGGACACGGCCTTCGTCGCCAAGCTTCATGATTGAACCCTTGCCAAATTGGCGTTCAATTTGAGCGAGAGCGGTTTCGAGCGCTTTGTCGCGGTCGTTGTTTTCGCGTGCACTTGATGTTGCTACAGCCATGAGTTGTCTCCTACAGTTCGAGCGTTTGTGTGTTGCCGTACACGTTATGAGTGAGCACCGACAGATTGAGAACCTAAGATTCACTTGTGTCTAAATAGGCACTGTGAATTACTTTTGGTCCCGCACATACGCGTTCACAGGAATGACGTTATCGAACACCTGTTCGAATAGCGAATGGACACGCCGCACTTTTATCGGAATTTTGGGTCCAACTCCAGAGTCTGATGGACCGCTCGCCATACAACAACGGCCGCCTCGCCGTCAGATAAAGCTTCCTCAACGGTGCGGCCATTGAGAGAACTGAGCTTGTAGTCAGTGGCCCAAGACCTGGCATAACCAGAACCTAGTGCTTGTTCCATTCGAGTCCAGAAGTCAGTAAGCCGCACGAATCCACTCTAGGCGATGTGAACATATCCATCGCTCAACGGTCTTGAGAGGAAACAGCCAATTCAGAAGCGATCTCTGTCAGCGCCATCTGCGTGGCAACATCATTGAAAATCTGGCTCTGAGTGACACCTAAAGCTCGACAGACTGAACCAATTAGCTCGGAAGATGCCTCTTTTTGGCCGCGCTCAATTTCAGATAGGTAACCCAGCGAAACCTGAGCAGCGCGGGAAACCTCACGAAGCGTACGCGCTGCCTCTTGGCGACGGGCACGTAAAACCGCACCCAAGACCACGCGAAACAGAATGCGCTGAGTCGGCGCAAACGATGTCGATACGGGCGCAACCTGAGCGCTCGCTGTCAAAGATGCCGAAGCAATCTTCACCAAATGGCTCAGGGGTTTTGGGGCTACTGTGGTTTCCATAATGATTAATCCAACCCTATCCGCATGACATTTATTCCGATACTTGAGTCGAGGCCATCGACTTCAGCAGATTGAGTGAGTACTCGACGGTGTAGTTCCGAATGTAGGCCCGCTGAGCTTGCATCGCAACCTCATTCACGTCAATTTCTAATGACCGCACGTCGGAAGCCAAAACCGCACCAGTCTCGGAGCACTTCACCACTGCCACAAAGACAGTTCCTGGCTGACGACCATCTTGAGCGGTTGGACCTGCGACACCAGTGACAGCTAGTCCAAAGTCCGTTTTTAGTTGGCGCCGAACTCCTAGCGCCATCTCAAGTGCCACTTGGGCCTGAACGGCACCACCTGTGTCAATCAAGTCTGCCCCTACCCCAAGTAGTGACACCTTGAGATCCGTTGCATAGGAAACGACCGATCCTCGAAATACACTCGAGGCCCCGGGCACTTCAGTCAAGGTGGCACTGATCAGTCCACCGGTCAGCGATTCGGCAACGGATAGTGTGCAATTGCCCAGCGCACTCAAGGTTTGGGCCGCAAGGTCGTGGAATTCTTTCAAGCTCGTCACTTGGCTTCAGTGGCTTGTGCGCGCACCAACTTAGCGGCGCGATAAACGTAGTTGATACCAGTACCGAGAGTAAGGACCAACGCTAACCACAAACAGATGGATGCTGCAGGGTTCCAGGTGCTAGGCAGCGGCAAGACAAGGATGAACACTGCAGCAGTCTGACTCAGTGTCTTGGCCTTGCCACCGCGACTCGCAGGTATCACGCCGTAGCGCAACACTCTCAACCGAATGAGAGTCACAGCCAGCTCACGCGTCAGGATGAGAGCCGTGAACCACACTGATACGTCGCCCTGCGCACTAAGCAGTACCAAACCAGTGCCGATCAGGGCCTTATCTGCAATGGGATCCGCAATCTTGCCAAAGTTGGTAATCAAGTTGTAGCGCCGAGCGATGAAGCCATCTACAAAATCTGTCGTAGCGGCCAACGCAAAAACAGCCGCCGCCGAGTAAGCCATGGCAGACGTGTGTGGTGTTCGCATCAGCAAGAGCGCGAATACTGGAACAAGGAGTAAGCGCAAGAATGTAAGGATGTTGGCAATGTTTAACGTTGGAGCTGTAAGCAACGTTGCACTGGATCCTGAAGGTGACGCTACGCCCTCACTTTCGTTCATGCCGGCTGTACCTTGGCGATAAGGTCAATTCCGTCAGTATCTACAACGACTGCATTCACGATTGTGCCGACCTTAAGAGCAGAGTCTGAGAGAACGGTCGTCATGCCATCGACCTCGGGTCCTTGATGAGCACTGCGACCCGTATTGTCTTCCTCAATGAGGACCTGCACGATCTGACCAATGCGGCTCTGTGCTACTTGATCACACATTCGCTCAGCCACACTGCTGATGTAGTCGCGACGTTCTAGCACTTCATGTTCTGGCAAGTGACCATCAAGATCGACTGCCGCAGTACCGTCTTCATCTGAGTAGGCAAAAACGCCAACAGCGTCCAACTCGGCGGATTCAATAAAGTTCGCCAGTTCGGCGAGGTCATCCTCTGTTTCTCCAGGGAATCCCACAATGACATTGGTGCGAGCACCGAGCAGCGGATTAGCGTTGCGTGCCGTTTGAAGTAACTCGAGGAACGCATCAGTTCCACCAAAACGTTTCATTCGGCGAAGCAGAGTCGTACTGGCATGCTGGAAAGATAAATCGAAATATGGGACCACGCCAGGAGTGTTGGCAATGATCTGAATGAGTTCAGGGCGCATCTCTGCTGGTTGCAAATAGGACACGCGTACCCAGTCGATGCCGTCCAACATCGTGAGAGCCGGCAACAACTTCTCGAGACTCCGTAGATCTCCAAGGTCTTTGCCGAAGGAAGTTGAGTTCTCGCTGACAAGCAGTAACTCACGCACTCCTTGCTGACCAAGCCAAGCCGCTTCCTCAATAATTTCCAATGGATTCCGCGATACGAAGGACCCACGAAATGCTGGAATGGCACAAAATGTGCAACGCCGATCGCAACCTGAAGCAATCTTGAGCGGAGCCCATACCGAGTCATTCAGTCGGCTGCGATACATGTGTGGACCCATGCCAGGCACCGCAACATCAGCGACTGCTTCTACGCGATCAACTGGCGAAATCGGCAATAACGTGCGACGGTCCCCCGGCTCGTGTGACTCGATCGACTCGCCATCAAGAACTCGACGAAGAACAGAGCCGATGTTGGAGTAATGATCGAATCCAAGCACTGCTGCGGCCTCAGGGAGTTGAGCTGCTAAATCTTTCCCGTAACGCTGAGCCAAACAGCCGACTGCCACGACTTTTCCACCAAGCGCTACCTCATCATGAGCTTGCAGCAATGTGTCGATGGAATCCTTTTTTGCCTGCTCAATAAACCCACAGGTGTTGACTAGAACAACATCAGATTCTTCACCGTCAGCAACCAGTGACCAACCGTCAGCATTAAGACGCCCGGCTAGCTCCTCAGAATCTACGTCGTTGCGCGAACAACCGAGTGAGACTATGGATACGCGAGGTGCAGATGTCACTCTTCGACTCTACTCGCCTCGGAGGAGCGCCAGAGTACCCGGCAATTCATCAACAGTGACGAGAACCTCACGAGGCTTAGAACCCTCTGATGGTCCAACAATTGCTCGTGACTCCAGAAGATCCATGAGACGTCCTGCCTTGGCGAAACCAATGCGAAGTTTGCGCTGCAACATTGAGGTGGAGCCAAGTTGGGTAGAGATGACAAGTTCGGCTGCGGCCAAGACGTCATCCAAATCCTTACCAATTTCCTCATCAACTTCGCCACGTGCAGCAACTGGTGCAGTGATGTCATCTTGGTACTGAGGCTCACGTTGTGACTTGCAGTGGGCAACTACAGCACGAATCTCGCCTTCAGTAACCCATGAACACTGGATACGAATAGCCTTACTCGTCCCCATCGGCAGGAAGAGACCGTCACCTTGTCCGACCAACTTCTCAGCACCAGGTTGATCAAGAATCACGCGGCTATCGGCAAGGCTGGATGTTGAAAAAGCCAGCCGGCTTGGCACATTTGCCTTGATGAGGCCGGTGACAACGTCAACGCTCGGGCGCTGGGTCGCGAGAACAAGATGAATACCTGCAGCACGCGCGAGTTGCGTGATTCTCACAATCGAGTCCTCAACATCGCGCGGAGCCACCATCATCAAGTCGGCAAGCTCATCTACAATCACCAGCAGATACGGGTATGGGCGCAGCGTGCGTTCACTGCCCGGGGGCGGAGAAACTTTGCCCGATCGAACAGCCTTGTTGTAGTCATCAACGTGACGGAAGCCGTAAGCGGCCAGGTCGTCGTAACGCGTCTCCATTTCCTTCACAACCCAGGCCAAAGCGTCTGCAGCCTTCTTCGGGTTGGTGATGATTGGACTAATCAAGTGTGGGATACCTTCATAGGCCGTAAGTTCGACTCGCTTTGGGTCAATCAGCACCATGCGTACTTCATCGGGTGTCGCACGCATCAAAATGGACGTGATCAACGTATTCATACAGCCGGACTTACCTGCACCAGTGGCACCAGCCACGAGAAGGTGCGGCATCTTTGCCAGGTTCGCGACGGTGAAGCCACCCTCAACGTCTTTACCGAGTCCGACCAACATTGGATGCTCATCAGCAGAAGCAGCCCCACTGCGCATAACATCACCCAAGGCGACGATCTCACGATCAGTATTTGGGATCTCAATACCGATGGCACTCTTGCCAGGAATCGGAGACAGAATACGAACGGCATCGCTGGCAACGGCGTAGGAAATATTTTTGGAGAGCGCGGTGACCCGCTCTACTTTCACTTTCGGACCGAGTTCAACTTCATAACGAGTAACTGTCGGTCCACGCTGGAATCCCGTTACCCTGGCATCGATACCGAACTGCTCCATCACTTGAGTCAGAGCCTCAATGATGGCTTCGTTTGCCTTGGTGCTCGCCTTATGAAGAGCGCCCCGCTTCAGTAGTGCCTCGCTAGGCAAGACATAATCCAGAGCGTCACTCAAGGGAAGTTGAACCGGTTTTGCCTTGGGCTTTATTGGGGCCGGTACAACTGCTTCGCCTCCCACGACAAGCGGCACAATCTCAGTCGGCTGGTCGTCTATTTCCACATTGTCATCTGCGTCAGGAACTAGATGGACAATCTCCGTGGCTTGATCGACATCATCTGCAGGACTCTGCACCACTGGCGAGACAAACGGCTTATCACCATCCAAATCGCCTATCGTAAGTGCAGGATCGATGTTTTCTGGCTTTTCTCCGTCACGCTTAAAGCGCTTGAGGAACGCAAATTTGGTCGGCGTCTGAGTCTCTAGTTGAGCGACAGCAATTGCTTCAACAGTTGGGTGTGCCTTAGCAGTAACCGAAGGCACCTTCGATTGCACTGAGTCCCGAAGCCCACGCAAATTTGCGGCAATCTTATTAACAGGTGTAGCCGTGATGATGAGTAAGGCGAAGAAGGATAAAACGACCATCAAAATGATCGTGACCGTCTGTCCCACTGCACTGACAAGAGGCGAAGTAAAAGCCCAGCCAAGCCAGCCGGATGCGTTGCGCATAAGTTGAGCTCCATCAGACGGTGATGGATTCCCACGAACAATATGCGTAATACCCATAACGGACAACGTCAGTAACGACCAGCCGATAATCAAACGACCACGCCTTTGTTTCTGTGCATCGGGATGCCGCAACACTGAAATGGCAATAGCAACCAGCGCTAACGGTGAAAAGACATCGAATACCCCGATGCCACCAGTGATAATGCTTGTCACAATGCCAGATACAAAACCGTTTACGTGGAACCAGACAACAGAAGCAACCACGATGCCCAGAGACAGGTAAGCAAGGCCCACTCCGTCACGCCGATGCTCAGGGTCTATGTCACGAGCACTCTTACCTAAGCCACGTGCAATTGTGCCGACTAACTGGGCACAGCCGTTCCAAATCGCTTGCAGTGCACGTGTTACTGCCCGACCAATCACTACTGGTACAGGCTTCTTTGTCGATTTGGTTTTTTTAGCCACTGGTCGTCCTTTCGTGCTGGTGCGAGCATTGCTCGACGACGAACGAGGGCGCGTAGGTGTTGATGACGGGGAAGCCATAAATCCCAGAATATCGCTCAACGACCGCTAAGTCGGGCATAAACACTCTTAGCGTGTCGTGCTTCTCAATCGTGAACTGGCGTAGTGGAAGCTTCAATCACTACTGGCACGATCATTGGGCGTCGACGATGCTTGTCCCCTACCCACTTGCCAATAACCCGGCGTGCCAGTTGAGCTAATTGATGCGTATCTGCGATCCCGTCTGAAAGAGCCTCTTCTAAGGCATGACGCACGCTAGGAAGCACCTCGTCAAAGATGTTGTCATTCGGCCCGAAGCCACGGGCGTGTATCTCCGGGCCGGCAACGACCTTCCCGCTTCGGACATCAACAACCGTGACAACTGAGATAAATCCCTCTTCACCGAGGATGCGGCGATCCTTGAGCAAGGTTTCTGTGACATCGCCCACGCTGGATCCATCAACATAAACAAATCCACACGGCACCGCACCTACTATGCGTGCTTGACCATTGACCAAGTCAACAACAACACCATCGTCCGCAAGAACTACATTCTTTGGAGACACACCGGTTGAAATAGCTAGCGCGGCGTTTGCCCGAAGATGCCGCCACTCACCATGAATAGGCATCACATTCCTAGGCTTGACAATGTTGTAGCAATAGAGCAATTCACCTGCAGCCGCATGACCTGAAACATGAACTAAGGCGTTGCCCTTATGCACAACTTTCGCGCCGAGCTTAGTGAGCGCATTGATGATGCGATTAACAGAATTTTCATTGCCAGGAATCAGCGAAGACGCAAGGACCACGGTATCTCCAGTGCCAACTGAAATCGCATGGTCTTGATTAGCGATGCGTGAGAGCACAGCCATAGGTTCACCTTGCGAGCCCGTACAAATCAGCACGGCTTGATCATCTGGCATCTTGGAGATCTCATCGCTTGTGATCAACGTGCCACCAGGAATCGTGAGATAACCCAAATCTCGCGCGACCGACATATTTCGCACCATTGAGCGACCAACGAAGGCCACTTTGCGATTGTGCGCGGTTGCCACATCAATAATCTGCTGAACACGATGCACGTGCGAAGCGAAAGAGGCAACGATGACTCGACCTGTTGCCTTGCCCATGACCCGATCTAGCACCGGAACGATGTCCCGCTCTGATGTGACAAAACCTGGCACTTCAGCGTTGGTCGAATCGACCATAAACAAGTCCACGCCCTCATCGCCAAGCCTGGCAAAGGCATTTAAGTCAGTAGTACGCCCATCGAGTGGCAACTGGTCCATCTTAAAGTCGCCTGTCATCAGCACTGTTCCTGCAAGCGTTTTCACAGCAACCGCGAGTGCATCCGGAATGGAATGGTTGACGGCAATGAACTCAAGAGTGAACGGTCCAAATTTCTCCGTGTCACCCTCCTTTACCTGCAAGGTGAAAGATTTGATCCGATGTTCTTTAAGCTTTGCCTCGATAAACGCCAAAGTTAACTTAGAACCGATGAGCGGTATGTCACTCTTCTCGCGAAGAAGGTAAGGCACTGCTCCAATGTGATCCTCGTGACCATGCGTGAGGACGATTCCTACGACGTCGTCTAGGCGACCCCGAATGTACTCAAAGTCCGGGAGGATAAGGTCAATACCCGGTTGCGATTCTTCTGGAAACAGGACGCCACAGTCGACGATGAGCAACTTGCCAGCAAACTCTAGAACGGTCATGTTGCGACCAATTTCGCCTAAGCCACCAAGTGCGACTATGCGGAGTGTGCCTGGATTTATTCTAGGTGGGAGTCCCAATTCGGGATGTGCAGATGTCACAGGTTGATGCCGCCGGCAATCAAATCGTGACGCAGAATGGCGCGCTGTTCACTTGTCGCAGGCACTAGCGGCAGACGCAGGGCACCACCGCCTGCACGCCCCAACATGTCTAGTGCGGCTTTCACCATGATGGCGCCTTGAGCTTTAGTCATAATTCCCTCTGTGATAGGTACTAACGAGTAAGCAATCTCCCGCGCTAAGGCAATATCGCTATTTGCCATGGCATCAACCATGGCTCGATGACGATCAGCAACGATGTGACCCGTGACACTCACAATGCCGACCGCACCACTAGCGAGATGCGAGAGATTTAGTCCATCATCACCTGAGTAATAGGCCAAATCAGTTCGAGCCATTACTTGAGTCGCAGCAAAGATGTCACCCTTGGCATCCTTATTGGCAAGAATGCGCGGATGTTCGGCCAGGCGCAGCATCGTCTCATGTTCAATAGCAACACCAGCACGACCAGGGATGTCATAGACCATGACCGGCAGATCGCTAGAGTCCGCAACCGCCGTGAAGTGTCGGTAGATACCTTCTTGTGGTGGCTTGTTGTAGTACGGCGTCACAATAAGTAGACCGTTTACGCCAGTCGCTGCCGCCTGGGCGGCAAGTGCCACTGTGTGCGCCGTGTCATTGTTTCCAGCGCCCGCAATAACTTTGGCACGATGACCAACCGCATCCACAACGACTCGGAGAAGTTCGACCTTTTCTTCGTCTGCTGTTGTTGGAGATTCACCTGTGGTGCCATTGATGACAAGACCGTCATTGCCAAGGTCAACTAGATCACTAGCAAGTTGTGCTGCTGCATCCAAGTCGATGGCAGTGCCGTCAGCATTGAATGGCGTGACCATTGCAGTGATGACGCTGCCAAATGCATTGCGTGCATCTGTTTGTGACACTAGTTCTCCCTACGGTGCTACGCGACCATTGGCCACGAAAGCCGCATGTGTCAATGGCATAAGTTTCTGAAATTCGGCTTCGTACTTCTCTGCAACCATTTCAATCTCACGCTGAGGGAAAGACGGGAAGTGAGAACCCTCAGCTTTGCGACGCAAACTCAAGAAGTTCATTAGAGCACGCGCATTCATAGTGACATAAGCCGACGAGTAAATGGTCACCGGCAAAACAATGCGAGCCACCTCACGAGCTACACCAGCATCGAGCATCTTTTGATAGGACTCGTAAGCAACAGCGCAGGCAAGTTTGGTTTGCTCCGTCACCATGTCGAACTGCTCAGTCGTGCCATCTACAAAGTCGTAGGCACCTGGCTTGCCAATTTGGACCAACTTTCGCTCTGGACCTGGAACGTAAAACAACGGTTCAAGAACTTTGTAGCGTCCTGATTCTTCGTTGTAGCTGGCAATCCGGTGCCGGAAATGTTCACGCCACATGAAGATCGGCGCCTGAACAAAGAAAGTGAAAACCGAATGTTCAAAGGGACTGCCATGGCGATCTCGCACGAGGTAGTTAATTAATCCAGCAGATTTTTCGGGGTCTGCATTGACATCTTCAAGAGACTGCTCGCCCTTGGTGGAAACTCGAGCGGCCCAAAGCACATCAGCATCGCCCGCAGAATGCTTTACTAACTCGACAGTAACGTCGCTTCTGAATGAAATCTCTGCAGTCACGGTTTTAAGACTATCGGGACTCAACAGATTAGAGCGGTGCAGGTTGCTGTGTCGGTGCAGTTTGTGTTTGAACGACTGTCGGTGCCGGCCGCAAGAACAGTCCTAGAACAACAACGACATAACCGACCCAGGCAATGACTTGTAAAGCTGTTGTCGTCGCAGTGATGTTAAACAGACCAGCCAGAACGGTTGCCCGTACCGAACCATCAGGCAGCGCCGCACTCAAATTGATCCAAATTGACTGCGCACCAGGCAGCCAACCGATTTCTTGAAACTCATGGATTCCAGCAGCTAGCACCCCCGCCGAAACTAGTGTGAGCATCACTCCAGTTACTCGGAAGAACGAGGACAAGTTGATTTTGATGGCAGATTTGAAGAACGCTATGCCCAAAACAACCGAGAGGCCAAGACCAAGCACCAGACCTATGAGCGCGGCACCCTCATGGTGCGTCGCATGAGCGGCCGCCCAGAAGAAGACCGCCGTCTCAGCACCCTCACGGACCACAGTCAAAAAGGCCATCATTGCCACGGCCAGGCCACCGCCGAGGGCTGCACTATCCAAACGCTGACGGAGCTCTCCGGAAATTGTGCGCGAGGACCTCTTCATCCAGAAAATCATCCACGTAACAAACCCAACCGCAAGAAAAGACACCGACCCAGCGAAAGCGGGTTCAACTGTGGCGGACAAATCCTCAGATATTTGCTGCAGAATCGTAGCAATCACGGCACTGGCTGCCACCGCGCAGACCACTCCATAGGCAACAAATCGCTTGAGAGTGGTTCTGTCTGTGCGAATCAGATATGTGACCAGAATGCTGACTACCAGTGCAGCCTCAAGGCCTTCTCTTAGTCCGATGATGAAATTGCCTAGCATGATGCCTGAAAACTTCCTGTCCTGACCACGTTAATTATGCAACAAACTTGTTTCATAATTAACCCTAAGTGCTGAACCGGTGAAGTGCAAATTATGCAACCATTTGGTTTCATAAATAAAGGGCCTAGATTTCAGTATTTATTTATGTGACTTTCTTTCATCTTCATACAATTCCACGGCATAACGCATAGATTCTCGAGCGAGCTTGCGATCCGTGTGAAGATGATAACCCAGCGCCACGCAGTACCAATGAGCCCAATTTTCCGGGTGAGCCTCGGCTCGTTCTATTGCGGCAACGAGATAGGCATCAAGTTCTTCCGATTCCATACTCTTTGTGGGAAGGTCAATCTCGTTGATTACCCGACCAAGTTCAGCCGTCTTGAATCCGAACCGCAGCTCTCGAAATACTAAATAAGCGCCTAGCACGGTAAGAAGTACAACGGACGCACCCAGCGTCTTGACCAACGGGTTATCGAATCGAAGAAGTGCCACTGCCCGAGAGAGAGCAAAAACTACATACACACTCACAACAACGGACAGAAGTAACGCAATGCGTTTAGCCATCTACAAACCCAAGAAGCTTTCCAACCCGAAGGTCAAGCCAGGTGTGGTGCTGATGTTTCGAATACTCAGCAAAACACCAGGCATGAAGGATTCTCGATCGTATGAGTCATGTCGAATCGTGAGAGTCTCACCTGGTCCCCCGAAAAGAACTTCCTGATGAGCGACAAGACCCTGCAATCGGACACTATGCACCGGCACACCGTCCACAATCGCCCCGCGGGCTCCGGGAAGTGCATCGGTTGTGGCATCCGGCATCGGCTCGCACTCATGCTCACGGCGAGACTGTCCAATAAGTTGTGCAGTGCGAGTCGCAGTTCCGCTCGGCGCATCGGCCTTGCGTGGATGATGGAGTTCGATAATTTCAACACTCTCAAAGTACGGAGCAGCCTTAGCCGCAAACTGCATCATCAGAACGGCAGCCAAACCAAAGTTCGGCGCAATCAACACATTGGATTCAGAAGTCTGAACATCTTTGCTCAATCGAGCTAGTCGCTCCTCAGTGAAACCCGTCGTGCCCACCACAGCATGAATGTTGTTGGCGATGAGGAATGCCAAGTTGTCCATCACAACGTCAGGACGAGTGAAGTCGACGACGACTTCGACTCCGGTGGCAACTAGGGCCCTCAGGTCATCACCTTGATCGAGTTGTGCAACTAACTCAAGATCGCTGGCGCTGGAAACAGCCTGACAGACAGTCGAACCCATACGTCCACGCGAACCGAGAACACCAACACGTATTGACGTTGCCATAATTACTCTGGACCAACCACAGCTGTAAGCCATTCCTGCGACCACAAGTGATGAGCCAAAGAATGCACATCTTCAAGAGTGACTGCAGCAACCTGTTCGAGGATATCTGAGATGGAAGGCACATAACCATTATTCATCTCGCTGCGCGCATTGCGACTCATGCGAGAACCAGTGTCTTCCAGACCCAGTACGAGCCCACCGCTCACTTGTCCGATTGCTCGATCAAGTTCTACTTGCGTGATGCCATGTGTAGCAACGTCGTTGAGCACGTCTGTGCAGACCTCTCGGACTTTTGCGAGATTCTTCGGGTTACACCCCGCATAAACTCCCGCGATGCCACCATCCTGGAACTGTTGAGCAAATGAATACACGGTGTACACCAAGCCACGCTTTTCGCGTACTTCCTGGAACAGACGGCTCGACATTCCACCACCTAGTGCGGCGTTGAAGACGCTCATCACATAGCGACGATCATCCGCGCGATCAAGCCCAGGAACACCAATGACAAGATTCGACTGCTCGGTTGTCTTGACATGCGAAACAAATCCACCAGAGCGATTCACTTTGGCTTTTGACTTCGCTGGAGTGAAGGGTGTGGTGTCACCTTCAAGTGCAACTCCCCCACGCTCAAATGCTTGGCGAACGAGTTTCACAATGCGAGCGTGATCAACATTTCCTGCGACCGAAATGACCAAGCGATCCTGCGTGTAATACTTCCGATAGAAACCGTGAATTGAGCGGCGTGAAAGATGTGAAATATTTTCGACGGTACCAAGAATGCTTCGACCAAGTGGAGCATCGCCGAACATAGCTGCAGCAAACTGCTCATGCACGATGTCCGACGGATCGTCGTCGCGCATTGAGATTTCTTCCAAAACTACTTGTCGCTCTTGATCCACATCAGCCGTAGTGATTGTGGCCGAAGTAATCATGTCGATCAGGACATCCATGGCCATAGGCACACTGGTATCGAGCACACGCGTGTAGAAACAGGTGTATTCCTTGGATGTGAACGCGTTCATCTCGCCACCGACAGCGTCGATTGACGAGGAAATGTCTAGAGCCGTGCGGCTCTTGGTTCCTTTGAACAGAAGGTGCTCAAGATAGTGAGCAGAACCAGTTTGGGATGCAACTTCGTCACGAGAACCAACATTGACCCAAACGCCAATTGCTGCTGAGCGCACGCTTGGCATGTGTTCTGTAATGATCCGCAGGCCACCGGGGAGCACTGTGCGCTTGACGAGGCCGCCTTGTTCAGCGGTCAATAAAGTGCGAGTGGTCCCAGGGCGTTGTTCATGCCCCAGGACCACTGACGATTGTCGTTTCGACACGTTCTAGTCTTCGTCTCCGGCGTCAGCCTCTTCACCCTCAACAACAGGGATCAGCGAGAGCTTGCCACGTGGATCGATTTCAGCGATTTCAACGTGTACCTTGTCGCCAACTTTGACTACATCGTCCACGTTCTCTACGCGCTTACCGCCCGAGAGTTTACGCAGCTGGCTGATGTGAAGGAGGCCATCCTTGCCTGGTGACAGCGAGATGAATGCGCCGAAGGTTGTTGTCTTCACAACGGTACCCATGTAACGCTCGCCTACTTCAGGCATGGTTGGGTTTGCGATGGCGTTAACCTGTGCACGCGCTGCTTCAGCAGATTCACCATTGGTTGCACCAATGTAGACAGTGCCATCATCAGCAATGCTGATGTCAGCGCCAGTCTCCTCTTGAATCTGGTTGATGATTTTGCCCTTTGGACCAATGACTTCACCGATTTTGTCAACAGGAATGTTGACCGTGATGATGCGTGGAGCAAACGGTGACATCTCATCTGGAACATCGATTGCTTCGAGCATGACATCCAAGATGGCAAGACGAGCATCGTGAGCCTGCGTCAAAGCACCTGCAAGAACAGATGCCGGGATACCGTCGAGCTTGGTATCAAGCTGCAGCGCCGTGATGAAGTCCTTAGTACCTGCAACCTTGAAGTCCATGTCGCCGTAAGCGTCCTCGGCACCGAGGATGTCAGTCAATGCAACATACTCAGTCTTGCCATCAACTTCTTCGGAGATAAGACCCATTGCAATACCTGCAACTGGAGCACGCAATGGCACGCCAGCGTTGAGTAGCGAAAGCGTTGACGCACAAACAGAACCCATTGAGGTTGAACCGTTTGAACCCAGCGCTTCAGAAACCTGGCGGATTGCGTATGGGAAATCATTCTTCGCTGGAAGCACAGGAACAAGAGCACGTTCAGCGAGAGCACCGTGACCAATTTCGCGACGCTTCGGGCTACCTACACGACCAGTTTCTCCAACAGAGTAAGGCGGGAAGTTGTAGTTGTGCATGTAGTGCTTGCTCGTGATCGGAGACAGCGTATCGAGCTGCATTTCCAACTTGAGCATGTTGAGCGTGGTGACGCCCAGGATCTGTGTCTCGCCACGCTCAAATAATGCTGAACCGTGCGCACGAGGAATCACATCAACTTCGGCAGACAGCGAACGAATGTCAGCTAGTCCACGACCGTCGATACGAACCTTGTCCTTGATGACACGCTTGCGCACTAGCTTCTTGGTAAGAGAGCGAAGCGCTGCGCTTACTTCCTTCTCGCGACCTTCAAAGTCCGCTGCGACACGTTCGATGGTCAATTCCTTGACTGCATCAAGTGCTGATTCACGATCCTGCTTGCCTGCAATGGTGAGAGCATCTGCAAGTTCAGTGGTCACAGCAGCTTCAACAGCGGCGAATACATCATCTTCGTAATCGAGGAAGATTGGGAACTCTGCAGTTTCCTTGCCAGCGATTGCAGCAAGTTCAGACTGTGCGCGGCACAGTTCGGCGATGAATGGCTTTGCAGCTTCAAGACCTTGAGACACAACTTCTTCAGATGGAGCAGTTGCACCACCAGCGATGAGGTCAATGGTGGCCTCAGTGGCTTCTGCTTCGACCATCATGATGGCAACGTCGTCGCCAACTACGCGTCCGGCAACAACCATGTCAAAAACAGCCTCTTCAAGCTGCTCGAAAGTTGGGAAGGCAACCCACTGACCCTTGATCAGTGCAACGCGTACGCCACCGATAGGGCCGGAGAATGGCAAGCCTGCGAGTTGCGTTGACATTGATGCAGCATTGATGGCCACTACGTCGTAGAGGTCATTTGGATTAAGTGACAGTACAGTCACAACAACCTGAACCTCATTACGAAGTCCCTTGACGAATGACGGTCGCAAAGGACGGTCAATCAGACGGCAGGTCAAAATTGCATCTTCAGTTGGACGGCCTTCGCGACGGAAGAATGAACCTGGGATGCGACCGACGGCATACATGCGCTCTTCCACATCCACAGTGAGCGGGAAGAAATCGAACTGATCCTTTGGTGACTTCCCTGCACTTGTTGCCGAGAGCAACATAGTTTCGCCATCTAGGTAAACAGATGCAGTACCTGCAGCCTGCCTCGCTAGACGACCTGTTTCGAACTTGATTGTGCGCTTTCCGAACGACCCGTTGTCGATCACAGCAACGCTGGACTGTACTTCGTTACCCTCCATGGGTATCTCCCTTACCTTGTTGATGGTAAGACACCATGACTGAGAGCAACTACCGAAATGTAGTTTGTGTCGATCTTCGATCGAGGTGCGCGGACTAAACCCGAACACCACTACCGAGGACCGACCTGTGCAAGACAGTCAGGGATGTCTCCCCGATTTGTGCCAACTAGTTAGTGGGCACATACACGTGTGCCGACCCGAGGGCCGGCACACGTAAAACTCTTAGCGACGAATACCGAGCTTTTCGATGATTGAGCGGTAGCGATTGATGTCGGTCTTGATGAGGTAGTCAAGTAGACGGCGACGCTTACCAACCAAAATCAACAGACCACGACGGCTATGGTGATCGTGCTTGTGTGTCTTCAAGTGGCCAGTCAAATCATTGATGCGACGGGTCATGAGAGCAATCTGAACTTCTGGGCTGCCAGTGTCGCCAGGCTTAGTGCCATGTTCAGCAATGATTTCGGACTTAACTTCAGGTTCTAACGGCATTGATTTCCTCTGGGCGCGTAATGGGTAGCTATTAAGCCACCGTTGAATAGGACACGAGAATTGGGGCGCCCGCCCCGATTCCGTCTGTTCCTAGGCTAGCAGTGCTTGTGACAAATGAACAAAACGCCATGCGACTCCGTCTGCTCAGAATGTCGCGGTCGGCTTAACGCTAAGCATCGAGGTAAGCACTCACCTGTTGCTGAGCCACTTCTACATCGTTATTCATCGCAACAATCAAGGGTTCTATCCCAGAAAAAGCCTGCATGCTCCGAACAAAACCGATGAAATCAAGGTCTACGACTTGCCCATACAAATCAAGACCCGACTGACCCATGGGGAACGCCTCCACCCGACGACCTAAAACGCCTTCAAAAGTCGGGTTTGTTCCAATGCTGATCGCTGCAGGATAAACCTCAGTTCGAGTGTGAAGCAGACCTGAGTACACACCGTCTGCAGGAATAATCAACCCACCTTGCACTTCAAGATTGGCGGTGGGAAAACCAAGTTCCCGGCCTCGATGGTCGCCATGGACAACCGTACCCGTCAATCGATGCGGTCGACCCAGCAAAACGTCAGCACGAGCGACGTCGCCGTCCAAGATGGCTTGACGAACCCTGGTCGATGACCAGACGCCAGCATCCCCTACTAAGTCGAATACCTCGACCTCAAAGCCGTACTTGAGGCCAAGCTTCTGCAGCAGCGACACATCACCTTGTGCCATGTGACCGAACCTGAAATTGGTTCCGACAATCACTAAGGATGCGTGCAACTGCTCTACGACAATCTGGGCCACAAACTGTTCAGCGACCATGTGCGACAGTTGGGCATCAAAATGCAAAATCTCCACTTTGTCAGCACCGGCGTCTCGAAGAAGTTCAACTCTGCGTCCAACCAATGTCAAAAGACCTTGGAAGTGTTCTGGACGCAGAAATGCAGTTGGATGTGGATCGAAGGTTGCCGCAGTCAGGGTTGCATCCATCGAACGTGCGCGCTGCGCCGCATGACGGATGAGTGCGCGATGCCCCTCATGAACTCCGTCAAATACGCCCATAGTGAGCACGACGGGACGCGGACTATTCCTGACCATGCACAAACACCACAACTGGAACGAGCTCGTTATCTACATTTTCAGAAAGTGCGATAACGTCCCCGTTGCTTGCAAATACACCCACAAGTCCACTAGCCGCATCAATTGGACTAGGAACACGCATGCCATGCCGGGCACGATTCTCATCCGCATCAGGCAGGTCCACACTTGGAAACGCTTGTCGAACTGCTTGCGCTAGTGGGATGAACGTAGGCGATTCCTCAAGTGCAACTAGTTCGACCATCTGACTGAAGTGACCAGAACGCGTGCGACGTAGGTAGGTCAAGTGACCTCCAACATTTAACTGCGCACCGATATCACGTGCTAAGGCGCGAATGTAGGTACCCGCGCTGCAGACCACGCGCACATCGACGTCGACAACGTTAAGTTCAGGCACATGCACGATGCGAGTGATTTCCAAGTCTTGAATCGTTACTTCACGCAACGGAAGTTCAATTTCCTCGCCATCGCGCACTCGAGCATAAGCCCGTTTGCCGTCGACCTTAATAGCACTCACACTGCTCGGTCGTTGCGATATGTAACCACGAAAATCTCGAACCACTTCGAGAATCTGCGCCTCCGTGATGTGGGAGGCATCGGCCTGAAACATAACTGTGCCTTGCGCATCATCAGTATCAGTGGTTACACCCAATCGCATGGTTGCAACATATTCCTTGTCATTCGCCGCGAGGTAACCAAGCAGTCGAGTGCCGCGTCCAATGCCTAGGACCAACATGCCAGTCGCCATCGGATCTAACGTGCCCGCATGTCCGACCTTGCGCGTGTTGAAGATGCGACGCGCTCGGGCTACTACGTCATGAGACGTTGGTCCCTGAGGCTTATCGATTAGGACAATTCCATCGAGAGACACGACTACACCTTAGGCGGATTAGTCAGTTGCTCGATCAAATCTCGCAAAACTGCATCAAAATCGTGAGTTCCGGTGTAGCCTGCCGCAAAGCGATGACCGCCACCACCCAACGATGTTGCCACTGCGCCCACATCCACTGTGGCTTTGCTTCGCAGCGAACCTTTCCAAATTCCGTCATCGGCTTGCTTGAACACTGCAGCCACCTCAGCCTCAGAGGTGCGACGCAACACTTCAATCACGCGTTCCATTGCGAGTTCTGGCAGAGGACCACGTTCATCCTGACAAATTGATGTGTAAACCAGTCCAAGTCCACCCACGGCATCAGGGACGAATGTTGCTGTGCTGAGGGCTTGGCCCATCATCGTGATTGCATCGTATGGCTCATCGTCAAAGAGGAGCCGTGCCAGCCGACTGTGATCAATGCCTGCGTCGTAGAGCCTTGCACCTAAGCGCAAAGTGTCACCAGTGGCACCTTGGAACTTGAATGAGCCGGTATCTGTGACCAAACCGGCATAAAGACACGATGCGACATCGACGGTTAAGGCGACTTCAAGCCTATCTAACAGTTGCATGATGATTTCTGCAGTGGCAGCAGCGTCTGGATCCACGAGGTGGATCTTCCCAAAACCTGAGAAAGATGCGTGATGATCAATCGCAATGGACGTCGGAGCGTCATGCATTACTGAACTCAGTACACCGATACGTTCTACCGATGAGGTGTCACACGAAATCACCAGGTCCGGAGCTACTACGTTTTCAGGCGCGACTACGAGATGTACACCAGGTAAGAAATCCAAAGAGGCTGGTACAACAAAACCATCTTCACCAACCGATACCTGAACGTGTTTGCCCAAGGACTGCAGAGCCAAACCCAGGGCTAATGCAGAACCAAGTGCATCGGCATCAGGGGTGACGTGTGCCACCAGTAGAACGCGGTCAGCACTGGCGATCGCATCAGTTGCGGCCGTCCACTGGTCCGCTGTCATGGCCTGACTCACAACTATTCAGCGTCCCCGGTTGTCCGATAAGGATCAGAATCACCAGCGTAGGTGGCTTTAGCAGCCTGTTGCTGAACCTTTTCATCCGCTTGCTTCGCGACTGTAATCAAATCATCAATGACACGCACACTGGTCGGCAAAGCGTCGCGAATGAATGACACTGTCGGGGTGAACTTGATACCGGTTCGCTTGCCCACTTCGCTACGAACGAGACCTTTGGACGACTCGAGTGCAATCGCACTGTCAGCCGCTTCCTCTTCAGAGCCGTAGACGGTGTAGAAAACTGTTGCATCCCGCAGGTCAGCAGACACTTTGACATCGGTGACAGTGACGAAGCCCAGGCGAGGGTCTTTCACCTTCATTTCTAGTGTCTCAGCCACAATTTCTTGAATTCGTTCGCCCAACTTTCGAGCGCGTGCTGCATCAGCCATTTGTTCTCCTTTGTGTGTGGAGGCACGCGCAACTAGGCGCGTACCTTCTCACGCATCTCAAAGGTCTCGATAATGTCGCCGACCTTAATGTCATTGAATGAGCCAAGACCGATACCGCACTCGAAGCCTTCACGGACTTCAGTGGCATCATCCTTGAAGCGACGCAAGGTATCGACCGATAGATCTGCTTTGACGACCGCTCCATCTCGAATGAGGCGAGCTTTCGCCTTGCGCTTGATTTCTCCATTGGTGACCATACAACCTGCAATGTTTCCGAACTTGCTTGAACGGAAGACGTCGCGAACTTCGGCAGAACCAAGCTCAACTTCTTCGTATTCAGCCTTACGCAAGCCCTTGAGTGACGACTCAATGTCGTCGATGACCCCGTAGATGACGTTGTAGAACCGGATCTCGACATCTTCACGGTCAGCAAGGTCACGCGACTTGCCTTCTGGTCGAACGTTGAAGCCAATGATGAGTGCATCGGAAGCCGCTGCCAGCGAGACATCGTTCTCTGTGATGGCACCAACGCCACGGTGAATAACACGCAACAGCACGTTTTCATCGCCAATGTCGATACCCAACAAAGCATCTTCAAGCGCTTCAACAGAACCAGAAACGTCACCCTTGATAATGATCTTGAGTTCGGCCACTTCACCCTTCTCGAGTGCCTTGAGCACATCTTCGAGAGTGTGACGTCCGCGCCTTGCAGCCAGTTGAGCATTGCGCTCGCGTGCCTGACGTGACTGGGCGATCTGGCGAGCAATACGGTCTTCGGCGACAACAAGGAACGTGTCACCAGCAGAAGGAACCGAGGTCAGACCTAGAACCTGTACCGCACGAGCTGGACCTGCTTCAGAAACGGGTTCGCCGTTCTCATCAAGCATTGCGCGAACACGACCGAAAGCGTCACCCACAACAATGGATGCACCAGGGCGCAACGTACCGCGCTGAACCAAGACAGTAGCGACAGGGCCTCGACCGCGGTCAAGGTTGGCTTCAATCGCAACACCCTGCGCATCTTGATGAGCATTCGCATGCAGATCTAGACCAGCATCAGCAGTCAACAAGATGGAGTCAATGAGTTCGTCGATGTTCAGATTATTCTTCGCTGAAACATCAACAAAGATGGTGTTACCGCCGTACTCTTCAGGCAATAGACCGTATTCGGAAAGCTGACCACGAACCTTAGTGGGGTCGGCACCTTCCTTATCGATCTTGTTCACAGCCACAACGATCGGAACGTTTGCAGCCTGCGCGTGGTTCAGTGCCTCAATGGTCTGAGGCTTGACGCCGTCATCGGCAGCAACAACCAGGACTGCAATGTCGGTTACCTGAGCACCACGGGCACGCATTGCGGTAAACGCTTCGTGACCCGGCGTATCGATGAAGGTGATAGCCCGTTCGATGCCTTCATGCGTGTGGTGAATCTGGTAAGCACCGATGTGCTGAGTGATGCCACCCGCTTCACGAGCAATGACGTCAGTCTGACGAATTGCATCCAGAAGTCGAGTCTTACCGTGATCGACGTGACCCATGACAGTGACGACTGGAGGGCGAATAACCCAATCAGAATGATCACCTTCATCGGCAAACTCAAGGTCGAATGACTCCAGCAGTTCACGATCTTCATCCTCTGGAGAAATCAGTTGAACGGTGTAGTTCAGTTCAGCACCGAGTAATCCCAGTGTGTCTTCATCAACAGACTGCGTTGCCGTGACCATCTCGCCCATTTTGAAGAGCAATTGGACCAATGCTGCTGGCTCTGCATCGATCTTTTCTGCGAAGTCAGAAAGTGAACAGCCACGAGCTAGGCGAACGATCTGGCCTTGACCCATCCGGACTGAAGAGCCACCCATTGTGGGTGCCTGCATGTTGTCCCACTCTTGACGCTTTGCCCGCTTTGACTTACGAGCCTTGGACGGCTTGCCTCCTGCACGACCGAAAGCACCCGCCGTATTTCCACGACCACCTGTGGCATTAGGACGACCGCCACCTGGGCGACCTGCGGGAGCGCCACCTGGAGCACCTGCACCCGCACCAGGACCAGCGGGACGATCACCACGAGGAGCGAACCCGCCAGGACCCGCGGGACGATCACCACGAGGAGCGAATCCACCAGGACCACCCGGACGACCTGGACCGCCAGGACGAGCACCTGGAGTGAAACCAGGGCGACCCGCTGGACGCGTGCCAGGACCACCCGGACGAGGGCCGCCAGCAGGACGCGGTGCGCCGGGAACGCCACCGGGGCGCGGACCTGGTGTGCCAGTTGAAAATGGGTTGTTGCCTGGACGAGGGCCACCAGGACGAGGACCTGGTGTGCCGGTTGAAAATGGGTTGTTGCCCGGACGAGGACCACCAGGACGAGGACCAGGACGCATACCCGGAACACTTGGTGTAGCTGGAGCAACGCTAGGTACGCCGGCTTCTTGAGCCTCCGTTGGTGTAGCAAGAGCCGCGGTTTCAGCAGCAGGTGCTGATGACTGCGCCACTGGGGTCTCGGTAGCTGCTTGTGGTTCCGTGGGTGCTGGGACTTCAGCCGGTGCTTCTACCGGGGCTGCAGGCTTAGCTGCCGCCTTCTTGGCTGGAGCCTTCTTTGCGGGCGCAGGAGCTGCTGCAGCCTCTTTAAGTTCAGGGAACTTCGCATGTAGTTTGCGCACTACTGGCGCTTCAATAGTTGACGAAGCAGATTTCACATACTCGCCTACTTGCTCAAGTTTGGCGATGATCTCTTTACTTTCAAGACCAAACTCTTTTGCAAGTTCGTACACTCGGACCTTGGACACGTTTCTCCAGTCTGGCCCGAGTAATGGTGCT
>Ga0114964_10000215_pt1 | contig 44366 bp, 36 predicted proteins | sample C_131016_MF_Meta_FD_92638 | JGI IMG/M metagenome (GOLD analysis project Ga0114964, IMG submission 92638) | Freshwater microbial communities from Lake Croche, Canada to study carbon cycling - C_131016_MF_MetaG | ecosystem: Environmental > Aquatic > Freshwater > Lake | place: Lake Croche, Canada... | reverse complement strand
TAACATTAGGTCGTGATAAAGATAAAATGGAAAAAGTATTAGGTGGTATTGCTCAATTGGGTCGTTTACCAGCTGCTTTATTCTTAGTAGATATCGGACATGAGCATATTGCACTTGCAGAAGCAAAGCGTTTAGGTATTCAAACATTTGGTATGGTAGATACTAACTGTGATCCTAACAAAGTAGATTTTTCTATTCCTGCAAATGATGATGCAACAAAATCAATTGCAATTATTACCAACTATATTACTGCAGCTATTGCAGAAGGTTTAGCAGAGCGTCAAGCTTCTAAAGATGATGAAAGCGAATCTGAAGAAGGCAACAATGAAAACGAAGCAAAAGCAAAACGTATGGAAGCCGAAGCCAATGCGGAAGGCGGAAGAGGTAAGCGTGGTGCGGGTGCAGCTCCTACTGCTCCTGGTGCGCCTAAGCGTCGTATTCAAAGTACACGTCGACCAGCAGGTAAATAAAAAATTATCCAATTGGGTTATTGGTGTCTTAGTGATGCCAATGATCCAATTGTTTTTATTTTAGCCTACTCTAGTTTTCAAAAACAATTACAAATTTAATTTTAAATTATATTATTATGAGTACAATAACAGCGGCTGACATTAATAAATTACGTCAAGCGACAGGTGCTGGTATGATGGATTGCAGAAAAGCGTTAACAGAAACTAATAATGATTTTGAAGCTGCCATTGATTGGTTACGTAAGCAAGGACAAAAAGTAGCTGCAAAGCGCAGCGACCGTGAAGCAAAAGAAGGAGTGATTATTGCACAAACTTCAGCTGATCATAAAATAGGTTTTGTAGTTTGTATTTCTTGTGAAACAGATTTCGTTTCTAAGAATGCAGAATTCGTGGCTTTTGCACAAGTGATTGCTGATGCAGCAGTTGCTAACAATGTAAAATCTGCTGCTGAATTAAATGAAGTAAGCGTGAACGGCACTAAAGTGTCTGACATGATTAATGATAAATTAGCCTCTATTGGTGAAAAAATAGGAGTAGCAAAATTTGAAAGAGTAGATGCTCCTTATGTTGCTTCTTATATACATGGTTCCTACAGAATGGGTGTATTAGTAGGCTTAAGTTCAGAAGCTGCTGAAGTAGGTAAAGATTTAGCGATGCAAATTGCTGCCATGAATCCTGTAGCAGTAGATCCTGAATCAGTTCCAGCCGAAACAGTAGAACGTGAGCGTGCGATCATCATTGATACGATGAAAGAAGATCCTAAGATGGCTGGCAAACCAGAAGAAATGATTGCAAAAATTGCAGAAGGTAAAATCAATGCTTTCTTTAAAGAGCAAACATTGTTAGCACAAGCCTTTGTAAAAGATGGCGGTAAAACAGTGGGTGAGTATGTAAAGTCGGTTGACGCAAGCTTAAAAGTAACTGAATTCAAGCGTGTTGCCTTAGGATAAATTGCAAGTGAACAGTGCTTCATGCAAAAAATCCAAATGTTTCAAATTCCTAGGTAGTAATTAACTAGCATAATAGTATAAAAAGGGTCCCCCGATACATCGGGGGACCCTTTTTTGTTGCCTCAAAATTCTTATCTTGCAAGTACAAAATAAGTAGAACTATGTTGCCAAAATACAAGCGTGTATTATTGAAATTATCAGGAGAAGCTTTATTGGGAAATCAAAAAACGGGAGATCCATTTGATCCCAAAATAATTGAACAATATGCTATTGAAATTAAGCAAGTAGTTGAACTGGGCGTGCAAGTGGCTATTGTTATTGGGGGTGGTAATATTTACAGAGGAATGAATGAAGCGGATAGTGGTATTGAACGTGCACATGGCGATTATATGGGCATGTTGGCTACTGTGATAAACGCCATGGCGATTCAAGCCATGCTTGAAAAAATTGGCGTGTATACTCGTTTGCAATCTGCGATTGTAATGGAGCAAGTGGCAGAACCTTATATTCGTCGTAAAGCATTGCGACATTTAGAAAAAGGACGTGTGGTTATTTTTGGAGCAGGTACAGGCAATCCCTATTTTACTACCGATACAGCAGGTTCATTAAGAGCCATTGAAATGAAAGCCGATGTTATTTTAAAAGGAACTCGTGTAGATGGGGTATATGATAGTGATCCAGAAAAAAATCCTGCAGCAGTTAAATTTGAAACGATTAGCTTTCAGGACTGTATTTCAAAAAATTTAAAAGTAATGGATACCACTGCTTTCACTTTATGTATGGAAAATAAGCTACCTATTATCGTTTTTGATATGAATCAGCCCGGGAATTTGTTAAAAGTAGTTCAAGGGGCTGCCATAGGCACCCTTGTAGGCTAAACCATCAAAACTATTTCACCACTGATGTAATTTATGCTCATTTAATTAGCAGCTCACTTAATTTTATAGTATGCAAAAATCAATTTACATATTTCTTATCACTTGTCTAACATTCATTAGCTCGATGAATAGCGTGGAGGCACAACAAGTAATTAGTTTAAATGAAGCTATCAAAACGGCCCTAAAAAATAGTTATGATATTCAATTGGTTGAAAACAGTTTAGCCATTGCAAAAAACAATAACGATTTAGGGGTAGCGGGTGCATTGCCAACAGTAGCAGCAACTGCCAGTGACAATAAAACATCAAGCACTTTACAACAACAATATACCGATCCAACGCGTAATACAACAAAGTCTGGCGTAGATGGAACAAATATTACAGCAGGCTTAACGGCATCTGTAGTTTTATTTAATGGCTATCGAATAATGGCTACAAAAGACAGATTGGCGGCATTAGAAAAACAAAATCAATCTTTACTTGAAGCACAATTACTAAATACAACTTCATTGGTGATGCAACAATATTTTAATATTGTTCGCCAACAAGCTTATTTAAAAACTATTGATAAATCTATAGAAGCAAGTCAACAAAGATTAGACATTGTAAAAACAAGACAACAAATAGGGGTAGCTAATGAAGCTGATTTATTACAATCAAATTTAGATTTAAATGCTTTGTTGCAGGCAAAACAAAATCAATTATTAATTATTGATCAAGCCAAAGCCGATTTATTAAATACTATGGTGTTGCCTTCTTCTACTGTGGTGTCAATTCAAGATACAATCACAATAGATGCTCAACTAAAATTAGCTGACATAGAAGCAAAGATGAAAGTAAATCCTAGTTTACAATCTGCAGAACAATTAATTAATATTAATCAATTCATTGAAAAAGAAACAAGGGCTTTAACTTATCCAACCTTAAGAGCTACTTCGGGATACAATTTTACTAGTAGTCAATCTGCCGCAGGTTTTAGTTTGTTAAATGAAAATTATGGACCCTTTGTTGGTCTTAATATATCTATTCCATTGTATGCTGGTGGGGCCTCTAAAAAAAGTATTAAAAACGCACAAATAAATACCAGTCGAGCCAAAATTCAATATCAAAGTACTGAAAAGGATATGTCTACTGCTTTGTATAAAACCTTTCAAACTTACCAAAATAACTTACAACAAACTCCTATAGAAATACAAAACTATTCAATGTCTCAATCTTTGTTGCAATTGGTGATGCAAAAATACCAATTGGGACAAGCTACCATGGTAGATGTGAAGCAAGCACAACAAAGTTTTGAAACGGCAGGATTTAGATTGATTAGTTTAAGGTATACAGCAAAAATTGCCGAAATAGAATTAAAACGATTGTCGAACCAGCTTACTTTTTAAGGTTTATATCAAAAGACAACCGATCATTTATTCAACAGTATCGTATGTCAGACGTTCGCCATCATTTTTTCACAGCATTTCAAACTACTCCTACTTTGGCAGTAGGGTCACCGGGACGAATCAATTTAATTGGAGAACATATCGATTACAATCACGGCTTTGTATTACCAGCTGCTATTGATAAGTTGGTACAAGTGGCAATAGGAAAAAGAACGGATGGCACTATACATCTATTCGCTATAGATTTAAAGGAGACCGTCATTGTTCATATAAAAGATGTAGAACCACATCCTATTCAATGGGTGAACTATGTGATTGGTGTGGCGTATCAAGTGATAGTAAAATTAACGAGTCAACCCAATAAAGCCAGCAACAATCAAAATGAAATACTAAATGGATTTAATATTAGTATACAAGGTAATATTCCCATTGGAGCGGGCTTATCAAGTTCTGCTGCAGTGGAGTGTGCTGTATTGTTTGCATTGAATGAATTATATGATTTGCAATTAACAAAAATGGAAATGGCTATGATGGCTCAAAAAGCTGAGCATGAATTTGCAGGAGTGAAATGTGGTATCATGGATATGTTTGCTAGCTTATTTGGTCAAAAAAATAAAGTCATATTATTAGATTGTGCTTCACTAGCCTACCAATATTATCCATTTGATTTAACGGAGTACAGTATTGTATTATTTGACACGCAAATCAAACACGCACTAGCTTCTTCCGAATACAATACGCGTAGAATAGAGTGTGAGCAAGGTTTTCAGTCCATTCAAAAAAAATATCCTCAGGTTCAAACCTGGAGAGATGTAAGCTTCGAGCAAGTAGAAAACTGTTTAGGCCCCTCAACGGGAACACCCACCCATATCTACCATCGATGCATATTTGTAGTAGCAGAAATTGATCGGGTGCAAACAGCAGTAGTAGATTTAACAGCAGGGAATATGGTAGCCTTTGGGAAAAAAATGTATGCAACGCACGAGGGACTATCCCAATTGTATGAAGTAAGTTGTCCGGAACTTGATTTTTTAGTAGCGGCTGTACAAGACAATGAAAATGTAATTGGCGCTAGAATGATGGGTGGAGGTTTTGGAGGTTGCACTATTAACATCATTAAAAAAACAGCTGTTGATCTTATTATAAATGAAGTAGCTAATAAATACTCAAAACAGATCAATCAACCATTGGCAGTTTACCTCACTAGTATTGAACAGGGCACGCACTTAATAAAATAAAAAAAGACTAGCCTTGTTTAGGAAGCTAGTCTTTTACTACTATTAATAATGCTTACTTATTTTATTGAAAAGGTAAACACTGTTGTTTGATGATAGGTTTCACCTGGTTTTAGTAATGTACTTGGAAACCCATGCTGATTGGGACTATCAGGGAAGTGTTGCGTTTCTAAGGTTAAGGCATAATGCTTATTATACACGATGTCTTTTTTGGTACCCTTTAAAGTGCCGTCTAAAAAATTACCTGTATAAAATTGAAGGCCTGGTTCTGTAGTGGCTAAGGTTAAATAACGAGCACTGACTGGTTCATATACACTAGCTACTTCTTGAAGTCCGTCAGCTTTATTTAAAACCCAATTGTGATCATATCCTCCTATCACTTTATTTATATCTTGGCCTACTTTTTTTGCCGATGTAAAATCCATCGGTGTTCCTTTTACCTCTAGTAATTCACCAGTAGGAATTAAAGAAGCATCAACAGGTGTAAATTTATTGGCATTGATTTGAACTAAATGATCATAAATCGTATTTGATTTACCTGCTGTTAAATTAAAATAAGTATGATTGGTTAAATTCAATATCGTTGTTTTATCGGTGCTAGCAGTATATTCAATTTTAATTGCATTGTTAGCCGTTAAAGTATACACCACTTGCACTTTTAAATTTCCTGGATAACCTTCTTCACCATCTTTACTTAAATAATTTAATTGAACACTGCTGTCACCTGCTAGTATCGCTGTCTCCCAAACAACCTTATCAAATCCCTTTAATCCACCATGTAATGAATGACCATTGTTATTGAGGGCAGCGCTATAATCAATACCATCAATGGTATACTTACCTTTCGCAAGACGGTTGGCATACCTGCCTATTAAAGCACCAAAATAGGGATTGTCTTTTTGGGTGTAGCCCTCTAAAGAATCATAACCAGTCACCACATCTCCCCAGCTACTGTCTTTTGCTTGGGTAATTATTTTAGTAATGATACCTCCATAATTAATAATACCCACTTGCATACCAGACGCATTGGTTAAAGTATACTCTGTTATTGGTTTACCTTCAAAATTTCCAAAATGTTGAGTCGTTATTTTAGCTGCGCCCATACCCTTTTTATTTGAATTATTGAATGAACAACTAAGATTGAAAATAAATAAAATGATTAATAAGCATATACCACCCACTCTATTCTTTTTCATACAATTTGTTTATTTATAAATTTTATTAAAACCAGGAACCATTTATTATTTTATCTCCATTTGCATTGTGCTTTGCTATTCTTCTTTTTTCATTTCTTCTGTGTATAAATGTAGTAATAAACATCAAAGGAATAAAAACAAAAGTCAATGGAGGTATGCCTAAAATACTAATCCACTTGCCACCAAAATGACGACGCATAGGTCTGCGTAAACGCTCGGCCATAATGTACATAGCAGGGACAATAAATAAGGTCATAAAAAAGGCAAATGACAATCCGTAAATAATGGTCCAACTTAATGGTTTCCAGAATGCCACGTTATCACCTCCAAAAAAGATATGCGGATTTAACTCGCTAAATAAAGTCACGAAATTAATATTAAAACCAATGGCAATAGGCAAAAATCCTAATATGGCGGCAAGGGCTGTTAACAATACAGGAATGATTCTTGTCTTACCCGCTTGTATCACTGCTTCTCTAGTTTTGTATCCTCTTGCTCTTAATTCGTCGGCAAATTCTATCACCAAAATGCCATTCTTTACAACAATACCGGCTAATCCTACAATACCCAAACCAGTCATCACACCAGATATTTTCATACCAAAGATGGAAAATCCTAAGAATACACCAATGATACTAAATAAGATCTCGGTTAATATGATTACTGATTTTGAGATAGAGTTAAATTGTAAAACCAAGGTAAATAAAATGAGCATTAAAGCAATGACCAATGCTTTACCTAAAAAGGCGACTGTTTCTAATTGTTGTTCATTTTCTCCTGTTTGTTTCACGGTAACGCCATCTGCGATTCCTTTAAAGTTGCTAATGTATTGTGCAATAACAACGTTCACTGCAGTGGGGTTATACCCTTGATCTAATTTCACATTAGACCTAAGCTGAATTAAACGTTTTTGATTTTTTCTTTTAATACTTCCAAAAGTATTAGTAGGTTCTACTTTTACAAGTGAGCTGATTGGAATATTTTTAACCATACCACCCGCTGCCATATCTCTAAAGGATAAACGCATATTTAAAAGATCTACTAAATTCTTTCTTTGTAGTTCTTCATTTCTCAATTGAATTTTATATTCGTCTTTACCATCTTTAATCTTAGATACTTCTTTGCCAAATAAGGCAGTTCTTAATTGCATACCCACTTGAGCACTGCTCACCCCTTCAATTAAAGCACGGTCTCTGTCAATAGTTAGCGTTAATTCGGGATTGACTAAATCTACATCCATCTTTAATCCATCTATTCCAGGAATTTGTGCAGCATCTAAATAATTTTTAAGACCTACCGCTGTTTTAACTAATTTGTCAAAATCTTCTCCTTGCACTTCAATATTTACTGGAGGATCCGTTGGGGGGCCGTTTGATTCCTGCGTCACTGTTATTTCAGAACCAGGTATGCCATTCATCTCCGCTCTAATTGCATCTAAATAAGGTTCGGTAGATTTTCCGTTACGTAATTGATATTCCACAAAATTAACTTGTACACGACCTAATTCAGATCTAGTACTTCTATCGCCAGCAACAGGGTCACTTGCACCAATCGCTACGTTACTAATTATACTTTCTACCAGTGGATTCTTTTTATTATTACTCATGTCTAAGGCCTTCGCCACTTTTTGCTCAACTATTTTAGTAACTGAATCGGTATAAGTTACTTTACTACCTACTGGTAATTTTAAATAGACATACAATTGATTGGGGTCTCCTTTTGGAAAAAATTCAATACCTACTCTGCCTGTAGCAATACTAATTCCAAGAATAATAAAAGAAGCAATTAATAAAACAAAAGTGCCAATTAATAATTTCACCGGTCTCCATCCACTTAAAGCACGTCTTAATAATCTTTCATAGGTGCCCATTAATTTAGGAAGAATCGTCGTCTGGAATTTTTCAATCCAATCTGTAATAAAATAAGTATTGGCTACTACTAAAATCATAAAGAAAATTAATAGGTTGCCTAAGAAAGTGAATCCCATCAAATCTAATAACAATCCAATCCCAATGGGAATCCAAAAGTTTCTTTTCTTAAACATCGCAGATTTGGGTTCATCTGATTTTACTTCCTCGTGATTCATAAAATCTACCGCAAATACCGGGTTCATGATAAAGGCAACCACCAATGAAGCAGCTAAAGTAAAAATGAGCATGGCTGGCAAGTACACCATAAATTTTCCAATAATACCAGGCCAGAATAACAATGGGAAGAAGGGTGCTAATGTTGTAATGGTACCAGCTAATACCGGAACAAAAACCTCACCTGCCGCCATTTTTGCCGAAGTAGTGGCAGTTAACTTTCCTTTTCCTTGTACAAAAATTCGGTGTGTGTTTTCAATTACCACAATAGCATCATCCACAATAATACCCAATCCAAACAAGAGGGCAAATAAGACCATAAAGTTTAAAGTAATATGTGAGCCCACTACCACATCTCCTGCAGGTAGTAAAACAAAAGCAACAAACATACTTAAGGGCACAGACAAGGCCACAAAAAAGGCATTGGTAACGCCCATAAAAAACATCAATACCACTAATACCAATATAAATCCAATGACAATGGAGTTGACTAAATCAGTAAACGAACTTTTGGTTCTAATACTTTGGTCACCCGAAATAACTGCTTTTACATCTTTAGGTAAATCATTTGCCTTAGCTTCCTCTAATATTTTTTTAACTGCATCTGTTGTGGCAATTAAATTTTCACCATTTCTTTTGATGATATTTAATGTGATTACATTTTTTCCATCTAAACGAGCAAAACTCTCGTAATTCTTTACTGTATCTTTTATAGAAGCAACATCTCTTAAATAAATAGGTGCTCCGCTGGTATTTCGTACGATGATGTTTGAAATATCATTGGCGCTTTTTAATTGACCTTTTAATTGCAAATTACGATTCATCGATCCTACTTCTAATAAGCCACCTGATAAATCTAAGTTCTCTCTTTGAATGGCTGCACTGATATCATCAAAGGTGATGCCCGAACTTTGCATTCTATAATTATCTACATTAATTTGAAATTCTCTTTCAGGCGCCCCCACTAAATCAATTCTATTAATTTGAGAAATACCTTCCAATTTATCTTTTAAGTCGTCGGCATATTTTTTTAATTGAATAGGGCTATAATTACCGCTGATATTTACATACATGATAGGCATGTCACTGATATTCAATTCAATTACTCGAGGATCCTGTGTTAAATCGTTAGGCAAGTCGGCTTTTGCTTTATCTACAGCATCTTTTACTTTTTGTAAGGCCAATTCTGGCTTTACATCCGTACTAAATTCTACAGTAATGGCCGAGAAGTCTTGTTGAGAGGTAGAAGTGAATTTGCTAATTTTTACACCACTAATACTCTTGATTTGTTTCTCAAGTGGACGGGTTACTAAGTTTTCAATATCCTTGGGAGAGTTACCTACATATATCGTTTGAACGAAAATATTGGGTATCACCACTTCAGGAAAATTCTCTTTTGGTAGGGTTAGGAATTGATAGATTCCACCTAAACTCAGAAACAACATGACTAAATAGATAGTGGTCTTATTAGTGATGCTCCAAGAAGTAGGTTTAAATTCTTTAAACTTTTCTTTTATTTTAATGATAGTCGACATATGGATCTATTATGCTTTTATTTTAATTATTTGTCTGATGTGGTAATACTTTGACCGTCAAATAAACTTTGATAGCCTTCTGTAACAATAATATCACCTGCATTTAAGCCAGAAAGTATTTCAATGTTGTTACCATAGTATTGTCCCACTGTTACTGCTCTTTTACGAGCCACTAATTTTTTATTTTCAGTAACCGCTACATAAATGAACTTTCCTTTTTCATCATTTTGTAGCAAATTAATAGGAGCGCTAACGGCATTCTTTTTTTCGTAGTCTTTAATTTTAACTTGAACTAATTGGTTGGGTCTAAAATTTTTATCCGCTGGCAATTTAGCTTCCACATAAAAACTTCTATTGAGTGGATCAATTACATTTCCTACTACAGATAATTTAGCGCTGATCACTTTTTGAATATCTGGAAAGTTTAAACTTGTCTCGGTGCCTACTTTAATTTTACCTGCATAGTTTTCAGGAATCAGGGTGGTTAATTTTAAATGAGTAGTATTGACAATTTTAATTTGACCAGGTCCCATAAAAAGCTCACCTACTTTCACATTTACCTCCTCTGCTACGCCATCTACATCACTATAAATACTAGTAAAAGCCAATTGATCTTTAACCATACCTAATTGCTCACCCGCTGCTTTTAATTGACTTGCTAAAGCATCTGCATTAGTTTTTGCTGTCATTAACTGAATTTCACTTCCAATATTTTGCTCCCAAAGATTCTTTTGTTTTTCATAAACCGTTTTGGCTAAAGCTGCTTGAGACTTTAAAGTTTCAATATTTAAGCTAGCAGCAGCAGCACTTTGCTTAATTAAAGAATTATCTAATTGTAATAACAATTGTCCTTTTCTAACCATATCGCCTCTTTTAACAAACAAGCCTTTAACTTGTCCACCGCCTGCGCGTGGGGTAACAAAGGATACACTTTCCGATTCTACTTTACCCTGAAGTTCAATATAATGTGTAAAATCTTGTAAAGCAATTGGGCTAACAGCTACTAAGGTTGCCTTTATCACTTCTGCACCACCTGCTTTTTCAATTGCTTTTTCAAGGGTTGCAATTTGTACATTTAAGTCAAGACTTTGCTTTTTTAAAGCGGCTAAACTTGCTTTTTGTTTTTCAATATTATTTCCACCACCACATGCCATGGTGAATAGTAAGATAGATCCGAATACTACTTTAGAGAACTTTTTCATTATATTAATTTTTATATTTTTTATTTTGTTTGCTTATAATTTTCCAGTGGCCTTTAATAAATCAACTTTGGCAATTAAGGCAGAATACAAAGCGTTCATGAAATTATTTTGAGCGCTTACTAAATCTGCTTGTGCTGCAGAAATTTCGGTATTAGAACCAGTACCTGCTTCAAATTTCTTTTTAGTTTGTTGGTATACGTTTTCAGCTAATTGCATATTTTTCTTTTGGAATGAAACGGTCGCCACAGAGGATATATAATTTAGTTTGGCTTGGTTAATTTCATTATCAATATTGTTTTTTAATGCATCTATTTGATTTTCTACTTGTAACAATTCAATTTTAGTTCTTTTTACTCTAGCATCTCTTGCAAAGCCATTAAATAAAGGCAAATTCACATTTAAGCTTAATAAAGAAGTAGTGAACCAATTCCCTCCATCAAAAAAGTCAAACTTAGAACGTTGTGCATTTTGAGAATAAGCGCCAGAGAAGTTGACGGTAGGTAAATAACTCAACTGGTAACGTCTAACATTGTATTCGCTTAATTTTTTTACCGTACTTAAATATTGAAAATCTTTTCTAATACCATATTGAAAATCATTTTCTACTAAAACATCTGAGCTTAAGCTTTTTTCGTTAATCACCTCAGTTAAAACAAGACTGTCTTTAACTGGCATACCCATTAACATTTTCAAACCCATGTAACCAATGGCCACACTGTTATTGGCTTTTATTTTTTCGGTTTGTAAGTTGTTTAATTGAACGCTTACTTTGTCTACATCTAATTTTTCTGCAAAGCCGTTTTTGTACATGATCTCAGCATCGTGCGCCAATTTATTTAAACGATCAATATTCGCATCTAATATATTTAATTGTGTTTTGCTTGCAGAAAGTTGGTAATAAATTTTATAAATATTTGCTTTGATGGCTTCTTCTGTTACGGCTGCATTTTTTCTTTGCATTTCCAACGAAGCTTCACGTGCTTGTAACGCCACAAAAACCTGACCATCAAATAATAATTGTTGAAAGTTGGCACCATAGTTGGCATTAAATTTAGTACCAAACTGAACAGGAATAAAGGTTCCAGCTGGCCCACCAAAAATTTGAGCAGGTAAAAGAGAGGTAGGTATTTTAGTATAATCTGTTCCACCTACATTGGTCCCAATGGTAGGAAATGCTGCTGCAGCTATTTCTCTATTGGTTTGAATTTGTGCGTCAATGGAAAGCAAAGAATTTTTTACTTGCACATTATTTTTTTGTGCATAAGCAACGCAATTCTCTAAGCTAAACGCATGTAATGGTTTGTCATTTTGTGCCATTAAATTTATAGCACTTATCAAACCAAGTAAAGCCATTAATAAATTTTTCATTTCTATCTGTTTATTTTCTTTTTATTTATTTTAATTATGATTGAGCAACTATTTGGTTAAGTTTATAATTATCCATTAGTTTATGCCCTTCTAAAGTGGCTACGCCGTATACAAAATGTTCTATAATTTGCAAGTTTACTTTAAGCATATCAAACTTGGAAGGATGAAAAACTTGAATATTAAAAGGAATCAAACTTGTTTCTAATCTATATTTTGAAAGGATATTAACATCTACGTCTTTCCTATACAAGCCTTCTGCTATCCCTTTTTCTAAATTGGTACTAATCATAGAAAAAATATACTGGTCTTTGTGATTTTTAATTTTTTCATAAGCCTCCGGGTAATACTTTTCAATTTCAAATAAGGCCAGTGAGTTCATTCTATTAAACATTTCTTGAATCACACTCATTAATAAGAATATTTCATGTACCGCATTGTCTGCCGCCATCACGCTTTGGTTACAAAAAAGTTCATGGTTGGTCAACTCATTTTCCACCACTGAACACACCAAGGAGTCTTTATCTTTAAAATAGTGGTAAATGGTCTTTTTGCTAATCCCCAATTGATTGGCCAACTCATCCATGGTCACATGTTTGACTCCAGTTTGGAACATCAATTCACGGGCTTTATTAAGTATTCTATATTGCATAGCTTGTTTTAGAGGCGCAAAACTACGGAAACTTAACTCGTTTTCAAAGTTTCCAGGCTTATTTTTTTATTATTTATGCCGAATGGCAAAATTGTTAGAAATTTGAGCCTTAAACCAGTACAAAATGCCCAATCCAAGGCACCAATTCATCAAGCAGAAAATTTTAACCAGCCTAGCGCAACGTTTTTTTCAGGGGGTTATCGTATTGGCACCCATCGGAGTTACTATTTGGGTGGTGGTGAGCTTATTTAATTGGGTTGATAATTTTTTACCTAATGTGCTTAATGTTCTATTTCCTCTAAAATTTGCTGCTGTCAATGGGCAAATCCCTAAAGTAACAGGCTTAGGTTTTGTAGTGGCTATTACATTAGTTTTAGTTGTGGGTTGGTTGTCCTCTTTATTTTTTATTGAAAGATTGATGTCCATCTTTGATAAGATTTTAGAAAAAACCCCAGGGGTAAAAATTATTTATTCTTCGGTGAAAGATTTTTTAGAAGCCTTTGCAGGCAATAAGAAAAAATTTGATAAACCTGTACTGGTTTGTATTGATGAGGATGATATTTGGAGAATAGGATTTATCACACAAGAATCATGTGAACACTTGGGATTAAAAGATCATGTCACCGTTTATGTACCACACTCCTATGCCATATCAGGTATTTCATTTATTGTTCCATTAAGTAAAACAAAAAAATTACCTAAAAATATCAATGCAGCAGAAGCCATGAAATATGCTATTTCTGGAGGAGTAACAACAGTGGATGAAGAAGTTGATGCTAAAGCATCAACTGATGCAGGAGTAAAAGTTTCTTCTGATGCAATTGAAACAAAATAATATTTAATTTATAACACGATAATGCAATTGCACAATTTCAATTCAGGCCCTTCTATATTACCACAAGAAGTTTTAGAAAAAGCTGCTACAGCTATTCATAATTTTAATAATACCGGATTATCTATTTTAGAAATAGGACATCGTACCACTCATTTTGTGGAAGTAGTGAAGGAAGCACAAACTATTGTAAAAAGATTAATGGGCCTAGATGATACTTATGAAGTACTTTTTTTACAAGGTGGTGCTACGATGCAATTTATGCAAGTGCCTATGAATTTATTAGATGAAAATGGATTGGCGGCCATTTGTGACAATGGAGTTTGGGGAAATAAAGCAGTGAAAGAAGCCAGTTTATTTGGTCCAGTAAAAGTGGTAGCAGATACGGCTGATAAAAAACATACCTATATCAATAAGCAGTTAGATATTCCCAACAATGCTACTTATTTACATATTACGACAAACAATACAGTGGAGGGAACTCAATGGCATCAATATCCTCAGACGAATGCCTTGTTAGTGGGCGATATGAGTTCTGATATATTTTGTAGGCCTACTCATTTCAAACAATTTGATTTAATTTATGCAGGTGCCCAAAAAAATATGGGTGCAGCGGGGGTTACGATGGTGGTGGTGAAAAAAGAAATCCTAGGAAAAATAAATAGAAAAATTCCTGCGATATTAAATTATCAAAAACATATTGAGGCGGGTTCTCTTTTAAATACACCCCCTGTATTTTCTATCTATGTAAGTTTATTAACCCTAAGATGGATAGAAGCAGAAGGTGGATTAGAGGAGATGGGAAAACGCAATCAAGAAAAAGCAGACTTATTATACAGTACCATAGATGCATTACCTGCTTTTCATTGCCCCATCGCTAAAGAAGACAGAAGCATCATGAATGCTGTTTTCTTTTTGACCAATCCTGCATTAGAAGAACCATTTTTAGCATTGTGTAAAAGTGAAGGAATGATTGGCGTAAAAGGCTATAGAACGGTGGGTGGTGTTCGTGTAAGCATGTACAATGCGCTTCCCTTATCAAGTGTTCAAGCCTTTTGTGATTTGATGAAATCATTCGCTGAAAAAAATTAAATCTTCGTAAAAAAGAACGAACTTTGCGCCCATGGCAAAAATAAGTCCCTTTAACGCAGTGCGTCCACAGCCTCAATTGGCTAAACAAGTTGCTAGTAAACCATACGATGTTTTAAACAGTGCAGAAGCAAAATTAGAAGCGGTAGGCAATGCTTATTCTTTTTTACACATTACAAAAAGCGAAATTGGCTTACCAGAAACAATCGATATCCATAGTGCAGAAGTATATGAATTAGCATTGAATAATTTATCTGCTTTTATACAACGTGATGTATTGTTTAAGGAATCCAAACCTTGCTATTATATTTATCAATTAATTATGGATGGCCGAGCACAAACCGGTTTGGTTTGCGTAAGCAGCATTGATGATTATAATGAAGGCATCATTAAAAAGCATGAATTTACGCGACCTGAAAAAGAATTAGATCGTATCAATCATATTAAAACAACCGGTGCACAAACTGGTAATGTTTTTTTAGCGTATCGCAACCAATCCGATGTAGATAATTTAATAGACAAGTGGAAAACGACTAAGAATCCGGTATATGATTTTACCGCCGAAGACGGCATACAGCACACAGTTTGGGCGGTAAGTGATGAAGCAACCATTGATCAAATTACCCAATTATTTGCTACTCAAGTGCCATGTACTTATATCGCAGACGGTCACCATAGAGCAGCTTCTGCCGCAAAAGTAAAATTAAGTTTAAGTGAATCTGTTGCCAAAACAGGAGATGAGGAAAAGAAAGTATCAGATTATTTTTTAACTACTTTGTTTCCATCGAATCAATTACAAATCATGGATTACAATAGGTTAGTAAAAGATTTAAATGGACAAACTGCCGAAACATTGCTTGCTGCTTTAGCCATTGATTTTGACATTACTCCACAAGAAGCTGCCTTCAAACCTACTACTTTACATAGTTTTGGCATGTATCTAAATAAAACATGGTATCAATTAATAGCTAAACCAGGAACTTATACCACAGATCCAATTGGCGTATTAGATGTAACCATTTTGTCCAATACTATTTTATCCAAACATTTAGGTATTCAAGATCAAAGAACAGATAAGCGAATTGATTTTGTGGGAGGAATTCGTGGATTAGGTGAACTTGAAAAAAGAGTGGATAGTGGAGAAATGGCTATTGCTTTTAGTTTATACCCAGTAACGATAGATCAATTGTTTAATATTGCAGATGCTGGTGAAGTAATGCCTCCAAAAAGTACATGGTTTGAGCCCAAACTAAGAGATGGTTTACTGACCCATTTAATCTATTAAGCTACTTTACAATACTTAACCCAGTCCCCCTTAGACTGGGTTTTTTAATGCCTTTATTTCTTTTTTTTCTGCTTCTTTCTTAGTATTTTGTTATTCAATATTGCTTGCTTTATGGAATATAAAAGACTCTTCGATTGTATCGATTACCAATTGCAACATTTCCCTAAAAAAGATATGTTGTCAGGAAAAGAGAATGGTGCATGGAGAAAATATTCAACTGAAGAAGTGGCGAATACGGTCAATCAATTAAGTGCAGGCTTATTGAGTTTGGGTTTATCCGGAAAAGATTTTACGCCAGAAGGAAGTGATAAAATTGCTATCATAAGTGCCAACCGACCCGAGTGGTTGATCGCCGATATGGCTACTCAACAATTAGGCGTTATTTGGGTACCAGTGTATCCTACCACCAATCCTATTGAACTTAGTTTTATTTTAAAAGACGCATCGGTACAATATATTTTTGCGAGCAATCAAGAAATGTATAACAAAGTGATGTCTATTAAAGGGGAAGTGGACTGTTTGAAAGAGGTATACACCTTTGATCGCATCCCAGGAGCAAAGCATTGGACTAGTTTGTTAAGTTCAGATGCTGCTTTATTAGCACAAGTGGCTACCATTAAAAAAACCATACCAGTAGAACAAGTAGCTACTTTTATTTACACCTCAGGCACAACAGGTACACCCAAAGGGGTCATGTTAACCCATAAAAATATTTATTTTAATTTACAATCAGGTAAAGAAACTTTTCCCTTTCCAGATGCGCCTGCTGATTGCGTTTTAAGTTTTTTACCACTGAATCATATTTTTGAAAAAGTAGCTTCTTATATATATATGTTTAGTGGCATGAGTATTTATTATGCCGAAAGCCTTGATACCATTGGCGATAACTTAAAAGAAGTATGTCCACAAGCATTTTCTACGGTACCTAGATTATTAGAAAAAGTGTTTGAAAAAATAATGATAAAAGGAGAAGAGTTAACTGGCATCAAAAGAAAATTATTTTTTTGGGCGGTGGCATTGGGCGAAAAATATGATAATTTGATTCCAGGCTCATGGTGGTACCGCACGCAATTGAAGTTGGCCAATAAATTAATATTTAATAAGTGGAGAGAAGCATTAGGTGGCAATGTAAAATACATTGTAACAGGAGGTGCTGCTTGTCAAGTAAAATTATTACGCATTTTTAATGCAGCTCAAATACCTGTATACGAAGGTTATGGACCAACAGAGAATAGTCCAATCATTAGTATTAATTTAAGAACACCAGGCGGAACTAAATATGGAACGGTGGGGGAAGTAATCAAAGGAGTGGACTATAAAATAGAAGCGGATGGTGAAATTTGTGTAGCAGGTCCTAGTGTGATGTTGGGATATTACAAACGCCCCGACCTTACTGCGGAAACCATTATTAATGGCTGGTTGCACACCGGAGACATTGGAGAAATAGTAGATGGTAGGTATTTAAAAATCACCGATCGCAAAAAAGAATTATTTAAAACCAGTGGTGGAAAATATGTTGCACCACAACCTATTGAAAATAAAATGAAAGAAAGTCCTTTCATAGAGCAAATTATGTTGATAGGTGATAATAAAAAATTCGTATCGGCATTAATCGTGCCTTCCTTTGCCAAATTAAAAGAATGGTCCAAGCATCATGGTATTGAATATGGAAGCAATGAAATCATTGTAAAAAATACAATGGTAATCACTATGATACAAGACATTGTGGATGAATACAATCAATTATTTAATCAAGTAGAGCAAGTGAAACGATTTGCTTTACTACCCAGAGAGTGGAATGTAGACAGCAGAGAGATGACCCCTAAATTAAGTATCAGACGTAAAATAGTGTTGGATCATTTTGCCAAAGAAATAGAGGCTTTATACTACTAGTAACCATATATTCATGCCGTATCTAACCAAGCGATTTATTTCGCTTATTGCCTTTTTATTTATTAGCATACAACTCATTGCTCAGTCAAATAAGCAAATGACTACCAATCCTTTTTTTAATGCCAAAGGAAAATTAATTATTATTGGGGGAGGATTGATACCAGATTCTTTATTTACTTTTTTTGCCAACTATATTGGGGGCAAGGATCAGCCCATCGTTTATATTCCAACTGCTACCGATGATGAGGAGTTCATTCAAAAAAAAGAGCACTTAATAAAATTTACTTCCAGAGGGTTTACCAATTTATACACGATACATACGCGTAATAAAAAAGAAGCGGACGATCCCAAAAACATTGCATTGATGCGTAATGCCAAGGGCTTATTTTTTGGGGGAGGCGACCAGGATTTAATCGCAGCTGCTTATGGGGGCACTCAATTATATGAGGAGTTCATTGCTTTATTAAACAGAGGTGGTGTGATCATGGGTACATCGGCAGGCGCTACCATTATGGGTTCTTTGTTAATTGGTGGCGATGCGCGAAACGATTTAACCAAAATCAATTCTTTTAAGCCGGCCTTTTCATTTATGACCCATACGGCTATAGACCAACACGTTTTAGCACGCAATAGACAGTTTGATTTAATACCAGTAATTCAACAATATCCCAACACATTAGGGGTTGGGTTGGATGAGTCTACTGCGATGATTGTAGAAGCGGGTAAATTTACAATTTGGGGTTTATCTTATGCTATGATTTATGATCCTAAAGATTGGGCGGCGCAAAAAAAACAATGGGGACGTGTTGTAAAACCCTTTAAGATGATGTCTTCGGGTGAAATATTTAATTTAGTAACTAGAAAAATAGAACCTTCAAATTTAAAAGTAGACTAAACTATTTTATTGCTGTAATTCAAATTTTTCTTTGATAATAGTTTGTACTTCTTTGTCTTGAATTCTACTTTCCAGCCAAGAAATTATATCTAAGTACATAAAGGCTCTGCTTTCTAATTTATTGTTAGCAAGTGGTTCAAGCGTTTCTAATAAAGATGCAAATGATTTTTTAATAACCGCTTTATTGGCTAGCAAACTATTTTCTTCTCCACCACCTTGAATGGACTTTCTTAAAAAGTTAAAAAGTACTTCTTCCACCGTACTTAAATTTTTCATTTTATACATAAATCGGTACACCGACTTCGATAAATAATTCACCACTTCTGTATTACCCATTTCATAATGCGCAATTAAATGAAGTAAACGCGCATAACATTGTAAATCATCTCTTAAATTTAATTTCCAATTAATGATACGATTTAAATAATCTATGGCTTTAGCAGGTTGGCCAGCACCAAAATACAAGCAAGCAACTTTATAATAAAATACAAGTACTCGATGGCTGTCCAAATACAATTCAATTTCTTTCAATTTGGCTTCCATAGCGGGTATCATGGCTAAGCCCTGGCTAAAACTACCCTCTAAAAAGTGCTTGTTAATTTTAGCAATGTATAAGTATACAAAGCTTTGTATTAAATTATTTTTGTTGTTTAATACAATAGGTGTGTTGCTATAATTTTCTAAGAGGGCAATGGTTTCATTTAATTTTTGAAAATTTCTTAAATCAAAATGAGAAGTAATTAAATTGTGCAATCCTTTAATATAAAGTGCTGTCTCATTCAATTTCATATTTTCTTCTTGCTCAAATAAGTCTACCCATTTTTGAGCATACCTATAATGCATTAAAAAATCTTGTGTAATAAATCCATACCAACAATGACATTGGTAACGATACAGTCTTTCATAAAACCCTTTTGATTTCTCTACTTGTTCTAGTATCGGATTTTTCATGAAGGCATCTAAGGCAAGCCTATCCTCATTGTTACGTGCATGACCATGTTGGATATACCAACCATATAATTGCAAGGAAAGATTGGAAACTTTAGCAATATGTTCGAGACGAATATTGGCTTCGTCAATTTCTTCACTTAATTGTTTTGCTCGGTCTTGCATACTTCTGGTAATATGCAGTGATTCAATTTTCTTTTCTAAAAATAAAACTTGTAATAAATAAGTAACCTGATTATTTTGTTTAGTGAATGTTTTTATTTTTTCTAACAAACGAAGGCTTTGAATGTATAAACCTTTATTGTATAAAATTTTAGCGTGGTCTAATTGCTCGTGAATTTGTAAATCAATGTTTTCACTTTGCTTTACAATTCTTAAGCTCGCTAAAATTTGATCGTATAAATGGGCTTTTAAATTGGACAATTGTTGCTTTTGAATGGCCTCATTTTTTCGCAGCAATTCCTCTTCATCGTATTCCTTCATTTTGTCCAAAGCATCAAAAAGCTGGATAATTTTTAAATCAGCAGACGCAGAATTACGCTTCACATACAATTTAAAGTTGCGTTTCTCTGCCCTTTCCAGGGATTTGACTAAAATAAAAATGGCCTCCGTACTCAGGTTGGGCATCGTAGCTAATTTAAGTTCAAGTTGTTGAAAATCAATCATTTAATCAAAATCAACCCCTATTGCACAATGTAAAATAACTATAAAAAAATGTGAATTACTTGTGAATAGTGGGTAAATTTGAACAATAAACGGGTCCAAAGCCCGTTTTTTATCTATAAAAGCTTCATAATCAATAAGATGCTTGCGATTTTTTTCGCCCAAAAACGATCAAAAAGGCACTATTATGGAAACACTATAAATGAGTCAAGATGAGTCAGACCAGTAATGAAAAAGTATACATTTTTGACACCACTTTAAGGGATGGTGAGCAGGTGCCTGGATGCAAATTAAATACCAAAGAAAAATTGGAATTGGCCGTAAGGTTGGAGGAATTAGGCGTAGATATTTTAGAAGCTGGATTTCCAGTATCCAGTCCAGGTGATTTTGAATCAGTCAATCAAATTGCAAAAACTTTAAAAAATACGGTGGTATGTGGTTTGTCAAGAGCTGTACAAAATGATATTGAAGTAGCAGCAGAAGCATTAAAACCAGCTAAGCGTTTTAGAATACATACGGGCATAGGCACATCCGATTTACATATCAAATATAAATTCAACGCAACGCGTGAAGAAATTATTGAACGTGCAGTGAGCGCAGTTAAACTAGCGCGCAATTTTACAGATGATGTTGAATTTTATGCAGAGGATGCAGGAAGAACTGAAAATGAATTTTTAGCAAGAGTAATAGAAGCAGTTGTAAAAGCAGGCGCCACTACTTTAAATATTCCAGATACAACAGGTTATTGCTTGCCGCATGAATACCAAACCAAAATGGAGTATTTAAAAAATCATGTTGCAGGTATTGAAAAAGCCATTTTATCCTGTCATTGTCACAATGATTTAGGATTGGCCACAGCCAACTCTATTGCAGGTGTGATGGGTGGTGCAAGACAAATAGAATGTACTATCAATGGATTAGGTGAGCGCGCGGGCAATACCGCTTTAGAAGAAGTAGTGATGGTATTGAATCAACACAAAGATTTAGGATATTATACCAGTATCAATCCAAAATTATTAAACCCCATCAGTCGTGATGTAGCTGAAATCATGAGAATGGCGGTACAACCTAACAAAGCCATTGTGGGTGCCAATGCCTTTTCACATTCATCAGGTATCCATCAGGATGGATTTTTAAAAGAAGCACAAACATACGAGATCATTAATCCAGCAGAAGTAGGTGCGGAAGATAGTAAGATTGTATTAACGGCACGTAGTGGTCGTAGTGCATTAGCACATCGATTACAAAAATTAGGATTTCAATATACCAGAAATGACATTGATATTTTGTATCCCATTTTTGTACAAGTGGCAGATCAAAAGAAAGAAGTGAAAGAAGAAGATTTACAAGCAATGGCAGCAGCATATAACAAGTAATAAAACGATTCAATAAAAGATAGAAAATTAAAGTAGATAATGGGAAAAACAATATTTGATAAAATCTGGGACAAGCATGTGGTAAAGATCATTGAGGATGGTCCTTCTGTTGTATACATTGACAAACATTTAATACACGAAGTCACCAGTCCACAAGCCTTTACAGGCATTGAAAAAAGAGGCGCCAAATTATTTAGACCCAAACAAATAGTTGCCACTGCCGATCACAATGTGCCTACTCTGCATCAGGAGTTACCTATCAAAGATGCTTTGTCAAAATTTCAAGTAGATACTTTAATTGACAACTGTAAAAAACATGGTGTTGAATTATATGGTTTGGGACATAAATACCAAGGTATTGTACATGTGATAGGACCCGAGTTAGGCATTACACAACCAGGCATGACCATTGTATGTGGTGACAGTCATACTTCTACACATGGTGCGTTTGGTGCGATTGCATTTGGTATTGGTACCAGTGAGGTGGAAATGGTATTTGCTTCCCAATGTATTATGCAAAGCAAACCTAAAGTGATGCGCATCAATATTGATGGTCATTTAAAAAATGGAGTGGTATCAAAAGATATAATTTTATACATCATCGCACAAATTTCTGCAAGTGGTGCTACGGGATACTTTGTTGAATATGCAGGATCGGCTATACGTGCATTAAGTATGGAAGCGCGTATGACCATTTGCAATATGAGTATAGAGATGGGTGCAAGAGGCGGCATGATTGCACCAGATCAAACTACCTATGATTATATGCAAGGCAGATTGTTTGCACCCACTGGTGAAGCATGGGATAAAAAATTAGCCGCCTGGAAGGAATTATATACAGATGCAGATGCAAAATTTGATATGGAAATTAATATCAAAGCAGAAGACATTGATCCGATGATTACTTACGGAACCAATCCAGGCATGGGTTTATCAGTTCAAGGAAAACTTCCTACTATAGAAAGTTTTAGTGATGCTACCGAAAAACAAAATTATGAAAAGGCTTTAAAATATATGGGCTTAACTGCAGGGCAAACATTATTAGGGATGCCAGTACAAAATGTATTTATTGGTTCTTGTACCAATTCAAGAATTGAGGATTTTAGATTGGTCGCCAGTATTATCAAAGGAAAACAAAAACATCCTAGCATTAAAACATTAATTGTACCAGGCTCACAAGAAGTAGCTAAACAAATAAAAGCAGAAGGCTTAGATAAAATATTTGAAGCAGCGGGTGTAGCAATAAGACAAGCAGGATGTAGTGCTTGTTTAGGAATGAATGAAGATAAAATTCCTGCAGGAGAATATTGTATTAGTACCAGCAATAGAAATTTTGAAGGACGTCAAGGAGCTGGAGCCAGAACTTTATTAGCTAGTCCATTAACAGCAGCGGCGGCTTTGTTGACTGGAAAAATTACAGACATAAGAGAAATTTTAAATTAACCATTTATACAAAACTAAAGAAGCGAAAATAATTATAGCATGCAATCATTACAAAAAATAACAAGTAGGTTTATTCCTTTACGTATCGAAAACGTAGATACGGATCAAATCATACCTGCTCGTTTTTTAAAAGCGACTACTAAGGATGGTTTTGGAAAAAACTTATTCAGAGATTGGAGATATGAAAATGATGATGAAACAAAACCTAAAGCCGATTTTGTTTTGAATCAAAAACAATATGCTGGAGAAATATTGGTAGCTGCTAAAAATTTTGGATGTGGGTCTTCTCGAGAGCATGCTGCATGGAGCATACAGGATTATGGATTTAAAGTAGTCGTATCTAGCTTCTTCGCAGACATCTTTAAAAACAATGCTTTAAATAATGGGGTATTGCCAGTGACTGTAACGGATGCTTTTTTGCAACAAATATTTACGGTAGGTGCCACTGATACTTTAATCGTGGATTTAGCAAACCAAACCATCAGGATTGATGCTACGGGTGCGGAAGAAAAGTTTGAGATCAATGCGTATAAAAAAACATGCATGTTAAATGGATATGATGATATTGATTATTTATTAAACATGAAAGAAGAAATAGAGGCTTACGAAAAAGCAAATCAATAATAATTAGAAAGGAATTAACTAGACAGGATATGAAAAAGAAAATAGCGGTGATATTAGGAGACGGTATTGGACCAGAAGTGACACAACAATCGATGAAGGTGTTGGATACCATTGCCAAACAATTCAATCATGAATTTAGTTATGAGTATGCGATGATGGGTGCTTGTGCGATTGATGCAACAGGCAATCCATTACCAGATGAAACTATAAAAATTTGTTTAGCGAGTGATGCTATTTTATTTGGTGCGATTGGAGATCCTAAATATGATAATGATCCTACTGCAAAAGTAAGACCAGAGCAAGGCTTATTAAAATTGAGAAAAGAATTACAATTGTTTGCTAATATAAGACCTGTATCCACTTATGCTGCTTTGGAACATCTTACACCCCTAAAGCCAAAGTACTTAGAAAATGTAGATTTTGTTATTTATAGAGAATTAACGGGTGGTATTTATTTTGGCGCAAAAAGTTTGAGTGAAGATGGAACGGTAGCAAGAGACGATTGTTCTTATTCCGTAGCTGAAATAGAACGCATCGCCCATTTGGCTTTTAAGCACGCGCAAAAAAGAAGAAAAAAATTAACCTTGGTAGATAAAGCCAATGTATTAGAAACTTCTCGTTTGTGGAGAAAAGTAGTACAAGCCATTGCCAAAGTATACAGTGATGTAGCAGTAGATTATTTATTTGTAGACAATGCTGCGATGCAAATCATTTTAAATCCAGCACAGTTTGATGTGGTATTGACCGAAAATTTATTCGGAGATATCATCAGTGATGAAGCATCTGTATTGGCGGGTTCATTGGGTTTATTACCTTCTGCATCGGTAGGAAATACCGTGGCTTTATTTGAACCTATTCATGGTTCTTATCCGCAAGCAAAGGGAAAAGACATTGCTAATCCATTGGGATCTATTTTATCATCGGCGATGTTATTGGATCATTTTGGAATGACTCAGGAAGCAGGCTTAGTAAGAGCGGCTGCGACATGGTGTTTGAACAGTGGCTTTGTGACCAAAGACATTGATCCAATGAATAGTTATACCACTACTGCTATTGGAGATTTGATTTGTGAGTACATCGAAAAACAAGTGACAGGCGAAGGGCATGTGCATCATGAAAGATTGCATAAGTCTACGATTATCTAACAAACATTCGTCTTAAGGTTAGGCGATAAAAGGGGTGTAATTTTACCAATGGTTTTTTAAAGAATGAAAAATATGGAACTAAATAAATATTCAAAAACGATCACGCTAGATCCAACGCAACCAGCGGCGCAGGCTATGTTTTATGGTATTGGCTTAACGGATGCCGATTTTCATAAGGCGCAGGTGGGTATTGCAAGCATGGGTTATGATGGCAATCCATGTAATATGCATTTAAACGGATTGGCCGATCAAATCAAAAAAAGTATTTGGGAGCATGATTTAGTAGGATTGACATTTCATACCATTGGCGTAAGTGATGGTATGAGCAATGGAACAGATGGTATGCGTTATTCGTTGGTGAGTAGAGATGTGATTGCAGACAGTATTGAAACCGTATGTGGCGCACAATATTATGATGCTTTAATTGCTGTGCCAGGATGCGATAAAAATATGCCAGGTTCATTAATAGCGATGGGAAGATTAAACCGCCCATCGATTATGATATATGGAGGAACGATTGCGCCAGGACATTATAATGGACAGGATTTAAATATCGTATCTGCTTTTGAAGCATTGGGACAAAAAATGGCAGGACAATTATCCGAAGCCGATTTTAAAGGAATAGTACAACATGCTTGTCCGGGTGCAGGCGCTTGTGGCGGCATGTATACAGCCAACACCATGGCAGCAGCTATTGAAGCATTGGGAATGAGTTTACCTTATTCTTCATCTAATCCTGCATTGAGTGAAGACAAACAACAAGAATGTAGAGCTGCAGGAAAAGCCATTCGATTGTTATTAGAAAAAGACATCAAGCCACGTGATATCATGACGCGTAAAGCATTTGAAAATGCAGTGGCAGTGATTATGGTATTAGGCGGAAGTACCAATGCAGTATTGCATATGATTGCCATGGCAAAAAGTGTGGGTGTAAGTTTTACGCAGGATGATTTTCAAATCATTAGTGATAAAATTCCTGTGTTGGCCGATTTTAAACCATCAGGAAAATATTTAATGCAGGATTTGCATCAATATGGTGGTGTACCTGCTGTGATGAAATATATGTTGGCACAAGGCTGGTTACATGGAGATTGTATGACCGTAACTGGAAAAACGATTGCAGAAAATTTAGCAGCCGCACCTAGTTTAGATTTTGATCAACAAAAAATAATTTATCCAAAAGATAATCCAATCAAAGCAACAGGCCATTTACAAATCATGTATGGCAATTTAGCGACCGGAGGAAGTGTTGCAAAAATTTCAGGAAAGGAAGGAGATATGTTTGAAGGGCCAGCACGCGTATTTGATGGAGAACATGCACTTATAGAAGGCATCAATTCAAAAAAGATTCAAGCAGGAGATGTAGTGGTGATCAAAAATGTAGGACCCATTGGTGCACCGGGTATGCCAGAGATGTTAAAACCTACCTCTGCCATTATTGGTGCGGGTTTAGGTAAGTCGGTGGCATTGATAACAGATGGCAGATTTAGTGGAGGAACGCACGGATTTGTGATTGGACACATTACACCAGAAGCGTATAAAGGCGGGTTGATTGGATTAGTAGAAGATGGAGACATCATAGAATTGAATGTTCCAAAAAGAACGATGACTTTAAAAGTAGATGAAATTACGATTGAAAAAAGAAGAGCTGCACAACCAGCGCCTGTATTAAAAGCAACGAGTGGAGTATTGTGGAAATATGCACAGTTGGTAAAAGACGCAAGTGAAGGATGTGTTACGGATGAACTTTAAAAAATTAATTAAGTATTAATTTTTTAAAGTGATGAAAGAGTTAAAGTAAAATAAATTTTTGAGAGTATGGCAACAAAAAAATTAACAGGAGCGCAAGCAGTTTTAGAAGCTTGTATAGCAGAAGGAGCTGACACCATCTTTGGTTATCCAGGTGGTGCCATCATGCCAATCTATGATGCATTATATGATTATAATGATAAATTAAAACATATATTGGTCAGACACGAACAAGGTGGAACCCATGCTGGGCAAGGGTATGCGCGTACCTCTGGAAAAGTGGGCGTAGTATTTGCCACCAGTGGTCCAGGCGCTACCAATTTAGTGACAGGGTTAGCAGATGCGATGATAGATAGTACACCACTGGTATGTATCACTGGACAGGTATTCGCACACTTATTAGGTACCGATGCCTTTCAGGAAACGGATATTATCAATATTACGATGCCCATTACTAAGTGGAATTATCAAGTGACCGATGCCACAGAAATACCAGGCGTGTTAGCGAAAGCATTTTATTTAGCAAGAAGTGGTAGACCCGGTCCGGTGTTGATAGACATTTCTAAGAATGCACAAATACAATCATTCGATTACGAAGGGTATACCCAGTGCCATCATATTAGAAGTTATAGACCTAAGCCGGTGATTAGAAAAAATTATATCGATGAAGCAGTAGAATTAATTAACAATGCAAAAAAGCCATTGGTGATATTTGGCCAAGGCGTAATCTTAGGAAAAGCAGAAAAGGAATTCAAGAAATTTATAGAAAAGTCGGGTATGCCAGCAGCCTGGACCATACTGGGTTTGAGCGCACTTCCTACCGATCATCCACAAAATGTGGGTATGTTGGGCATGCATGGAAATTATGGCCCCAATGTATTAACCAATGAGTGTGATGTATTGATTGCAGTGGGTATGCGCTTTGATGATCGAGTAACAGGAAGATTAGATAAATATGCCAAGCAAGCCAAAGTAATTCATTTGGATATCGATCCATCAGAGATAGACAAAAACGTAAAAGCTACAGTAGGTGTTTGGGGAGATTGTAAAGAAACTTTACCCTTACTTACTTTAGGTATACAAGAAAAAGATAGAAGTGAGTGGTTAAAAGTATTTGCGGAGTATACTCAAAAAGAATATGATCAATGTATTAAAGAAGAAATCTATCCTAGTGGAAAAGAGATGACCATGGGAGAAGTGATTAGAATAGTCAATGAAACCACCAAGGGAGATGCAGTGATGGTAACGGATGTAGGGCAGCATCAAATGGTTACATGTAGGTATGCCAAGTTTAATGAATCCAGAAGTAATGTTACTTCAGGAGGACTAGGTACCATGGGTTTTGGTTTGCCAGCTGCAATTGGTGCAAAGTTTGGCGCCCAAGACAGAACAGTGATTGCAGTGATTGGAGATGGCGGTATACAAATGACCATCCAAGAATTTGGAACCATCATGCAAACAGGAGTGGATGTAAAAATTATGATTTTAAACAATCAGTTTTTAGGTATGGTGCGTCAGTGGCAGGAATTATTTAATGAGAAACGTTATTCATTTGTGGATATAGAAAGCCCCGATTATGTCATGGTGGCAAAAGCCTATGGCATCGCCGGTGCTAAAGTAGAAGACAGAAAAGATTTAGTGACTGCGATTCAAACTATGTTAGCGCATAAGGGATCTTATATGCTAGAAGTAATGGTAGGCAAAGAGAACAATGTATTTCCTATGGTACCGCAGGGTTGTAGCGTATCGGAAATCAGACTGAAGTAAGTATAATAATATAAAAGATTTTAAAATAGATACTATGGAAACAAATACAGAAAAACAAGAATACACCATAACGGTATATACAGAAAACCAAGTAGGGTTGTTGAATCGTATTGCCATTATTTTTTCGCGCAGAAAAATAAATGTCGAAAGCTTAAATACCTCGCCTTCTGAAATTGCGGGCATCCATCGTTTTACGATAGTGGTGATGGAGTCGCGCGATGTGGTATTAAAAGTAGTAAGACAAATAGAAAAGCAAGTAGAAGTATTAAAAGCTTATTTCAATACCAATGATGAAATTGTTTGGCAGGAGTTGGCATTGTATAAAGTATTGTCAGAAGAAATTACTGAGAAAGTAAAAGTAGAAAGATTATTAAGAGAATACGGAGCGCGTGCGGTAGCGATAAGAAAAGATTTTATCGTGTTTGAAACTACAGGACATAGAGAGGAAACCAATAGATTGATGCAAGCCTTGGAGCCATTTGGTTTAGTGGAATTTGTAAGAAGTGCGCGTGTGGCCATTATCAAAGAAAGCAGTGGGTTTCATGAAAAGTTAAAAGAATTTGAAAACAGAGAGCCAAGTGAGGACGTCATTGAAAATGAATACTTGGGGAAAAGAGAAGCCATATTTACCATGTAGGTATTAAAATAAAAATAGAAAAAATAAATTTCAATAACAATCAAATCATTAAATAATAAACAACACAAATTAAATTTAAATTAAAATGGCAAAATTAAATTTTGGCGGAACAGAAGAAAATGTAGTGACTCGTGAAGAGTTTCCATTAGCGAAAGCGCAAGAAGTATTAAAAAATGAAACAGTAGCTGTAATTGGTTATGGTGTTCAAGGACCAGGTCAAGCATTGAACCAAAAAGAAAATGGAGTGAATGTAATTATTGGACAACGTAAGCATTCAAAAAGCTGGGATAAAGCCGTTGCTGATGGATTTGTACCAGGACAAACCTTATTTGAAATAGAAGAAGCCTTAGAAAAAGGAACAATTATATGTTATTTATTAAGTGATGCTGCACAAATTGCGATGTGGCCAACCGTTAAAAAACATTTGACTAAAGGCAAAGCATTGTATTTTTCTCATGGTTTTGGTATCACTTTTAACGAGCAAACAGGTATTGTACCTCCTGCTGATGTAGATGTATTTTTAGTAGCGCCAAAAGGATCAGGTACCTCATTAAGAAGAATGTTCTTACAAGGACGTGGTTTAAATTCTAGCTATGCCATTTTCCAAGATGCCACTGGAAAAGCTTGGGATAGAGTGATTGCATTGGGTATTGCTATTGGATCTGGTTATTTATTTGAGACCGATTTCAAAAAAGAAGTATTCTCAGATTTAACTGGAGAGCGTGGAACCTTAATGGGTGCGATTCAAGGAATTTTTGCTGCACAATACGAAGTGTTGCGTAAAAACGGACACTCTCCTTCAGAGGCGTTTAATGAAACTGTAGAAGAGTTAACACAATCTTTAATGCCACTAGTAGCAGAAAACGGAATGGATTGGATGTATGCCAACTGTTCTACTACTGCACAAAGAGGTGCGTTGGATTGGTGGAAGAAATTCCGCGATGCGACTATGCCAGTATTTAGTGATTTATACAATAGCGTAGCTACTGGAAAAGAGTCAGCACGATCTATTGATTTAAATAGCAAATCAGATTACCGTGAAAAATTAGAAGTTGAATTGGCCGAATTACACAATAGTGAAATGTGGCAAGCTGGAAAAACTGTAAGAAGTTTACGTCCAGAGAATCAACCTGCAAAATAAAATATGAGCGAAGCAAATAAAATGAATCAACCTGTACTGGATATTGAGGGGGCAGCCAAAAGATTGAAGTCGGTGGTTAATCATACCCCACTTCAATACAATGCGAATTTATCTCGCAAATACCAGTGCAATGTTTATTTAAAAAGAGAAGACCTACAAATTGTGCGCTCTTACAAAATAAGAGGTGCATACAATATGATGAGTCAGCTACCAGCCGAACAGTTGGCGAAGGGGGTGGTATGTGCCAGTGCAGGAAATCATGCACAAGGATTTGCCTACAGTTGTAAAAAATTGGGGGTGAAAGGAGTGGTGTTTATGCCTATACCATCGCCACAACAAAAAGTAAATCAAACAAAAATGTTTGGTGAAGATTTTGTGGAAGTCAAATTAGTAGGTGATACATTTGATGATACGGCGGTGGCAGCCAAAGCGTATACCATCGAACATGGCATGACTTTTATTCCACCATTTGATCATGTGTCTATTATTTCGGGACAAGCCACGGTAGGCATTGAAATCTTAGAAGACATTACAACATTAACTGATTTGCCTATTGATTATTTATTTAGTCCAGTAGGTGGAGGAGGCTTAACAGCAGGAGTAGGTACTTATTTCAAAGATAAATCACCTCACACCAAAATAATTGGATTAGAGCCAGAAGGTGCGCCTAGTATGTATTGGGCGTTAAAATCGGGAGAGCCGGTTGAATTAGAAAACATAGATAAGTTTGTAGATGGGGCAGCAGTAAAAAGAGTAGGCCATGTTACATTTAGTTTTTGTAAAGATGTGATAGATGATATGCATTTGGTACCAGAGGGAAAAATTTGTACCAGTATTTTACAAATGTACAATGAGGAAGCCATTGTAGTAGAACCAGCCGGTGCGATGTCGGTAGCTGCTTTAGATGATTATGCCGATCAAATAAAAGGCAAGACCATTGTATGTATTGTAAGTGGTGGAAATAATGATATTGCACGTATGCAAGAAATTAAAGAGCGCTCCTTAACTTATGAAGGGTTAAAACATTATTTCTTAATTCGATTTGCACAAAGGCCAGGTTCATTAAAAGAATTTGTAAATAAAATATTGGGACCCGAGGATGACATCACCCGATTTGAATACATGCAAAAGCACAATAAGGAAGCTGGTCCAGCATTGGTGGGATTAGAATTAAAATCAAAATCTGATTACAATGCGCTCATTGCTAATTTGAAAAAATATCAAATCAATTACGACGAAATAAATAAAGACGATAATATCTACGGATATTTAATATAAAAAAAATAGGGTTATGCAGGTTTTAAAATTTGGCGGAAGTTCGGTAGGCAGTGCAGAAGCAATCAATAAGATGGTTGCTATTGTAATTAATAGCATCAAGAAAGAACCTACCATTGTGGTGGTATCTGCCATGAGTGGTATTACCGATCAATTGTTAATGTTGGCACAAACAGCCTCCAAAGGAAACGAAGCCTATAAAACTATTATACAAGCCATTGAGCAAAAGCATTTAGAAGTAGTTCGCGCCTTATTGCCTATACAACAACAAAGTGCTACATTAAGTATGGTGAAGCAATTGACCAATGAATTAGAAGCCAATTGTGAAGGTTTGTTTATGCTCAAAGAATTGTCCATGCGTATGCAGGACAAAATAATTAGTTATGGAGAGTTGTTGTCCTCTAAAATTATTTCAGCCACTTTTGAATCAAAGGGGGTCAAGCAACAATGGGTAGATTCTAGAAATTTAATCAAAACCAATAGCCATTATTTTAATGCAGGAGTAGAAAAGGAATTGACCTATACTACTATTCAAGCTTATTTTGGGGCGAAAGAAAATAAATTTGATTTATATATTGCACCAGGCTTCATTGCATCAGATGTAGAAAATAACACCACAACTTTGGGCAGAGGCGGTTCGGATTATACAGGTGCTATCTATGCAGCCGCCTTAGAGGTGACTGCTTTAGAAATATGGACAGATGTAAGTGGGATGATGACCGCAGATCCTCGAATGGTACAAAATGCAAAAGAGATTCCTGAAATATCTTATCAAGAAGCGATGGAGTTATCTCATTTTGGAGCGAAAGTAATTTATCCTCCTACTATTCAACCGGTGATGCAAAAAAACATACCGGTATGGATAAAAAATACTTTTGACCCGGCGCATATTGGTACGATTATCAAAAATGAATCTGCTGCAGATAAAAATTTTATCAGAGGCATCTCCAGTATAAAAGATATTTGCTTGTTAAGTTTAGAGGGAAGCGGCATGGTGGGTATTCCAGGTTTCTCCAAAAGATTATTTGATGCTTTAGCCAAAAAGCAAATCAATATTATTTTAATTACACAAAGTTCTTCGGAGCATTCTATATGTGTAGGGGTGAATATGCAAGACGCGCATCAAGCTAAAATAGCGGTGGATGCCGAGTTTGAGCAAGAGATCAAAACACACAAAGTAGAACCATTGATTATAGAGAAAGAAGTGTCTATTTTGGCCTTGGTAGGTGAACAAATGAAAAGCCATCCAGGAGTAAGTGGAAAGATGTTTGGTGTATTGGGACGCAATGGTATTAATGTAAGAGCCATTGCACAAGGGTCATCAGAAAAAAATATTTCAGCAGTTATTGCCACACAAGATGTGCGCAAGGCGATAAATGTTTTACATGAAGAATTTTTTGAAACCTCTTACAAACAAGTAAACGTATACATTGCGGGTGCTGGAAATGTGGGCGGTAAATTAATAGAGCAAATTAAAAAGCAGGTACCTTATTTACAAAAAACATTAAGGTTACAAATTAATATAGTAGGTATTGCCAATAGTAAAAAGCAATTGATCAATATAGAGGGTATCGATTTAACTACTTGGCGCGAACAATTAAAAGAAGCCAACGCTGGAACTATTACAGACTATATAAAAGCCATCCTTGTCAACAATTTAAGAAATAGCATATTTGTAGATGTAACAGCGCATGAAAATGTATCTAATACTTATGCTACTTTATTAGAAAAGGCGGTGTCGGTGATTGCATGTAATAAAATTGCCTGCTCCTCACCTTATGAGCATTATGCTAAATTGAAAGCATTGGCAAGAGTATTCAACGCCTCTTTCTTGTTTGAAACCAATGTGGGAGCGAGTTTGCCCATCATTGGAACTTTAAATGATTTAATAAGAAGTGGCGATAGCATTAATAAAATCGAAGCCGTTTTATCGGGTACTTTAAATTTTGTATTTAATAATTATGCAGGCGGTACCGATGGAAAATCTTTTGCGCAAGTAGTCAAACAGGCGCAGGACGAAGGCTATACCGAACCAGATCCAAGATTAGATTTAGGAGGTACCGATGTGATGCGTAAGATAATGATATTGGCCCGTGAAGCAGGTACTAAAATGGAAATGGCCGATATTGTAAATGATACTTTTTTACCAGCCAGTTGTTTTAATGGAACGGTAGCAGATTTTTATAAAGAAATGGAAAATCAAGAAGCGCATTTTAAGAAAATATATGATGCTGCAGCAGTAGAAGGATGTAAATTAAAATTTGTGGCTAAGTTTGAAACCAATGGAAAAACGACGGCAAAAGTAGGATTGCAGCACATACAACCAAGTTCAGATTTTTATCATTTATATGGTAAAGACAATTTGGTATTATTTTACAGTATGCGTTATCCTGAATTGCCATTGGTGGTAAAAGGTGCGGGTGCCGGAGCCGATGTTACTGCATCGGGTGTATTTGCAGATATCATAAGAGCAGCAAGAGTATAAAATAAATAATAGCAGCACATGTTTGTTGAAAATCAATGGATAAAAATAAAAGCCCCAGCTACCGTAGCCAATATGGTATGTGGATTTGATATCTTGGGCTTTGCTGTGAACAATCCATATGATGAAATGGAAATGCGATGGATGACGCGTGCGAACAATGAACCAAGTATCGTTATTATTAATATTGATGAATATCAATTACCCACTGATCCAGAAAAAAATGTAGCGGGCGCAGCCTTACTAGCCTTATTGGAAGAGTATGAGGAAAAAGTAGGTGCCACTAAAATAAAATTTGAAGTAAAAATAAATAAGTTAATCAAACCAGGCAGTGGTGTGGGTTCTAGCGCAGCCAGTTCGGCTGGTGCTGTAGTAGGGGCTAATTATTTATTAGGTACTATTTTTTCAAAAGATGATTTAGTGCGTTTTGCAATGAACGGAGAAAAAGTGGCATCAGGCGTTAAACATGCCGATAATATTGCACCTTGTATATTTGGTGGGGTCACTTTAGTAAGATCTATTTTTCCATTGGAAGTAGTGGCATTGCCATCGCCACAATTGCATGTAACCATTGTACATCCACAAATAGAAGTAAGAACATCAGATGCAAGAAGTATTTTAAGACAACAAGTATTGCTAAAAGATGCTATTAGGCAATGGGGCAATATTGCAGGATTAGTAGCAGGTTTAATGAAATCGGATTATGATTTAATAGGTAGGTCATTGGAAGATGTAATTATAGAACCAGTAAGATCCATTTTAATTCCAGGCTTTGACGATTTAAAAAAAGCCTGTAAACAAGCTGGAGCCTTGGGCGGAGGTATATCAGGATCAGGTCCTTCTATATTTATGTTAAGTAAGACAAAAGAAATTGCCCTAGCGGTGGAAAAGGAAATGAATCAATTGTATGATGGCATTGGTTTACCTCATCATACCTATGTTACCACCATCAATCAAGGGGGGGTAGAAGTGGAAGAATAATTTTAAAGTCTTATAATAAGATAATTTTAGAAATACTGAGCTAAGTAAAAAACAGCGCTAAGTAAAGTTTAGAGAATAAAGAATTTAATAAGTATGCAGTATTATAGTTTAGGAAAACAATCACCCAATGTTAATTTTAAAACAGCGGCTATCACAGGACAAGCGCCTGATAAGGGATTGTATTTTCCAACTGACATACCTCAATTTACTGCGGCACAAATTGAAAGGTTTAAAACATTAGATAAAGCAAGTTTGGCATTTGAAGTAATGAAACCCTATGTAGGCGGCACTATTGATGATGCTACTTTACAACAAATATGTGCAGAGACCATCCATTTTGATTTTCCTTTGGTATCAATTACAGAAAATATATTAAGCCTTGAATTGTTTCATGGCCCTACTTTAGCATTTAAAGATGTGGGGGCTAGATTTATGAGCAGGTGTTTGGGTTATTTTTCAAAAGAGAAAAAAGCGAGTGATAGAAATTCGAATCTAACAAAATCTACAGAAGATAATCCCACAATTAAACCAACTACTGTTTTAGTAGCTACCAGTGGAGATACTGGAGGTGCAGTGGCCAATGGATTTTTAGGGGTAGAAGGAGTGAATGTAATTATATTATATCCTAAAGGAAAAGTAAGTCCGATACAAGAATTACAATTAACGACCTGCGGACAAAATATTACTGCTTTAGAAGTGGAAGGAAGTTTTGATGATTGTCAGGCCATCGTAAAAGAAGCTTTTATGGATGCGGCATTAAATGAAAAATATAATTTAACATCGGCCAATTCCATTAATGTAGCTAGGTGGTTGCCACAACAATTATATTATTTCTTTGCTTGGCAACAATGGGTAAAAAAATACCAGGATGCGGAAGGAAATTATCCAGCCATGCATATTGTAGTACCAAGTGGTAATTTTGGAAATATATGTGCGGGTATGATGGCGAAGGCAAGTGGTTTGCCCTTAGGACATTTTGTTGCAGCTTGTAATGCCAATGATGTAGTCACTAGGTATTTAGCAACTGAAAAATATGAAATACATAAAGCAGTAGCCACTGTTTCAAATGCCATGGATGTAGGCAATCCAAGTAATTTTGTAAGAATTATGGAAATCTTACAGAATAATTTTACCAACTTAAAAAATGCATTAACTAGTTATAGTATTGATGATGCTACTACAAAAGCTACGATCACTAGGGTTTTCAAGACAGACAATTATACATTAGATCCGCATGGGGCGGTGGCTTTTGCGGCAGCAGAAATATTCTTAGCTAATGAAGCAAAAGTAAATACCAATGCAAATACCAATGCAAATGCGCAGAACCATACGCATCGGGCCATCATTTTAGAAACGGCACACCCGGTAAAGTTTCCAGAAGTAGTGGAAGAAGCCATTGGAGAAAAGATTGAAGTGCCTGCTTCTGTTCAATTTTTGTTAGACAAAGCCAAAGTGTCTATTCCTTTAGCCGCCAATTATCCTGCGTTTAAGCAATGGATGATGCGTTAAAAATAATAGTTTAAAGGAGTAAATACTATTAGTTTAAATACTCTTTTACAAAATCCGAGGGGGTTACAATGGGTAAAATTGCAGATGTTTCTTTTTTTAACTTTTTATCACTAGTTATAAAACAATCCATATTGAAATGAATGGCAGTGTATACTTGTAAAGCATCTTCAATATCATTAAAATTAGCTAGTAGTGCTTTTTTAATAACATTTTGTGGAGGATCAATCACAGTAATAATGGATAATAAGTTAAGTAATAACTCTTTCACTTGTTTATGACCATATTCTTTAGTTAAAAAATAAGATAAGGTGTGTATCGTTGCACCCGTTACAAAACCTTTCTTAAAACCGTTTTCAATTTCATTAATAATTAGTTCCACTTCATTAATATTGCGTCTTTGAAGCGTATAATCTAACAGGACATTGATATCAAAATATATTTTATAAGCCATTATTTTTCATTTTGGCTTGATAGTATTCATCCTTCCAATTAAAATCCTCTGGTAAATTAGGCTTTGGTAATTCTTTTATCAATTCAATAAAAGTCTTTTTTTTATGAGGCTTTGCAATCGTTCTAAAATAATTTTCAACCAATTCAGAGACACTTGTTTTTTGCTCATCGGCCAATAGTTTTACATGCTGTAAAACATCTTTATCTATCGTGATATTTAGTCTTGCTTTCATCGTATCGGTATAAAGTATTTTATAAAGATACGTATTAATTATATTTATGCGCATAAAAGAGTATTTAACCCAGTTTAACCGGACTATAGAGTTGTTTCGGTTCCAAACTAGCCCAATACTTGCATTGAAATTCAAGTGTTTATACGTTTTGGCTGAGGCACATAAAAAAAGAGCCTCCAATAGGAAGCTCTTTAAGTCTATTTTAAAAGTTTTATTTATTGATCACTAATTTTTTATGATCGCGTCTTACTTTTTTAGCATTCACTAAATAATCATTAGCTGCATCACGGTAACCTAAAGTTAAAGCAACTGTGCTGTGTAAACCCAATGCTTTTAATCCTAATACTTCATCTACTGCATCTGGAACAAAACCTTCCATTGGAGTTGCATCTACTTGTTCAGCAGCAGCAGCTACTAAACCAAAACCTAAAGCAATGTAAGCTTGTTTGTCAGCCCAGATTCTAGCTTGGTCTGCATTTAAGTTTTTCAATGAACCATTGATGTAACCAGCAAAATCATTTAAAGTTTCAACAGCATCACCTCTTTGTTCAGCAATGTCTTGCATGTATTCAGCTACTTCTTTTTCAGTCACATTGTTCCAGGCTGCAAAAACAATCACAGCAGAACCATCTACTACTTGAGATTGATTGTAAAATGCAGGTTGTAATTTTTTTCTAGTTTCTTCATCTTCAACTACAATAATCGTGTAAGGCGTTAAACCAAAAGCACTAGGTGCTAATCGAGTTGCCTCTAAAATTTGATTTAATTTTTCCGCAGGAATTTTAGTTCCGTTCATTTTTTTCACAGCATAACGCCATTCTAAAGCTTCTAATAATTTCATGGTATTTTATTTTTAAGTTTTCTTTTCAATGTTTGAACATTAAAAGTAAATGATTTTACTCAATTACCCAATTTTATTTTAGTAAATGTTTGTAAATCAGTCAATTATAATAACAGCCATTTGGCTAAAAGGTTCAAAATCAAGTAGATAATACCTAATAAACAATTATTGGCGTAACTTTAAGGTACTTTAAAAGATGTTATACCATAAAACCATAAGGCCCCTTATTGCACTACTCATGTTGGTGGTTTTTACGTTTAGTATAACTTCTCAAAAGACCATTCACGATTTAGTTGCCAAGCACGCCGATCAGGTTAAGTGTGATGTACATAAATCACTACCCATTGAACAAGTTGAAAAATCATCCATCCATTGCGCTCATGACAATTTAGTAGTAGCTTCTCCTTTTGCAGATTTTAATTTTCAAATAAATTTAGCGCATCCAATTATTGCCATCGTTCGCAATACACAACTACTTACTTTTAATTTTTCTGCGCAAAATACTTCTTTAGATGCTCGAGGTCCTCCTGTAGCTTAATGTCATCCAACCAATCAAATTATTTTACAGTTAATTTGATGTTTGCTTATTACTTTTTGAGTGAATCAGCTCATTAAGTTTTGATACCATCATTTCCATAAGACCTACCATCATGTTTAAATACTTTTCTATATCAGCACTATTTTTATTTACCGCTATTCACCTAGTGCTCGCCAATCCTTTGCCAGACAAGGTTGTATTGCAAGGTAAAATTATAGATCAACTCACGGGACAAATTTTACAAGGGGCGTCTATTTATTTTCCTGAATTAAAAAAAGGAGTTGCTAGCAACGATAAAGGTATTTATCAAATAAGTTTAACACCCGGTAACTATATCATTGAAGTAAGTTATATCGGCTATACTTTACAAACAATTAATATAAACTTAACTAACAATCTAGAAAAAGATTTTCAATTAAATCACAATGTGGTAGAAAATACCAATGTAACAGTTACGAGTTTTTTACGTGCTACTTCAAGCAAAAGAACACCTACCCCTATTAGTATTTTAAGAAAAGAAGATTTATTTAAAGGCGCTGCTACCAATTTTATTGATGCCCTTTCTAAAACACCAGGGGTGACTCAATTAACTACAGGCCCTGCTATTTCAAAGCCAATCATCCGAGGCCTAGGTTACAATAGGGTTGTGGTTTTGAATGATGGTGTTAAACAAGAAGGGCAACAATGGGGAGATGAGCACGGGATAGAAATTGATGAGTACAATGTAGCTAGAACCGAAGTTTTAAAAGTACCTGCTTCCATCATTTATGGAAGTGAAGCCTTATCAGGGGTGATCAATATTGTATCGAATGTACCAGTAGCAGAAGGCATCATCAAAGGAAATTTATTTAGTAATTATCAAAGTAATAATCAATTACAGGGTTATCATTTTGATGTAGCAGGCAATGCGCATGGTTTGGTATGGGGCATTAATGGTTCCAGTAAAAAAGCGGCTGATTATAAAAACAAATATGATGGCTATGTTTTTAATTCAAAGTTTAGTGAATTAAATGGAAGTGCATTTATAGGGGTAGAAAAGGATTGGGGCTATAGTCATTTTATAGTGAGTGAGTTTACACAAAACTTAGGCATGATCGTAGGATCCAGAAATAATTTAGGACAATTTACTAAAGAAGTGATGCAAGGAATAGGCGCTAATGCAAGTGTGGTAAGTATTCCTGTTACCAATGCTGATTTTAATAGCAATAATCCAAACATTCCTTATCAATCTATCCAACACACAAAATTTATTTTAGACAATAGTATCAATTGGGGCACTGGAAAATTAAAAGCCAATATCGCCTATCAGCGTAATCAAAGAAAAGAGTTTGGAAATGTAGAAGATATAACTGAAAAAAGTTTATACTTTGATTTAGGTACTTTAAATTATTCCTTTCAATATTTATTACCCGAAAAAAATAATTGGAAACACACCATTGGCGTGAGTGGAATGAATCAGGACAATAGAAACAAAGGAGTAGAAACCTTAATCCCCGCTTACAATGCTGTAGAATTGGGCTTGTTCTTTTTCACACAAAAACACATCAATCAATTGTATTTAAGTGGTGGGTTAAGAATAGATAAAAAAGGAATTGAGTTTAATGGATTGCAAAAAGATTATGGAGATCTGGCGGGTTCTATAGGTGCTACTTATGAAGCAGACAATAACATCGTATTCAAATTAAATCTGGCAAGGGGTTACAGAGCACCCAATTTATCTGAGTTAGGAAGCAATGGAGCCCATGAAGGCACCAATCGATATGAATATGGCAATACCAATCTATTATCAGAAAAAAGTTTGCAATTTGATTTTGGCACTGAGTGGAGTAATGAGCATATTTCTATCGCAGGTAGTTTATTTTACAATATGGTAACCGATTATATTTTTTATCAAAAAATTTTAGCGGTTAAAGGGGGTGATTCTATACTTGTCAAAGACAATAAAAATTATTATGCATTTGCTTATCATCAACAAAATGCACATTTATTTGGTGCAGAGGGAAATATAGATTTTCATCCACATCCATTTGATGGTTTGCACATAGAAAATACTTTGTCTTATGTAAGAGGGGTATTTAATGAAGCGGTGGATGGCAGTACCAATTTGCCCAATATTCCCACCTTTAGATGGATATCGGAATTAAGGTATGAACTCGCCAAGCAAACGGCCAATTATAAAAACACTTATATGTCCTTGCAATTAGACAATGTAGCCGCACAAAACAATCCTTTTACTGGTTATCATACCGAAACTAAAACACCAGGGTATAGTTTAATTAATCTAGGAATAGGAACGCAGGTGGTCAACAAGGCCAAACAATTGTTTAGTATTTCTTTATTTGCACAAAACATCACCGATGTGGCGTATCAAAATAGTTTAAGTAGGTTAAAGTATACCGATGAAAACTTACTTACTGGCAGAGTAGGTGTATTTAATATGGGCCGCAATTTTAGCTTAAAAATTAATGTGCCTTTGCAGTTTAAGTAATAAGGATTAAGGATAAATTAAATTAAAAAGTAGATATAATATACATGTACTAAAATAAGTATGTCTCTTAAATATTAACTATTTTAATATACTAATCAAATAACCCAAATTTATTATCACCTTAACACACTTTTTTTTACCTTTATATAAATCGCCCCCCAATAGTTCTTAATGAGTAAAGTTTATTTTTATATTACCAGTTTATTTTTACTCGGCATTTTAGTAAGTGCTTGTCAACATGATAATATTTCGATTAACCCAAGTGTTTTAATGGATACAATTATAGTGTCTAAGCCACCCATTACAGCCCCAACTGGAGGAACGCCAGCAGCTGTTTCAGATACAGTTTGTTTTAATTCAGATATTTTGCCATTGTATGTTAGCTATTGCGGTTCTGCAGGTTGTCATGATGCTACTACTCATAAGGAAAGTGTGATTACGACCGATTATGGACATATTATGAATGGCATCAAAGCAAAAAACTCAAGTAATAGTAAGTATTATACGATTATTAATAATGGTATGCCGCCGAAAGGAAGTGCACAAATGACGACTACTCAAATAGCCCTTATAAAAAAATGGATTGATCAAAGCGCATTAAATACACAGTGTATTAATGTGTGCGACACTACTACTTATACTTATGTTGGTGCGATACAAACTATTTTAGCAAATAATTGTGGAGGATGTCATGGTACGATGCCAGGGTCCTTCAATGTTTATTTAGGTGACTATGCAAGTGCTAAAACTTATATCACTGCCAATAAAACTTTGTTTTTAAATGCTATCAATCACTCAACAACATTAACAGCAGCACAAAAAATGCCTCCTTCGGCTAAAATGGTAGATTGTAAAATTATTCAAATCCAAAAATGGATACAAAATGGGTATCCACAATAACATGCCAACCCCACAAAAAATATTATTTATTGGTTTATCCATACTATTATTAAGTGCTTGTTATTATGATAAGAAGGATCAAGTATATCCACAAGCAGCTGTGTCAACCTGCGATACTACTAATGTCACTTATACAATTACCGTAACCAATATTTTAAATGCAAATTGTAACAATTGCCATGGGGCCAATGCCAATACATTAGGCGCGGGCATTGTTTTAAATACGTATGCCACGGTAAAGCCCTATATCACCAATGGTCGCTTGGTGAATTCAATACTACAAAATGGCAATGCTTCACCTATGCCAAAAAATATGGCTAAGATGGACAACTGTAATATCAACAAAATTATTTCATGGGTGAATAAAGGGGCGCTCAATAATTAATAAAAAATAAACTCATCACTAATAAAAAATTTATAATGACAAGGATACATTCAATAAAAAAATTAGCTATTCTATTTTTAGGCAGTTTAATTTTTATAGTAGGTTTTACATCAATTGCACATGCACAAAAAGTTTACGCTACTAAAACAGGACAATTATTTTTTAATGCAACTGGAGGGGCCGTGCCCATTGCAGCAGTTAACAATCAAGTAGATTCTAAATTTGTAGATGCTACTGGTCAAATTATTTTAGGTGTATTGATAAAAGGCTTCAAGTTTGAAAATCAATTGATGGAAGATCATTTTAATGAGAACTATATGGAGTCCACCAAGTTTCCAAAAGCTGATTTCAAAGGATATATTAAAAATATAAAGGAAGTAGATTTTACCAAGGACGGAACTTATCCAATTACTATCGAAGGTACTTTAACCATACACGGCACACCTCAAAAAGTAAGTACCAATGGAACGATGCAAGTGAGTGATGGCAAGCCAGCTATTACGGGAGAGTTTAGTGTAAAAATTAAAGACTACGGTATTAAAGGATTGTACATTGGAGAAAAAATTGCGAATGAGGCTAAGATAAAAGTCAATTGCAAATACCAAAATTAAAATTATGTTATTACGTTCACTACGCATAGGAGCCTTATTCATTTTATTGTTGTCAACACAGGCAAAAGCGCAAACAGTGGACTTGTTTTCGGAAAACAACTATTCTAATAATCCAGATATTATTACGGGCACTTTTAAATCTACTCGAATAGTGAATGGACAATCTATAGAAAATGTGGGGCCAGGCATTTTGGATTTTAAAATTATGCACCGCTTTGGCCCAATTAGCGACGGAGGTTATAACTTTTTTGGACTAGACCAGGCCACTATGCGCATTGGTTTAGATTATGGCATTACCGATAGGTTGATGATTGGTATAGGCCGTAGTACTTTTGAAAAACAGTATGATGGATTTTTAAAATTTAAAATCATCAGACAACAGCAAGGACAAAAAAATATACCCTTTAGCTTAAGTTATGCCAGTTCGGTTATTTATAAATCAATGAAAGATGCTGCGACTACTTATACGCCCTATGTGTCTGATAAATTTTCTTTTTCGCATCAGTTATTATTAGCAAGCAAGGTGAACGATTATTTTTCTTTACAATTATCACCTACCTTAATTCATTATAATATGGTAGATACTAAAACCACCCCCAACGATTTTTATTCATTAGGTGTGGGCTTTAGACAAAGAGTGAGCAAAAGAGTAAATATTACTACCGAATATTACCATAGGTTTAACAAGCTAGAAGGGTACAACGATCCTTTATCGGTGGGGGTAGATATTGAAACAGGCGGGCATGTATTTCAGTTGCATGTATCTAATTCAACGGGTATGACCGATCGCACATTCATCAATGAAACGGCAGGCAGTTGGGGCAAAGGCGATTTACGTTTTGGGTTTAATATCTCAAGGGTATTTACCGTTCGTAAACCTAAAGAGCTTAGAAATATTAAATGGTAGAATAAAGTAAGATAGAATAAGTTAAAATAAATTTATGCGCAAAATGACAAAACTAATTTACGCCATTGCAGTAGTGGCCATTACAGCCCTAGGAGGGTACTATTATGTATTTGTTTATTCTAAGAATCATCATAGAAATGTGCAATCAGAAAAAGGGTTAGTCATTCAGGCCGACTCTTTAAGTGCTGCTTATCAAGCCAATGAAAAAAATGCCAATGCTTTGTATTTAAATAAAGCAGTGGAAGTAAGTGGAACCATTGTAAGCATAGATAAAAACCAGGAAGGAAAAATTACCTTAATCATAGGCAGATCCGATTCTTTTTCT
>Ga0114964_10000213_pt1 | contig 44458 bp, 41 predicted proteins | sample C_131016_MF_Meta_FD_92638 | JGI IMG/M metagenome (GOLD analysis project Ga0114964, IMG submission 92638) | Freshwater microbial communities from Lake Croche, Canada to study carbon cycling - C_131016_MF_MetaG | ecosystem: Environmental > Aquatic > Freshwater > Lake | place: Lake Croche, Canada... | reverse complement strand
TCTACTCTGCATTCTTAAAATATAAAAAATTAATTAATCCCATTCGAGACCGCCGCGGCGCCACACGAATGCGTACGCAGCAAGAACGGTCACGATGAAGATGATCATTTCGACTAAACCAAAAAGTCCCAGGGCATCAAAGCTGACAGCCCACGGGTACAAGAAAACAATTTCGATGTCGAACACAATAAACAACATTGCGGTCAGGTAATACTTCACAGGAAACGTGCCACCACCAATAGGTTGCGGTGTTGGTTCGATGCCACATTCGTATGCATCAACCTTGGCGCGGTTGTAACGCTTGGGTCCGGTGACGGGGGCGATACCTACTGAGAAAACAGCGAAGCCCAATGACAAAAGTCCAAGGAAAAGAATTGGTAGGTAGACATTGCCCTGTCCCACAGCGCAGCCACCTTTCCCTAAAAGTCAGTTATTTCTCCGAGCCTGGCCCTCATAAGCCACCTGCGACTTCTAATCCTAGAGCCCAAAAGCCTTGTGGATACAGCACGCTTGTGAACTTGTGAAAACTTTCACGAAGTCATTCCAAAGTTTAGTGAGTACTTTGAACCAATTGATTGGAAGGAGTGAATTTGACCCAAAATTGGGTCGTGACCTTGGTTACGTCCGGACTATTTGACGGCGTGATGTAAGGCCACAATTCCACCAGTTAGGTCGCGCCACTTACACAATTCCCAACCAGCGGCACCAATCAATTCAGCCAATTCCACCTGATTGGGCCACGCACGGATTGACTCAGCTAAATACACGTAGGCATCTGGGTTACTCGAGACTTTCTTCGCAACGCCCGGCAGCGCTTTCATCAAATATTCCATGTAAACCTTGCGAAATGCACTGGCTGTGGGATGGCTGAACTCGCAGACCACAAGTCGTCCCCCAGGCTTGGTGACCCGATAAAGCTCCTGGAGACCGCGCAATGTGTCATGGATGTTGCGAAGCCCAAATGAAATCGTGACCGCATCGAAGGAATTATCGGCAAAAGGCAAGTTCATCCCGTCGCCAGCGACAAATGTCAGGTGCGGATAGCGCCGTTTGCCAACTTCGAGCATGCCCAAACTAAAGTCGCACGCGATGGCATCTGCCCCTGCGTCAAAGAACGGCTGGGTGCTAGTTCCGGTCCCTGCAGCAAGATCAAGGATTTTTTCGCCCGGCTGAGGTTCTACTGCCGCTACGACAGCTTTACGCCAGGCACGAGTTCGACCAAATGACAGAACGTCGTTGGTGATGTCGTATTTCTCAGCCACACCATCGAACATTGCCGCAACTTCGTGGGGCTCTTTGTTCAGATCGGCACTCGACATGTTCCTAGTCTGTCATGCATCACAGATGTTGCAGTAGACACCTCTCAATTGTTGAGAGTCAACTATTGAGAGCAAATCACCACGACCCGCACTATTCAGAAATTAGTGCACGACGGGAAAGTTTTGCGACCGCATCCGTCCAGATTGCAAGCGATTCGTGCAGAGCAAGATCTATCTGCGCATTATCTTTTAGACCCATTGCTACTTGGAGTCGGATGGTGCCCGCGGTTGGGGTGCGACCAATATCGCTGGTGAACAAAAGTTTCGAAAGCGAACTCTGCATTTCGAGTTCACGCTCGAGGGTTACTACAATCTGTTGTCTTTCGGTGGCAAGCATTTCAAGGCGGTGTACATACAAGATTGAACCGTACAAAATTCCGCCGTACATCGCGATCACGTTGAGAAAGAACATCACAATGTAAACCTGCAATCGTGGATCTAGAAGTTTGTGAGTTTCCTGCCCGACTATTCGTTTAAGAATGACAACCTCACCGCTGGTCAATATCAAGGCAAAAGACTCAAAAATTATCCAGCGTGTGATTGGTGACCGCTTCACTACTATTGGCAACAGCCAACGACGGTAAGCAGTCAGACTGACCAATGACACCAACCCCATGATTGATGCAACTACCAAGCCCTCCCTGCGAGAAAAAACAAACGAATACCAGGCTGCCAATACTGCGACTAATCCAAATGCCGTCATTCCTGGAGAAACTGGGCGGTATGTCATCGCACCAGCGATTACTTCACGAAGTGTGTACTTACGTGCGAAATTTTCACTTGTTGGTGCCCATCCAGAACCATTGGTCCAAAACAATCGTGCTGCCTCTTCAGCGGCAACTAGTTGCTCATCGATCTGACCGATTAAAGCAACTCGCTCTTGATTCTGAAATTCTTGATCGGCAATGAGGACGAGTGCGTTTCGTGATTCGGTGATTTCCAAATGAAGTTCACGATTCCAAAATGAAAAGCTTTCAGAAAGTGCTTCAAGTAGACTCGTGCTCTGCAGGCTTGCAGCTTGGCAATTATCTTTTATTGCTTGCACTCTTTGACGATTTTCATAGTGGCGGTCTGCCAACCATGCGATGGTAATCATAATTGGGACGCCAAAACTCACATTTGAAAAAATACGACTGCTGTAGCGCGATGAATCAATTCCCCACAAACTCAGAAGAGCGCCATTTGCAAGCGCACGTGTGATATTCAGAACAACGAAAAGTGCCAACACCATAGTTAAGCGCGTACCAAATTTTTTGATCGCAATAACGGCGCGGCTAAAGAGCAGAATTGGAATAACCGTAAGTACTTGAGCGGCTGAACTCACCCAGAAGGCTTGTTCGTATTCGCGCGAACCAAACGGCCCATAGATAGCCGGAGTAAGCGGTACCGAGATGAAAAACATAAACGCGACCAACTGCCACGAAAAAGCATGGGGGCCAGCTACTCGGTACCAAAATCCCTTGGTTAGAGATGCATCAGAGACTTGACTCACACCCAGAGTCTAAGCCGACAGCAGAATCTGTACTGCGGGACAGCAGGTTAAGTACTGCGGGACAGCAGAATCTGTACTGCGGGACAGCAGGTTAAGTACTGCGGGATCGCAGATTAAGTACTGCGGGATGCTGCAAACTTCTTTGCAGTCTAGGCTTGCAGATTGTGAGCACTGCACTAATCCAACCGCACCAAGGCATTCGTGTGCGCACTGCTCACGTTGCGGATCAACCTCATCTGTTGAGTTTGATCGGTTCAGATGATGCACTGGCTTGGGTACGTGGACCGGCCGATAACCAGTTCGGCATCGTGGCGTGGGGCGAAGTAGACCGCATGGAAGTTGGCGGTCCAGAACGTTTCAGTCGTGCACAACGCTGGTGGACCCAGTGGTGCACAACTGCGTTTGGCGATGAACCCATTGCTTTTGCTTCGTTTGCTTTTTCTTCCACTTCCGGCAACTCGGTTGTTGTCATACCTAAATTTGTTGTTCGTAGAACCGAGCAAGGCACCACACTAACTGTGACCTCAGATGCAGACAACATCGATAGCGATTTTGTTAAGGCTCAAACAGATCTAGCAAAACCTCGAGTCATCGAAACAGCAACGCACACTGTTGTGTGGTCCCAAGGGTCACGACCTGTTGACGATTGGGCCACCGCAGTGGACACAGCCGTTTCGCGTATCAACGCGGGCGAACTCGACAAAGTGGTCCTTGCTCGAGACATTGTGGCAACGTTGGATGCGCCGTTGAATCTTGGTGCGCTTCTGCGAAAACTTAATGCAGCCTTCCCTGAATGTTGGACCTTCAGCGTGGACGGACTCGTAGGTGCTACACCAGAACTGTTGATTCGAAAAGATAAAGACCGAGTCACAAGTCGTGTGCTGGCAGGAACAGTTAGACGTAGCAGTGACTCACATCGCGATGATCAACTTGCCCAGGCACTAATGGGTTCAGATAAGGACCAAGAAGAACATGCATACGCCGTTGCATCGGTTGCTTCTGCACTTGCCAGCCATTGCACGGATCTGAATGTTCCTGAAGAGCCGTTCATTTTGCAGCTCGCAAATGTGCAACACCTAGCCACGGACATCTCGGGTGAACTTGTAGACGGTGCCTCGCCTCTTGCACTAGCCGCTTCGCTACACCCGACCGCAGCTGTTTGCGGAACACCAACCGAGCGTGCCGCGCTGATGATCCGCGAACTTGAATTGATGGACCGCGGCCGATACTCAGCGCCAGTTGGCTGGATCGATCGAAACAGCAACGGTGAATTTGGAATTGCCCTGCGATGCGCTCAAATTGAAAACTCCGAACGCACCCAACTGCGTCTATACGCTGGATGTGGAATTGTGGCGGGATCAACGAGCGAATCCGAAGTCGCTGAATCCCAATCTAAATTCGCCGCAATGCACAACGCCCTAGAAAACTAGAACCTACTTAGCTCGCTGGGATCGATTCCCAGCCACGCAATACCTACTTAGCTCGCTGGGATCGATTCCCAGCCACGCAATACCTACTTAGCTCGCTGGGATAGATTCCCAGCCACGCAGGACAAATGTCGGACGCTGAACCGGCTCGCCCGCCAAAGCTAATTCTGGGAAGCGTTCAAACAACATTGGCAATGACGTCAGCATTTCTAATCGAGCCAATGGCGCGCCAATGCAAAAATGAATACCTGCGCCGAAAGCAATGTGTGGATTCTGCACACGTGTGATGTCGAAAGTATCTGGCCCTGCAAATACTGAACCGTCACGATTTGCTGAGCCAAGTAAGGCGCCCACTTTTTGACCGCTCTTAACCGAGATTGCACCAATTTGTGTATCCGACGTTGCGGTGCGTTCAAATAAATGAAGCGGTGAGTCATAGCGCAACATTTCTTCGAGTGCCGTCACTGAAAGTTCCCGCGGATTTGCCGCTAGCAGAGCAAGTTGGTCAGGGTGATTAAACAGTGCGACCATGCCATTGCCAAACCCGTTGACACTTGCTTCGTGACCCGCGTTCAACAACAACACACACATTGCAATCAGTTCGTGCTCGTTAAGTTTTTCGCCTAATTCTTCGACTTCAACAAGCGCTGTTATCAAGTCTGCTTGTGGAGTTTTCTTGCGCTCAGCTGCGATTTCAGAAATATATTCACTAAATGCCTTTCCTGACGCTTGTGCCGCAAGTTCTTGCTCACGCGTTCGATCGAACTCATACATTTTGACAATGTCTTGCGACCATCGTCGCAAGTCTTCGGCCATGCTGCGCGGGACGCCAAGTAAGTCAGCGATGATCAGCACTGGGAGCGGTTCGGCATAATCTGCTAACACATCAAAGTGACCGACGCTGTTGCGCTTTTCTTCGGCGCCGTCTAGTAACTCAGAACATGTACGAATAATGTTTGGGCGCAGGGCTTCAATGCGACCAGGGGTAAAGGCCTTTTGGACAAGGGCGCGTAACCGAGTGTGTTTGGGAGGCTCGCTATCCAGGATTGAATCTGAATGAAGCCAGTTAAATACTTCCCACTCAGATTCGGGAAGTACTGGTGAAAAGATTCGACCCAGAGACTTTGCTCGCAGTGTTGCATTCGCTGTTGCATGCGTTGGTGCTAACCATTGTTGGTATCGCTCGCTCCACAAAAGTTCTCCACTTTCACGCAGCTGCGCATATATTCCGTAAGGGTTGAGTACCTGCTGTGGATCTTGCAGATTGAGCAACTCAGCTGTTGACATTGTCGCTTTCAATTCCAATTGACTTAATAGGCAATGTCACTGCATAAAGAAACGCGAAAAACGAGAGGACTCCAATGCTGGACCAACGGCCATTCGTCAATGTGTCTCCCGCGGAGTACACGCGGTAAGCAACTGCTGCATTGAGCACAACCATGACTAGGGCTGCCCTGCGCAATGCTGGATCGCTGGCATTTCTCGAAGTTGTGCTCATGTGCACAGACAGCGCAATCAGGATCAGACCGATCAAAGTCCACAACCAAGTCACTGCATTAGTAGCAGCTACCGAATCCAAGTATTGCGAAACATCATTTGGTTTGATCGCTGCAAACAGACCAGCGACTCCGAGCAAAATCGCTTGAATTACCATGACTAATCGGGTGTACCGATAACGGGAGTTACGCACAGCCACAGTCTAGAGCGCGTAGTGCGCGCACAGACAAGTTCCACAGTAGATACTTCAGTGACCCTTCTTACACGTGGGCAACTACCATGAAACCATGCAGACAAAGCAGGTCGAAGAACTAGTCCGACGCCAGTTCAACATTGACGGGGTTGCCACCCAACTTGTCGGCGAACGAGACCTCAATTTCCGGATTGATGCTGGCGCAGATTCCTACATTTTCAAAGTTCACCAAACCGCTGAACGTGAACTTATTCAATTGCAAAATGAGTTACTTGCCCTTGTGCAACAGGAAACATCCCTGAATGAACCAGCACCGATTGCAACGAGCACCGGCTCATATGTGTTTGACATTGACGAAGTCCGCATTGGCCGCTTGTTGACTTGGGTGAACGGCGACTTAATGTCGGCAAATAAAAAACTGACGCCAGAATTGCTCTCAAGTTTGGGTCATGCTGTGGCGGCCCTTGATGCTGTTCTTGAACAGGCAACGCACAGCGCTTCGCCCGAACTCGTCAATCGCCCATTCGGCTGGAACGTAACCCAGTCCACGCAACTTGTCGATCACATTGCCCTTGTCTCAGATGAACACGTACGTGCTGATGTCCAAGTAGTTTTTACTGAAGCAACCACATCCGTGCTCCCCGCTTTGAGTCAACTCCCTGCACAGTTGATTCACAATGATGCCAACGACAACAACATTGTTGTTCGAGATGGCCGCGTCGAGGCACTCATAGATTTTGGTGACATCATCTTGGCTCCACGAATCGTAAGCCTGGCGGTGGCGTGCGCCTACATTCTGGATGAATCAACTGATCCACTGCGCGGGGTTCTTGATGTAGTGCGTGGATATCACACGACACATGCATTGACTGAAACCGAATTGGATTTGCTCTTCCCACTCATCCGACTGCGTATCGCCACCAGCATTGTGATGGCTGCAGTCCAATCTGCGGCCCAACCTGACAACGACTATTTGCATGTGAGTCAAGAAAAGTTTCGAGTACTGCTCAATACCTTGGTTGCAACTGATCCAGGTCTGTCACTGTTTCGGTTCCGCGCTGCATGTGGGTACGAAGCCAACCCAAAGAGTCGTGAAGTGCGTCAGTGGCTACTGAGTGGACGGGCACCTATTGCCGACGTTGTTATGCCACCATTCCGCGATGCCAGAAAGATTTGGTTGGACTGGTCAGCAGATAACAACAACATGGCACGCACTGAAGAACAAATCACCGCACTCATGGCAGCCAATGATGCCCAAGTTGCCATCGGCCATTACTGCGAGAACCGAAATGTGTATCAAGGCGAAGCCTTCGACATTAAGAGTGACAATTCGCGGACAGTTCATCTGGGCGTGGATCTCTTTGCGCCAGCTGGAACACCTGTTTATGCGGGCCACGACGGAACGGTTGAGTACTTCAACGACAACAACGTTTATCTGGATTATGGGCCGGTAATTATCCTGCGTCACGAGACTGACCGAGGCACACCATTTTGGACTTTGTACGGACACCTGTCTCGCCCATCGCTGGACAATTTATCCATCGGCAAGTCCATCAAAGCTGGCGATCAAATCGCCACCATGGGTGAAGAACATGAGAATGTTGGCTGGCCGCCGCACACACATTTCCAATTGCTGACCAGTCTGTGCGGAATGGGCTTGGACGTGTACGGAGTGGCACCGCTTAATGAATTGCCCGTCTGGCGAAGCATCTCGCCGAACCCAAATCTGATTTTGAAAATCGCCGAAGGTACTGATGCGCATGCCCACATTCGCCAGCACATTCTCGAAAACGAACGCTCTGTTGTCATGTCGCGTGCACTGAGTCTGAATTTTGATAATCCACTCGAAATTGTTAGTGGGAAGGGCGCCTATCTTTACGATCAGACTGGTCGTTCGTACCTCGACATGGTCAACAACGTTGCGCACGTCGGGCATTCACACCCACGCGTCGTACGTGCTGGCCAAGAACAGATGGCAACCCTCAACACCAACACGCGTTACATCAATCAGAATGCCATTGAATACGCGCGTGCACTCGCTGGCACATTCCCAGATCCGCTTAGCATTGTTTTCTTTGTGAATAGCGGCAGTGAAGCCAATGACCTTGCCCTGCGACTTGCCCGCGCACACACCCGCGCACAAGGAATGTTGGTTCTCGATCACGCATATCACGGACACATTACGAGCATCATCGACATCAGCCCCTACAAGTTCGCGCGCAAAGGTGGGTCTGGTCGACCAGATCATGTTCGCGTAGTTCCGCTGCCAGATTCATACAAAGGCATCCATCGCGGACCTGAGGCCGGCGCACGTTACGCCGCCGAATTCAAATCCGTGCTGGCCGACCTTGATCAGCCACTGTGCGCATTTATCAACGAATCAATTGTTAGTACCGCAGGTCAAGTAACTCTTGCCGATGGATTTTTAGCCGAGGCTTACCGAATGACTCGTGCCGCAGGTGGAGTGTGCATCGCAGACGAAGTACAAATTGGAATGGGCCGCGTTGGTTCTCATTTCTGGGGCTTTGAGCTTCACGGTGTTGTGCCCGACATCGTGACCGTCGGCAAGCCAATTGGAAATGGTCACCCACTGGCTGCCGTAGTGACGACACCTGAAATTGCTGACTCATTCTTGAATGGCATGGAGTACTTCAACACTTTCGGCGGCAACCCAGTATCCGCGGCAATAGGACAAGCAGTTCTTGATGTCGTTCAGGATCAGGATCTGCAGGCAAACGCACATCGCATAGGTACCTACTTGATGGACAGCGTCCGCGAACTTGGAAAGACATACGAAACCATTGGTGATGTACGCGGTAGCGGGTTGTTCATTGGCGTCGAGTTCGTCAAGGATGGCAAGTCCCAGGAACCTGCAACTAAGTTCACAAGTGACTTGATGGAGTTTGCCCGTGAACGCGGCGTCTTCTTGTCCAGCGATGGGCCGGCTAATAATGTGCTGAAGATTAAACCGCCGATGGTCATCAATTACACCGACGTGAATTTGTTCTTGTCAGTTCTTTCAGATGGCTTGAAAGAACTTCACTAACTACTTCTTAAAGACTTTTCCGATGGATAACAGCTGAGCTTCGCTGGTTTCCGAGCCAGGTTTTGGTGCATCAGTGTTGTGCGCAGGGCACACAGGCTTGAAGGCACACCAGTCGCACAGTTTGTGCAGTTTGGCAGTCCACGTGGATTCAGCAAGGTCTTTCTCGCTATCGGCGCGCATTTCGGCTAACTCTTCGCCCACTTTTTGCAACAATGCTGGCTTCACATCGCGGGTCACTCGCTCGCGAGCGTTCAAATAGATTAATTCGACTTCATCAACGTCAATACCGTGCTGCTCTTTGAAAGCCAAGGCATACAAGAAAGGCTGAGCCAATTTGTCTTCAACAAAACGACCTGGACTCTTTCCTGTCTTATAGTCAGCAACTCGCTTCTTATCTGAATCCGTGTAGCGATCAACTTGGCCAAAGAAATGAACGCCATTGATGGTGACATCAAGATTCATTTCCAAATGTTCTGGCAGAACGAGCAACTCAGTTGGTTCCTCAAGTTTGAAAAGATTCTCAACGGCTTCGCGAACGCTTTGCTTCATCACATTGTCGTCAGCGAATGACGCGTACTCAGGCTTGCTCAAGATGCGCTGACCGTGTTCGCGCAACAAGTCAATTGCTCGCTGCATAGTTCGAGCTTCGGCAGGTTCCTTGTATAAGTTCTCAATTACTTCGTGAGTGATTGATCCGCCCGCAAGAGCAGCCGTAGGCGGTTCCTTGAATCCGACTAGGTAGCTGAAGAAATACTTCAGCCCGCACTGGTTATAGAGCGACATCTGTGAGTACGAAACTCGTTTAGGAAGTGTTGCATTGCTTTGTTGAATAACATCACAGCGCATTTCGCGGTCGGCCACAATCACACCTTTCGGGCTAATGCCCCCAACCTATCGCGCAAACCTGACATTGACTTGAGTTACGACATTGACTTCAGATAGACCGGACAAACTAGTTGGTGATACCAAGTCGTTGCTTAACTTGATCATGCGGTAACGAATACGACATATTGCCATCACGGCCTGTCATGGTTTCGTTGTTAATCAGTGCGTTCAGAACTGCTTCTTCTACGGCTTGGACCACTGCTGTGTAGAAACGGTCGATGTAGTTCCATGGAATAAATTCGAGTTTGCTCAGTTGCGCTTCGGCTGCCGGAACGGCGGGGAAACCACTGCCAATCTCACCTTGGTTGGCCGTTGAGAATGCCAAGAAAATATCACCGCTGAAATGTCCACCTGCAGTTCCTGTACGGGCCAAGCCCATCGGGACTCGGCGAGCTAGTGTCTTGCATTGGTCTGGTAACAGCGGAGCATCAGTTGCGATGACAACAATCACCGAGCCAGCACCACCTGGAACAGAGCGTGCCACATCTTTCAAGTACCAGTCATCGTTATCCATTGGGTTTGGCACATCTAGGTCCGCCATGGAAACACCATTGATTGTCAGTTCACGTCGGTCACCAAAGTTTGCCTGCAAGAATGCGCCGACTACATAATCGTGTCCACCGAATGGCACCACGCGCGAGGACGTTCCGTTTCCGCCTTTGAATTGATAGCAATTCATGCCCGTGCCACCGCCGTGCGAACCCTCTTGAACGGGACCGCTAGTCGCAGTGTTGATGGCGTCAATTGCAGATTGATGCGTGACATGCGGGCCATTGATGTCGTTGAGGTAGCCGTCCCAAGTTTCAGCAACTACCGGTAACAGCCACTCAATGGCCATCTCTGGATGATTTTGTTTTATCCATTCGATGACACCGCGATGCACGGTGCCGACAGCATGAGTATTTGTGATCATGACAGGCCCAGTCAATCCGCCCGTCTCAGCGATCCAGTGACTACCAGTCATTTCACCATTGCCATTATGTGAATAGATGCCTGCAGTAAGTGCCTTGCCAACATTGTCACGACCAATCGGCAAAATTGCAGTCACTCCAGTGCGGGCAGGTCCTTGGTCGTAAACAAGTGGACCTTCACCAGTGACGATCGTGGTCATTCCGACTTCAACGCCTGGCACATCGGTGATGGCATTCAGACTGCCGGGGTTACCTTCAAGTGTGATACCTAAATCGCGAGCTCTCATGAGACCAATATTGCTTACATCACCGCGAAATGTCGCAAAAGAGCGACATAACCACAGAAATAGCGCTCAGGCTTATGCCTCATCACTAAATGCACGTTCCAAATGAGCACGTGCGCGCGACAGCGCAGCACCAGCGCCGCCTGTTGAAATACCCAGTGCAAGAGCAAGGTCATTTCCCACGAGCCCCTCCCAGGCTGATAGTCGCAAAACTTCCTGGTCACGAATGCTTAGTTGCGCCCAAGCGCGCCTAAGGCTCAAATTATCAATGAGTGAATCTGCGAAATCTAATGAGGATTCGCGGTCCACATCCTCCGTGGGGAATGGAACTAACTTACGTTGGGCGTTCGAAATGACATTCCACGCGGTGCGATAAAGCCAAGGCAATTCTGCATCCACAGGAATGCTGGCAAGTTTGGTCCACGCAATGGTGAAAACTTCTGCAGTTATGTCTTCACGATCGGAGCCCGAGTGGCGTCGCGCGACATAGCGATAAACGTTTATAGCATGCGCGCTAAAGATCGCTTCAAACCGTTCGGTTGGCATGCTGACCTCGATTGTTGGGAATTACGAACACCAATTGCTTGTATATGTCCCGACTTAGGTAATTCTTTCAGCATTCGTGGAACTATTTTTAGGTTTAAGAAAACTCGCAACGATGTGAAAGAAATGATGTTCTCACTACATAAAGAAGTAGGCACAACTTAGGTAGGTCACATGAACGAGAACTCCGAAATAAACAATGCAACTAACTCCACAGCCGCATGGTCAGCACTAGTTGCAGCAGACCCAGCAAAAAATCTCGACGATCCAACCCTGACATCTATTCGAGAGTCGGTGAGTGCACCAGCACGGAAGACTTTCCCTAATTGGTACGCTCCTGCAGGAATTGCTGCAAGCGTTGCAATTTTGTTGGCTGTTGGAATAGGCCTAGAGCATTCGGCAAAATATTCTCAACCATCTGTGCACATGAATTCACAGGCAGACTCAAATAATGGGGCTGCCGCCCAAAACAACAATCAAAATCGCCTTGGTGCTCCTGGTCAATCATCAGTTGGTTCTGGACCAGCACTGGGTGGCACAGCAACCAGTAAAATGGCGGCCAACGGTTCCTATCCAACTGGAATGTACGGTGGCTATGGCTCGGCCTACTTGGAACCTGACTCACGATTGTCCGACAATCCAGGTAATCAAAAGGCCTACACGGTTGTTGCTAGCAAAATTGATTTGCAGCCCACACTCGAGAAGTTAATGAGCGTTTTTGATGTAAAAGGCTCAATAGGCGGAACCGCCAAGGACGAATATTTTTGGGCTCAGAACGGAAATGTTAACGTTGGCATTTCCGGAACGTCCAGCATGAATTCTTGGAGCTACTCCAATGGTGATTTCTATGCACGAAATTGCAACCAAGAGCGTGTGTATCAAAAACAACTTTCATGCACCTACCCGACTGGGCCTGCACCAACGAGTCCACAAGTGCTGGAAAAAGCTCAGCAAACTTTTGCACAACTTGGACTGGCAACTGACGAAGCCACCTGGCAAGTGAGCCCAATCGACACTTTGTCCTGGACAACGGACACCGGAGCGATGAACGTGGCTGACGGGCCTGTCTACTGGTTTGTCGTTGAAGCCAATCCTGTTGTGGACGGATTGGAAACAGGATGCACATGGACGATAACAATCGGTCCGAAGCTTGAGATTTCGAGTGCAAATGGTTCGTTCGTCGAATTCAAACCTTTGCCCAACTACGACACGGTAGGGATTCGCTCGGCTGTGCTTCGGTCGCAGTCAACTATGTGGGCTGGTTACAGTCCCCAGGTGCTGTCACCCGCCAGTTACTTCGGTTGGCCTTTAACGCTGGGTGCATATAAGTCATCGCAGGTTGGCGCAAATTCGACCAGAAGTACAACTGGAATGATTACGCAACCGAACCCGTCGCCAAGTACAGACGGTAATGGTCATATCGTCCTTGATCGAACCGTCACATCATCAACCATCACTGCGGCGTATCCCGCCTTGATAAGCCAATGGCTCAGCAATGGCACACAGGTGCTGTTGCCGGCCTACAAATTGGTGGGAACGAATCCTGATGAAGCTTGGTTACAAATAGCTATCGATGACAAGTACTTCAAGTAGGTGGGCACTGAGTCCACTAACCCACGACGAATCGCTGACCCTAATTACTTAGCGGTCAGCGATTCGTTAACTCGTGCCTGAATTGATTCAATGAGTTCCATTTCGTGCTCGCGCGCACCAGTGGTACACACGATCACATGGAGTCCAGATACGGCATCCGTGTGCATCAGGCCACTTGCCAACTCTGACTTTGTCGTAACCCGTCGTGCAGGAACGCCAAATGATTCGGCAATGACCCACAGGTCGCGGCCATGTGGAGTTCCAAAGATACGTTCATAGTGGCGGGCATAGGCGGGTGCGCCCTGCTCCAGTTGGCTGAAAATTCCGCTGCCATCGTTATCAAGAACTACGATCGTCAAGTTCGGATGCACCTGATCATCTGGCAGATTGAGACCACTGACGTCGTGAAGGAAAGCGACATCGCCGATAAGTAGATAAGTGCGCGCGTCAGAATTAGTAGCAACACCGAGTGCAGTTGAAATCAGGCCATCAATTCCATTGGCCCCACGATTGCCGAAAACATGCAGGCCTTCGCGCACAGGTGCGTACGCCTCAATGTGGCGAACGGGCCAAGAAGCGGCAACAAATAGTTGGTCGTTCTCCCCTGCGTGATCCCACAAAATGAGCGCAGCACACGGACCTGTCAAAGTATTCGGTGACAGTGACTGTTGAACGACAGACTGAGCAACAGAATCGCGTCGCTGCCATTCCCGAAGCCACTCAGGGTCCAACTGTGTCGTGGCTAAGGGAATGTCATTCAGAATTCGCGATGCACTTTGCACTGGATCTGGAATATCTGGACCCGCAGAATTTAAATGAACGGCAATATGTTCAGGGACTACCTTGATTGCGCGCATCACTGATCGTGATAACCCAACAGTTCCTACTGTGATAATCATGTCAGCTTGCAAAGCATGTGGATCCGCCAGTAACAAAGGTCCATGTGCCAACGCAGTCGGCGCGGTGTGCGCATTTGCCGATGGTTCCCACAAAACCGGCCAGCCCAACTCCTCCGCAAGGTCAGCTGCGGACTGCGCATCTTCGGGATTTGCTACATCACCAATAATTATCAGACCATGCGGCGGAACATCGAGTTGAATTATGTCCGACGACGAGTCCTGCGCTGCAATCGTGTGCAAACCGCGAAGTGGTTCCCACTCCACCTGCGAACTGTCTGGCATCAGCGGCAAATCAAATTGCACGTTGACATGTATCGGCCCACGAAATTGGGTCGGTTCGAAAACCTGGATCAATGCGTCATTGACGTCAGCGTCAAGACCAAGGTCAATCGCTGCCTGAGTAAATGAACTAAAGATCCCGACTTGATTGATTGTCTGCGCTGCACCTTGTCCACGAACAGAAGCAGGCCGATCCGCCGTCAGAACAAATAACGGGATGCCGGATTGCCAAGCCTCAACGACAGCAGGCAGTAAGTTCGCCACCGCACTGCCCGAAGTCACCACGATGGCAACTGGTTGACCCGTCGCCTTGGCGATACCAAGTGCATAAAAACCCGCATCGCGTTCATCAATGCGCACATGCAATTCGATTGCTTGTGCTTCATCGGCCTGGGCAAAAGCCCACGAGAGAGGAGCCGAACGGGAACCAGGCGCAACAACTACGTGGGTAGCACCGGCATCAATAACCCATTCAACAATGGCCCGCGCCCGGGCTGTGGAATTGTTTAACACTGCTCCACCACCTCACGCACTTCATCAGAAACCAATTCGCTGGCACTAGCATTCCATGCTCGAATCATTCGTTCTTGCCACTCGGTCCGATACGTTCGAGCAATGCCGGCTTCGACTTGGTCAAGCACATCAAGATCTGGTGCTGTGCGACGAACAGAAATCATTCCACCAACTGGCAAAGTTGTTTCTAGGACAACATCTTCAGCAAACAATGCGCCCGTACCGAGTCCACACGCGCCATACAGGTTGGGGATTGCTGCCGCCAAAGCTAAGCCGCTCGAAAGGCCAACCGAGGTATCTAAACTTCCACTGACAACAACGGGCAAACCTAATTGCTCAACGATCTCGAGCGCGCGATTCACGCCGCCGACCGGAATTGCTTTGATGATTGCAACGTCAGCAACTGTACGAATCTCATCTATGTCGAGCGAATCACTGAGTCGAATGCTCTCGTCAACCGCGATGCGGACCGGATAGTCCCAGGCCGACATCAAATCTTTGAGTTCGCGCATTTCCGCAACAGACGCACAAGGTTGTTCCACGTAATCTAATGCGCCAACTGCTTCATTCAGGAGCGCGATGTTTGTTGCTGCTTCTGAAACTGACCAGCGCGCATTCGCGTCAATGCGAATCTCACCAGGCATACCCAACTCGGTCAGTATTTCGCGAATAGTCTGCAAACGTGTGACATCTTCATTGAGGGAATCTGGGGAGTTTGCAACCTTCACTTTGAACGTCGTAATGCCCATCAGCGTTGCAGCCGAATGAACAGCGCGACGTGTTGGTCCTTCGGGCAGCACGGGAATAATTGCGTTCACTGGAATTTCGCTTCGCACAGGCGTTGGCCAAGAGCTACACGCTGCCTCAAGTGCGCCAGCTAACCAGCGGCCAGCCATCTCGTCATCGTATTCGGGGAAGGGTGCAAACTCACCCCAGCCGCTTGGCCCTTGGATGAGTAGCCCAGAGCGAATAGTTGTGCCACGGAATTCGGTCGTGAGGTGCAATGCAAAAGTGCGGGCACTGCGCGCTAAGGATTCGATGGACACTGAATGACTTCGTTACGGACGCTTGGGGAATTGACCAAAATCAGGGCGACGCTTTTCTTTGTATGCGTTACGACCTTCTTGGCCTTCTTCGCTCATGTAGAACAACAAAGTTGCATCGCCGGCCAGCTGTTGAATTCCGGCAAGACCGTCATCTGCAGCATTGTGGCTTGCCTTCAGCATGCGAAGTGCAATCGGGGAAAGTTGCAGCATCTCGCGCGCCCACTGCACAGTTTCGTTTTCCAGATCAGCCAGCGGCACAACCTGATTCACTAAGCCCCAGTCATACGCCTGTTCAGCGCCGTACTGGCGACACAAATACCAAATTTCCCGCGCACGCTTCTGACCAATTTGGCGAGCCAACAAACCTGAACCGTATCCACCATCAAAGGAACCAACCTTTGGACCAGTCTGACCAAAGCGCGCATTGTCAGCAGCAATCGTTAAATCACACACGACGTGCAGAACGTGCCCACCGCCAATTGCATAACCAGCAACCATCGCAACGACTGGTTTTGGAATTCGACGAATCGCAATCTGTAAATCAAGAACGTTCAGTCGCCCAACGCCAGCCTCAGCAACTGCATCATCACCGATATAACCGTCATCGCCGCGAATCATCTGGTCACCACCACTGCAGAACGCCCAGTCACCTTGTCCCGTCAAAATCACCACGCCAATTGATGGATCATCGCGAGCAACATCAAGTGCCTCGATAAGTTCCTTAACGGTTTGCGGACGGAACGCATTGCGTTTTTCCGGACGGTTGATTGTCAGCTTGGCAATGCCTGAATCCTCACCTGTAGAGAACTGCAGAGTGATATCGCGGTAGTCGCCAACATTGACCCATTCGCACGCCAACTCGATTGACGAGTGACCTGGATTAGTGAATGCAGGGCTTGATTGCTCCACTACTGGCGGTAGCACGTAACGATTACGGGTGTCCATAGCAAACCTTAAGTTTCAAAGAGTTGATTGTGCTTCTAGGCTAGTCTCGATGCCGCTTTCACACACATCCAAGCATGCCCGTCGCTCTCGCGACTTGGCTGCCGTGACTGTGCCTGCTGGCATTGGTGGAGTACTCACAATGGCTGCGGCAGTTCGGGAAGCCCTAGATGGCACCGGACCAGCAATCGCACCATTTCCAACTGGTCCAGCCGAAGCAGTTGCCTACATGCGTGAGGCCATTCGCCCTGATGACAAGCTCTTCCAATTGGAAAACGATGACATTGCCATGGTGCTCGCGACTTCAGGTTCAACGAGTACCCCACGCGGGGTGCTGCTCAGTCGCGAGGCGCTGATCAGTTCCGCCGAAGCATTCGGCAATCGTTTCGGCACCGACTCCCGCTGGGTCATTTCCATGCCCGTTCACCGCGTTGCAGGCGCAATGATTTTGGTGCGCTCGTGGGTACACGGAAGTCCCTTTGAAGTTGATCCTTCGGTTGGCGGTGCCCAACCGTTCGCTGCAAACACCTTTACTGAAACTACCCGCCGCGCAGTTATCGCAAGTCAAGCTGACGGACGTCAACTGCTTGTGTCACTGGTCCCCACCCAAATTGCGCGACTTGTGGAATCCGGTGAGATGGGTTTGAACGCGTTGCGTTCGTACGACGTCGTCCTCAGCGGCGCGGCTGCAACACCGCAACCCATGTTGAATCGGCTACGTGACGAAGGCGTCAATGTCGTTGTGTCATATGGCATGAGTGAAACTTCTGGCGGATGTGTTTTTGATGGCCAGCCACTAGACGGTGTCAAGATTTCCCTCGGCACCCAAGACGACATCGAGCCCGGACGTATTTCAATCGGTGGTCCAGTTGTCGCATCTGGTTACCGCCTGCGCCCCGACTTAGATGCAGTGATGTTTATCGATGGTCGCGTTCAAACACAGGATGTCGGCAAGCTTGATGCTGGTGGGATGCTGCATGTTCTCGGACGTCTTGATGATGTGGTCATCGTGGGTGGCGTAAACGTTTCGTTGTCGGCAGTGGAATCACTAGTGCGTCATCACCCAGATATTGAAGACGTCGCCATCATCGACGTACCTGATGATCTGTGGGGTTCACTGCCCATTGCATACATCGTGACCCGCAGTCATGGAGTTGATCGCGACCAACTTGTTTCCGAAATTCGGACAACAGTTGCCGATCGCATCAGTCGTGCAGCAACACCACGATCGTATGCATTCCTGAATCAGCTACCCATGCTTGATTCGGGAAAAATCGACCGACTAGGTTTGCGACTACAAGCGGCGCAAGATATTGCCGGAGGGCGAATGCCTCACCCAGGCGTTTCACACTAAGGATTCTGATGGCGACTCGACAGCAATGGATTGACGGTGCGCGACCACGCACACTCCCTGCGGCGTTTTCTCCAGTGGCAATAGGTACTGCAATTAGCGTTTATGAGACTTTCCTTGATGGGTCAGTAAAGCCAGGTTTGTCATTCAATCCAGCACTGCCCGTACTCGCCCTCATCGTCGCGCTCGCTCTACAAATCGGTGTTAATTACGCGAATGATTACAGCGACGGTATTCGAGGAACAGACGAAGATCGCGTTGGCCCCATCCGACTTGTCGGCCAAAGCCTCGCCGAACCTCACGAAGTGAAACGCGCAGCTTTCATTTCCTTCGCCGTGGCAGCCATTGCCGGTTTGCTACTAACAGTTCTCAGTGCCTTGTGGATTTTGCTACCAGTCGGCGCATTGGCAATCCTCGCTGCATGGTTCTACACGGGCGGAAAGCGTCCTTACGGATACTCCGGTTACGGCGAACTTTTCGTTTTTGTCTTTTTCGGTCTCGTTGCTGTTATTGGCACATCGGCAAGCCAAACTCACCACGTCACCGTACTTTCGATTACCGGCGGCATCGCGTGTGGTGCGTTCGCCACTGCGCTTCTAGTTGTCAACAATCTACGAGATATTCCAAGTGACACTCTGGTTGGTAAGAAGACTCTCGCGGTACGACTTGGCGATGCACGCACGCGCGAACTTTATCGAGTCTGTATTTTGGTCGCCTACTTCATGCCAGTGGCGATGTTCTTACTTCCATCAGGACCGCGCTATGCGTATGTTGCATTGTTTACTTTGATGTATGCCCGTCGCCCGTTGATGCAAATTCAAAAAGATACTCACGGCGCAGAACTAATTACCGTGTTGGTCGACACGGGGCGCGCGCAGCTTATGTTTTCAATGATTTTGACTATTGCGATTATCGCCAGCTCGTGGGCGCCCGCAGTTGCTTCGTAAATTAATTAGTCAAGATCTTCTTTGCGTGTACTTTCATCAATACGCTTATTAATTTTTCCAAAAAATCCAGCAACCTTCAGGCCCATTGATCCACGTTGCTTGTCAAGGACAACGAGTGCAACTGCACCTGACCCAAGGAACGCTGCAATGACAAGCATTGCTCCGCGTAGGCCTGCCACATATCCAAGGCCTAGTGATAGCCCAAGAAGTCCAAGCCGTGCAAGTGTGTAAATAAATACTGATTGCACGTTAATTGATTCCTGCGTACGAATGCAATCCGTTGACGAACATGTTGACGATGAAGTAGTTGAACAAGATCGCGATAAAGCCGCCGAGCGCCACATAAGCTGCCTTGCGTCCACGCCAGCCATGCGTAGCACGTGCATGCAGGTAAGCGGCATAAATTACCCAAGTGATAAAAGCCCACGTCTCTTTCGGATCCCAACCCCAGTAACGACCCCAGGCAGCTTCGGCCCAAATCGAACCAGCCACAACAGCAAAGGTCCACATCGGAAACATGAACGCGTGAATACGGTAGGCCATCAAGTCGAGACGATCAGCGGCTGGAATGCGGCTAGCAATAGTTCCCCATCGGCCAGGCTTCTGGCCAGCAGTTATGCGGTTTTCAACATGTTCGGCGACAAGGTACAACGCTGACAATGCTCCACCGACAGTGAATGCACCAACGCAGGCAATCATTGCCGTGACGTGAATGGCGAGCCAGTAGGAATGCAATGCCGGCACTAGTTGCGCGGAATCGGTGTACAGCACCGTGACGGCAACACCCAGATCAAGCAGAACTGGCATGGTGATGAAAAGACCAAGCCAACGTAGGTCGCGATTCAGTGACAAAATGCAAAACGAAACGGAAACTGCAAATGCAGCCGCCAGCGAAAACTCGTACATGTTGCCCCATGGCAATCGATGTGCAGAAAATCCACGTAGCGCCAGACCAATACCCAAGAAAATTGTGGCGAGCCATGTCAGTGACATACCGATGTTTCCGGCACGACGGCCTTCACCGAGTTTGTCATCCGAACTAATTGCTGTGGAGACGGCAGGACGATCCAGTGTTGCTGTTGAACCCATCCGTGCCTGGTGTGATGCTCCGGATGTTCGCGCTGCAGAATCTTGAAGTGATTCAATCCGCCGACCCTTGGCCAAAGAAATTGTGAAAGCCGTCATCGAAGCGGTGTAAGCAGCCATGGATCCGTAGACAAAAAAGTTGCTGCCCTGGGCCAGGGTTTCATTAATCGACATGTGCGACCTCCGGTGCGTACTTACGAACTTGAGCAGCCAGTTTTTCTATCTCGGCAGTCAGCCCTGGGGCTTCCGTCTTCGACAAACCTGCAACTTCATAAAGGCTACCGCCACTTGGCTGTGCTGTAATTCTGAGCCAAACACGACGGCGAGGAATCAACAGCGACAGGCATAGTCCGACGATGGCAACAATCGACGAACCAAGCGCCCAGCCCTTGCCAGCATCGCGCGTGATGGAAAACGCTGCCCACTCTTTATAGCCCGTAAATTCAACTGTGCCATAACCGCCGGGGAGCTTCCAACCTTGACCAGGTTTCAATTCCTCAATACCAATGCGCTTCATGTTGGTGGTATCGAGCCGATAAACACTTTGTGGAATGCCAGAATCCAGCCCAAGGTCACCACTCCAGGCACTCAAGAACACCTTCGGATCATTTGCTCCCGGGAAAGTTGAACGCGGTCCAAATGTTGAATCCTTGGAAGCAGTTGGAAGAAAAAATCCTTGTAAACCAAGTTGTGGCACCGTGTCTGGGGCCTTAACAACACCAGTTGAAGTGAAGTTACCGTCCTGCGGCAAAAATACTGATGCGTCTTGGTACACGACGTTGCCCTTTGCATCGCGCACAGTAAAAATTGGTGCATAACCGTGACCAACCAAGTAGATTGATGCGCCATCGATACGCAGCGGCTCATTGACTTCAATTAAATGTTTTATTGGCGCAGATGTAGGCGACTTCTTATAAGTCACATTTGCATGAAATAAACGGGCTGCACCATTTTGCTGACCACCACTTTGATACTCGGCCACAAACTTATCGAGCGTGAATGAAAATGGTGGCAACCTATCGGCTGAATACAGGTGGCCTGGAGTAAAAGTGTCGAACTGTGTGACGTTGTCAGCAAAACCAGACCCTTCGCGAACAATTACAGTTCCCTTAAATCCCGTAGCTGAACCAAGGCCAACGGCCACGAGGAGCACCAACAGTGACAGGTGGAACATGAGGTTCCCAGTTTCGCGCGCATAGCCTTTCTCGGCAGCAATCCAGTCCCCCTCATGCCGCACTCGCCAGCGTGCACTCTTCCACTCGTTGACAACGTTGGGAAGGGCAACTTCACTATGTGCCTGCGAGTTCCACGACATATACGTCGGCAGCCGACTCAAATTACGTGGCGCCTCGGGCGGTAATCCTCGCAACTCTTTGTAATGCACGAGTGAACGTGGCAGAACACACCCGGTCAGTGAAACGAACAGCAGCAAATAGATTGCTGCAAACCACGGTGAGGCAAATACATCGAACATGTGAAGTGAATCCAGAAATGGACCCGCCTTGGGATGATCGCGAAGATACTGACTGACCTTCAACGGAGAAGTGCCACGCTGTGGGAATAGCGAGCCAGGCACACTGGCCAGCGCCAGTAAGAACAACAAGATCAACGCGGTGCGCATGCTGGTGAGTTGGCGCCATAACCAACGCAACCAACTCATTGGGCACATCCTTTCATCGCGTTACTTCCAAACACTTTCATCACAGTGGTACTCCCCAACGTGATGCCCATACTCGAAGCGAGACGGTGATGTGATTCCAGTACCCAGTGACTAACAAAACACCAATAACAATCAGGAACACGCCACCGACATACATGACGCGCTGTGAATGTCGTCTCAAGAAACCAACTGCGCGCACACCACGCTCAAGTAACAGCCCAATCACAATGAATGGCACGCCAAGTCCGATGCAGTAGGCCGCACTCAAAATTGCGCCTCGCAATGCGCTTGCTTCATTCAACGCCATACTCTGTACTGCTGCCAACGTTGGGCCAATGCACGGTGTCCAGCCAACAGCAAAAAGTGCACCAAGGAAAAATGCGCCTAGGAATGTTCCCGAGGGCATCCGTGTTACGCGCACATTGCGCTGCAGTCCAGGAATCCAGCCAAGGAAACCAAAGCCCATCACAATGGTGACCACGCCCATCACAATTTGAATGTTGCGCTGGTGTTCGAGAAGTACTTGGCCAACTCCGCCAAACAGCGCGCCATACGAAACGAATACTGCGCTGAAGCCGGCGACAAAGAGCACGGTTCCCCACAATGCGCGACTACGTGAAACGTCTTCGCGCCTGACGGATGCTCGAGCCCCAGCGACGCCTGTGATGTAGGACAAGTAGCCAGGAACCAGCGGCAACACGCACGGTGAGAGGAACGAAATGAGGCCCGCTGCAAATGCCAGTGGAATTGCTAAAAGTAACGAACCAGATGTGACTGTGTCTGCAACGCTCATTGGCACAAACATTTACTTCTCCGAAACTACGGCGGCCACGACATCACGTAGCTGCGCTTCGGTTACTGGCCCAAGAATGCGGACCGCGACTCGCCCTTGTCGATCTAAAACAAGTGTTGAGGGTGTTGCCGCCGGACCAAGATTTCCAAACGCCAAAGTCAATGTGCCATCTTGATCTTGAATCGATGGGTAACCAGTGTTGAACCTTTTGTTGAATGCCCGTGCTGAGGCCAGGCCGTCACGAGTATTCAGGCCGACAAAGTGAACGCCCTTGCTAGCAAATTGCTTATTGACCTTTTCCAAATTCACTGCCTCTGCGCGACAGGGTCCACACCACGATGCCCACAGATTGACGACAACGACATCATCGCGCCATTGAGCAATGTCCAAGTTCGCACCGTCGAGTGTTTTGCCACTAAGTGCAACAACGTCCCCGCGCTTGTCACTTGCGACCAACACAATCGACCCATTGCCACTGACAAAACCACTGTCGGTGTTATTGCTTCCAGAATTACTGCCGCACCCAGTCAACACAATGACTGACGTACACAGCACTCCAAGAAACTTACGCACCTGCGATCTTGCTCGCTTTCCAAATCAAATCTGCAGACGGTTCGGTGTACACGATTGCAGTGAGTTCATCTCCATCAAACGTCAAGGACGTCAATGACGCAAGTGCACACTGGCGCTTTCGTGGATCGTGAACAAAACGCTTACCTTCAAATGACAATCGACTGATCCAGATCGGTAGCTGGTGGCTCACCAGCACTGCCTCGTGTCCGCGGGCTGCATCTCGAGCAGCAAACACTGCGCTGCCCATCCGAGCCGCTAACTGCACGTACGGTTCGCCCCATGACGGTTTGAATGGGTTGTAGAGGTGCTTCCAGGCGCTCGGTTGGCGCAGGACACCATCACCAACGGCAACGCGTTGTCCTTGGAAAATGTTGTCCGCTTCAATCAGGTTGTCGTCGGTATGGATCGGCAAGCCGTGTACACCCGCAATTGGCGCAGCCGTTTGCTGAGCGCGTTCAAGCGGTGAAGCCACAACATGGGTTATGTCATGATCCGACAATGCAGCCGCTGCGCGCTTTGCCATCTCGTGGCCAAGATCTGATAACACAAAGCCAGGTAGGCGTCCGTACAACACTTTTTCAGGGTTGTGTACCTCGCCGTGGCGAAGTAAGTGAATGATTGTGCGTGGCTGTGTCATCGCAGACTCTATTGATCAGGTTGCGCGACGACGAGCTGTTGAGCGACGACGTGAAGGTCGCCAGCCAACTGACCCGGCTTGCGCAGCTTCATCACGAAGCGAAGCACCATGAAGAGCCAACGCCTTTGACAGCGCATCGATGGTTGCATCTTCTGGCAGCACATCTACGCGCAAACCATGTTCCTGTGCGGTCTTGGCGGTAGCTGGACCGATGCACGCAATGATGCTCGATGGGTGCGGCTTGCCCGCGATTCCAACCAGGTTACGCACGGTGCTGCTCGAAGTAAATACAACTGCGTCAAAGCCACCACTCTTGATTGCTTCGCGCGTATCAATGTGTGGCGGTGCAGCGCGAACCGTGCGGTAGGCGGTGACATCTTCAACTTCCCAGCCGAGCGCAGTCAGACCAGCAACCAACGTGTCAGTTGCAATGTCAGCACGCGGCAGGAAAACACGATTTATTGGATCGAGGATTTCGTCAAACTCTGGCCATTCATCAAGAAGCGCAGCCGTCGTTTGGTCGCCTTCCGGAACCAAGTCAGGACGCACACCCATGGCAATCAAAGCGTCGATGGTGTCTTCACCAATTGCCGCAATGCGAATTCCGGAAAGCGAACGTGCATCTAATCCGTACTCGTTAAAGCGCTCGCGGATTGCGCGCACCGCGTTAACGCTGGTGAAGGCAACCCATTCGTAACGTCCTGATACAAGTCCATGAACAGCGCGTTCCATTTGTTGTGGTGTGCGCGGTGGCTCAACAGACATTGTGGGAACTTCAAATGGCACTGCGCCATATGACACCAAGCGGTCTTGCAAATCTTCGGTGGTGTCTTTGGTGCGTGGGACCAAAACGCGCCAGCCATGTAGCGGACGATTTTCGTACCATGGTGTGCGCTCGCCAGCTGTGTCGCCAACGATGACCAACCCAGCACCGGACTGCTTTGCAAGTTTGATTGCAGCCGAAAGTCCTTCGAGGGTTGAGTGAAGTGAACGCTGTTCAACTGTGGCACCATCACGAACAATCGCAATTGGTGTTGATCCTTCGCGACCGGCCTTCATCAGTGCCTTAGCAATTTCTGCGGCACGATCAGCTGCATTGTGAATCACCAATGTGACAAGTGGATCGGCATGTGTAGTCCACTCGACTGTTGGTGCGTCTGCATCAATAATGCGAACCTCGCGCGTGCGACCACCGGTTAACGACATACCTACGTGCGCAGGAACTGCAGTCAGCGGTGAAACACCAGCAGCAACTTCAAATGAGCGACCAGTCTTTTCTAGCGCTTCAGTTTCCATTGCCATCCGGCCGTCAAGAATTGGATCGCCAGACATCAAACGAACAACACTCTTGTCTGCCTTAATGGCATCAGTGATGACCTTGATCCGAGCAGCTAGCGAAAGTGGAGCACCAGCGTTATCGGTGGCAATCAGCACTTCGCCGGAACTGACCAATTCGGCCATGCGCACTGCTTCGATATCAGCAAGAACTAAGTCGGCGGATTTTAATAATCGGTGTGCACGAACTGTTAATAGTTCTGGATCCCCGGGACCGGCCACCACAAAAGCCACATCAGTAGCCATTGCCGTTTGTGACGTTGCCATTCACGCACCTACCTTTTCGTAGTTTCTCGTTGCGGGGAAGATTTTATTCATTAGGCAGTTTCCTGCGCTAAAACCATTTGTGACTTTCGCTGCTCGTGGAAAGCCAGGATCTGAAGTTCTGTTGCCAAGTCCACTCGGCGAACGTGAACTCCTTCGGGCACTTCTAGCAGCACTGTGGCAAAGTTCAAGATGCTAGTGACACCATGCGCCACGAGCATGTTGCAAACCTGCTGAGCCGACGATTCTGGTGTGGCAATCACGCCAATCGAAGCGCCGGTCGACCGAACAATTGAGCTGAGTTCTTTCACGTCACGCACAACAACTGCATGACCAGCCACAGTGACTTCTTCGCCGATCAGTTGTGGGTCGGCATCAAACAATCCAACGACCTTAAATCCACGTGAAGCGAATCCTGGGTAACCAGCCAAAGCATGACCGAGATTTCCAACACCCACGATGACAACTGACCATTCTTGAGTCAGTCCCAATGAGCGAGCAATTTGGTAAAGCAAGAATTCAACTTCATAACCAACGCCACGAGTTCCATACGATCCAAGGAAGGAAAGATCTTTACGAAGTTTTGCACTCGAGACACCAGCTGCGTCGGCGAGTTCTTCTGAGGAAACCAAAATTGTGCCGCGATTTGCAAAGGCAACCAAAGCTCGGTGGTACATCGGCAACCGGCTCACGGTCGCATCAGGGATGCCACCACGTGCACTTACGTGCGGTTTCGGAGCTTGCGAGACGGGCATTGAACCAACCTTCATCGAACTTATGAACGTCACATTAGGCGCGATTTCGCGATAGTCAAAATTCGCATATGCGGTTGGTTCGTGCTAGGGAAATCACCCCAAATTGGCTGTGACAGATGTGACGAATGGGACTTCGACAAAACGGCACTTTTCGCTATTTGAGTGCGGTCAACGCCTTACGAAGTCGATCTTCATTGACGCGCCACTGATCGTGTGTCTTGCCATCGATCAAAGTAACGGGGATCAATTCGAAGTACTGGTCAGCAAGTTGCGGATCATCCAAGATCGATTTTTCAGCCCACGTTATTCCAAGTTCTTCGCAAACTTTAGAAATCGTTAACCTTGCGTTTTCGCACAAATGGCAGTCTGGTTTTCCAATGAGGATTACTCGAGGTTCCATGACTGCACCACTTTCATTCACGGTTAATACCCTTGCGCATCAACGCGTTCGTCAACTGCATTCATGCGTCACTGCCTATGAGTACCCTAGAACCATGGACGATCAACAAGTCACAGGTGGCACCCCATCTGGCGAAAGTGCGCAAATAATCGCGGCCTTCTTCGACATTGATAACACCATCATGCGCGGGGCCAGTATTTATCACTTGGCGCGCGGACTTTTTGCCCGCAATATTTTGACGGCAAGTGACCTGGCAAACTACGCAATCACCCAGAGCAAGTTCCTATTCTCGGGTTCAGAAAATTTGAGCGATATGGCCAAAGTCACCGAAAACGCGCTGTCGTTTGCTACCGGTCGCACAGTCAAAGAAGTCACGGATTTATCTGAAGAAATTTACGATGAAATTATGGCTGACAAAGTCTGGCCAGGAACAGTCCAACTTGCCCATTCACATCGAACTGCAGGCCACCAAGTCTGGCTTGTTTCGGCAGCACCCATCGAATTGGCAAATGTCATCGCCACCAAGCTCGGGCTCACCGGCGCTGTTGCTACAGTCAGCGAAGTTGTTGACGGTAAGTACACCGGCAAACTCCAAAGCGAACCAATGCATGGGCCGCAAAAAGGCCAAGCAGTTGCCAACCTTGCGCAGGAACACAACATTGATTTAGAAAATAGTTTCGCCTACTCAGATTCAAGCAACGACATTCCGCTACTCACCAGCGTTGGTAATCCAACAGCAGTGAATCCAGATTCAGGTTTGCGGTCCTACGCCCAAGAACATGGGTGGCCTATTCATGATTTCCGACGAACACATTTAAAGAAGCGCTACGGGATACCCGCCGGTGCGGCAGCCCTGGCATTAGTAGGCGCAGGGGCCGGGATTGCCATTGCAGCATCCCGACGCACCCGCGCCTAATCTAAGTTCGTTTTTTAGCCCTTGCTACGACGCTGGAAACGCGTCTTCTTCAGCATCTTGCGATGCTTCTTCTTGGCCATACGCTTGCGGCGCTTCTTGATCACGGAGCCCATAAGGACCACCTTTACATTTATGTGTTCTGACTCCCCGAGTCTACGAGACCTTTCGGTCCCCAAAAACAGCGGTCATGGGCTTCGCACCAACTAGTGCCTTAATCACCAGTTGTTACCAACCGGGCCTTACATCGCGGAAGTTTCCAACCGCCAGACTTACTAACCGGCTTCGACGAAAGATTCTTGAAGGTAGGTATGAATTGCTTGTTCTGGAATTCGAAACGAACGACCAACCTGAACAGCTGGAAGTTCACCGTTATGAACTAAGCGGTAGACAGTCATCTTCGACACTCGCATTGCTGAAGCAACTTCAGCGACAGTGAGGAATCGAACTTCACCCAAAGGGCGTTCATAGTTTGTTGCCATTACAACCGCAACCAATCTGTGAGCACTAGCGCCGGCTTCCCCTCCGGGCTGTTACTCACTTGTACGTAGAGGTTAAGAGTAGTGGCGAATGTGACTCATGTGAAAGTCGGTTTCAAAATTAGTTAAGAATTACAACGATGTAATTTGCTATCCGAAGTGGATGGTTTTTCGAGCAGTGTTTATTGCGCTCAAAACACTCGGCTATTCAGAGTTTCTCATTTTTGATCTGTGTTTATTGCGCTCTCGCAAGTTGGGCTATTCGCCCAACTGCTTCGAGCGGTATCTATTTCGTTCAAAACGCTCGGCTATTCGCCGAGTTGTTTTCCTTCGAGCAGTATCTATTTCGTTCAAAACGCTCGGCTATTCGCCGAGTTGTTTTCCTTCGAGCAGTATCTATTTCGTTCAAAACGCTCGGCTATTCGCCGAGTTGTTTTGAACGATCCCTCGCTGCTTCCATCGCACTCAAAAACGCAGCACGAACCTTAAAATCATCAAACTGACGCAACGCTGCAACCGTCGTACCACCAGGTGACGTCACCTGCTCACGCAACACAGTGGGATGCTCACCAGTCTCACGCAACATTGTTGCCGCACCGTACACAGTCTGCAACACCAATTCCGTAGACATGTCGCGCGGCAAACCCAACATCACACCAGCTTCAATCATTGCTTCAACAACATAAAAAATGTAAGCCGGGCCCGAACCCGAAATTGCAGTCACAGCATCCTGATACTTCTCTGGCACACGAACAACATGTCCCACGCTACGAAGTAACTTCTCAACAGTTTCCAAATTCTCTTCACTGCACTTAGACCCTGCATTGATCGCAGCCATACCTTCATCAACCAGCGCCGGCGTATTTGGCATCACCCGAACGACAGCAGTTCCAGCTGGAAGGTGCTTCTCAATAAATGCCGTTGTGATTCCTGCAGCCAATGACACAACTAATGTGTCAGCTTTAAGGGCGCCAGAAATTTCCTCGAGTACGCCAGCCATATCTTGCGGCTTAACAACCAGAACAACCGTTTTAGCCTGAGCTGCAGCCTGCGCACTTTCCATCGCATTCACGCCATACTTCGCGCCAACTTCAACACCACGTTCCGAGCGGCGATCGGTCACAATCAAGTCAGCAGGGGCATAGCCAGCGCGAATCAATCCGCCCAGCAGTGTTTCGCCCATAACTCCGGCACCAATAATCGCCGTGCTCATGTCATACCTCAATCAGCCCTTGGCTTGAATCCCATCTGATGGGAAACAAGTTATGAGGACTAAATTACGCGAAACTAGCCGCGCGATACCAATGAGCGCAAGAAAAGCGCCAAATTTGATGGCTTTTCGGCCATCCTGCGCATGAGGTAGCCGTACCACTCATCGCCATAAGGAACATAAACACGCACTTTGTGGCCAAGCTCAACTAGTCGCTTCTGCTCTTCTGGGCGCACACCCAACAGCATCTGGAATTCAAAAGTTTCTTTAGCGCGACCCGAACGTAAAGCAAGAGCCTGACCAATCTGGATTAATCGAGGATCGTGCGTGGCCAACATGGGGAACGCTTCTGATTCAAAAAGCGTGCGCATGTTGCGAACAAAAGCCTTATCAATATCACCACGCTCGATGAACGCAACATCAGGACCTTCTGCGTAAGCACCCTTACATAGGCGTATGCGTGAACCCGCATACGCATGAGCGGCAATGTCATCTTCGGTGCGATGCAGTTGTGCCTGCAGGACACCACCAGTTGTCGGAAAGTTTTTGCGAATTGCAGCAAGGATGCGCAGAGTTGAATCAATAGTGGTGTGATCTTCCATGTCAATGGTCACGGTTGTGCCAACTTCTTTGGCTACTTCACAAATCTTTGTTGCATTGGCGAGCGCAATTGCTTCGCCTTCTAATCCAAGAGCCTGGCCCACTGCGCTGAGCTTCACCGAAACTTCAGCAGTCTTTGTCAGACCAGCTTCGCCCAGCGCCCGCAACAATTCAACATATGCAGCAACCGTGGCATCCGCGTCGGCATGATCGAGTGTGTCTTCACCAAGTCGATCGATAGTCGTCAGCAAACCTTGTTCGTGCAATTCAGTGACTTTACGGACAACATCTTCAGTTGTCGTTCCCGCAACAAAGCGATTGACAACTCCGCGGCTTAGTGGTGAAGACGAAACAAAGCCTTCTAGAGTTTCACTGCGTGATGCCGACACGAGCATTTCGCGAATCATCGGGACTCCTCAAGCCAAAACAACGCGCACCTTTGCGCACTCACAACTTTACGCTCAATTTTGGTGAGTGCAGGAACCGGTAGTGACTTATTCTGCTTCGAACCAATCGAGGCGGCGCAAGATAATTCCTTCGCGCAAGGCCCACGGACAGATTTCAAACTCGTTCACATGCAGTAAGTCCATGGCTTCTTGCGCCACAATTGCACCAGCCAATAACTGTTCGGCGCGGCCAATTGATACACCCGGGAACTCTGCACGCTCGCGTGCGCTCAATGTTTGCAGGCGTGGAACCCACTTGTCGAGGGAGTTCTTGGTGATCACTCTGCGTACCCGCGGACCATCACTTGACGGCGCAGCTCCACCAAGCCGGGCCAATTGCCGAAATGTCTTACTTGTCGCCACGACGTGCTCAGGCTCGCCATTGCGCAAAATCTGGCCAAGTTCACCGGCCAACATTGCGCGGACATACTTGCGCATGGCTTTGACTTCACTGGCCACTGGCGGATCAGTGGTGAAAAAATCGCGCGTTAGCCGTCCCGCACCAAGCGGCATCGAGGTCGCCGAGTCTGGGTGCTCGTCAGCGCCAATGGCAACTTCAAATGAACCGCCACCAATGTCAGCAACCAAAAGGCGGCCGGCTGACCAGCCGTACCACCGACGGACTGCCAGGAACGTCAGGATGGCTTCATGCTCGCCATCGAGAACCTGCAATTCAATTCCAGTTTCATTGCGGACCTGTGCCAACACTTCCCCGGTATTTGATGAATCTCGAATTGCTGAGGTGGCAAATGCCAAGGTTTCTTCGCACTGAAGTTGCTCTATGTATTCGTTGCACTCGTGCAAAACTTCAATCAATCGAGTGACGGCACCTGACTTCAAGGCGCCGTTGTTTCCCAATTGTTCAGCAAGTCGTAATTCATACTTTCGGGACAGCGCGGCACTTGGCGCGGCGCCAAAGTGTGCGTCAACGACAAGTAGGTGAACAGTGTTCGAACCAACATCAAGTACCGCCATACGCATATTTTCAGCGTACTTGTTTGTACCTCGGATGTGTAAATTATCGGTTCACCTATTAGGCTCAGTCTGTGCCTGAGTTAAGCCAAGATTTCCCGCGTCAGTGGATTGAGTTTGTTGATCCCGTAGACGACACCAATGTGTACCGCTGCGACCTCACGTGGTTGACGAGCAACTGGGAATGTATTTGGGGTAACGGCTGCAAAGGAATCGACGCAAAGAATCCAGATGTTGGTTGCTGCAATCTTGGCGCCCATTTTTCTGACAAGGCTGACCTGAAGCGCACGAAGAAATATGCCGAACTTTTGACGCCAGAAATTTGGCAAAACTTTAAAGAAGGCAACAAGAACGGTTTCGTTGAAAAAGACGATGACGGCGAAAAGAAAACTCGCGCATTCAACGGAGCCTGCATCTTCCATAACCGCAATGGGTTTGAAGGTGGCGATGGTTGTGCACTGCACATTCTGGCCGGCCAACTTGGTGTGAATCCACTCGTCACCAAGCCTGACGTTTGCTGGGAACTTCCAATTCGACGCACCTACGAAAATGTGGAACGCGCTGATGGTGTTGAAATTACCTACATCAACATTGGCGAATACAACCGACGCGGTTGGGGACCTGGTGGCGAGGACCTGAATTGGTATTGCACCACGGCGACCGAAGCTCACATTGGCGCGCGCTCTGTTTATCGTTCGTATGAGCCCGAACTCACCGAATTGATGGGCAAGCATGCCTACGACATCTTGGCCGAGTTCTGTGATGCGCGAATGACAACCTTGGCTGCCGCTCGCGCAGCAAAAGACCCAATGGCATTAAAGCTTTTTGCAATTCATCCAGCTGATCCTAAGTAACTCCACAAATTGGTGGACGGGCTCGAACTCGTGTCTGCTTGAAGCCGTAACCTAAGTGCATGGCAAAAGCACCCCGCGCACAATTTAAATGCACCGAGTGCGGTTGGCTGGGCGGAAAATGGGTTGGTCGTTGCCCAGAATGCCAAGCCTGGAGTTCAGTTGTCGAAACGGCTGCTAGTGCGCCATCTCGTGCGGGTTTGCGTTCTGCTACCACCGGTGTAGCACCGAGTCGCGCCGCACGGCCAGTAAAAGAAATTCCACTTGACGAAGTTGAACGCATCAGCACGGGACTTGATGAACTTGATCGAGTCCTCGGTGGTGGACTCGTTCCTGGTCAATGTGTACTGCTCGCGGGCGAACCTGGCGTTGGAAAATCTACGTTGCTACTTGAAGCCGCCAACAAGTTTGCGCACGTAAGTAAAAAGCCACGCACTGTGCTCTATATTTCTGGCGAAGAATCTGCTGAACAAATTGGTATTCGCGCACGGCGAATTGGCGCCGATGCCGACACATTGTTGATTGCAGATGAAACAGACCTCGCTGTTCTGCTCGGCCATGTCGAAGATGTCGATCCGGATTTGCTGATCGTCGACAGTGTGCAAACTATTGCAAGTTCCGAGCTCGAAGGTCGCGCCGGCGGTGTTGCCCAAGTTCACGAAGTTACCCAGGTTTTGACTCGCGCAGCCAAAGGCCGTCGCATGCCATTGTTATTGATTGGTCAATCGACCCGCGAGAACTCAGTGGCTGGTCCACGTTCTCTTGAACACCTCGTTGATACCGTGCTGACATTCGAAGGCGACCGCGGAACACCCCTTCGACTACTTCGCGCTAACAAGAATCGCTACGGGCCAGCCGATGAAGTTGCCTGCTTCGAACAAACCGAAGACGGACTACGCCAAGTCACCGATCCCTCACAGTTGTTCCGTTCCCAGCGCGACGAAGCCATCCCAGGCACCTGCCTTGCGATCACGCTGGAAGGTCGCCGCGCCCTCTTGGTTGAAGTTCAGGCCCTGACCACGGTCAGCCCGGGCAACAACCCGATGCGTCGCACGACCGGTTTCGACAACACTCGTGCGGCAATGTTGATCGCCGTGACCGAGCGCGCTGCTCGCCTCAAACTGTGGGATAAGGACGTTTACGTTGCCACAGTTGCTGGCGCAAAAGTCTCCGACCCCGGGGCCGACCTAGCAATGTGCTTAGCCATCACCTCAGCCGCTCGGGAAACACCGTTGCCGATAAACCTTGCTGCTATTGGTGAAGTTGCCCTCAGTGGCGACGTACGACCAGTGCCCGGCATGACCCAGCGCATCAATGAAGCAGCTCGACTTGGTTTCACGACGGTGTTCGTCCCTCGCGGAGCCAAGGTGCCAACAGGACTCAAAGACATCAAGGTCATCGAAGTTGCATCCTTGGCTGATGCACTTCGAACTGTGTGACCGCGGACAGATCCACAGAGCGTCGGACAAAGATCGAAATGCGTTCACCAAGACGGTTACTAAACGGTACTTGTACGTTCTAGACTCTGCATAACGAACCCGCCTATTTACGCGCGGTCTATAACGAGAAAGAACGGCCGTGGCTGTAGGTAAAGAGACACCAGATCCCGATGCGCTTTTGCGTTCGGTCCTTGCTCAAGTAGCTCCAGGAACTGCACTGCGCGATGGCCTCCAACGAATCTTGCGCGGTTCAACTGGCGCACTCATCCTCCTTGGTCAAAACAAAATTGTCAGTGCAATTAGTTCTGGTGGATTCGATGTCGATATCGAATTCAGTGCAACTCGTCTACGTGAGTTGGCAAAGATGGACGGCGCTGTGTTGTGCGATCGCGACGCGACACGAATCTTGGCTGCTGCTGTCCAATTGTTGCCCGACCCTTCTGTGCCGACAAACGAGCAAGGTACTCGTCATCGCACCGCAGACCGTGCCTCGCGCCAAACTGGAATGCCGGTCATCAGCGTCAGTAAGTCGATGAACATCATCGCCCTTTACCTTGACGGTCGCCGCTATGTTCTCGAAGATTCCGCAGTCATCTTGTCGAAAGCCAGCCAGGCAATCGCGACTCTCGAACGGTACAAGCAACGTCTTGACGAAGTTCAGGGTGCACTGAGTGCACTTGAAATTGAAGACCTGGTAACTGAGCGCGATGTTGCACTCGTTGTGCAACGCCATGAAATGGTGCACCGCATTGCTACTGAAATTTCAAGTTACGTAGTAGAACTTGGAACTGATGGTCGTTTGATGGCATTGCAACTTGATGAACTCATTTCTGGAACTGCAGAGGATCGTCACTTGGTGATTCGTGATTACATGCCAAAGACCGCGCGCAAGCTGCGCACACCCGAAACTGTGACCACTGCGCTTGGTGGCCTTGATTCAGCTGGATTGCTCGACCTTGTGAGTGTTGCGCAGGCTTTGGGGCTTCCTTCAGATGCCACGACCATGGATAACTCACTTCAACCACGTGGATACCGTTTGTTGTCAAAGGTCCCGCGCCTGCCAGAAATCGTTATTGAAAATTTGATTGGTCACTTTGGGACACTTCAACGAATTTTGTCGGCTGGTGTTGAAGAGCTTCGCGATGTTGACGGTGTTGGTGAGACACGTGCGCGGGCAATTCGCGAAAGTTTGTCACGTTTGGCTGAATCAAGCCTGCAAGAGCGTTACGTCTAGTTACTGAATCACAAATCGCACGTCAGCACTGGTTGCTGTTCCGTTGCGGCTATGTGCCCAATACGCGCCTGCTGTTGCCACGCCAAGGTCTTGACAGCCCTTAACTGAGCGATGTCCATCCCATGTGGTGCTCACTGACCAGTCTTGGTTTGGCTTCAGGGTGATGATTTGGGATGCCTGACTGGGGTAACAATGATCAGTGGACCAATTCAGCGCTGGTCCTGAAGTAATCCAGATTTCATTAGGTCCACTGCCCACGTTTCGTTTGCATGCTGTGCCTGACACATTGACGACATGCATCGACATATGAAGTCCCGCGCCAACGGCAACTGTGCTCTTGGAAATTGCTAACGAAATTTTTAGGTCCGCATCAGAACAGTTCGCTACAGATGGTGCTGCCTCTGTCGGGGTTGTACTCACTTCCGGTGTCGCACTCTTAGTTGGTTGAGCAGCCGTACTTTTTGTTGGGTCTGCTGCGGGGGTCGTCACATTGACATCAGGCGTTTTGGATTGCGACGAGGGACTGTCGTTACTGCCGGCAATTGTTCGCCACGCAATGAATAAAACCAACAACGCACCAAGGAGAACCAACGCGCGGCGGCGCCAGTAAACCGATGGGTCTTCTGGACCACGGGGTTGCAGCGGGTTCGCCATGCCTTCACGATATTGCACAGTTCAAGTTCACCGAAGCGCGGCACACCATTTTGCGCGACAATCGATCCGTGACGATTCAACGGCGGCTCTCGGCATGGTTTAAGACCAATGCCCGGGTGTTGCCATGGCGAGATTCCAGCATGACTGCGTGGCAGATTCTGGTGAGCGAAATCATGTTGCAACAAACCCCGGCAGAACGCGTTGCGCCACAATTCCAGGCGTGGATTAAGCGTTGGCCCTCAGCCGCAGCTTTGGCCAAGGCAACACCGGCCGACGTGATTCGCCAGTGGGATCGATTGGGTTATCCAAATCGAGCACTTCGATTGCATCAAACCGCCCATGTCATCGTGCGCGACTTTGCCGGAGAACTGCCGCGGACTTATGACGAACTTGTCGCACTTCCTGGCATTGGGGACTACACCGCCTCTGCAATCTTGGCTTTTGCACACACCAAGCGCTCTGTTGTTCTCGATACAAATATTCGACGTGTCATCATGCGCGTATGGAACGGGCAGGCGCGACAACCCGCATCAATCAGCGCGCTAGAACGCGAATTTGCAGACAGCCTTGTTCCGGCTTCCGATAAAGCCGCAGCCCTATGGTCGGCAGCGGTAATGGAATTTGGTGCAACGGTGTGCACAGCTACAAAGCCGAGTTGCGACTCTTGCATTATTGCTAGGGAGTGTGCTTGGCGCTTGGCTGGTTATCCAGCAGGTGATATCAAAGCACGGACACAAAAATTTGCAGGAACTGATCGGCAAGTACGCGGCATCATCATGAAGGCGCTACGAGATTCAACATCGAGCGTGTCACAAAGTGAGTTGCGCACGCTGTGGTCTGATCACCAGCAACTTGATCGAGCGCTCGATGGACTAGTGGCCGACGGTTTGGTTGATGTCACTCGTGCTGGCCGATACCGGTTGCCCCGATAGTTACTTGCCACAATAAAGAAGGGCGCCACACATTGTGCGACGCCCTTCTCGTGGAACTTATTTAACTAACGAAGTCCTTAACGGCCGCATCAGTTTCCGTGCGCATGACACCGACGATGTAGCCGATGACCAGTGCAACGAATGGGATTGCAATCAGGACAGTTCCAGTAGTGTTCTGAACCCATGCCTGTGTGGTTGGGTCAGCACCGTCCTTCACTGTTCCGGCAAGCAACGAGAAGTGCGACATCATTAAGTACTCCATGCCGACCAAACCAAGGACAGCAAGAAGTGGTGCGATGAGGCGAGTGAAGATACCTGTATCTCCCGGATCTTTCGCAAAGTAGCGAATGACCGAGATGCTGACGAGTACTTCCACAATCACGATTGCAATCACTGCAACTGCACTGAGCCAGTAGAACAGGTTGTAAACCGGATCTAGGTGACGAACAGCAAAGTACGTGATGCATAGGAACGAACCAACCGCAGTAACAAGTGCTGCGTTCTGTGGTGCACCACGGCGATTCACATGATCAAACCAGCGAGGCAGAACGCCGCCGCGACCCATTGCATACATGTAGCGTGCTGCAGAGTTCTGGAATGCAACGTTTGCTGCGAACAAGCTGGACAAAACCAACCAACCCATCAAGGTGCCAAGCCAAGTACCTACGTACTGGTTTGCCAACGAGATAAGAACGTTTGCTGGGTTTGCCAACGGAACATCGCCGACTGTCGAAAGCACAACAGACTGATCGATTGCCTTCGATGCACCCATGCCAGTGATCATGCCGAAAGATACGACAACGAACAACAGCGTGATGATGGTGATTGCCAAGTACGTAGCGCGTGGAACTGCGTGCTTTGGATCCTTGGTTTCTTCACCATAAATCGCAGTTGCTTCGAATCCAATGAACGATGCGGAGGCAAATGCGAATGCAATACCTGCGGTGCCCATCAGGCCACCTTGGAAGATATGGCTTGGCGCAAATGATGCCGAGAAGTTGATGCCTTCTGGACCACCGTTGATCAGCATGGCAACACCAGCAATGATCAATGAAGCAAGTTCGAGTGTCATGAACACACCAAGTACCTTGGCACCGACGTCAACACCCATGATCGACAAAATCAACGCAACACCTAAGGCAAGAAATGCCCAGATGTACCAAGGTTGACTAATGCCAAAGCGAGCATCCATTTCGCCAGCCATGACTGCGCCGAAGTAACCATAGATGCACCATTGCACTGCCAGGTAAGCAACCATCGATGCAAAAGCGGTTGCAACACCAGCTTTAGCACCTAGACCTCGCCCAACATATGCAAAGAAGGCACCCGCGTTTGTCACGCGATTACTCATTGCTGCATAACCAACGCTGAACAACAACAGAGTGAGACCGGTGATCAAATAGACACCCGGAACACCTGCGCCACTACCAAGCACGATGGCGCCGGGAACGACACCTGTCATACCTGCAAGTGGTGCGGCTGCTGCCACAACGAAGAACACGATGCCTAAGACACCGATTCGTCCCTTACGAAGATTCTCGTCAACCACGTGACCCGAACCTGATTGTGCTTCTGACACGGCTCCTCCTCCAGAGCTATTTCTTACTTAACTTGCGAGCGTAATACTCGCGGGCAGACTTAGCACGCCATTTACGAAATTCGAACGGGCCCGAACGATATTTCCGGTGGGTTCCAATCGGACCTGGCGTTTGATCATTTCCTCAAGCAAAATACGGATTTCTAGCCGTGCCAGGGATGCCCCAATGCAGTGATGTGGACCCTGTGCGCCAAAGGCTAAGTGCTTTGGGCGTGGCGGACGCGAAATATCGAACTTTAAGGGGTCCGTGAAGAACTCTTCATCGAAGTTGGACGAGGCGTACCACATGACTACTTTGTCGCCAGCAGCAATTTCTTGGCCACCAAGAACAGTGTCCTTTGTTGTCGTGCGACGCATATGCAACACGGGTGTGGCATACCGAATGATCTCTTCGAGCGCGTTTTCAAGCAATTCAGGCTGTGCATATAACTTGTCGAGTTGCTCGGGGTTCTGCATGAATGCATGCAAGCCATTTGAAATCGCTGTTCGCGTTGTTTCGTTTCCAGCAAAAACAAGCACTTGGAAGAAGTTTGCGAACTCGTTATCTGAGAGTCGTTCACCTTCAACTTCCGAGTGCACGAGGTAACTAACGACATCCTCGTGTGGATTTACTCGACGTTCGTCACCGAGCTTCTTGCCGTATTCAAACAACGCGTGCGCTGCTGGGCTATTGAACGGCAGCAACTCAACTGGTGTGGTGTTGCCGAAAGAATCTGCAGGCAGATCCGAATCAGAGCCAGCAACGAGTAAGTCACTAAGTTCCACCATGAAGTTGGCGTCTTCATTTGGCACGCCCAAAATATTGACGATGACCTGGATGGGTAGCGGCGCTGAAATCGCTTCAACAAGGTCGACCGTTCCCAATTCGCGAGCCGCACTCAGCAACGTGTTTGTGATCTTGCGCGTTGCCGCTTCATAGTCAGCAACTTTGCGCAAGGTGAACGGCGGCATTGCCAACTTACGTAAACGTGCATGTGCGGGCGGATCGGTTTCGATAATCGAACGGCGCACCGCCTTTGCCTCATCGGACAGGTCAGGCAGATTTACAAACTGGTGCGACGAATAGGTTTCCCAATCGCGGGTCATCGTGACGACATCTTCATAGCGTGTCACTGCCCAAAAATCACCGTCTTCATATGAATGGCGGAAAATAGGATCGTTATGGCGCAACCATGCAAATGATTCATGTGGAATACCACCGGCGGCATAAACGCCAGGATCAACAATGTCGATTGAAGTGCTGTCGAATTGAGCTGTCACTTCAAGGGTCATTACTGAGCGCCTCCTGGAACAAGTGCAACGCGTCCCGCAATCTGGCCGGCATGCAATCGGTCATGCGCGGACTGCGCATCCTGCAACGCGACTGCTTCGACCGAATGATGAAGTTCATGCTTATTAGCCAGCGCCAACAATTCGCCGAGTTGCTTCTGGCTACCCCAGACGCTGGTCATGAACTGTGCTTCGTGTGGAACCGCGCCGAAGCCGAATGGAATCTGACCACCGAACAAACCAACGACGACAGCAATGCCTTGACGTGCGACATGCTTTGCGGCCGTTTCTAGCGTGCTTTGTGCGCCAACAAAATCGATGACTGCATCGAATGTGCCTTCGAGCTCTTCAGGTGTTGCAACGGCATCGGCACCCATGACCTTCGCACGATCTAGCTTGTCGCGTGACATATCGACTGCGGTGACATGTGCATCAGACTGTAATTTCAAAAACTCAATTCCGAATTGCCCAAGTCCACCAGCACCTAGTACAAGGGCGCGCTTTCCCGCGGCCAGTTTCGGCAACGTATGGCTGACTGCGCGAAATGCTGTCAAGCCGCCACATGCAAGTGGCGCTGCCTTGACTGGATCCAAATCACCCAAAGGCACGAGGTATGAACGATCCTTGATCAACATACGTTCGGCGTATCCACCGTTGCGGAACAAACCCGCCTCGGTCGCATTCGGGCAAATCATTTCCTGGCCACTGGCACATGCCCAGCAGTCTGGCTTTAAACATCCCCAACATGGATAAACCATGACCGGACCAAGTTCGTCGTGGACTCCAACAACTTCGTGACCCAGAATCATAGGTAGTGGGCTGGGGTAAACGCCTTCAACGACATGCAGATCTGAGTGACAAACACCGCAAGCGGTCACTGAAATAACGGTTTCATTGCCAGTTGGGGCGGGCTCGGAATAGTCAACGTACTCAAGAGGGCCGTTAACTTCGCTTAAAACAACCGCTTTCACGTCAATTAGCTCTTTTCAGGTCATTGGCACATTCAACGACATTTCGCTGAATTCTCTGCACATCTCAATGTTCCGCACACTACTCTTATCAAGTATCCAAAACCAGACTTTGGAGGAATTTGTGACCGAAAAGAAATCCGCCGAGCTCGCGCGCGTTGCCGAACTATGCGAAAAACACAACATTCGCACGATCGAATGCATTGTCGTTGACAACTGGGGAATCCCGCGCGGCAAGCGCCTACCCACAGTCCAGTTCCTACGCGACATGGGTTTTGGTATTGCCAACGTGGTCCACACCTGGCAACCACGCTGTGAAATTGAAGTCACCCCCGTTCAAGAGGTCTGGGACATCCACTGCCAACCAGATTTGTCATCGTTTCGCCTGGCCGGCTGGGGCGAAGGAATTGGTCTGGTGTTCTGCGACACCTATGACACCAAGACTCACGAATTGGTCGACCTCGATTCGCGCATCATGCTCAAGAACGTATTGGCAAAGTACGAATCACTCGGGTACAACATCAACGCCGCCACTGAGCTTGAGTTCTATCTCTTTAATCCTGATGGCACACCACTTTTCACTGACATGCAAACCTACGGAATTGCCAAGGGCGCCGAACTCGAACCGATTATCAATGAAATTCGTGAGACACTGCGTCTGACTGGAATTGATGTCGAAGCCAGCAACGTCGAATACGGTCCTTCGCAAATCGAAATCAACGTCCGTTATGGCGAAGCATTAAAGACCGCCGACGAAACGATTCTGTTCAAATACATCGTGCACATGATTGCCAAGAATCACGGCCTAGTCGCATCGTTCATGGCCAAGCCAATTGTCGGCGAATCTGGCTGTGGCATGCACATCCACCAAAGCATCATCGACAAGAACGGCAAGAACTCTTTTGTCGAGCAAGATTCTGATGGCGCACTTGGTAACGCATTGATGAAGAGTTACGTTGCCGGGCTGATGACTCACGCAAAGGCACTACAAGTTGTGATGGCGCCAACCATCAACGCCTACAAGCGCATTGTTGATTACAGTTTCTCGCCAACCCAGGTCACCTGGGGCTTGGACAATCGCCTTGTAGGCGTGCGTTGCTTACTTGGTGGCGAGGGCACGCGCATCGAATCGCGTTGGGCTGCAGCTGATGCAAACCCTTATTTGGTTCTGGCTGGCAGCTTGTTCGCTGGCCTTGATGGAATCACGAACAACTTGCCGCTGATTGACATGGTCGAAGGCGATCCACATCCGGAAGATAAGTGGGATCGTTTGGCCAGCACTTTGGGTGAAGCTGTTGCAAATTTCGAGGCCAGCGAATTCACCAAGCAAGCATTTGGTGAAAACTTCGTCACTACATTCGCAGCCATGCAACGTTTTGAACTTGCTGCATTTTCAACCTTTGTGACGGACTGGGAACTCAACCGCTACCGCGATATCATCTAGAAATGACGGAATTGCGCGCGCTTCTTATTAGCCACGAAGAAGTCGGTCGTCCAGGCCAGATTGGACGTGTGCTGGCCGAGCGAGGAGTTGAAGTTCAGCGCCATGTTGTCTTGAACGATGACGGTACGTCCAACCTCGAGTTTCCTGACATCAAAGATTTTGATTTCGTTATTTCCTTCGGTTCGTTTCACAGCGTCACGGACCCATCAACAGCCGAATGGGTTGACGCTGAGGTCGACTTGATTCACGAAACTTTTGAAACCGAGACTCCGTACCTTGGCGTGTGTTTTGGCGGACAAATTTTGACCAAGGCAGTTGGCGGTTCGATTGAACGTTCTCCGGTAACTGAAGTCGGTGCGATACACATCAATCCCACAAAGGGAGAACTACCATTCCCTGCAGGTCCTTGGTTCTCGTGGCACGAAGATCGCATGGTGTTACCTGCAGATATTGAAATACTTGCAGACACCGACATCAGTGTGCAGATGTTCCGTTCCGGAAAAGCTGTTGGTTTACAGTTCCACCCCGAGGTCGACGAAGAGATCTTGTCCCTATGGCTTGAGCTTGGTGGCAAAGACCATTTGCCTGACACCACAACACCCGATGACTTTATGCGTGAGTGGAAAGACGCTCAAGAAGCTGCCCATTCAAATGTTGTCGAGTTAGTCGACTGGTTCATCGCTGAAGTTGTGAAGAAGTAGTGAATTCGCTTGACCACGCACCACTGGCTGGTGTCATTGTTGTGTCGCTCGAACAGGCAATCTCAGCACCGTTCTGCACACGACAACTAGCCGAGTTGGGTGCGACCGTCATTAAAGTCGAACGTCCTGGTGGCGATTTTGCTCGCGGTTACGACAGCATCGTGCATGGCACTGCGTCATATTTTATGTGGGCCAATCGCGGCAAGCAAAGCATTGTGTTGGATTTGAAGGACGACGTTGATCGCGCAACTTTTGATGCGCTGATTGCTGGCGCTGATGTTTTCATTCACAACATTGCCCCGGATGCGGCACAGCGCGCTCACATTGATGCCAAGACTCTTGGTAAGTTGCATCCCGATTTGATCGCCTGCGAAATTTCAGGTTACGGTCCTGGCGGCCCACGAAGTAACGACCGGGCTTATGACCTAGCGATTCAAGCAGAGGCTGGGGCGTTTTCTGTTACGGGCAACGATGAAGTGTCCAAGGTTGGGTTTTCGATTGCAGACATATCTGCAGGTATGTATGCGTTGACAAGCATCTTGGCCGCACTTGTTCGCCGCGATCGTACTGGCGAAGGCGCTCAGATTCAGGTGTCGATGCTTGATTCAGTTGCCGAATGGATGGCCGGTCCGATGTATGGAACTGTCTACAGTGGTTCACAGCCGGCTCGCACTGGACGTCGTCATCATGGCATTGCCCCATACGGCACGTACAAGTTGAGCGATGGTCGAGTGATCTTAATTGCCGTGCAAAATGATCGTGAGTGGGAACGGTTGGCTCGCAACGTGTTGCAAAGTGATTTGTTGAATGACAATTCGGACTTTGCAACTGCGCAAGAACGTATCGCGAATGTTCACGCACTCGAAACAGAAATGAATCGCGTTTTTGCGGAACGTGATGCTGATGAGATTGTTGCACTGCTGGCTGAGAACGACATTGCGGTAGCGCGAGTGAATGATTTGCAAGGTGTCTGGAATCACGAACAGCTTCGCGCTCGGAATCGCTTTGAAACAATTTCTATTCCTAATGGTCAAACTGCTGAAGTCTTGAAGTCACCATTTGATATCAGCAATTGGGTACCAGATACTTCAGGTGTTCCAAACCTTGATGAACACAACGACGCAACGATTAGCGAAATTATCGAACGCGGAAAGTCCTAGTAAGCCTTTGGCAATCCCAGCACGTGCTGGCCGATGTACGCCATGATCAAGTTGTTGTTGATTGGGGCTACTTGATACAAACGAGTTTCCCGGAACTTACGTTCAATGTCGTACTCTTCAGCGAAACCAAAACCGCCATGCGTATCGACCGCTGCATTACCCGCAGCCCACGACGCTTCGGCAGCCAGGAACTTTGCCGTGTTCGCTTCAGCGCCACATGGAACTCCCGAATCAAACTTCGCTGCAGCATCGAAACGTACCAAGTCGGCGGCCCGAAGTTGCATGTAAGCGCGAGCCAGCGGGAACTGAACACCTTGGTTCTTACCAATTGGTCCGCCGAACAATTCACGCTCGTTTGCATAAGCCACAGCGCGATCTAAAAAGAATCGTCCATCACCAATACATTCGGCCGCAATCAAAATGCGTTCCGCATTCATCCCATCAAGGATGTATTTGAAACCGCGTCCTTCTTCACCAAGCAACGCGTCTTCAGGGATGAATACGTTCTCAAAAAACACTTCAGTCGTATTGTGGTTCATCATCGTCTTGATAGGACGAATCGTCAGTCCCTCAAGATTGCGCATGTCGAAAATGAAAGTTGACAACCCCGCAGAAGGCTTACCGTTTTCGTCATACGGTGTTGTGCGAGCCAGCAACAACATCAAATCGGAATACATCGCGCGCGAAGTCCAAATCTTTTGACCGTTGATGAGCCAACCGCCGTCAACACGTTCGGCCTTTGTGCGAATGCGAGTTGTTTCTGAACCAGCACCAGGTTCGGTCACAGCGAAAGCTTGTAAGCGCAATTCACCTGCCGCAATCTTTGGCAAGTAATGCTGCTTTTGTGCTTCACTGCCATGTCGAAGCAACGTGCCCATGACATACATCTGCGCATGACATGCACTCGGGTTTCCACCTG
>Ga0114964_10000211_pt1 | contig 44688 bp, 35 predicted proteins | sample C_131016_MF_Meta_FD_92638 | JGI IMG/M metagenome (GOLD analysis project Ga0114964, IMG submission 92638) | Freshwater microbial communities from Lake Croche, Canada to study carbon cycling - C_131016_MF_MetaG | ecosystem: Environmental > Aquatic > Freshwater > Lake | place: Lake Croche, Canada... | reverse complement strand
TGCAATGTCTTGTATCGGCATCCCAGCGCCCTTAAAAATAATGAATTAATTGGTATTAATTTGTTCATTTTAATTTATTTTTAAGTTTTATTGGATCTAATTTTTAAAACCACGGTCACTCTGGTGTTTGCAGACATCCATTCATCACCACCTGCCACAAGCGCAGTACCGCTGCGCACTCGCTGTGCAAGGACGCAGGCAGCACATCGGTAGCCTCTTCGTTGAGGCGGGCATGGTGCTGCACTCGGCGCAGTGCCCGGTAGGCATTGGCCGCCGCTTGGCCTACGCCTGCAGGCAGCAACCCCGCCGTTTCAGCGCGTTGCAGCAAGGCAATGTTACCCACGTTATCTGCCAGTTCGGGGTGTTTGGCTGTGTGCAATAAAACAAGGTACTGCACCGCAAATTCGACGTCGACCATGCCGCCTGGGCTGTGTTTGACGTCAAAGCGTCCGGTCTTTTCGGGGTGCCCTTTGCGCACCCGATCGCGCATGGTAACGATCTCTTCTTTCAAGCTTTCAGGGTTTCGCGGAGCACTGATGACGGCATGACGCATGCCGTCAAACGGTGCTTTCAAAGCGGACAGGCCGACGACAAACCGGGCGCGCGTCATGGCTTGGTGCTCCCAGGTCCAGGCGGTGTTGCTGCCGCGCTGTTCTTGGTAATCGGCATAAGACGCGAACGGCGTGATCAACAAACCCGCATTGCCGTTGGGACGCAAGGCGGTGTCAATCTCGTACAAATCGCCTTGCTCGGTTTTGACGGTCAACCAGTTGATCAGTTTGCGCACAAAGGCGGCGTAGATTTCTTGCGCGCGTTCATCCGCATCTTGGTACACAAACACAATGTCCAAGTCACTGCCGTAACCCAACTCCTTGCCGCCAAGCTTGCCGTAACCAATGATGGCCAGTTGAGGTGCATCGCAGTGGCGGTATTTAAAGCACGCCCAGCACCATTGGGTGGTCACGCGCAGCACCGCGTCGGCCAAGGCGCTCAAATCGTCGGCCACTTGCTCGATCGTCAGCACGCCTTCGACGTCACGTGCCAGGGTGCGAAAAAGTTCTGCATGGTGCGCACGGCGCAGCAAATTGAGCAGGTTTTCTTCGTCGTCTTCGCCGGTGCGTTGAAGCGCCACCCAGCGCGAATGCAGCTCGGCCTCAAACTCGGTGGCATTGAAACGGGTGGTCAGTACATCGCCGCCGGCCAGCTCATCGATCACCCCGGGGTGTTGCACCAAATAACGCGCGGGCCAGCGGGCTGCGCCCAGCAGGCGCAGCAGCCGTTCGTGCACCGCCGGGCGCTCAAGCAACATGGCCAGGTAGCTTTCGCGGCGCAGCAAGGGCTCTATCCAATCGGCCATGCGCAACACCGCATCTTCATGGATACGGCCTTCTTGTTGCCATTGCGCTGTGCGCTGCAACAAGCGCATCAATCGCGCACGGGATTCTTCGCGCAGGGCATGGATTTTGGGGCTGTCTTTCCAGAGCATCAACCTGGCTTTGACGGCGCCGCTGAAGCGCTCACTCAAGGTTTCCAGCTCCGTGTGTTCTTGCGCTGCGGTTTTGCCGCCGCAGGCTTTACCGGCGCAATGTTGCGCGGCGCGATCGCCGCCCAACAGCACATCGAACTCCTGCGCCACCCGTTCGCGGTGCGCATCCAGGTCTTTGAGAAAACCACACGTATCGGTGTAGCCTAAGGTCTGGGCGATCCATAACAAATCGTCATCCCGGGTTGGCAAGACGTGGGTTTGTTGATCGTCCAGGTACTGAATGCGGTGCTCTACGCGCCGCAAAAAAATATACGCCGCGCTCAAGGCTTGCGCTGTTTGCAAGGACATCAAGCCCGCTTTCGCCACACGCTGCAAGGCGTCCAAGGTGGGGCGTGTACGCAATTCGGGGAACTGGCCGCCACGCACCACTTGCAGCAATTGCACGGTGAATTCAATTTCGCGAATACCGCCTCGGGAAAGCTTGACATCATTGGCCCGCTCCGGGTGACCGGCGCTGCGTTTGGCAGCGTGGTCCCGAATTTGTTGGTGCAAGGTGCGCAGGGACTCGAACACGTTGTAGTCAAGGTATTTGCGAAAAACAAAGGGCAAAACCACTTGGCGCATCGCCTGTGTTGAACCGTTGGCGATGGCGCTGCGCGGCGCCACCACGCGGCTTTTCATCCAAGCAAAGCGCTCCCATTCACGCCCTTGGACCAGCAAATATTCTTCCAAAGCGCCCAGCGAGACCACGCTGGGGCCTGCGTTGCCGTTCGGGCGAAGGGCCAAGTCCACCCGAAACACAAAGCCGTGCTCGGTGTTCTCGCCAATCAGGGCGTAAATCATTTTGACGGCGCGGGCAAAGTATTCCTGGCAACTGATCTGACCGCGCCCTTCGGGCGTTCCGGTGGTCTCGCCGTCTTCTTCGTAGACATAGATCAAATCGATATCGCTGGACACGTTGAGTTCGCGCGCACCCAGCTTGCCCATGCCGACGATCCAAAACGCCACCCGTTGGCCTCCCGCAGCCATGGGCTGGCCGTGGCGCTTGTCCAGCTCGCTCAAAGCATGGCGGCAAGCCACATCGAGGGCAAACTCTGCCAAATGGGTCATGCTCAGGGTGATGGTTTCCAACGGCGCTTGCTGATCGCAATCGAGGTCCATCAACTGGGCCACCACCCATTGCCGGATGATGCGCAGCACCGCGCCAGGATCAGCTTGCCACGCCGGGTTGTGGTCGCACAACAGCGCATAGGCTTTTTGCATGTTGTCGCGCACAGGCACGCCCCAAGGCAAAATAGCCCACACTTGCGCATAACGACGCTCTAAACGCTGCCCAAAGCGAGAATAAGCCGCTTTTTGGGTGTTTTGCCCTTCCTTTGTCGCCGCAGGGGCGCCTGAAGGTGTGCTGGGGGTCATAATTCCTGTCAATTTGTACTGAACGCTTAAATAGTTTCGAATGCTGCCTCTGCCCCGACTTTCAGCCCTGACAGCATTGCTGATGAAATGGATCGCTTGGGCCGTGCTGGCCGTGCTTTTGCTTATCGGCGTGCTGTGGGCTTTGTTGCACTTTTGGATTGTGCCGCGAATATCGGACCTGCGCCCACAGTTTGAAATGATGGCCAGCGCTAAGCTGGGATTGCCCGTGCGCGTGGGTCAAATGCAGGTGGAGTCCAACGGTTGGGCGCCGGTGTTTGCCTTAGACAATCTCAGCGTCCACACGTTGGATGGCACAGTGGCCTTGACACTGCCCAAAGTGCGGGTTTCGGTCAGCGCCAATTCTTTGCTCACCCTTGGCGTAGAACAGCTGATGCTGACAGGGGCCAATTTGGACGTGCGGCGCACAGAGGACGGGCAGCTGTGGATCGCAGGACTGGTTTTACCGGACCGGGCCAACACAGCCTCGCCAGCCGCTGACTGGGTCTTCGCCCAAAAAGAACTTGTGCTGCATGAGGGTTCTGTGCAATGGACGGACGCGATGTCGCTGGAGCCCCGGCGCACGGTCACCATGACCGGCGTGGAGGTCACGGTGCGCAACAGCGCACGTCAGCACGATTTGCGACTGAGCGCCAATCCGCCTGAAGGCTGGGGCAGCCGCTTCAGCGTGTCTGGACAATTTCGCCGCGGCTTGCTGTCCATGCACGCCGGCCGTCTGCAAGACTGGACTGGCACGCTGCAGGCGCAGTTGCCCGAGGTGGACTTGGCCCCCTTGGGTCGCAGCATGGCAACCGGCTGGGTCTTGAACTCGGGTCAAGGCAGCCTGGGCCTGGGCCTCGAGATCCTGCGTGGCCAGCCCACCAAGGCCACGGCGCAAGGCTCGTTGACGCACTTGAATTTCGCTTTGACCCCCGAGTCGGGTGCGCTGCGCTTTGATAAGCTTCAAGGCCGCATTTCTGCACAGCAACAGGCCAAAGGCTTCGAGATTGCCACCCATGATGTGGTGTTTCAGACCCCGGAAGGTCTGCGATGGGACGGTGGCAATCTCGCCTTGAATTACAGCTACCCGCAAGCCAAGACCTTGGCCAAAGGGCGGATTGAAGGCGATCGCTTGAGCCTTCAGGCGCTGCAGTCCCTGGCCAAGCGATGGCCTTGGCATGCCGACATGCTGGCGGGCTTGCAGGGTATGCAAGTGGCCGGCACGGTTCAAAACCTGCAAGCCCAATGGGAAGGTGAGTGGCCGCACCTGACAAGCTATGAAGCCAAGGGCCGCATTGATGGCTTGTCGACTTTGCCCCTGGTGCCTTCCAACCCGCGTGCCCTTGGGGCCAACATGCCCGGTATGCACAACGCCGATGTCGATTTTGCGCTGACGCAATCGGGAGGCAAGCTGGCCCTCGCGATTGAAAAAGGCAGTGTCACGCTGAACGGGATTCTGGCCTTGCCCCTCATTCCGATAGACCAGCTCAAAGCCGACTTGAACTGGACCGTCAAAGACCACAAGTGGCAAGTGCCGCAGTGGCGATTGAAATTGAACAACAGCGACCTTGCAGCCGACATGGCTGGCAGTTGGCGCATGAGCAAAGAGCATGGCAGCCCAGGCTGGCTCGATTTACAAGGCCGCATCTCGCGCGCTGACGCCGCACAGGTCTACCGCTACCTTCCGCAATCTCTGCCCAGCGATGTGCGTCGCTATCTGCAGGACTCCCTTTTAAAAGGCGAGCTCAGTCAAATGGCGGTGCAAATCAAGGGGGATTTGAAAGACCTGCCTTTTGCCACGCCCAAGTCAGGTGAGTTTCGTTTCGCGGGCAAGGTACGCGACCTGCACATGGCCTACGTTCCTGCGCGACTGCAAACTGCAGGGGAGCCTGCCTGGCCTGTGTTGACCGGCGTCAATGGCGATTTGGTTTTCGAGCGTTTGGGGATGAAGCTCAGCAATGCCAGCGGCAAAATAGACAACCTGCCTGTTTCGGGTCTGCAAGCCGTCATACCCGACATGGCGCATGCCGCCCAACTCGAGGTCACGGCTGAAACGCGCAATGCCTTGGCCAATGATGTGCTCCGCCTGGTGCAAAAATCGCCGCTGGACCAGCTGCTTGGCGCCAGCCTGCATGAGGCCACCGCCACGGGCAATGTGTCCGGGCGCATCAAACTCAATCTGCCTTTGATGGCCTTGGATAAAACCCGTGTGCAAGGCCAACTGGTGTTGGGTGGAAACGATGTGCGCATCTTGCCCGCCTTGCCTTTGATGGAAAACGCCCAAGGCAACCTGGTTTTCACGGAATCAGGGTTCACGGTCAACGCCGGCTCCATGCGGATGCTGGGCGGGTCCATGCAAATGGACGGTGGCTCCAGGTCGGTCGGCGCCAACACCGCAGACGCCCCCATTGCCTTGCGGGTCCAAGGCCAAGTCACAGCGCAGGGTCTTCAACAAGCACATGAGCTGGCGCCCCTCAACAAGCTTGCCCAACGCATGAGTGGCAGTGCGAGTTACAGCGGTGTCATTGCTTTTCGCAAAGGACATCCCGAAATTTCCTTGACCAGCAATTTACAAGGTTTAGGTCTGGCTTTGCCCACGCCATTGGCCAAAGCGCCTCAGGATGAGATGAGCTTGCGTTTGGAGACACGTCTTTTGAATGAGGACAAGGCCAAACCGGCCCGGGAGCAGATTCAGTTCAGTCTGGGGCGCATCATGGCGGCCACCTATGTACGGGATTTGAGTGGCGACAAACCCCTGGTGGTGCAAGGCAGTTTGGGCTTGGGGTTGGACCGCATCCCAGCGCCACCGCTGCCTGAACAAGGCGTTGTTGCCCATCTGGCACTGAAGCGATTTTCTCTGGACGAATGGCAGGCCGCCTGGACGGGCTCACTGGAAAAGGCCGCGCCCACAAAAGCCACAGGGGCTTTGTCACGCGCAGCAGAGGACTTGATTGCCGCGACGTTCCTGCCCACACGCATCGCCTTGGAGGCGCAAGAACTCGTCATCCAAGGACGCACGCTGCACAATGTGGTGGTCGGCGGCTCACGCGAGGGCTTGCTGTGGCGCGCCAATTTGGATGCCCGGGAATTCAGCGGTTATCTGGAATACCGACAATCTTCGGGCGCGAACTTGGGCCGCGTTTACGCCCGATTGGGGCGGTTGAGCCTGCCGGCCACAGCGGACACGGTGGTCGAACAGCTCCTCGAGAACGGCCCTGTCGATATTCCGGCTTTGGACATCGTGGTCGAAGATCTGGAGCTGCGCGGCAAAAAACTGGGCCGCATTGAAATTGAAGCCGTCAATACTCTGGCTTCGGGCCCCCGCATTGCCCCCTCCATTGAGTGGCGCCTGAACAAACTCAATGTGACTGTGCCCGAGGCCGTCTTCAAAGCCACTGGCCGCTGGGTGACGGCCAAGTCGGACAAGCAACTGCGCAGCACCGAGATGAATTTCCGGCTGGACATAGACGACGCTGGCGCCCTGTTGAATCGCTTGGGCACGCAAGATGCCATGCGCAGCGGCAAAGGCCGTCTGGAGGGCCAGGTGGCTTGGAGCGGCTCACCCCTGGTCATGCACTACCCCAGCTTGGCAGGGCGCTTCAATGTCAATCTTTCGCGGGGTCAGTTTTTAAAAGCAGACCCCGGTGTGGCCAAATTGCTGGGGGTACTGAGCTTGCAAGCCTTGCCCAGACGGTTGTTGTTTGATTTTCGCGACGTCTTTTCAGAGGGCTTTGCATACGATGTCATCCGAGGCGATGTCAGTATCGACAATGGCATGGCCAGCACCCACAATCTGCAAATGAAAGGCGTGAATGCTTTGGTCCAAATGGAGGGGTCGTCTGACATTGCCAAAGAAACGCAAAACCTGCGGGTCGTCATCTTGCCTGAGGTGGACGCGGGAACAGCGTCCTTGTTGGCGGGCATCGCCGTCAATCCTGTGATTGGTTTGAGTACGTTTTTGGCGCAATTGTTTTTGCGAACACCCTTGTCCAAAGCGACAACGCAGTCCTTCGTGATTGATGGCACTTGGTCGAACCCCAAGGTCACCAAGGTCGACAGCTTCAAACCCTCAAGCCCTGTTGGCGTGCCTTGATGGTGCGGCTGTTGTGGGGCTGAATTTGTATGCACACGCTTAAGGATTGGACCGCCCGATGGATTCGGCGGGTGGTTTTTCTGTGGCCATTGCGTGACCGCCGTTTGTACCTTTGGACGGCGTTGGTGGGCTTGGTGACGGCGGTCTTGATCACGCTGGTTTGGTTGGCGGGTCGTTACGAGACCAGCCAGGTGCAAGCCACTTTGGAGCGGGACACGGGGGACGCGGTCACCGACATTCGAAGCGGACTGTTGCGTGATGTGCAAGCCTTGCAGGCATTGAACGCCAACGTCACCTCACCCCTGGCATGGACGCCAGAAGCCATGGGTTTGTTGCGAGAACACCGCGAGTGGCTGCGCATGGAGTGGCTCGATGCCAGGCTGCATCAGCGCGCCGCTGCAAACTCACCTTTGCGAACCCCCCTGTTTTTTAAAATACCGCGCAGCAACTTTCAAAGTGAAGTCGTTCAAGCTTGCCAACGCGCTCGCCGCCTGAGTGGCCCGGCTTATTCGAGCAGTTACTTTGTGCCCCAAGATGACGGACTCGGGGTGGAGGTGATGGACCTGTGCCTGCCCATGGTCAAGGCGGGAGACGGGGTCGAGTTCGCGGTCATCACCTACAGTCTTCAAGAGGTCATGTCTGAGCGCATGGGACAGACTTTTGGCCGGCGCAACGAAGTCTCATTCAATGAGCCCGACGGGACACGTCTGGCCATTATTGGCAACCATGGGCGCGGCGTTCGCATATTTTCTGCGCAGCAATTGCTGGATTTGCCAGGCTTGACGCTGGTGCTGCGCATAGAGGGTCGGCGAGGTGCGCCCGACCTGTTTCCGAATGTCATGACAGCGCTGGTCACGGTCATGTCCATCGCCTTGATCTCTGTGTTGGTTTTGTTGGTCAAAGACTCCCGAAAGCGCTTGAAGGCCGAGCGGGACTTGGCGGATGCGTTGGCCTTTCGCAAAGCCATGGAAGACTCTCTGGTCACCGGCTTGCGGGCGCGCGATTTGCAAGGGCGCATCACTTATGTCAATCCGGCGTTTTGCCAAATGGTGGGCTTTGCACCGGCAGAGTTGCTGGGCCAAAAAATGCCCATGCCTTATTGGCCACCCGAAATGGTGGGAGAGTACCAACAGCGCCAAGACATTCGTTTGGCGGGCAACGCGCCGCCGCGTGAGGGTTATGAGTCGGTTTTCATGCGCAAAGACGGCACCCGTATTTCGGTGCTGATCATTGAGGCACCCTTGATCAATGTGCTGGGCGTGCAAACCGGTTGGATGAGTGCTTTTTTGGACATCAGCGAACAGCGCCGGATGGAAGATATGTCTCGCACCAGCCAAGAGCGGCTGCAGGCATCCGCGCGACTGGCCACCGTGGGCGAGATGGCGTCCCTGCTCAGCCATGAGCTGAACCAACCCTTGGCGGCCATCGCCAGCTACGCCACGGGCTCTTTGAATTTACTCCAAGACCGGCAAGCTGAAGCGGCGCCACAAACCATGCTGGATTTGAACCTTGCGCTTGAGCGCATCGCGGAACAAGCGGGGCGCGCCGGCAGAATCATCAACAGCGTGCACGACTTTGTGCGTCGACGCGACCAGGAGCGAGAAGCCGTCAGCCCCAAAGCCCTGATCGACGCCATCATGCCGCTGGTTTTTTTGCAGGCGCGCAAACTGAATGTCAAAGTGATCACCAAGCTGGACGACAAACTGCTCGCGGTTTGGTGTGACCGCACCATGGTTGAGCAGGTGCTCCTGAATTTGGCCCGCAACGGCATGCAGGCCATGGACAGGCCCGATTGCACAGAAAGAGCCTTGCTGATCCAGGTGCGCCGCGCCGCTTCCAATGAAAACAAACAGTGGGTCGCGTTTTCCGTCACCGATGTGGGCAGCGGCATCACGCAGGAGGTGGCCCAACAACTTTTCACGCCTTTCTTTACCACCAAGACCGAAGGCATGGGCTTGGGATTGAGCTTGTGCCGCACCGTGATCGAACAACATGGCGGCCATTTGGGCTTTGATGCACACGCACCCAGGGGCAGCGTTTTTCAATTCACGCTGCCGGTGTCGGAACTGCGCGAGACTCACTAGAATCGACGCATGCAACCGACAGTCAATGCCACCGTGTTCATTGTTGATGACGATGCCATCGTGCGAGAAGGGATGGCTTGGCTGCTGCGTTCTCGGCGGCTGATCAGCGCGTCTTTTGACAGTGCTGATGCTTTTGAGCAGATGCTGCAGAGCGATCCCTCGCCTTTGTTGAATGGCACGCCCTTGCAAGCCGGCTGCATTTTGCTGGATGTGCGCATGCCGGGCCAAAGTGGTTTGGCGCTGTTTGAAAAGTTGATTGCGTCTGGTTTGGCGCGTGCCTGGCCGGTGATTTTTTTAACCGGGCACGCCGATGTGCCCACGGCAGTGGACACGGTCAAACGCGGTGCTTTTGATTTTTGTGAGAAACCGTTTTCAGACAACGCCTTGGTCGATCGGGTCGAGCAGGCTTTGGCCCTGTCCCGGGCCTGGCTGGAGGGGCGGCACCTGCTGGCCGAACGGCAAACCCGTTTGGGCGAATTGACGGAGCGTGAGCGCGACGTGCTGCAGCTCGTGGTTGAAGGTTTGCCCAACAAGCTGATTGCCGATCAACTCGACATCAGTGTCCGAACCGTGGAGGTTCATCGCTCGCGGGTATTTGACAAAATGAACGTCAAATCAGCGGTTGAGTTGGCCAACTTTGTGCGCGAAGTGTGAATGCCCTTTATTCCTGGATGGGGGGCCCTGCGTTGGGATCTTTGTGCCCACGGGGTTCGGCAGGTGGCATCAAGGGCGGGGGCGAAACTTCACCCCTTGTGCGGCCCGAAAACATGGTCCACCACACGATGAACAGCAAAATGGCCAAGGCCAACAAGGCCTCCAACAACAACGCAATCATGATTCGACTCCTTGGGTCACTGGGCAAACGCCTTTTCCACGGGACCTGTGTGCTGATTGTAGGCAGCTTGGGTGCTTGTGGGTGGCTGAGCCCGGCACCCTCGACCGCAGGGCCTCAAACCCCTGGCACGGAGGTGGCGGCCGGGCCAGCGTCGTCCACCAGCCCGTCGCAGGCGCCGCCCCCCATCACGCAAGCCAAAAGCCGCTGGATACCGACACCCTGGACAGAGATGCCAGGCTGGCCGCAAGACAACTTGCAAGAGGCTTGGGGCGCATGGCTACAAAGTTGTCAACGCACCACGACAGCCAGCGCTGCCTTGTGTGATCAAGCGCAGCGTTTGAATGGCGCCGGACAGCAGGCACAAAGGCAATGGCTGGAGCAACACTTTCAGCCCCACCGCGTGGAAACTTTGCAAGGCAGCGCAGAAGGCTTGTTGACCAGTTATTACGAACCCGTTTTCGACGCCTCTCGGCATCTCAGCGCTGGTTTTGAGGCGCCGATTTACGGTCTGCCGGATGGCCTGGGCCAACGCAAACCGTGGTTCACCCGCGAGGAAATGGTGCGCAACCCGCAAGCAAGAAACGCCCTCAAGGGCAAGGAGCTCGTCTATTTGGCCGATCCGGTTGACGCCATGGTTTTGCAAATTCAAGGCACGGGCCGTGTGCGGGTGGTGGAGGCCAATGGCCAAGTGCGCCTGGTGCGGCTCGCCTTCGCGGGCACCAACGAGCAACCCTACAAAAGCATTGGCGCTTGGTTGCTTGAGCAAGGCTTGACGCATGATGCCACCTGGCCGGGCATCAAAGCCTGGATCGCCAAGAACCCCCAACGGCTCAACGAGCTTTTGTGGAAAAACCCCCGCATGGTTTTTTTCAAAGAAGAGTCTTTGGCGGGTGCGGCGAGTGAGCTGGGCCCCAAAGGTGCGCAAGGCGTTCCGCTGACGGCCGGCCGCTCGATTGCGGTCGATCCGGGCAGCATTCCTTATGGCACGCCCGTCTGGCTGGTGTCCAGCGGCCCTCAGATCCAGCTGCAAAAACTGGTGTTGGCGCAAGATACGGGCAGCGCCATTGTGGGCGGCGTCAGAGCCGATTACTTTGCCGGTTCGGGCGCCGCAGCAGGGGAGTTGGCCGGGCGTCTGAAGCAGCCCTTGCGCTTGTGGGTGTTGTGGCCCAAATAGTCATGGATTGCACCCTTGTTTTTTGTGCTTTTCCAGACTACCTTGTGGCATTCCTTTCCATGACCTCCACTTCTAGTCACTTTGTATGAGCCCTTGGACAAATCTCTGCGGGACCGCTTTTGCCACCGAAAAGCAAGCGGCTCGCGCATCGCGTGGCATGGTGGTAACCAACCACCCGCTGGCTTCTGCGGCCGGCTCGGAAATGCTTTGCGCCGGGGGCAATGCCGTCGACGCCGCTGTGGCCGCGCTGTTCACTTTGAGTGTGGTCGAGCCCATGATGGTCGGCTTGCTCGGCGGCGGATTTGCACATCTTCGACATCCTGATGGGACGCACACCATTTTGGAAGGCCAAGGCACGTGTCCGCAAGCGGTTGGCCCGCACACCTTCACGCATGACGGATCGGCCCCTGCCGGCTCACTGGAAAGCGTGGGTCGACAACACAGCCTGGGCAGAGGGGCGGTGGCCACGCCCGGCAATCTGATGGCTTGGTGCCAGATGCTGTCGCGCCACGGCTCCATGTCTTTGGCGCAGGTGATCGCTCCCGCTTTGAAACACGCTTCCTGCGGATTCCGGGCCACGCAGTACCTGAGCGACTGCATTGCCGAAAACGCCGCTGATTTGGCGCTCGACCCCGAAATTTCCCAACTTTTCTTACCCCGCGGTCAGGCACTTCAAAAGGGCGATGTGTTGGTGCAAGGCGCTTACGCAGAGACACTGCAACTTGTGGCACAAGAAGGTGCCGACGCTTTGTACGGCGGTGCGCTCGGGCGCGCCTTGTGCGCCGACATTGCACATCACCAAGGCTTTTTGAGTCTCGACGATTTACGGCGTTACACCACGCGGGATCCCGCCGCATTGCGCAGCCATTACCGCGGTTTTGAAATCATCGGCCCGCCGCCGCCGTGCGCGGGTCCTTTGCACATCGGCCAAATGCTCAATGTGCTTGAGGGTTTTGATTTGAAAGCCCTTGGTTTTGGCACCGAACAAAGCATCCATCTGCTCGCAGAAGTGATGAAAATGGCCTTTGCGGATCGCTCGGCAGTGACGGCAGATCCGGACTTTGTCAATGTCCCGATCGAGAAGCTGTTGTCGCAAGAGTATGCGGCCGAACGCCGCCAACAAATTGACCTGCAGCGCGCCCACACCTGGTCCCCGGGCTTGGCGCCAGCAGAAAGCGCCAACACCACGCACATCACGGTGGCCGACAGCGAGGGACGCATCGTCTGTGCCACGCAGACCATCAACTCGGTCTTTGGTGCGCGTTACATGGTGCCAGGCACCGGCATGATCCCCAACAATTACCTGTATGTGCTCGATCCAAGGCCGGGCCGGGCCAACTCGATGGCGCCCGGGAAACGCGTGACTTCGTCCATGGCCCCGCTGATGGTGATCCAAAATGGCCACCCCCGTTATGCGCTGGGGTTGCCGGGTGGCTTGCGTATCTTTACTTCTGCGCTGCAAGCCGTCATCAACCTGATCGACCATGGCATGTGCTTGCAAGAGGCGGTGGAAGCCCCGCGCATCTGGACCCAAGGGTTCGATCTGGAGCTGGAGCCCGCTTTTTCTGCGGCGCTGCACACCGCACTTCAAACCCGTGGCCACCCCGTTGTGCCCGTGCCCAATGTGGGCGGCGGCATGAACGCGATCGAATTCCACCCGGATGGCACCCTCGAAGGCGCCGCCTGCTGGCGAGCGGATGGCACGCCCATCGGTATCGGTGGGGGTTTGGCGCGCAAAGGTGTTCGCTTCCTGCCGGAAACGCGCAAATCCTGAGCGGGTACCGCGGCAGGGCAAGCCCTGTCACTTAAAGTTAGTATCTGTCACGCCCGAGCTTCTACACTGTCGACCTACGTTGGAGTCCACCTCATGAACGCCCCTCTGCCCGATTCGATTCGCCAAGCACTTGAAACCGTCACCCTGGACGACAAGTACAGCCTGGACACCGGTCACGCCTTCATGAGTGGCGTGCAGGCTTTGGTCAAATTGCCGATGTTGCAGCGCCAGCGTGACGCACTGCAAGGTAAAAACACCGCGGGCTTCATCAGCGGTTACCGCGGCTCGCCCTTGGGCAGTTATGACCAGTCGCTTTGGAAAGCCAAAGCCTATTTGCAAGCTCAAAACATCGTTTTCCAGCCCGGCGTGAACGAGGAGTTGGCTGCCACGGCTTTATGGGGAACTCAACAGCTGGGTTTTGCACCCGCAGGCAGCAACCGCTTTGATGGCGTATTTGGTATCTGGTACGGCAAAGGCCCCGGCGTGGACCGCTGCTCAGACGTCTTCAAACATGCCAACATGGCGGGCACCACGCCTTGGGGAGGCGTGTTGGCGGTCGCCGGTGACGACCATGTGGCCAAAAGCTCCACCGCAGCGCACCAAAGTGACCATATTTTCAAGGCCTGTGGTTTACCGGTGTTTTTCCCTGCCTCGGTCCAGGATGTTCTGGACATGGGTGTGCACGGTATTGCACTGAGCCGCTTTGCAGGCATCTGGTCGGGCATGAAAACCATTCAAGAGATTGTGGAATCCAGTGCCACCGCTCAGATCGACCCCCACCGCGTACAAATCATCCTGCCCGAATTCGACATGCCGCCCGGTGGTCTTCATATCCGGTGGCCGGACCCGGCGCTGGATCAAGAAGCCCGCTTGTTCGAATACAAATGGTATGCCGCCTTGGCTTACATTCGGGCCAACAAGCTCAACCACACCGTGGTTCAAGGACCGAACGACCGGTTCGGCATCATGGCCAGCGGCAAGGCCTACAACGACACGCGGCAAGCCCTGCTGGACTTGGGTTTGGACGATGCCACCTGCCAAGGTCTGGGCATCCGAGTCCATAAGGTCGGGGTGGTGTGGCCACTTGAATCGCATTCGACACGTGAATTTGCCACCGGCTTGAAAGAGATTTTGGTGGTAGAAGAAAAACGCCAACTCATCGAATACCAAGTCAAAGAAGAGCTTTACAACTGGCGTGACGATGTGCGTCCTAAAGTCTTGGGCAAATTTGATGAACAAGACGGCACAACTTCTGGCGGCGAGTGGTCGCACACCAACCCCCATCACCATACGCTGTTGCGCGCCAACGCTGATTTGACACCGGCTTTGATTGCCAAAGCTTTGGCCAAACGCTTGAAAAAACTGGGCCTTGATGCCGACATCACCGCGCGCATCGATGCGCAGCTGGCGATCATCGACGCCAAAGAGAAATCACTGCAAGTTTTGAACATCAACACGATTGGAGAGCGCACACCCTGGTTTTGCTCCGGTTGTCCACACAACACCTCCACCCGCGTGCCCGAAGGTTCGCGCGCGATGGCCGGTATTGGTTGCCACTTCATGAGTGTGTGGATGGACCGCAGCACCGTGGGCTTCACGCAAATGGGTGGCGAGGGCGTGCCATGGGTCGGCCAACAGGCCTTCAGCCACGATCAGCACATGTTTGCCAACGTGGGCGATGGCACCTACTTTCACAGCGGCATGTTGGCCATTCGGCAAAGCATCGCTGCCGGTGTCAACATCACCTACAAAATTCTCTACAACGACGCCGTGGCCATGACGGGCGGCCAGCAAGTGGGCGAGCGCCCTGAGGGCCACAGCGTGGTTCAAATCGCCCAGAGCATGCGTGCCGAAGGCGCTGTGCGCATCGATGTCGTGACCGATGAACCCGACAAATACGATGGCGTTGCCCTGGCCGTAGGCGTCACGGTACATCACCGCGATGAGCTCGACCGCATCCAGCGCGAAATGCGCGAGATCAAAGGCTGCACGGTCATCATTTACGACCAAACCTGCGCAACTGAAAAGCGTCGCCGCCGCAAACGCGGCACCCTGGTGGACCCGGCCGTTCGCGTGGTGATCAATGAGCTGGTCTGTGAAGGCTGTGGTGACTGTGGCGTGCAATCGAACTGCTTGTCTGTAGAGCCCCTTGAAACCGAGTTCGGTCGCAAACGGACCATCAACCAAAGCACCTGCAACAAGGACACCAGTTGTTTGAAAGGTTTTTGCCCCAGTTTTGTGACGGTCGAAGGCGGACAGCTCAAAAAGAAATCCAAAACACAAACGGTCACACCGGCCGATTTGGGCGCGCTGCCTGAGCCTGCGTTGCCTTTGATCACCCAAGCCTATGGCGTGGTGGTGGCCGGTGTTGGCGGCACCGGTGTGATCACCATCGGTCAGTTGCTGGGCATGGCCGGGCACATCGATGGCAAAGGCATCATCACCCAAGATGCCGCAGGCTTGGCGCAAAAAGGGGGCGCTACCTGGAGCCATGTCCTGATCGCCAACACGCAAGATGACATTCGAACCACCCGTGTGAGCATGGCTGCCGCGGATTTGATCATCGGTTGCGATCCGATCGTGACGGCCAGCAAAGAAACCGCGTTGCGCATGCGCGATGGCCGCACCCATGTTGCACTGAATTCGCACGGCTCGCCCACCGCTGCCTTTGTGAAAAACGGCAATTGGGACAACCCGGCCGAGCAGTGTTTGGCCGAAATCACCCAAACGGTGGGTGTGGATGGGGTGGGCGCCTTCGACGCCGATGCGATGGCCAACCAATTGATGGGGGACACCATTTATGTCAACCCGATGATTCTGGGCTATGCCTGGCAAAAGGGATGGCTGCCTCTCACACGCGAGAGCATTTTGCGCGCCATGGCGCTCAACGATGTCCAAGTCCAAAATAACCAAACGGCATTTGAATGGGGTCGGCATGCCGCCCACGATGCTGCCGCTGTTCAGCGGATCCTGGCGCCTTCGCAGGTGATTGAGTTCAAAAAACGCACCTCGCTTGACACCCTGATCGAGCGCCGCGTGGCTTTTTTAACCGACTACCAAAATGCCACCTATGCCCAGAACTACCTGGCTTTCTTGATGAACGTGCAGCAAGCGGAATCGCCATTGGGAAAAACCACTTTGACTGAGAGCGTGGCCCGCGGTCTGTTCAAGCTGATGGCTTACAAAGATGAATACGAAGTTGCACGGTTGCACACGGATACGGCGTTTTTGTCACGGGTCAATGGCATGTTCGAAGGCAACTTCACCTTGAATTACCATTTGGCGCCGCCCTTGATGTCCCAGACCAATGACAAAGGAGAACTCATCAAGCGAAAGTTTGGACCGCTCATGCTCACGGGTTTCAAAGTGCTTTCGAAGTTGAAGTTTTTACGCGGTACGGCGCTCGATGTTTTTGGACGAACACACGAGCGGCAGATGGAACGCGCCCTGATTGAAGACTATAAAAACAGTCTGTCTGTGGTGCTTGGCCAGTTGAACGCCGATAACCATGCTTGGGCACTCGAGCTGGCGCGTCTGCCTGAACAGATCAAAGGTTTTGGGCATGTGAAAGAGCGCAACGTCAAGGCTGCACGGATGCAATGGTCCGCTTTGATGGCGAAATTCAAGACTTGAAAGAGGACGTCTTAAAGCAGAAGGGCTCTTTCATTCAGAGCCCTTCTGGTTTGGCTTGGCGTTTGTTCAACGCGAGTCCGGCAATTCAATCTTCACTTCCAAGACCTCCAGGTTGTCTTGCCGTTCCAAGTTCACCTTGATGTCATTTGGATTGATCTTGATGTATTTGCTGATCACCGCAATCAACTCGCGTTGCAAGTCAGGAAGGTAATCTGGTTCTGCTGCATTGCGCCCGCTGCGTTCGTGTGCAAGGATAATTTGCAAGCGTTCTTTTGCTACGCTGGCCGTTTTTTTCTTTTCTCCAAGAAAGAATGAAAGGAAGGACATGGTTTATTTGCTTCCAAAAAGGCGCTTGAAAAAGCCGGTCTTTTCCACATCGATAAAGCGAAGTGGTTTGTCTTCACCTAAAAATCGATCAATCACATCTTTGTAGGCTTCGGAGACATCAGAACCCGTCATGTGAATGGCAGGTGTTCCCTGGTTGGAGGCTTGCAAAACGTTTTCGCTCTCAGGAATCACGCCAATCAAGGGGATGCGCAAAATATCTTGAATGTCTTGCAAAGACAGCATCTGACCATCTTCCACCCGATTCGGGTTGTAGCGGGTGATCAGCAAATGCTCCTTGATGGGGTCCAAACTTTCCACAGCCCGTTTTGTTTTGCTGCCCAACATGCCCAAAATGCGGTCAGAATCACGCACAGATGACACTTCTGGGTTGGTCACGATCAAAGCTTCGTCGGCAAAGTGCATGGCCATCAACGCACCGGTCTCAATGCCCGCAGGAGAGTCGCAAACAATGTAGTCGAAACCCATGCCAGCCAAATCGGTTAAAACCTTCTGAACGCCGTCCTGGCTCAAGGCGTCTTTGTCGCGTGTTTGCGATGCGGCCAACACAAACAAGTTTTCACATTGTTTGTCTTTGATCAATGCTTGGTTGAGGTTGGCTTCACCTTGAATCACATTGATGAAGTCATAGACCACACGGCGCTCACAGCCCATGATCAAATCCAAATTGCGCAGACCCACATCGAAATCAATGACAACCGTTTTAAATCCGCGAAGGGCCAAGCCTGTGGCAAAACTGGCGCTGGTGGTGGTTTTGCCAACACCCCCCTTACCGGAAGTCACAACAACTATTTTTGCCATGGGTGAAAAGTCTTTCTGTGAAATTAAAGATTCAAATGGAAACTGTTTGACATCAGGCTTTCAGGGCCTGAATAACCAATTTTTCACCTTCTGGGCTGGGTTTCAAGCGCACTTGCGCTGCTTTTCCCCAAATGTCAGCGGGCAGTGAATTTTCGCTGGTCCTGTAGACACCTGCAATGGAGAGTAATTCAGGCTCCATAGACTGTGCAAATATCATCGCATTGCTGTTGCCCTTGGCGCCTGCAATGGCTTTTCCGCGAAGCGCTGCATATACATGAATATTGCCATCCGCGATGACCTCGGCACCGGGATTGACCATGGCCAGGACAACCAAGTCGCGCCCTTTGGCATACACCTGTTGCCCCGAACGCAAAGGTTTGTCAATGACCATTGCGCCAGAATTTGGCTCTGGCTGTGTGTGTATTGGACTGGGTGCAGGTGCCGCAGCAAGTGTCGCTTTGGGTGCAAGCGTTTCAAGAGCACCTGGAACAGCAGTTCTCAAAATACGGGCATAGCTTGCATCAATCAAACCAGCCCGCATGCCCGCTTGCATTTGTTCTACCGTGCCAGACCGAACACCCAGGGGATGCATCTTGCAGGAACGCAGCACCCGCAAAAGCCCATCGAAATCAACAGCTTGATTTTTCTCAGGGGTCGACAAACCACTTAAATCAATGACAACGGGTTCCTGATCGAAAAAATCAGGCGTATCTGCCAATTGTTGTTTCAGTTCACTTGCCAGTGTTTCGATGTTGGCCGTTTTCAATAACAAAGCAACCAGAGCCAAGTCTGCACTCTTGATTTCATAACTGACGGATGCGCTTGAAGCTGACAACATGTATCCAATGTGCTTTGAAAGTGGCCCATTTTAACAGCGACAGTTGCGCCCTCTTTATCTCTTATTGTTTTATATAAAGATAGTAGTAGTAGATAAGGAAGGCACCTTCCTGTGGACAAGGGCAATACTCTGATGTGTTTCAAGCACTTGCATGCTTTTGACAGGTGTGCAAGAGCATGAATTGGTTTGTATCTTGAAAATGAACAACTTTTCTTTTTAAAGAAAGTTGTGGATAACTCGTTTTTTCAAGACACTTTATCCACAACTTTATTCAAAGATAAATTTGCTGCAAACGCAGCGAAGGCGGTGCCTCAACTTGTCAATTTCTGGGCCACATCTGTTCATGTGGACCCATGGCCATTTTTGCCATTTTTCGCATGAATTTGGCCGTTTGTTGGTCAAATGTTTTTTGTTGATCCGAGTTCAAAACAGCATAAAACGCTTTGGTGGCTTCGGATTGTTTTTGCAATTGCGCATCATGTTGGGCTTTGAAAACCATCATTTTGTCAATGCGTTCTGGTGTCGTTAAAGCGTCCATGTCTTGCATGGCCTCTTTGTTCGGGCGTGGGCCCATGGGCTTCATGCTGTTGGCAAAAGTGTTCCAGCTGCTTTCTTGCTCTGCTTGCAATTTCAACGTGGTTTTCAGTGCGTCCAATTGCTGGGCATGACGTTGAGCCATCATGTCTCGCATTTTTTGCATCATTGCCGGGTTGTGCATTGGCCGCATGCCTGCCGCAGGGCCCTGGGGCTCTGTAGCAGGGTTATTTTGGGCAAAAGCACTCCAACCGAGCAACAGGCTGGTGGACAACACGATGTAAAAGCGTTTCATGGTGATCTTTTCAAAATTAAAAAACAGGGCTTGCGGTTCAAGGTGTTGTCCAGTATCAGCAAGCGATGTATCTGTTTTTCATCTGTTGTGTATGTCTTTGTAAAGTTCAAACAGTGAACAAACCTTTGTGAAAATCTTCGACGGCTTGCATCAATTCTTGACGTGTATTCATCACAAAGGGGCCGTGTTGGGCAATGGGTTCGTGCAGGGGTTGTCCGGCAATCAGCAAGACACGCGTGCCTGAAGTGCCGTGCAGCTGAACACCCGTACCCTGGTTGTGCAAAATACCCATGCGGTGGCTTGCCACCTTGTGTCCAAGCCCATCGTGATCTAGCACATCGGTCACGCCGCGGTAGGTATAGACAAATGCGTTGTGCTTGGGGTTCAGTGGCTGTTCAAAAATACCGTCCGCATTGAAATGAATGTCCAGATAAAGCGCTTGTGTGGGATAAAGCGCTGTTGAGCGTTGCATTGCCCCGCCAGTGCCATGGCTTGAGCCAGAAATCACCCGCACTTCAATGCCTTGTCCCGCCGTATATTCGGGAATTTCCTGACTTTGAATGTCGCGGTACCAAGGTGTGCACATTTTTTGATGGGATGGCAGGTTCAACCACAGCTGAAAACCTTCCATGAGGCCAGCCTCTTGCTCTGGCATTTCACTGTGAATCACACCTTTGCCGGCGGTCATCCATTGGACACCACCGTTTTGAAGCAGGCCTTCGTGGCCGGCACTGTCTTTGTGGCGCATGCGTCCAGCAACCATGTAAGTGATGGTTTCAAACCCTCGGTGGGGATGGTCAGGAAAGCCGCCGCCATAGTCGTTCGGGTCGTCGCTTGCAAAATGATCCAGCATCAAGAAAGGATCGAGCCTTTGTTGCAGGTCTTGCGTCAAAACGCGCGTCAGCTGAACGCCATCACCATCTTGTGTTTGGCGTCCAGTCACAACCTGCGCAAGCGCGCGGTTGCTGCTTGTGGGTGTATTCATCAAAGTAAGGTCCTCGTGTGAATGATGGCTTAAGGTGGGTACTGAACCGCACCGTGTCAGTTTTGGACGGTATAACCCTCATCCGCAATCGCCTGTCTCAAGGTGTCGCGCGGATGCGCTGAATCGATCTGAACTTTGTTTTGACTTCGATCAATCGTGATGTGGGCTTGAGGATCTAAAGTCAGTAAAGCCTTGGTGATTGCTTTTTCGCAATGACCGCAGGTCATTCCCTCGACGTTGAAGAGCTGGTGCATGGTCGTATCCTGTCCAAAGATGAGTCTTCAGCATAAACTTTTTGTCAAAGCCACGCATGTCACAGATCAAATCCGAAACCTGTTCCATCGATATTTCTGTAGGTGGAATGACCTGTGCATCGTGCGTGGGTCGGCTTGAAAAAGCGCTGTCCAAAGTTGCTGGCGTGGTGACCGCATCCGTTAATCTTGCGACAGAATCTGCACGCATCGAAGTCACAAAGGATTCGACCATCGAAGCGCGATTGAGGCGTGCCGTGCGGGATGCCGGTTATGAGCCCAGGACGGCCGTGCAGGCCGATGAAGCCTTGAATGCTTCACCTTGGACGGGGTTCCAGGCGGTGGCCTTTGCCATCGCGCTGTCCTTGCCCCTTGTTGTGCCGATGCTGGGGGATCTTTTCGGTCACCATTGGATGCTGCCAGCCTGGGTGCAATTTTCGCTTGCGACACCCGTGCAGTTTATTTTGGGCGCCCGCTTTTACACCGCCGGTTGGCATGCCTTGAAGGCCTTGAGCGGCAACATGGATTTGTTGGTGGCCTTGGGAACGTCGGCCGGGTGGATGTTGTCCGTTTGGCTCTGGTGGACCGCTGCGCCAGGCAGCATGCCCCACTTGTATTTTGAGGGTTCTGCGGTTGTGATCACCTTGGTTTTGCTGGGCAAATGGTTGGAAGCGAGAGCCAAACAACAAACCACATCGGCCATTCGCGCTTTGCATGCATTGCGTCCGGAAACGGCGCACTGGCAGGGCCCAGATGGCTGGGTTGACGTGCCATTGGTTGAAGTTTTGGTGGCGGATGTGGTGCTTGTTTTGCCGGGCGAACGCTTTCCGGTAGATGGTGTGTTGCTGGAAGGCTCGACCCAGGTAGACGAGTCGATGTTGACGGGGGAGTCTCAACCGGTTGCCAAAATCGCGGGCAGTTCATTGACCGGTGCATCGATCAATGGTGAGAGCCGGGTGACGATGCGTGTCACAGCGGTTGGCAAAGAAACCGTGCTGGCGCATATCACTCGCCTGGTGGAAGATGCGCAGGCCGCCAAAGCCCCGATTCAGCGCTTGGTGGATCAGGTTTCGGCGGTGTTTGTGCCGGTGGTCATCGGTGTGGCACTTTTCACCGGCGTGGTTTGGCTTTGGCAGGGCGCAGCTTTTGAGACGGCTGTGATTCATGCCGTGGCTGTGTTGGTGATCGCTTGCCCCTGTGCTTTGGGACTGGCCACCCCTGCGGCCATCATGGCCGGGACCGGGGTGGCGGCGGGCCATGGGATTTTGATCAAAGATGCACAAGCCTTGGAGCTGGCCCACCAAGTAGACACCGTCGCATTTGACAAAACCGGGACATTGACTTTGGGGCAGCCTCGGGTGATCGAGTTGTGGACAGAGCGTCCAGACGAGGCCGCCCAATGGCTGGGTGTGGCCGCAGGCATTCAAAGCGCAAGCGAACACCCCTTGGCGCGTGCTGTGCTGTCTTTGGCGCAGACACGGCAGGTCAAGCAGACCCCCGTGGACAGCGTACACAGCGTTGCGGGACGGGGCCTGCAGGCGCAGGTGGGCGGTCGCCATTATCTGCTGGGCAGCGTGGCCTGGATGCAGGCCGAAGGCTTGGCCATGTTGCCATGGCAGGCGCCAATGGACCGCTTGTATGCGCAGGGTGCGACCCTGTCGGTCCTGGCCGAACGTACACAGCAGGGTTTGACTTTGCATGCGCTGTTGGCCTTTGGCGATGAGCCCAAGCCAGGCGCTGCAGAGGCCTTGGCTGCATTGCGCTTAAGGGGTTTGCGTTTGGTGATGGTATCGGGAGACAACAAGGCCGCAGCAGAGGCGATGGCTCGCCGCTTGGGTTTACGGCCCGAAAATGGCGAGGTCTGTGCGCAGGTGATGCCTGAGGACAAAGCGCGCTTGATCACGCAACTCAAAGAGGGCGGGCACATTGTGGCCATGGTGGGCGATGGCGTGAATGACGCGCCCGCCTTGGCTGCAGCGCATGTCGGTATGGCGATGGGCAACGGCACCGATGTGGCCATGCATGCAGCAGGCATCACACTGATGCGTGGTGATGTGTCTTTGGTCGGCGATGCCTTGGCTATTTCGGCCAAGACCGTCGCCAAAATCAGGCAAAACTTGTTTTGGGCTTTTTTCTATAACGTGGCGGGCATTCCATTGGCCGCCATGGGATTTTTAAACCCTGTTTTGGCCGGTGCGGCCATGGCGATGAGCTCCGTCAGCGTGATGTCCAATGCCTTGTTGCTCAAACGCTGGAAGCCCAGGCGTCATTGAAACCGGCCTTGGCAGGCCATCGCTGTCAGGTGGCATGGTCGCTGTGTTCGCGCTCCAGTTTGCGAAGCAGCGATGGCCAAACAAATTTCCCACCGAGCCCATCGGTTTGAACTTTCATCGCGTGAGCAACGCCATTCAAAACCTGCGGGTCTATTGGCGTGAGGCCGTTTGCAGTTGCATGGCCCGACAAAGCATCCACCTGGATGCGGCATGTATTTTCGAACGTGTACATCGACAAAAAGGCGTCTTCAATCGTTTTGCCTACGGTGAGCAGGCCGTGGTTGCGCAGCATCAAAAAGTTGGCCTGTCCCAAGTCGGCTTGCAAGCGCGCCTTTTCGTCGTCGCGGATGGCGACGCCTTCATACCCGTGGTAGGCCAGTGAGGCCAAAACAAAGGTGCTTTGCTGGCTGATGGGCAGCACACCGTGCTGCTGGGCACTCACGGCCACACCCGCGCGGGTATGGGTGTGCAGGACGCAACCCGCATCTTCTCGCGCCTCATGAACCGCACTGTGGATGACAAAACCTGCCGGGTTGACCGGAAACGGGTTGTCATCGAGTTTGTGGCACTGCATGTCCACTTTGACCAGGCTGGACGCCGTGATTTCGTCGAACATCAGGCCATAAGGATTGATCAAAAACTGATGCGCCTGACCGGCCACACTGTGCGGCAGTTTGGCGCTGATGTGGGTGAACACCAGGTCGCTCCAACCGTACAGGGCCACCAAGCGATAACAGGCGGCCAGGTTGCACCGCAATTGCCATTCATCGGCATGCACGCGGTCTTTGACGCTGGGGATAGTCAAACGCATTGAGAAACTCCTTAAGGGGGGTTCACATGTGAGGAACATGTGAAGGTGACGAAGCTTAATCTGGCGCCGTCAGCTTTTCCAGTCGCGCAAGGTACACCCGCGCAAAGTGTCCGCCGTCATCGTGTGCGCCGCACATGTCTGGTGACGCTTGCAGTTGGGCGCACACCAACGGCCTTGTGTCTTGGCCAAAGAGCCTGCATCGGGAGTCATCTGCCAACTGGATGCACCGCACCCCCGCGGGTTTGCCCAAGGGCATGCCAGGGATGGGCGAGCTGATGGACGGTGCGGTGCAGCAGGCGCCGCAACCACTTCGGCAAGAAAAGGTCATGCATCGATGCTAACCTGAGCCGCAACGGCCGCTGGGAGGCCGTGGCGCGCCTTGCGGGCTGCCTGTAAAATAAGCAACCACAGGCCTCGCCTGTTCAAGGCGGTGTGCGCGCAAGGGCGGCCCCGAAACCTGTTGGCGTTATTTTGCGCCCCTCTTTGGCAGATATTTCATGCTTTACCCTCAAGAATTCGACGTGATCGTGGTCGGCGGTGGCCACGCGGGCACTGAAGCGGCATTGGCCAGTGCCCGCATGGGCTGCAAGACATTGCTCTTGTCGCACAACATCGAAACCTTGGGCCAAATGAGTTGCAACCCCTCCATCGGCGGCATCGGCAAGGGTCATTTGGTCAAGGAGGTCGATGCGCTGGGCGGCGCGATGGCCTTGGCGACCGACGAGGCAGGGATTCAGTTCCGGATTTTGAACAGCTCCAAAGGCCCGGCGGTGCGTGCGACCCGCGCCCAAGCCGACCGCATTTTGTACAAAGCCGCCGTTCGCCGAATGCTAGAAAACCAACCCAACTTGTGGCTGTTCCAGCAGGCCGTCGACGACCTGATGGTCGATGGCGATCGCGTGGTGGGTGCCGTCACGCAAGTGGGCATTCGTTTTCGTTCGCGAACCGTGGTGTTGACAGCGGGCACCTTTTTGGACGGCAAGATCCATGTGGGCTTGCAAAACTATGCGGCCGGACGCGCTGGCGATCCGCCTGCGGCCAGCCTGTCGGCCCGGCTCAAAGAGTTGCAGTTGCCCCAAGGGCGTTTGAAAACCGGCACACCACCGCGTCTGGATGGCCGCAGTATCGACTTCAGCCAATGCACCGTACAGCCGGGCGATGGCGTGCCTGGCGGCCTGAATCCGGATGCTGGTGTGCCTGTGTTCAGTTTCATGGGCACGGCCAGCATGCACCCTGCGCACATGCCCTGCTGGATCACGCACACCAATGAGCGCACGCACGAGATCATTCGTTCCGGCTTTGACCGCAGCCCCATGTTCACCGGCAAGATCGAGGGCGTGGGTCCGCGGTATTGCCCCAGCGTAGAAGACAAGGTCAACCGTTTTGCCGACAAAGACAGCCACCAGATTTTTCTGGAGCCCGAGGGCCTGACCACCCACGAGTATTACCCCAATGGCATTTCGACCAGTTTGCCGTTTGACATCCAATATGCGTTGGTTCGCTCGATGAAGGGCTTGGAAAACGCCCATATTCTGAGACCCGGCTATGCCATCGAATATGACTACTTTGACCCCCGCGCCTTGAAGAGCAGCTTTGAAACCCGCCAGATTCAAGGGCTGTTTTTTGCGGGGCAAATCAACGGCACCACCGGGTATGAGGAGGCTGCGGCGCAAGGCCTCTTCGCTGGGATGAACGCCGCATTGCAGTGTCGGGGCGATGCGCCGTGGTTGCCTGCGCGCGACCAAGCCTATCTGGGTGTGCTGGTGGATGATTTGATTTCCAAGGGCGTCACTGAACCGTACCGCATGTTCACCAGCCGCGCCGAATACCGCCTGCAGCTGCGCGAAGACAATGCCGACGCCCGCTTGACGGAGGTGGGCAGACAGATGGGCTTGGTCGATGATGCGCGTTGGGCGGCATTCAGCCGAAAACTGGAGGCTGTTTCACGTGAAACAGAGCGACTCAAGTCCACCTGGGTCAATCCCCGCAACCTGCCTGCGGCTGAAGCCGAGCGGGTTCTGGGCAAAGCCATTGAACATGAGTACAACCTGTTTGATTTGCTCAGACGACCGGGTGTCAGCCTGGGCGGTTTGATGTCCCTGAGCGATGGCGTCTACGCCAGCCCCAACGTTTCACGTGAAACTTTGGGCGACGCTTTGGAGGCCGTGGCTGAGCAGGTTGAGATTGCGGCCAAGTATTCAGGGTATATCGGGCGTCAGCGTGAAGAGGTTGAGCGGTCGGCGCACTACGAGCACATGAAGTTGCCGCTGGACCTGGACTACATGCAGGTGTCGGCTTTGTCGATCGAGGCGCGTCAAAAACTCAGCAAGCACAGGCCTGAAACGCTCGGCTTGGCATCACGAATTTCAGGCATGACCCCCGCGACCATTTCACTCCTGTTGATTCACCTGAAAAAAGGGGGTGTCAAAGGCTTCAAGTTGGCGGCGGATGCCGCGCAGGAGGCCGAGCCGGGCGGTGGACAAGATGCCGAGCGAGGCGCTGGACAAGAAGCTGCGCAGGACGCGGCGGCATGAGTGACTTGCATGCGCCCGGCCCCGAGGCGATGACCGCGCCCCTGCAAGAGGGCGTCAAGGCGCTGGGCCTGGACCTGGAGGTGTCAACGCAGCAGCAATTGCTCGCGTACATGGCATGGATCCAGAAGTGGAACCGTGTCTACAACCTCACGGCCTTGCGAGACCCGCAGGACATGTTGACCCACCATTTACTCGACAGTTTGTCAGCGCTGGCGCCTTTGATGCGTCACACGCAAGGCCAACCTACACGCTTGTTGGACGTTGGTTCGGGCGGCGGTTTGCCTGGCGTGGTCTTGGCTATTTGTCGGCCCGAGGTGCAGGTCACCTGTGTGGACACCGTGGGCAAAAAAGCGGCGTTTATTCAACAGGTCGCCGCATCCCTGCGCTTGTTGAATTTGCGCGGCCTGCATGCCCGGGTGGAGTCTGTGCAAGACGACTATGACGTGGTCTGCTCCCGCGCCTTTGCTTCTTTGAAGGACTTTACCCAGTGGTCGCAGAACGCCCTGTCGCCCCAAGGTGTTTGGATGGCAATGAAAGGCAAGCGGCCGGATGACGAAATCGCGGCGCTTGCCCCGCAAGTCCAAGTGTTTCACGTGGAACCATTGAAGGTGCCCGGGCTGGATGTCGATCGGTGCATGGTTTGGATGCGCCGCCCGGCGCTGTCTGAATGACCATTTAAACCCATCACTTACACTCCTCACATTCACCAGAAAGAGTGTCCATGTTTTTCGGTATTTCGGATTACAGCGCGTTTGTTGCGGCGATTGTTTTGTTTTTGGCCATTCCTGGACCGGGTAATTTGGCGCTCATCACTTCGACAAGCAAGGGCGGTTTGTCCGGCGGCTTGGGCGCGACCTTGGGCGTGATAGCGGGAGACCAGGTATTGATGTGGCTGGCCGTTGCAGGTGTGGCAACCGTCTTGTCGACATACCCTGCCGCTTTTGCCGTGGTGCAATGGCTGGGCGCGCTCTACCTGGCTGGGTTGGGTTGGAAAATGTGGAGCGCCAAGCCCGGCGATGCGCCGGTTCTGAATATTCGGCCAAGGCACTATTTTCAGCAGGCCATGGCCATTACACTGCTCAATCCCAAAGCGATCGTTTTTTACATGGCCTTTTTCCCCCTCTTTGTTGATCCAGCGCACCATTTGGGGTGGCTGAGTTTTGCTGTCATGGCCGGCACCATCGCAAGCTTGACCTTGGCCTACGGTCTGGGAATGAGCTTGTTGACCTTTCATTTGGCCGAGCGCATGCGCGCGAATCCCCAAATCGGTCGCTGGCTTGAAAAGCTGGCGGGTGTCTGTCTCATAGGCTTTGGCGTTAAGCTGGCCCTTTCTAAGTAAATCGAACACGCAGCCATGGCCAAAATTTTCTGCATTGCCAACCAAAAAGGCGGCGTGGGCAAAACCACCACCAGCGTCAACCTGGCGGCGGGCTTGGCCAAGGTAGGTCAGCGCGTCCTCTTGGTGGACCTCGACCCGCAGGGCAATGCCACCATGGGCTCGGGTGTAGACAAGCGGCAATTGGCGCTCACGGTGTACGACGTGCTGCTCGAGTCTGCGAGCATCCAAGAGGCGGCGGTGTATGCTGAAAAAGCCGGTTACCACGTGTTGGGTGCCAACCGCGAGTTGGCGGGCGCTGAAGTGGAACTGGTGGAGCTTGAACGCCGCGACCAGCGACTGAAAGAAGCCCTGGCAGCCGTTCAGTCGGATTATGATTTTGTGCTGATCGACTGCCCGCCTTCATTGTCCATGCTGACCCTCAATGGTTTGTGTTCCGCCCATGGCGTGATCGTGCCGATGCAGTGCGAATACTTTGCCCTCGAAGGCCTGACCGACCTGGTCAACACCATCAAACAAGTCCACGCCAATTTGAACCGTGATCTGAAAATCATTGGTTTGTTGCGTGTCATGTTCGATCCCCGGGTGACCCTGCAACAACAGGTCAGCGAGCAGCTCAAGTCGCATTTTGGTGACAAGGTGTTCAATGCCGTGATTCCACGCATTGTGCGCTTGGCTGAGGCCCCCAGCTACGGTTTGCCCGGCGTGGTGTTTGACCCTTCTGCCAAGGGCAGCGTGGCGTTCGTCGAGTTCGCCCGCGAATTGGTCGACAGAATTCCCACGATGTGAAATGACTGCGCCTCTTGTTGTGATTCTGCCCGGTTGGGCGGACGGTGTCCCTGATCCTTGGCCACGCGCATGGACCTCTTTGCCCGGCAGGCGCTGTGTGGATCAGCATGAGTGGCGGCGCCCTTTGCGGGGCGACTGGTTGGTCCGGCTCGAAGAAGCCGTGCTGGACGCCGCGGATGTTGTGCTCGTGGCGCACAATGTGGGCTGTATCCAGTTGGCCGCTTGGGCAGCGCATTCGCAACAAACGCACCGGGTTCGCGCGGCTTTGCTCGTGGCCCCGCTCGATGTCGAGGTCCCCGCTGTGCGCGAGCGTTTGCCCAGCTGGTCGCCGATTGCGCGCCAACGCCTGCCTTTCAAGTCATGGATGATCGGGCCTGAAAGCCAGAGCGCCAACGCCGAGCCTGCGATCTCCAAACCGATGGGTACATGGGACCCCGAATGGGCCCAAGCCTTGGCCAAAACCTGGGGCTCGCTATGGAAGCCTCAAGGGGTGGCGCCCCAAGCCTGCGCCAAGCATCTCCTCGAACAACCCGGTGACTGGCCCCGTGGGCAAGCACTGCTTCATGAACTGATGAAAGACTAGACCATGGTCACCAAAAAACCCAAAGGCCTCGGCCGCGGTCTCGAAGCTTTGCTCGGCCCCAAAGTGGCGGAGGCGCCGACACAAGCAGGCGGCACGGCGAACGACGGCATTTCCACCACCTTGTCACTCGATGTGATGGTGGCGGGTGTCTACCAGCCGCGGACACGAATGGACGAAGGCGCTTTGTACGAGCTGGCCGAGTCCATCAAGGCGCAGGGCATCATGCAACCCATCTTGGTGCGTCAGCTGACCGAAGGTGCCAACGCTGGCAAATACGAAATCATTGCGGGCGAGCGGCGGTTTCGGGCCGCTAAATTGGCCGGCCTGGACCGCGTGCCGGTGCTGGTGCGCGATGTGCCCAATGAAGCGGCTGCGGCCATGGCCTTGATTGAGAATATGCAGCGCGAGGACTTGAACCCGCTGGAGGAGGCACAAGGATTGCAACGCCTCATCAAGGAGTTTGGACTCACGCATGAAACGGCGGCGCAAGCCGTGGGGCGCTCCCGCAGCGCCGCCAGCAACTTGCTGCGCTTACTGAATTTAGCCGATCCGGTACAGACCATGTTGATGGCCGGTGACCTCGATATGGGCCATGCACGCGCATTATTGTCGTTGGACCGCACCACGCAAATTACGGCTGCCCATCAGATCACCGCCAAAAAATTGTCGGTGCGCGAGGCCGAAAGCCTGGTCAAAAAGCTCAGCGCCGAATTCAACTTGGTGCAACAAAAACCCAAGAAAGAAAAATCACGCGATGTCCGCCGCGTCGAAGAAGAGCTCTCGGATTTGCTCACGGCAGCCGTCGAAGTGCGGGTCAAAAAACGCGTCAAGCGCCACGGCAAAATCGAAGAAATGGGTGAGCTGGCGATTCAATTTGGCTCGCTCGAAGAGCTCAATGGACTGATTGAAAAATTGCGGACCTGAGGGGACATGCAGGCGAGCCCCCGCGCGCCTTACATTGAAAAAATCTTGCCCGGATTCATGATGTTGTCCGGGTCCAGAGCCCGTTTGATGGTGCGCATCATGTCCACTGCGCCTTCACCGGTTTCGGTGCGCAGGAAGTCCATTTTGTGCAATCCAATACCGTGCTCTCCGGTGCAGGTGCCGCCCAGGCGCAAGGCGCGGTTGACCAGTTGCTGGTTCAAGGCTTCAGCGGTTTCGCACTCTTGCGGGTTGTTCGGATCGATCAAATAGCCGAAGTGGAAATTGCCGTCGCCCACATGCCCAACCAAAAAGTACGGAAGACCGCTGGCATCGGTTTCGGCAATCGAGTCGAGCAAGCAGTCGGCCAGTTTGCTGATGGGCACGCAGGTGTCGGTGCTGATGGCGCGGCAGCCGGGGCGGCTTTGCAAGGCGGCAAAGTAGGCATTGTGGCGCGCGGTCCATAAACGGGTGCGCTCTTCGGGGGTGGTCGCCCATTCAAAGGCATTGCCGCCCAACTCGGTGGCAATTTCTTGCACCGTTTCGGCTTGCTCTTTGACGCTGGAAGGCGAGCCATGGAACTCCATCAACAACAAGGGCTCTTCGCGCAGCTGCAGTTTGGCGTACGCGTTGACCATGCGCACGGTGTTGTGGTCGATCAGCTCCACGCGCGCAATCGGCACACCCAATTGAATGGTTTGAATCACCGTGTGCACGGCCGCCTCGATGCTGGGGAATGAGCAAATGGCCGCCGAAATGGCCTCAGGCAGCGGATACAGTTTGACGGTGATTTCGGTCATCACGCCCAGCGTGCCCTCGCTGCCAATCATCAAGCGCGTCAGGTCGTAGCCGGCGCTGGACTTTTTAGCCCGGGTGCCGGTGCGGATCACCTCACCGCTGGCGGTCACCACTTCAAGGGCTAAAACGTTCTCACGCATGGTGCCGTAACGGACCGCGTTGGTGCCGCTGGCGCGGGTGGCACTCATGCCGCCCAGGGTGGCGTCTGCGCCCGGATCGATCGGGAAGAACAAGCCGGTGGATTTGATCTCTTCATTCAATTGCTTGCGTGTCACGCCGGGCTGCACCGTGACCAACAGGTCTTCGGCGTGGATGGACAGCACTTTGTTCATGCGCATCAGATCAATGCTGATGCCGCCTTGCACCGCCAACAAGTGCCCCTCCAGCGACGAGCCCACACCGAACGGTATGACCGGCACTTTGAACTGGGCGCACAGACGCACAGCGTCCGAGACGTCTTGGGTGGATTCGGCAAACACCACCGCCGCAGGGGGCGGCACGGTGGTGAAAGCCGACTCGTCGCGCCCATGCTGCTCGCGAACCACCAACGCGGTCGAGCACTGGTCACCAAAGCGGGCCTTCAAAGCCTCGATCAAGTCCGCGGGAACGGCCCGCTGGGCAATGACGGGGGCCAGATGGGCGGCGTGTGTGGGGGCGTTCATGGTGTGTCTCCGGGGGTCAAAGAGGGCCTTTGGGGCTGCAGTTTACGCTGTGCTGTGCCTCAAGCACAATCGGGGTTAACGCAACAGCATGAACCGAAGCGACCTATGGGCAATCGTTTGACACAAATTTCCACCCGCACGGGCGACAACGGCACCACCGGGCTGGGTAACAACCAGCGCGTGTCCAAAAACAGCTTGCGCGTCCACGCCATGGGAGAGGTGGATGAACTCAACTCCCACATCGGTGTGTTGTTGTGTGAAGACATGCCGCAAGATGTCCGAGCCTTGCTGGTAGAGGTGCAGCACCAACTCTTTAATTTAGGGGGTGAGTTGTCGATCCCGGGCTTTGAGCTGCTCAAGGCAGAAGCCGTGGCCGCGCTCGACGCCGCATTGACCACTTACAACGAACAACTGCCCAAACTGCAAGAGTTCATTTTGCCCGCTGGCACGCGGGGCGCTTCTTTGGCGCATGTGTGCCGCACCGTGGCACGCCGCGCCGAACGCGCAACGGTGGCGCTGGGCAATGAAGAGTCGCTGAACGACACGCCCAAACAGTACCTGAACCGCTTGTCTGATTTGATGTTCGTTTTGGCCCGGGTATTGAACCGCTTGCATGGCGGTGACGATGTGTACTGGAAGAGCCAGCGCATGAGCCAATCCAGCCCCTGATGAGCAGCGCACGTAGGTGGGCCCCGTGCGCTGTCGCCAAGGTGCAAAGCCCAAGGGTTTTTCGGATGACACAAAGCCTTTGCCACTGCTACCCTTTAGCGCATGAACGCAAGCACCTTGACCTCCCCCTCTGTGGGCCCCACGCCCTTTGTGCCGCAAATCCGTCTGTACCAAGACTGGTTGAAAGCGAACCGCGGACTGTCCTTTGATTCTTACAACGCTTTGTGGCAATGGTCGGTAACCGACATTGAGGCTTTTTGGCAAAGCATGTGGGATTATTTTGACCTGCAGTCGCCCACACCGCATGCCCAGGTGTTGACCCAGAATGTGATGCCTGGCGGACAATGGTTCAGTGGGGCGCAGGTGAACTATGCGCACCAGGTGCTGCGCCACGTCAAGCCGGCCCATGCGGCAGGATTCATGGCGGTGATCTGCCGCAACGAGAAAGGCCAGCACCGCGAGATGTCCTGGCCCGCCTTGTCTCAGCAGGTCGCCTCATTGGCCTTGCATTTGAAGGCACAAGGTGTGCAGCCGGGTGACCGCGTCGCCGCCTACTTGCCCAATATTCCCGAGGCCATGGTTGCCTTTTTGGCCACCGTCAGCATTGGCGGCGTCTGGAGCATTTGCGCGCCCGATATGGGCACCCTGGCGGTGCTCGACCGCTTCAAACAAATTGAACCCAAGATCTTGATTGCGGTCGATGGCGTCACTTATGGCGGGCGCGACCATGACCGCATGACCGTGGTGCAAGAGCTGGTGAACGCGCTGCCCACGGTGCAGCATGTGATCATTCATGACAACCTGGGCACTGCCGACTTGGCCAGCAACGAGGTGGCCAGCGCGGTGCGCATGGCGCAAACCACCCAGCAGCATGGCGAGGCGGTAGAGGCCTTCGAGCCCATGTGGTTGCCCTTTGACCATCCGCTGTGGATCGTTTATTCCAGCGGCACCACGGGTTTGCCTAAACCGATTGTCCACGGGCACGGGGGCACGGTCATTGTGGCCTTGGCGCTCAAAATACTGCACAACGACATTGGCTGCAGCTACCACCCCAACTCCTGGGGCGAGCGTTACCACTGGTACAGCTCGACCGGCTGGGTCATGTGGAACGCGCAGTTGGGCGGCTTGCTCAATGGCACCACCTGCATTTTGTACGACGGCAACCCGGGCGGCAGCAAAGACAATCCCGATTGGGGCACTTTGTGGCGCTTTGCGGCTGAAATGAAAGTCAGCTTTTTTGGCGCGGGTGCCGCCTTTTTTGCCAATTGCCAAAAGGCGGGCGTCGACCTGATCCACTGCGGTGACCTGTCGTCTATTCGGGCCCTGGGCACCACCGGCTCGCCCCTGTCGCCTGAAACCCAAAGCTGGGGGACCGCGCAATTTCGTGCGGTTGCGCAGCGCTATCAGCCCGGCCAGCCAGTGCCTGACATCTGGTGGTGCAATATTTCGGGGGGAACCGATTTTTGCGGCGCGTTCATCGGCGGCAACCGCGAGCTGCCGCAAGAGCCTGGGGTCATGCAATGTCGCTTGCTCGGTTGTGCGGTGGAGGCTTGGAGCGAAGCGGGCGAACCGGTGCTCGGCGAAGTGGGTGAGTTGGTCTGCACACAACCCATCCCGTCGATGCCGCTGTATTTTTGGGGAGACTCGGGCAACGCCCGGTATTTGGCAAGCTACTTTGAGATGTACCCCGCAGGCCACGGGCGCAAGCCCGGCGGTGGTGACAGTGGCCCGGAAACGGGGGGCGTGTGGCGCCACGGGGACTGGCTGCGCATCGGCACCCCAGAGGCGGGCGGGGAAGGCTGCGTGATTTTTGGCCGCAGTGACGCCACCATCAACCGCCATGGCTTGCGCATGGGCACCAGCGAGTTGTACAGCGCGGTAGAGGCCTTGCCCGAAGTGATGGACTCCATGGTCGTTGACCTGGAGTACTTGGGCCGCGAAAGCTACATGCCCCTGTTTGTGGTGCTGCGAGAAGGCATCACTTTGGATGCGGCCATGCAAGCCAAGATCCACAACGCCATCAAAGTGGCCTTGAGCCCGCGCTTCATTCCCAACGAGACGTTTCAGGTGGCCGAGATTCCGCGCACCCTGTCAGGCAAAAAGCAAGAGCTGCCGATCAAGAAACTGATGCTCGGCCAAGCGCTCGAAAAAGTCGTCAACAAAGACGCCATGGCCAACCCGGCTTGTCTGGATTGGTATGTTGCGCTTGCCCAAGCACACTTGGCCAAGACAGCGAGCGTTTGAAAGGCGGCCCCCTCAAGAAGGCCCGGGCGGGCCTGAGGGGCGGTTGCGCAAACCGGGGCGCAGCCAAGCGCGTCTGACGTGCCGCTGCGCTTTGTAGATGGCGGTGTGGCCTGAAAAAAAGTAGCTCACGCCGCAGGCCACAAACGCAAAGGCACCGATCGACCAGCCAAAGAGCTCCATGGCCATCAGCGTGCACGCCAACGGGGTGTTGGTGGCGCCTGCAAACACCGCCACAAAGCCCAGTGCGGCCATCAGGCCCAAAGGCTGGTCCAGCACCGGTGCCAAGGCATTGCCCAAAGTCGCACCGATGTAAAACAGCGGCGTGACTTCGCCGCCTTTGAAGCCAAAGCCCAGTGACAACACCGTCATCACCCCTTTGGCGGCAAAGTCCCAAGGTGCCAAGGGCTGCTCAAAAGCTTGAACGATGACCGGAATCCCCAGGCCGATGTAACGGTCTGCTTGGCCCCACACCACGAGGGCGGTGATCAGGGCGCCGCCAATCACGGGCCGCCAAGGGGCGACAACAATCCATTGTTGGATCCGCGCAGTCACAGCATGCGCGCTCAAGGCAAACAAGCGACCGGTCAAACCGAACACCCCCCCCGCCAAGGCCACACAGGCCAGCATCCAGGCCGAGAGGGGAGGCAAGGCACCTGCCGCATACACCGTGTGCTGCACGCCCCACCCTGAACCGACATGCTCCGCTGCAAAGGCCGCCAACAGGCAGCCTGGCAGTGCCCACCAGCGCATGCGGTGGGTGGGCCCGGCCAGCACCTCCAGTGCAAACACGGCGCCTGCCAGCGGTGTACCAAAGACCGCCGCAAAGCCCGCGCTCACACCGGCCATCAAAACCAGCCTGCGGGTGGCGGCCGGCAGTTTGAAAAAGCGACTGAGTTGATCGGCCAAAGAGCCGCCCATTTGAATGGCCGTGCCTTCACGCCCCACCGAGGCGCCAAATAAATGCGAAACCACGGTGCTGACCAGAATCAAAGGCGCCATGCGCAAGGGCACCAGCCGGCGCGGGTCGTGCATTTCGTCGATCAACAGGTTGTTGCCCGCTTCCACCGACTGGCCCCATTTCAGATACACCCAGCCCACCGCGCCGCCCGCCAGCGGCAAGCCCCAGATCAGCGCCGGGTGGGCTTCGCGGGTGCGTGTGGCCCAGTCCAAGGCCCATAAAAAGAGGGCCGAGGCCGAACCGGCCAGAACGGCCACGCCCAGGCACAGGCAACAGAGGAATAAAAACGCGCTGGCCTGATTCCAAAACGTATTCCAAAACGTATTCCAGCGAGACACATGTTTCCTTCAAACCATCGGGGGACGGGCGCTGATTGCACGCGGTATGTTTCAGGCGACGGTCATGGTTTGCGTCAGCACGCCTTGAACACCACGGTCATCGGTCCATTCGGCCCGAAACTCGGCCGTTTGCATCGCCCGCACATGAAACTCCACAAAAGGATTGGCGGCAATGCCTGACGAGGCCAGCACACGCAAAACTTCTTGGCCGCCCAGTGTACAGGTCAGCTGGCGGATCACATTGCGCGGCACCAGTTTGCCGGTCAGGTCTTGCAAGTAGCCCGTGTCCATCGGGTGTTGAATCAACAACCGCACTTTCACCACATCGCCTGTGGCAATGCGCTCAGGCCATTGCACCCGGGCGATGCTCATGACGCGTCCACACAGGCGGATTCAGTGACGATGATCTCCATCCGCGCGTATCGGAACTCGCCGTTCGACAAACGGGCGAGCGCCACCACCTCTTGGGTGCCCGCCAGACGCACCCGGGTGCTGATTTCGGCCCGGCCGTTCCAGGGGCCCAGCGCAAACACCGCCATCTGCATGACCGGGTTGCGCTGTGACAGCAAGTGCAGATGCGTCACATGGTCTTGCGCTGTCATGGGGCTGTCCACCTGCACTTGCACCGGCACCAGTGAGCCGTTTTCGGCCAGGACCGGCGCATTCAAGCGCACGTCTTGTTCGCGCAGTGGCGCGCCCTGGACCAGAGGCTGCACCATCGCCTCAAAAGACAGCAGTTGCCCAGAATTCATGATCTGGGCCTGCGCCGGGCGAAGGCTCCAGGGCAGTCCCAACAGCATCAGGCCGAGCAGCCCCTGGCGGCGGTTGTGCCCCTTTGCATTCATGCTGTGGGGCCTTGCACCCGGGCCAGGCTCAGGCCGTGGTTCTTCAAGGGCAGGGAGCGGATGCGTTTGCCTAAAGCGGCAGAAATGGCGTTGACCAAGGCGGGCGCCAGAGGCGCCTGGGCAGGCTCGCCCACGCCGCCCCAGAAGCCGCCCGTGGGCGCGATCACCACCTCGACCTTGGGCATTTCGTTCAGACGCATCATGCGGTAGTCGTGGAAGTTCGATTGCTCGACACGGCCCTCCTTGAGGGTGTTTTCGCCCCAGAAGATGGCCGTGAGACCATGCACCACGCTGCCTTGGAACTGGGCCACGATGTTGTCGGGGTTGACCGCATAACCGGGGTCGATGCCGATCACCACGCGGTGGATCTTGACCTCGTTTTTGGCATTGACCGAGACCTCGCACACGCAGGCCGTCCAGCTGCCGTAGCCCTCGGTTTCGGCCACGCCCCGGAACACGCCTGCGGGCAGCTTGCTGCCCCAGCCAGCGGCCTTGGTCACGGCCTCCAGAATGCTGCGGTCGCGTTTGGACTTTTCAGTGTTGGGCAACATGTCCAAACGGAAGGCCACCGGGTCTTTGCCGGCGGCCTGCGCCAGCTCGTCGATGAAACATTCACGCCCATACGGGTTTTGCGAGTGGCCCACCGAGCGCCAAAAGCCCACCGGCACATTGGTGTTGCGCTGCGCGTAATCCACCAGGGTGTGGGGGATGTCGTAAGGGTGGTCGTTGAAGCTGGCCACCGCTTGGCCATCCACGCCCTTGGGCAGGGGCAGCTTGAGCAGCGTGGCCAAAATCGACGGCGCGCTGACGCGAATGTGCAAGGCATCGACCTTGCCACTCGCGTCCAGGCCGGCTTTGAAACGCATCAGGCTGGCTGGCCGGTACAGGCCGTGCTGGATTTCTTCTTCGCGCGTCCAGAGCATCTTGACCGGTTTGCCCGCCATGGCCTTGGCAATCATCACCGCCTGGCGGGTGAAGTCTTGCGGACTCTTGCGGCCCAGACCGCCGCCCAACTGCACCGGGTAGACCTTCACGTTGGGTTGCGGCACGCCTGCGGTGGCCGCGCTCACGGCCAGGGTGGCTTCGGGGTTTTGGCTGGACGACCAAACTTCAAGTTTGTCGCCTTGCAGCCAGGCGGTGCAGACCATGGGCTCCATGGTGGCGTGCGCCAGGTAGGGTGTGAAGTAGTCGGCTTCCACCACTTTGGCCGCTTTGCTCAGGGCCTCAGGCGCATTGCCGTCGTTGCGGGCCACGGCCAGCTCGGTTTGTTCCATGCCCGCCTTGAAATGGGCCATGATGGCCGCACTGTTGAGGGTGCCGTGCTCGCCCACGTCCCAGTCAATGGCCACTTCGCGCAAGGCTTCTTTGGCGCGCCACCAGTTGTCGGCCACCACAGCCACAAACTCGCCCAGGTTCAACACCTTGACGATGCCCCGGCGGTTTTCCACCTTGGAGGCGTCCATGGTCTTGACCTTGCCGTTGAACACCGGGCAGGCGGCGACAGCCGCATGCAGCATGCCGGGCAATTGGGTGTCGATGCCGTACTTTGTCTTGCCGATCACGATGTCGGGAATGTCCACCCGGGCAATCGGTTTGCCGATCAGCGTCCAGTCTTTCGGGTCTTTGAGCGCCACCTCTTTGGGCGCCTCCAACTTGGCCGCCGCTGCAGCCAACTGGCCGTAGCTCAGGCTGCGTTTGCTGGCGGCGTGGGTGACTTTGCTTGAGTTTGCCTTGCATTCACTGGCAGGCACGCCCCACTGCTGGGCCGCAGCCGCCACCAGCATCTGGCGCGCTGTGGCGCCGGCCTGGCGCAAATAGGCCTGCGAATTGCGAATCGTGCGGCTGCCCACCGAGGCCATGTCGCCATAAGCGCGTTTGCTGCGCAGGTTGTCGTGGGCGGTGGCGTACTCGACGCGGACTTTTTTCCAGTCAGCGTCCAGTTCTTCGGCAATGATCATGGGCGCCGAAGTCATGCTGCCCTGGCCCATTTCGGCGCGGGCGTAGCGGATGACGATGGTGTCGTTCGGCTCGATCTCGACCCAGACATTGAGCTGCGGCACATCGGCCGCGCTGGCCCGCTCAGGCACAAAAAAGCCAAGCGACAAACCCGCTGTGGCGCTGCCGGAAACCTTGAGAAAGTGGCGACGACCCGCGTCGGTGCGTGGGGTGTTCATGCGTGGCTCCCTTTCTTGGCGGCGGCGTGGATGGCCGTGCGGATGCGGGCATAGGTGCCGCAACGGCAAATGTTGCTCATGGCCGCGTCGATGTCCTCGTCGGTGGGCTTGGGTTTTTTCTTGAGCAGGGCCACTGCAGCGAGCATCTGACCGCCCTGGCAATAACCGCACTGGGGCACCTGGTGGTCGATCCAGGCTTGCTGCACGGCGTGCAGGCGGCCTTTGTCGGCCAGGCCTTCGATGGTGATGACTTTTTGCCCCACCGCCGCCGACACGGGGTAAGCGCATGAGCGCACCGGCTCGCCATTGAGCAGCACGGTGCAGGCACCGCATTGCGCAATGCCGCAACCGAATTTAGGCCCCTTGATGTCGAGTTCGTCTCGCAAAGCCCACAGCAGGGGCATGTCGGGCTCGGTGTCGAGCGTGTGATTCTTCCCGTTGACCGTCAGTTTCATGCGCTATTTCTCCTGGATTTAAGTGTCTGCAAAGTGTCGCTGCAAGACCGGTTGGCGGCAATGCGGAAACTACGCACAAAACCTGCGAAATACGCGCCATCAGTCGCTTCAGAGACCTTCGGTACAACTCAAGTCGGATCCAAAACCCCGCGCCGGATTTGATCGCGTTCAATCGATTCAAAAAGCGCCTTGAAATTGCCTTCGCCAAAACCATCGTCCGCGCGGCGTTCGATGAACTCGAAGAACACCGGACCGAGCTGGGCTTGGGAGAAGATTTGCAACAACAACTTGGGTTGGCCGCCCTGCGTCGAGCCGTCCATCAAAATGCCGCGGGCTTGCAAATCCGGCACTTGCACGCCATGGCCGGGCAGACGCTCTTCAAGCATCTCGTAGTACACGTCGTTTGGCGCGGCCATCAAGGGCACGCCGGCCATTTGCAAGCGGTCGACCGTGTCGACCAGGTTCTCGGTGAGCAAGGCGATGTGCTGAATGCCTTCGCCGTTGTATTGCATCAAGAACTCTTCGATTTGGCCAGCCCCCTTGGAGGACTCTTCGTTCAAGGGGATGCGGATCATGCCGTCAGGTGCGGTCATGGCTTTGGAGGTCAAACCGGTGTGCGTACCCTGAATGTCAAAGTACCGGATCTCGCGGAAGTTGAACAGGCGTTCGTAAAAGCCGGCCCAAAAGCCCATGCGGCCCCGGTAAACGTTGTGCGTCAGGTGGTCGATGATTTGCAGGCCATGGCCCACTGGATGCCGGTCCGCACCGTCGATGAATTCAAAATCGATGTCGTAAATCGACTTGCCATCTTCAAAACGGTCAATCAAATACAGCGGTGCACCGCCAATGCCCTTGATCGCGGGCAGGCGCAGCTCCATGGGGCCGGTCGGAATCTCGATAGGTTGTGCACCCAAGGCGAGCGCACGCGCATAAGCCTTGTGCGCGTCCTTGACACGAAACGCCATGCCGCAAGCCGAGGGGCCGTGTTCTGCGGCAAAGTAAGCGGCGGCGCTGAGCGGCTCTTGGTTGACAATGAAATTGATCTGCCCTTGGCGGTACAGCAGCACATTTTTGGAGCGGTGCCGGGCCACCAATGCAAAGCCCATGGCTTCAAAGACGGGGCCTAAGGTGGCGGGATCGGGGGATGCAAACTCGACAAACTCAAAGCCGCACAAACCCATCGGGTTGTCAAACAAATCAGACATGAAAACACTCCAGAAAAAAGATCAACGAGAAAACCTTGCTGCATCAGCGCGCAGGTGGGGCTCCCGGCTTACCGCGTGTGCTGCGGGCCAGGTGAATGCCGATGATCAAAATCTGTCTAGCCATGCGTCCATTCTCGTTCAGAATGGAAGAGTGTGACCGTGTGCCATTTGTAAGCTTGGAGTTTGTCGATGAAAAAGATAGCCAGCGCCTTGAGTTCCCTTTCCCTGAGTGCCCTTTTCTTGGCCGTGACCAGCACTTCTCTGTGGGCGCAAGACAAATACCCCCTTAAACCGGTGACCTTGATCGTGCCGCAAACCCCCGGTGGCGCCAACGATGCGATTGCGCGTGTGCTGGCGCAAAAGCTGTCAGAGCAGACCGGCCAGTCCTTTGTGGTCGAAAACCGAGCCGGCGCGGGCGGCAATGTGGGCACCGCTTTGGCGTCCAAGGCCAAGCCTGACGGGTACACCCTGCTTGTGACCGCCGACAGCGCGCAAGTCATCAACCCCGCCCTGTACGCCAAACCCGGCTTTGACCCGGTCAAAGACTTTGAGCCTGTGGCGCCCTTGGCCAAGGCGGGCTATGTGCTGGTGGCCAACCCCACTTTTGCCGCCAACACCATGGCCGAGTTCATCAGCTTGGCCAAATTGCAACCCGGCAAATACGCCATCGCCTCCGCCGGCAATGGCACCTTGAACCACCTGATTGCCGAGATGCTGCAAAAAGCCGCGGACATCAAGCTGCAACACATTCCCTACAAAGGCGCGTCCTTTGCGGCCACCGATGTGGTCAGCGGTCAGGTGCCTTTGTCGGTGCAAAGCATGCCGTCGTCCATTGCCTTCATCAAATCGGGCAAGCTCAAAGTGCTGGGCGTGGTGAACGAAAAACGCGTCGCCGCCCTGCCCGACGCCCCCACCATTGGCGAGACCGTCAAGGGCTTTGGCGCAACGCCTTGGTACGGCATGTTTGCCCCCGCAGGCACGCCCAAGGCCTTGACGCAATACTTGCAAAATGAAATTGGCAAAGCGCTGGACGACCCGGACGTGCGCGCCAAGTTGGCGACGCTGGGCTGCGAGCCCTTTAAGGGCACATCGGAGCAATTGGCGGTGATCGTCAAAGACGATCTGGTGCGTTGGGCCAAGATCGTTAAGGACTCTGGCGCAACGGTGGACTGAAGCGCTGATGTAAGCGCGGAATTACGCGCTGACAGCGTGTTCTTTTTTCAGCGATTCGCGCGCCAGGGTCGGCTCGATGGCCGTGGCCAATGCGGGATAGTGCTGGCGCCAATTCAAATCAGGGAACCTGAAGTCCAGGTACAGCAGCGCGCAAGCCAAGGCAATCTGCCCAATGTGCAGCGGGCCAGCCAACACATCAGGATGTTGGTTCAGGTAGGTCAGTGATGTGCGGATTGCGTCGAGCTTGCCACTTGTCCATTCGGCCCAGCGCAGCGCTTCAGGGCGCACCATGGTTTCGTAACGGACCAGCAAGGCCGCATCCAGAATGCCATCGCCCAAAGACTGCAAAGTCAAGGCATGCCAACGTGCGACGCCGCTCGTTGGGAAAAAGCTGCCGCCGCCCAAATCGTTCAGGTACTCGCAGATCACGCGGCTGTCATACAGGCCCACACCCTCGTCGGTGACCAAGGTCGGCACTTTGCCCAAAGGGTTGTTGGCAATGATGTTGGCATCGCGGTTGACCGGATGCGCACTGGCCGCGAGCAGCGTGATGCGTGCGCTCAAGCCAAGTTCATCGGCGATGACCATGCATTTACGGACGTAGGGGGAGGTGGGTGCGAAATGAAGTTTCATGGCTGCAGTATTAGGCAAGCCACATGCCTTACCTGTCACGCAGCAGACGCCTCTGGCGACGTTTTTTAAGATCGCTTGGCGGTGCCTGTGATTCAAGAAGGCTCACTGTGAGCAGTACTTTAAAGAAAACAAAATAACCTAATAGAAATAATTTTTAGTGTTTTTTTTGGATATAGTGAAGACAGCAACAAGCTCACGAATCTGATCGATTGAGCGAGCGGACGGCAAAAGGAGCACCACGAAGCGCATGAACAGTGCTTTATCGCGAATTCCGTGAAAACCGAGGTGCGTTGTGAGCCAGTTCTCTAACCCGCCGTTCGAGTGGGACGGATCATAAGCGCGCCGCCACTTAAATCAAACGCTAAATTTCACTTTGCACGCAAGTAGTTTGTAGATACAATTAAGTATGGTCACATGGGACGAACCAAAGCGCAAGCTGAACATCAAGAATCACAGGCTTGATTTCGTTGGATGCGATGCAATCTGGGACCACTTCACAGTGACCCGCGAGGACAAACGGCAAGACTACGGCGAAGAGCGCTTGGTTTGCTTCGGTCATCTTGGGTCCGATGTGGTTGTGATGGTTTATACCGAGCGCCCGAAAGGGCCTCACGTGATCTCGCTGCGAAAGGCAGAAAAACATGAAGCTCGCTACTACCGCCAAGTTGCCAAAGAAAACCTCGGCTAAGGTCAACGACTCGGACAACCCAGCATGGACTGAAGATATGCTGGGCGCACCTGTGCTCAAGCGTGGGCGTGGGCCTCAGGCCGCGCCGACCAAAGTCCTTACCTCGGTTCGTTTGGATGCGGACATTTTGGAGTTTTTCAAGTCGCAAGGGGCTGGTTACCAGTCACGTATCAATGCAGCGCTTCGTACTGAAGTGGAGCGAAATTTAACGGGTCGTTCAAGTGCGACATCGCGCAAGCGCGCTGCAGCTTGACTCGGACGATAGCTGTCATGGAAAAGTTGCTCACATTACACCGATATAGCCTACCGAAACGTTCAACGCAGGGCACCGGTTAGCTCCAACGTTAGCCCTTAAGGAAAATCATGGTCACTTAGCTGACCTGAATTCGGTCCATCAAGACAAACCCGCTTTACCGCCATCGCCCGCTGTGCGAGGCTTGCACTTTATTTGACATGAGGTTTTGCATGCGCAACTTACTGGGGTTGTTTTTGGCGCTCGCCATCACGGGCTGTGCCACCCGTCCCACCGCTTCTGTGGTGGAAGTGCCTTCGCAAATCACGCCCGCGCTGGCCCAGGGCCTGGCGCAAATCGGCCGGGTGGTGGCGCCACCGCCCACCGAAAAACTCTACGCCCCGCTGGCGCAGCGCGGACCCTATGCTGGTGTGCAGGTGCGCCGCGATGTGCGCTATGGCGCAGATGCACGCAACTTGCTCGATGTGTTCACGCCCGCCATCCAGCGGACCGGCCAGCCTGTGTTGGTGTTCGTGCACGGCGGCGGTTTCATGCGCGGTGAGCGGCGCACCGGTGACAGCCCCTTTTATGACAACATCATGCTGTGGGCACTGAGCCAGGGCATGGTCGGCGTCAACATGACCTACCGCTTGGCCCCGGCCAACCCCTGGCCGGCCGCGCAACAAGACATCCAGTTGGCCCTGAAGTGGGTGCGCGAGAACATCGCGGCCAGTGGCGGCGATCCGAACCGCATCATTTTGATGGGCCATTCGGCGGGCGCAGCGCATGTGGCGCAGTACGTGGCGCACCCGCAGTTCCATGTGACGCCGGGCGCCGGGCTGGCCGGTGCGGTGCTGTTGTCAGGTATTTTTGACCCCGTGACCTCTGAAGCCGGTCCGCCCTTGCAAGCCTACTTTGGCATAGACAGCACCCAGTACCCTGCTCGCTCTGCGGTGCCGGGCTTGGTGGCGTCCAAAGTGCCTTTGCTGATCGCTTATGCCGAGCTGGACCCGCAAGACTTCCACAGCCAAAGCGGCCAACTCAACACCGCCCTGTGCAACGCCGGCCGATGCCAGGGCCTCTACAAACTCATGGGCCACAGCCACATGTCAGAGATCTATTCGATCAACTCTGCGGACACCACGGTGACGAATTTGATCAAGCAGTGGATGGACAGGCTGCGTTGAGATCAGTTCTTATGCAACTCAGCGTTCAACTCGCCCCAGCTCTTGTTGCGCGGAATGGCGTGCAGCGCGCCCGATTGTGAATCCCGGCGGAACAAGATGCCGTTTTTGCCGGACAGATCCTTGGCTTTCATGACCGAGCCGTCGGGCATCTGCACGCGGCTGCCACCGGTGATGTAGCAACCGGCCTCGACCACGCAGTCGTCGCCCAGCGAGATGCCGATGCCGGCGTTGGCGCCCAGCAGGCAGCGCTTGCCGACCTTGATGACTTCTTTGCCGCCACCCGACAAGGTGCCCATGATGGATGCGCCGCCGCCGATGTCGCTGGCGTCATCCACCACCACGCCCGCGCTGATGCGGCCTTCGACCATGCTGGCGCCCAGGGTGCCAGCGTTGAAGTTGCAAAAGCCTTCGTGCATCACGGTGGTGCCGCTGGCCAGGTGCGCGCCCAGGCGCACGCGGTCGGCGTTGGCAATGCGCACACCGGCGGGCACCACGTAGTCGGTCATTTGCGGAAACTTGTCCACGCCTTTGATCTCCAACACGCGGCCTGTGGCGCGGGCTTTGAGGCGGGCGGCGGGCACGTCGGCCACGGCGCAGGGGCCGAAGTTGGTCCAGGCGACATTGGCCAACAGGCCAAAG
>Ga0114964_10000208_pt1 | contig 45320 bp, 34 predicted proteins | sample C_131016_MF_Meta_FD_92638 | JGI IMG/M metagenome (GOLD analysis project Ga0114964, IMG submission 92638) | Freshwater microbial communities from Lake Croche, Canada to study carbon cycling - C_131016_MF_MetaG | ecosystem: Environmental > Aquatic > Freshwater > Lake | place: Lake Croche, Canada... | reverse complement strand
ATCGGATTCGTCGAGAAGTCTGACGAACCCGGGCGGCTGTCCGGCCTCTTGTCCGGATGCCCACCAACCGACACACGACCACAGGCACGTGCGAAATTGGGCAAGGGGGGAAATAGGGGCATTACCCCCCCATTGCAAGCGTTTTTTTTGTCATAATTTTTGTGACATAATAGACGGAAGAAAACAGGGTTAAGATTCTGAGAATTCGGAGCTATTTCTAAATAAATTTGTCACATGTCACATACCAATCGAAGGGTCCCCGCAGGTCGAACAATCATTGCTACATCAGCTGCGAATGGACCGGAACGAAACGAAGACCCTTTAGGCACCCTCACCCCGCCGGATGAATTTTTCGCCAATGCCGCGCGATATCCACCCGCTTGGCCACCCAGACTTTGTCGTGGCTCTGCACGTAATCGAGGAATTTTTCTAATGCCAATGCCCTACCGGGGCGACCAACCAATCGACAATGTAAGCCAATATTCATCATTTTGGGGGCACCTTCTGCCCCTTCCCGCCACAGCATATCAAAGCTGTCTTTGAGGTAAGAGTAGAAATGCTCGCCCGTGTTGAACCCTTGAGGAGTCGCAAACCGCATGTCATTGGCGTCCAGCGTGTAGGGAATAATCAGATGCGACCCGTTTGGGCTTTTTACCCAATAGGGCAAATCGTCGGCATAGGTGTCGGAGGAATAGAGAAACCCGCCCTCCTCCATCACCAGATCCTGCGTGTTCATCGAGCAGCGACCTGTGTACCAACCTAGCGGACGTTCGCCGACGAGCTCTGTGTGCAGTCGGATTGATTCCGCAATCTGGCGACGCTCTTCTTCCATCGGCATATCTTTATGCTCGACCCATTTGAGACCATGCGAGGCAATTTCCCATTCGGCTTCTTGCATGGCCTTCAATTGCTCGGGGCTACGAGCCAAGGCGCTCGTTACTCCATAAACCGTAACCGGAAGATTGCGCTTCGTGAACATCCGCCAAAGGCGCCAAAAGCCTGCGCGCGCGCCATATTCGTAAATCGACTCCATGTTCCAGTGCCGTTGACCGGCCCATTGCGCTGCGCCGACAATCTCTGACAAGAAGGCTTCAGAGGCGGCGTCACCGTGCAAAATATTGTTCTCACCGCCTTCCTCGTAATTGACGACGAATTGAACGCAGATATTGGCGCCGCCTGGCCATTGGGGATCCGGAGTGTTTCGACCATAGCCAAACATGTCGCGAGGATAGTCAGTCGTCATCCGTTCCTCCTTAAACCAATTAGGTTCAAAAGAAGCCGAGTATCGAGGGCAAGGCAAGCCTCAACAAGAGACCCGCTGCCGTTGTCACCAAAAGCGTTACGCCTAATCCGCGATGCAACACCTGCAAAAGCAAAAAGGCGAGCGCCGATAAAGCGACGGCATCGGCTCTAACACTAGCAAGCGTAACCGTTGGCCATTGCACGAAGCCGACAGTTGTTTCGCTGACCTCCGCAAAGAGCACATGCAGCCCAAACCAGAACGCGACCCACGCGACGACACCCACCACTACTGCCATAATAGCGGTTAGTGACGCAGAGAGCCTGCGGTTCGAACGAAGCCGCTCAAGATAAGGTGCGAGAGAAAAAATCCAAAGAAACGAAGGCGCAAAGGTCATCCACAAGGTCAGAAACGCGCCCAAGACACCCGCAAGAAGCGGATTAAGCGGTCCGGGCGTACGCATCGCCGCCAAAAATCCGACAAATTGCATGACCAAAATCGTTGGTCCTGGTGTGGTTTCGGCTAACCCCAACCCGTCTACCATTTCATGCGGCGCGAGCCAGCCTTTGCTCTCAACGGCCGCTTGAGCGAGCCAAGCAAGAAGTGCGTAGGCCCCGCCGAAGGTCACGGTGGCAAGCTTGGCAAAAAACAATCCAATATCCACCAACCGATGGTCCGGCCCGAGCACCAACGCAGCAAGACCTAATGGTGTGAACCAGATGACGAGCCACAAAAGGATCGTCCGAACCGTGCGACCCGACTGCCCAGGAGCGATTTCACCCTGTGCCTGAGGTACAGCAGTTAGTGCAAACAGTTGTGGCACCTGTGGCCCAATCCAGTAGGCCGAGACAGCGACACCAAGCACAAGAACAGGAAACGGGACGCTCAAGAGCCCAATCGCAGCAAATGCAAAAATCGATAAGGCAAGCATTGCTTGCGTCTTAAAAGCCCGTTTTGCTATTCGGATAACAGCGTCGACAATGACCGCTAGCACAGCCGCCTTCAAGCCAAAAAACAAAGCGGCGACAAAAGGAACATGGCCAAGCGATACATAAACCAAAGTTAACCCCAGCATCACCAAGGCACCGGGAAGCACAAAAAGAACTCCTGCAGCTAAGCCACCCTTCACACCGTGCAATCGCCAGCCAACATAGGTGGCAAGCTGCTGCGCCTCCGGCCCCGGAAGCAACATGCAGAAATTTAACGCGTGAAGAAAACTTGTCTCATCGATCCAGCGCCTTTCATCGACAACGCTCTTATGCAACATCGCAATCTGCGCGGGGGCGCCACCAAATGAAAAGCAGCCGATCCGCAACCAAAGACGAATGGCCTCGACAAATGGGATGTTGTCTTTCGGTGTGTCCATAATCACGGCCCTGTCCTTTTATAGTCGACCTATTCATCAGCTGTGACAGAGATGCAACGGAGGTAAGCCCGACCCGCTGTCGTCATGCCAATGGTTTGCCGTTAAAGGAAGGATACCACCGCACGAAAACCATACGCCATGTCCGCAGCAACCCCTCCAACCGATCAATCACGCCAGCGATTGGTTGGCATCGCGCTCATCGCAGGCGCGTTCTTTCTATTTTCGCTTCTCGATACATCAGCGAAATGGTTGAACCACGTCATCCCAACGATGGAAACCGTCTGGTGTCGATATGTTTTCAGCGTTGTCTTTGTGCTGCTCGTCATCAACCCTAAGACAAAGCCGGGTGTTTTAACAACCAAAAAGCCGGCTCTTCAGTCCGTCCGGTCGTTGCTCTTATTGGCGTCGACGCTCTTTAACTTTATTGCGGTCAATTATCTGCAACTCTCCCAAACCATTGCAATCGCCTTCGCTACACCTCTTTTAGTCGCGTTGCTATCTGGCCCGTTACTTGGTGAGCGTATCCGTCGTGACCGCTTAATCGCGATAGTCGTTGGCTTTCTGGGCGTTCTGGTCGTCGCGCGCCCGGGTTTCGGCGGCATCCATCCAGCCGCGCTGCTCTCAGTGTGCGGCGTCATCTGCTACGCGATGTACGCCATCATGACGCGTCATTTGGCAGCGCATGATTCGACAGAGACGACTTTGGTGTATTCCGGACTATCGGGGGCTATTTTGTTGACGCCAGCACTGCCGTGGTTCTGGCAAAATCCGCCGGATGGGTTGACGGCCATCACCATGGTGGCGCTCGGTGCTTATGCGGCAGTCGGCCATTTCGCGTTGATTAAAGCGCACCGCTACGCGCCTGCCTATATTCTGTCACCTTTCATCTACACACAACTCGTATGGATGGTACTCCTCGGTTACCTTATCTTTGGCGATATACCCGATCAGTTTACATTGTTAGGTGGCTTTATTGTTATAGGCTCTGGTCTCTATCTTTTGGCCCTCGAACGAAAACGGCAGGGAATTACCCCTGCCGCCGGCGATTGAGCGCTCGTCGCACTTATTTCTTTTCGAACGATGTCCCGTTCGCTTCCGCCACGACATCGGCCAACATCGGCACGAAGTCATCAGCGCGCCCGCCATTAATGGCAATCGCATAAGCGTTTTTCACCGCATTGCCGAGGGGGTTCGCAATCCCCGCATCATCCGCCATCGATTCAAGATAGCGCATATCCTTGAATGCATTGGCGAGCGTAAACTTATGCGCGTCCCGGTCGCGTTCAAGCGTGTATTTCATGAAGGTTTGGTAAAACCCGCAATCCATACGGCCGCCACGGATCACACTATCAAACCGGTCCGGCGTAATACCGACCTTCTGTGCTAACACCAAAGCCTCGGAATAAAGCGCTGCATAGCCGAGCGAGAGAAAATTATTGATAAGCTTCATTTTGTGACCGTCACCCGGTCCACCAATATGTACCGCACGACCCGACCAGGTCGCCAGTACAGGCTTTAGACGTTCGAATACTGAATCGGTCGCACCCACCATGGTATCAAGAGTACCTTCCCAAGCCTCTTTTGGAGTGCGACCCAAAGGTGCGTCAACCAAGGTAATCCCGTGGGCTTCGCATTCCTTGAACAAGGCCATAGTCGAGGTGGGGTCGGACGTGGAGCAATCAACAACCAGCGAACCCTTTTGCAGATTGGCAATAAGCCCGTCGGGTCCACGCAACAGCGCTTCAACTTCTTTCGAACCCGTTACGCAGAGAAATACGATGGTTGAACCCTGCGCGAGTTCCTTTACGCTTTTGGCTTCTTTGGCACCGCGGGTCAGAAGATCTTCGACGGGTGCGCGGTTGCGGTGCCCTATGACGGTTAGCGCATAACCCTTTTCGACAATATTTTTTGCTATGCCGTGCCCCATAAAGCCTACGCCTATGAAGCCGATTGTTTCTTGTGACATGTTGTTACTTCCCCTTTGATTATTTTTTTAGTCCCGCGATCTGTCGATAGGCTTCCACGACCTGACTATCGTCTTTCGCGCCAAGTCCCATAGCAGAGGCCGCCAAAAACATTTGCAAAGCGGCCGACGCAATTGGCAGCGGTGTCTTGGATGCTCGACCCGCATCAACAACGATACCCAAGTCCTTCACGAAAATATCTACTGCACTCGCCACAATCGGCTCTTCCTCGAACATCCGCGGACCGCGATTGTTGAGCATCCAGCTTGCAGCTGCCGAGCCGCCGAGGATTTCCAGTGCCAGTTTACCGTCGATACCGGCTTTCTCCGCCAACGCAAAAGCCTCGGCAGCCACCGCAATGTGAACACCGCAAAGCAACTGGTTGACGGTCTTAACCGCGGCGCCTTGGCCTTGCTCCTCTCCCACATGAAAAAGCTTATCGCCAAGCGTGAAAAGCACGGGATGAAGCCGATCAAAAAGTGCTTTTGGTGCAGCGGCCATGATCGTTAAAGTGCCGCCCTTGGCGCCCACTGTTCCACCCGATACCGGCGCGTCGATCAAATGGCGACCTGTCGCTTCAACACGCGCAGAGATCGCCTTCACTGCAGACGGGGCGCAAGTCGCCATCAAAACAACCGTTGCGCCGTTAGCTAACGCGTCCAGCGCACCCGCATCAAACAACACACTTTCGGCTTGCGTAGCATTAACGACCATCAGAATTAAAACATCCGCGCCTTGGGCGGCTTCAGCGGCAGTTTTAGCCCCTTTACCGCCCAAAACTTCAAAGGCGAGAACACTCTCAGGTCGAACGTCAAACCCTGTAACGGAATACTGCTTTTTGACCAGATTTTCCGCCATGGGCATGCCCATGGCGCCAAGGCCTACGAATCCAATGTTTGTCACCAACGCCCCCTCCAGCCGAATTAAGCCGCCTATCTGATTTTTATTAGCTTCACATCCGTTGCGCGGAAATCAAGAAAAGGCCATACCGATTTTATGCAACCCACCTGAGCATTTGTCGTGTCAAATGCCATAACACCAAGAAAAGCGCCATGATAGCCAAAGAAATTCTTGCTCCCCACGCCATGATGCCCCTGATCATGGACGGTTTGAAGTCAACTGGCCATCTTCATTGCTTATGGGAAATGGCGGAACCCGAGTCCTTTATTCGTGAAAACGCATCGAAAATCGGCGCAATTGCAACTGGCGGGCATATCAAAGTCAACGGCGCTTATATGTCGCAGTTCCCGAATTTAAGAATCGTAGCAAATTTTGGCGTCGGTTACGACACTGTCGACGCGAAATGGGCCGGCCAGCATGATATCATCGTGACCAACACCCCCGACGTGTTGACCGAAGAAGTCGCCGATACGGCCCTCGGCCTCTTGATCATGACGATGAGGGAACTCCCACAGTCCGAGCGTTTTCTTCGGGCTGGAAACTGGGTAAACAAAGGCCCCTATCCGCTGACGCATAATACCTTGCGGGGCAAAACGGTCGGCATCTTGGCGCTTGGTCGCATCGGCAAAGCCATAGCCCATCGCTGCGAAGCCTTCGGCTTGAAGGTGGTCTATCACGGACGTAACAAGCAGAATGATGTGAGCTACCCTTATTATCCAACCCTTGTCGGGATGGCGAAAGACGTCGATATTCTCTTGAGTGTAGCCCCAGGCGGTGAATCAACCTTTCACACCATCAATGCGGAAGTTTTGGCAGCTCTGGGCAGCAAAGGGGTCTTGATCAATATTGGTCGCGGCAGCGTCGTCGATGAGAAGGCGCTCATCAAAGCCCTTAACGACAAGGTTATCTTCTCGGCGGGTCTTGACGTTTTTGAAGACGAACCAAGGGTTCCTGCCGAGCTTATCGCGATGGAAAACGTCGTACTATTGCCGCATGTCGGCTCCGCTTCGCATCATACGCGCAACTTAATGGGCCAACTCGTGGTCGATAACATCTTGGCCTATCTGGGCGGGAAGGCACCGTTGACGCCGGTGGTCGAGACACCGTTCGGAAAGTGGTGAATTTTTAGGGTGTAGGGTGAAGGGTGTAGGGTGTACGTGCAACCGACTGAACACCCTAGGCCCTTCGCCATATCAAACAATATGCCCGCCCAGCTCATCCTCAACATGAACGCGGATGATCTCTTCGAACGAACTTTCCGCTTTAAATCCCAATGCTGTCGCCCGCTTTGCATCAAGGCGGGTTGCCCAACCGTCGACAATTTTGATAATCGCAGGATCAGGTTCACGCCGGATCCGCGCCACGGCTTTGTCGCCGGCAACTTTGCGTAAGGCCTCAATCTGCTCGCCAACGGTTACTGAAAGACCCGGCATCGCAAGGGCACGGCGAGGACCGACCAAATTCAGATCAAGCGTTGCGGCATGCATCAAAAAGCCAACGGCTGAGCGGGGGCTGGCATGCCAATGCCGAACGCTTTCGGATACCGGCAAGACCGCTTCATGCCCTGCGAGCGGCTCGCGGATAATGTTCGAGAAGAAGCCGGAAGCCGCCTTATTTGGCTTACCCGGGCGGACGCAAATCGTCGGTAACCGAATACCGATACCGTCGAAAAAGCCCTTTCGGGAATAATCGGAAAGTAACAATTCGCCAATCGCCTTTTGCGTTCCATAGGAAGTGAGCGGTGTTGTAAAGAACTCGTCACCGATCGCCTCAGGAAATGGCGCGCCATAAACCGCAATCGACGACGTAAAAACAACACGTGGGCGATACCCATCGCCAATCGCCCGAATGGCCGCAAACAGCTCCATCGTGCCATGCAGATTGATCTGATAGCCAAGGTCAAAATTCTGTTCCGCCTCACCCGATACAATGGCCGCCAAATGGAAAATCACGTCGGGGCGACCCGCAACCAATTTTGCTGCTTCACCGGGAAGCGAGAAATCGGAGGCCAAAAGCATCGAGGAAAATTTCGCACCAGATGGTGCCGACGGCTCCATCACGTCATGCAGTGTTGCCTTGGTAATTTCTTTGCCACCAAGATGGCCGTCTTTTGCGAGCCGATCCGCAAGCTTGCGGCCAACCATTCCTGCCGCGCCAATAATGAGAATATGCATTTTTTTACCCCTCAATTCCGTTAAAGAGCAAACCCGCCATCCGCGAGATGGATCTGACCCGTTGTATAGCTCGCCTCGTCTGAGGCTAAATAAACCGCCAACATCGCAATTTCCTCTGCCGTACCCAATCGACCCATCGGTTGGCGATCAATAAAGGCTTGTCGGGCGGCCTGTTCGGTAATGCCTTGAGTTTTGGCGAGCGTTGCAATGCGCTCATCCAAGGACGGCGATTGAATGGTGCCGGGGCAAATCGCGTTCGCGCGAACGCCCTTTTTGATAAAGTCCGCAGCCACTGCTTTGGTGAGACCAATAACGGCTGCCTTTGATGCGCCATAGACGTAGCGATTAGGGATGCCGCGTACAGAGCCCGCAACCGATGCGATATTCACGATCGATCCCGCGCCTTTGGCCAACATGCCGGGAAGAAACGCTTTTATCGTCCGGTGCATGCTCTTTACATTGAGATTCATCGAGAAATCCCAATCTTTATCGTCGCAATCTAACACCGTGCCGTGATGGACAAAACCCGCTGCGTTTACGAGAATATCGATGGTTCCTACTTTCTCGGCAAAAGCATTTACCGCTTTATCAGACAACACATCAAGCTTCCGACGTTTGGCGCGCAATAGCCCTTCGAGCTTGTCAGTATCGCGGTCAGTCGCCCAAACAACCGCCCCTTCGCGAACAAACGCTTCGGCTATCGCTCGTCCAATGCCCTGGCCCGCTGCAGTGACGACCGCAGTCTTGCCTTTTAAACGTCCCGCCATCGTTTTCACTCCCTCTCGCTTTTACTTAAAATCGTTCAATCGCTTTTTTTGAAGGCCTTTGGCATCAAAATTTTCCGGGCTCAGCCACGCCTCGAATGCTGCTTTTTGCGCGGGCCATTCAGATGCCATAATCGAATACCATGCGGTGTCACGATTGCGCCCACGAACCACCATGTGGGATCGAAAAATGCCCTCAAACGAAAAGCCAAACCGGTCCGCTGCGCGGCGAGACGGCTCATTCAGCACGTTACATTTCCACTCGTAGCGGCGATAGCCGAGCGTATCGAAAACATAGCGCATCAAGAGATATTGGGCTTCCGTCGCACCGGGTGTTTTCTGCAACGGTGTGCCGTACATAATATTTCCTACCTCAATCACACGATGGGTCGTGTCGATCCGCATTAAGGTTTCGTAGCCAACGGCTTTTCCCGAATGTTTATCAATAATCGCAAAAAACAAGGGATCATCCGAGGCCGCCTTCCGGTCAATATGAGCCCTAAACTCGGCTTTGTCGGCAAAAGGTGGCTCAAATAAATATTGCCAGATCACGTCTTGATCTGCCCCATGCGAGGCTTCAAACAAGTCATCGGTATGCTTTGCGGCATCCAGCGGCTCAAGTCGAACATAGCGACCGTCAATCACAAACCGCTCAGGCCTTGGCGCAGGATGCGCGTCCACCTCAACGCCAATGGGAAGGCCAGATTTTGGATCGGGTACTGTCGCGGGAGTGAAAGAAGCCATGACTCGATTTCGGATATTTAAACCCTCCTCTGATGGGGAGGGGCGCGCCAAATGCGCGGGGTGGAGTGATGCAACCAAGACCCTCCTCCCCTCCCCACATGGGGAAGGGGTGGAGATGAGAGCGGCTGAAAAGCTAGTGATTGTCCCGCGCCACGCCAAACTTCTGCGCGACACGCTGATACTTAACGGCTGGCTTCAGCACCATGCCGTCCGAAAGTTGGTCGACCATCGAGCGTTGGATCTCCTGCCAAGGCGTCTGGCTAGCTGGGTATTTAAAGCCGCCATGCTGCATGAGATCGGCGCGGCGCTGAGCGAGTTCCTCTTTCGAAATAAGAATATCTGCCGTGCCTTTTTTAAGATCGATACGCACCTGATCGCCCGTTTTGAGCAAAGCCAACCCGCCATTCGCCGCCGCTTCAGGCGAAGCATTAAGAATGGAAGGCGATCCGGACGTGCCCGATTGGCGACCATCACCAATACACGGCAAGGCCATAATGCCCTTTTTTAACAGAGCCGCAGGAGGCTGCATATTCACAACTTCCGCTGCGCCCGGATAACCAATCGGACCCGTACCACGGATAAAAAGCATACAATGCTCATCGATTTTCAACTTTGGATCGTCAATCCGGTGGTGATAATCTTCCGGACCTTCGAACACGATGGCGCGCCCCTCAAAGGCATCGGGGTCGTTCGGGTTGGACAGATAACGCGACCGGAATTCTTCCGAAATAACGCTGGTTTTCATCACCGCGCTATCGAAAAGGTTGCCCTTCAGCACCAAGAAGCCTGCATCTTTCCGCATTGGCTTGGAGACGGGGAAGATAACGTCCTTGTCGATGGTTGCCGTTGTCGCGCAGTTTTCGCCAATGGTTTTGCCGTTGGCCGTCAGCGCGCCTTCGCGGATGTATTTTTTCTTCATCAACTCGTTGATCACGGCAGGAACGCCGCCAGCGCGATGAAACTCTTCGCCGAGATATTTACCGGCAGGCTGAACATTAACGATCAGCGGAACCTTGAGACCGTATTTTTGCCAATCCTCAACCTTCAGATCCACGCCGATATGGCGCGCGATCGCGTTAATGTGGATGGGGGCATTCGTTGATCCGCCAATCGCTGAATTAACGATGATCGCGTTCTCGAACGCCTCACGGGTCATAATGTCAGAGGGTTTCAAATCTTCCCACACCATCTCAACAGCGCGGATGCCGGTTTCATAAGCAATCTGTCCGCGCTCGCGGTAAGGCGCCGGAATAGCAGCGCATCCCGGCAAGGTCATACCCAGCGCTTCGGCGAGAGAATTCATGGTTGATGCCGTGCCCATCGTGTTGCAATGGCCGACCGATGGGGCTGATGAGGCCACGATCTGCATAAACTCTTCATAGTCGATTTCACCCGCAGCCAGTCTTTCGCGCTGCCGCCACACGACCGTACCGGACCCCGTACGCTCACCGTGATACCAGCCGTTCAGCATCGGGCCACCGCAGAGCACGATCGATGGAATATTCACCGTTGCCGCTGCCATGATGCAGGCTGGCGTCGTTTTGTCGCAACCGGTGGTCAGAACAACGCCATCAAGCGGATAGCCATAGAGCACTTCAACCAAGCCAAGATAAGCCAAATTGCGGTCCAGCGACGCTGTCGGCCGCTTACCCGTCTCTTGTATCGGGTGAACAGGGAACTCGAACGCTACGCCACCTGCCGCCGTAATGCCTTCCCGCACCCGTTTAGCGAGTTCGATGTGATGGCGGTTGCAAGGCGATAGATCCGATCCTGTCTGCGCGATGCCGATAATCGGCTTACCAGACTGAAGCTCTTCGCGGGTCAGGCCGAAATTGAGATAACGCTCCAAATAAAGCGCGGTCATGCCGGGGTTATCGGGATTATCGAACCATTGCTTCGAGCGAAGCTGGCTCTTTTTGATTCTTTTGCGCTCGGGTGCGGCGGCAACCAGCTTTGCCTTTTTGGTTTCGCCTTTTTTAGCGGCCGCTTTCGCCGACGCCTTTTTTTCACTGGTTTTTTTTGCCGCTGCCATCGTCATCTCCCCTTGGCTTTCCGCTTGTTCTTCCACAAGTCATCAAGCACACATTGATTTCTCTGCTACCATCGCCCTAAATGCATGGATAAATCAATAAGAACAGTTCATCGCCGCGGACGGAGGAGCCCTGCTCATGCTGCACATCACCGAAGCCTTCTCACGAATTGGTGAGGAAAATGCCTTCTCCGTACTCGCCCGCGCGACAGAACTCGCCCGTCAAGGCAAGGATATTATTAATCTCGGGATCGGGCAGCCTGATTTCAGGACACCGGAGAATATTGTGGAAGCGGCCATCAAAGCGCTCCGCGATGGTCATCACGGCTATACACCGGCGACCGGCATTCTCCCTTTGCGTGAAGCAGTCGCCGCCGATTTGCACAAGCGCTTCAATGTCGAGGTGTCGCCGGAACTCGTGATGATCGTCCCAGGCGGAAAGGTTACCATGTTCATGGCAATCTTGATGTTTGGTAAGCCGGGTGCCGAAATTCTCTACCCTGATCCCGGCTTTCCAATTTATCGCTCGATGATCGAGTTCACTGGCGCAAAGGCCGTGCCCGTGCCGATACGCGAGGAGAACGGCTTTGCTTTCTCGGCGGACGAAACACTCGCGCTCATCACGACGAAGACGCGATTACTCATTATTAATTCGCCCGCCAACCCAACCGGCGGCGTGACGCCAAAGTCGGAAATCGACAAGCTGGTTAAAGGCCTCGAAAACTTCCCCGATGTCGCGATTATGTCCGACGAGATCTATGCCCAAATGACCTATGATGGTGAGCTGCATCAAACCCTGCTGGCCTATCCTGAAATCCGCGACCGTCTTATTTTGCTTGATGGCTGGTCTAAAACCTACGCCATGACAGGCTGGCGTATGGGCTATTCCGTTTGGCCAAAGCCACTTTATGACGCGGCGCGCAAGCTTGCGGTCAATTCCTTTTCTTGTGTGAACGCCTCCGCACAATTTGCGGGGCTTGAGGCGCTCATTGGCCCGCAAGACGAAGTGCACAAGATGGTTGCAGAATTTGATCGCCGACGAAAAGTGGTCGTCGAAGGACTTAACAAACTCCCGGGCGTTTCGGCCAAAACGCCGAAAGGCGCCTTTTATGCGTTCCCCAATATTTCTAAAACAGGATGGCTCGCGAAGCCATTGGCCTCTGCGCTGCTTGAGGAGGCGGGCGTTGCCACCATTGGCGGCCCTGATTTTGGCGTACATGGCGAGGGGTTTATAAGGTTGTCTTATGCCAACTCAACCGAGAATATTCTACGCGCACTGGAGCGGATTGGAACATTTCTGCAAGAGCGGTCCCAACGTTAAGCTGTCCGTAGCCTCTGGCACTCTTGAGCCAACCGGGTAATCGTCGTCCAGTCACGAGCCTGGACACTTTCCGCGGGCGTTACCCATGAGCCACCAACGCAAACCACATTCGAAAGCGATAAATAAGTCTTTGCCTTTTCCACATTAATGCCACCTGTCGGGCAAAATATCAGATGCGGTAATGGCGCGCCGAGCGATTTGAGATAGGCCGCACCACCCGCCTGTTCGGCTGGGAAAAATTTCAGAATATGATGGCCCATTTCCGCCATGGTCATCGCCTCGCTAGCGGTGGCAACGCCGGGTAGCAGCGGTGCGCCCGCTTGCGCTGCAGCCTCTGACAACTTTAGCGTAGAACCGGGGCTTACAAGAAATTGCGATCCGGCCGACATTGCTTCGGACACTTGCGAGGCGGTCAACACGGTTCCCGCACCCAAAATAGCGCCCGGCACGTTGCGAGCCATCGCTTCAATCGCCTTTAACGCCCCATTGGTCCTGAGTGTAACTTCGAGCACATGAAGTCCACCGGCAACCAAGGCCCGCGCCACCTCCACCGCCTCGTGCGGATCATCCACTGTCAGCACCGGAATAACAGGCACAGGCTTTAAAATAGCTAGCAGGGCAGCGTTGTTCGGCATCAGACAAGTCTCCAGCAAAAAATCTCGCTATCCATGAAACGACAGAGCCCAGCAGGTCAATCCGGCTGGGCTCATTTCGTCTCTTATTTATCAAACACGGGCCTATTCGGCAGGCGCCGACGAGAAGGTAGCGCCCGCTTTGGCTTCCCTCCGCGCCATTCGGCGTTGCTTGTGGGCCGTGAACCATTGGCCAATATCGGCCACCATCATCAGTGCCGCAGGCGTTACAACAAGCGTCAGAATCGTTGCGAACCCTAAGCCAAAAACGATGGCAGAGGAGAGATGAACCCACCACTGCGTGGAAGGTGCACCAAAGGCGATGTCGCGGTTGACGAAGTCCAGATTAATCCCAAACGCAATCGCCAGCACACCCAAAATGGCGGTCACCGCCGTCAACACCACCGGACGAGCACGCTCGCGGCAGGTCTCGATGATCGCATCATAGGCGGACATACCTTCCTCGCGACATCGATCATAGGTATCAATCAGAACAATATTATTGTTCACGATCACTCCCGCATTGGCGATAATCCCGATACCGGTCATCACAACGCCGAACGCTTGCCCCATGATCATCAGCCCGAGCAACACGCCGATGGTCGAAAGCACCACGGCAGTAAGCACCAAAATAACACTCGTGAATTTGTTGAATTGCGCAAGCAAAATGGCAAAGATCAAAAACATTGCAGTTCCGAACGCCTTGCCCAAAAAGGCGCCCGCTTTGGCGCGCTCCTCGTCTTCACCTTTCAACTTGAACGTAATGCCAGGACCCAAATCCATTGCCTTCAGATCGGCCATCACCTTCTGCTGGACATTGGCGGATTGGACACCCTCGGCCACATTAGCAGATACCGTGATCACGCGACTACCAGCAACACGGTTGAGTTGACCAACCCGCGGCGAAGGCGTGCGGGTCACGAAATTGCCAATCGGCACCGAACCAACCGGCGTATTGATGCGCAATTCCTCGATATCGTCGAGCGTTCGTTTATCTTCCGGGAAACGTAAAATCAGATCTACCGATTTGTCGGTTTCATTCGGGCGGTATTCAGAAATTTTCAAGCCATTGGTCACGAGCTGCAAGGCGGAGCCGACACCCGTTGCACTGGCCCCGTATTTGGACGCTTCCGCCTTGTCCACATTGATCGTCCAATCAATACCCGGCAGTGAAAGCCCGTTATCCATATCGCGAATATCACGATTTTCGACGAGATAGGCCGAGACTTTCTTAGCCGCGGGGATCAGATAGGCCGGATCAACCGCCGCAAGCTGCACCTGAATGGCCTTGCCGGTTGGCGGCCCGCCCTTCGGCGCAGTGACTTCAATCGATACACCCGCAATATCCGCCGTACGTTCGCGAATATCGTCCATGATTTTCGAGGCAGAACGACGGTGCTGCCAATCAATAAATTCAAACTGGATCGAACCAATCGTATCTTCCGATATTTCGCTGGAGCCTTTTTGGCTTTCGCCTGACCGCGCATATACCGTCCGCAGTTCCTTCATCGGAAGGATGCGTTCTTCGACGCGGCGAACAAACTCGTCCTTCTCGGTAATTGAGAGATTGCCTCGGGCGTGCACCTGAACGATGCCGTAATCGGGCTCGACATTCGGGAAAAATTCAACGCCGTGACCAAATACGCCGTAGGCTTTGATTACTGTTACGAGCAGCAGAAAGGTTGCCGCCAAAGTCAGACCTGGATGTTTCACACAAAACCGCACCACTGTCATATAGGTGCCTTTTTCTTTTGCCCGATCATCATGCGGCTTAACGGCGGCTTTACCCAATAGCGCGCCCAAGGTTGGCGTAAAAAAGAGGGCCACAATCAAAGATGCAGACAAGGTCGCAATCAAGGTAAGCGGCATATATTTCATGAATTGGCCAACGATACCGGGCCAGAACAACAGGGGCGAAAAGGCCGCCACGCGCGTCAAAGTCGCAGCGATCACCGGACCCGCCATCCGTTTCGCCGCCATGGAGAAGGCGAGTTTCGGGTCCATACCCTCCGCCATTCGCCGCTCGGCGAATTCGGAAACAATAATCGCGTCGTCCACCAACATACCAACAGCTAAAATGAGGGCAAACAGCACGACGATATTTACGGTCAAACCGGCCATTTGGAGCGCCAAGATACCGGCCAAAAACGAGCCAGGGATGGCGATACCAATGAAGAGCGAGGGGCGGCCACCTAGTACCATCATCATGATAACGAGAACGAGCAGCACAGCGGTGATCACGCTGTTTTGCAATTCATGCAACATATCGCGAATGGTCTTGGACTTGTCTTGGCTAAACGAAACCGAAACGGTTCCCGGCCATGCTTTATGCAATTCGCCGATGACATATTTAACGCTGTCAACCGTTTCAATGAGATTGGAACCGGTGCGCTTGGAAACCTCGATCGCGATGGCGGGCTTGCCATTAACACGCGTAATGGATGTCGCATCTTTAAAGGTGGGTCGAACCTCGGCCACATCACCCAAGGTGACGCTCGCGCCCGGTGAAGCGGTAACCGGTAATTTTAAAATATCTTCGGGACGTTCGATCAAAGCCGGCACTTTTACGGCAAACCGCCCTGTGCCACCTTCAAGGGCACCGGCGGCTACAAGGCTATTGCTCTGTCCGATTCCGCCAATAAGGCTATCAAGGCTTATCCCATAGCTTTTCATCAGCATTGGCTCGGCGATGATTTCAACAACCTCATCGCGCGCGCCTTTGAGATCGGCTGACAGAACGCCGGGAATTTGTTCGATATAATTCTTTGCGTTACGAGCAATCCGCAACAAAGTGCGTTCCGGAACTTCACCCGTTAACGCCACAACGAGCACCGGGAAGAGCGATAGATTAACCTCGCGCACCGCAGGTTGATCGGCATCTTTCGGTAAATCGCGTTTGGCATCGTCGACTTTAGCGCGGACATCGGCAACAGCCTTCGTCGAATCAAATCCCGCCTCAAATTCAAGCAGCACGAACCCGCCGCCCTCAAACGCCGTCGAGCGCATTTCTTTGACATTTGCGACGGATTTCAGCTGGGTTTCCATCGGGCGCAACAGCAACCGTTCGGAATCTTCGGGGCTGATGCCGCGTTGCGAAAGTTGGACATAAACAATCGGCACCTTAACGTCAGGTTCAGCCTCTTTGGGAATAGTTTGATAAGCAACAAAGCCCGCAAGCAGCAAAAAGGCGAGCACCGCAAGCGTGAGCCGTGCGTGGGAAATAGCGTAGTCGACCGGGTTTTTCATGGCGTTATTCCAACTTCCCGAAATGTTTAAGAGGCTTTCGCCACAACCGCTTCAACAATTTGACCTTCTTTGACGAAGTCCTGACCCTGCACGATAATCTTTGCGCCGGGCGAAATACCCGAAACGTACAGAATATCCGTCTGGTCTTCGACAAGCCCAACAGGAACGAAGGCCACCTTGCCCGCATCATCGACAATCCGGACGCCAAGTTTTCCTTCGGCCGAGAAAGTGAGCGCCGAACGGGCGACTTTGGTGGCATTTACTGGCGCTAGATAAAGCGTCACTTCGGTCGTTACACCATCGGCAATTTTGCCCTCCGCATTGGCGAGACTAACGTCAATCCGATAGGTACGTGTTTGCGGACTGGCTCTGTTCGAGATGAAACGCACGGCACCAGTAATTTCCTCGCCACCAATAAAGCGGACATCGGCACGATCGCCGACCTTCACACCGCTCAACCGGCGCTCGGAGATTTCAACGACCGCCAACATTGGATCAAGTGACATGACTTCGGCGACTTGCGCGCCAGGTTGGAGGCTTTGGCCAAGATTGGCTGGAACTTCATTAATTACCCCGGTAACGGGCGCGCGGACCATGCCGCGATCGCGTTCTGCTTCGGCCTGCGCCAATTGGGCTTGAGCGCCTCTAAGATCAGCTTCGAATTGGGCAAGGTTCAATTTTGCCAAATTGCCATTTTCAACGAGTAACCGCTTCGCGTCATATTCTTTCTGCCGCTGTTCAAGCCTTGCCGCCGCTTGTACGACATTGGATTCCCGCGCTTCATCTGACAAAACAGCGATCACCGATCCAACCTGAACGATCGAACCACGCCGCACATTCAACGCGGTAACGGTTCCGTTCGTCTGCGTTACCGCCATCGTTCGCACATCGGCTTCGGTTCTTCCCGAAAGCGTCAATTTGCGCGAACGTGGTTCAACCACCGCCGGCAGAACGGTCACGGAAAACGGCTTAGTGTCGGCCTGAGCCACTGGGCCGGTTGGGGCAGGAGCCTCTTTCCGGCCAATCTGGCCCGAAGCGATCCAGAGTACAGCGACAATCACGAGGGCTACGGCGGCAAGGCGGCTCCAGAGCATGGTCAGTTTCCAAATGAAGGGGCAACGGGACAGGATGTTAAATCAACGGCGCCGCCGAGGAGCGCGCCGATCAGACGAATAACGGTTTCGACCTCGCGGTCGCTTTCAAAATCATGGTCAATCGCCCTACGGCGTATAAGGCCGTCCGACAATGTCAGTATCAGACTTGCCAAAGCCTCGACGTCAACGTCGGGATGGATACCGCCCGATTGCTTCGACCTTTCGCATACGGCAATGATTCCTTTTCGGACTTCTTCATGGATGGTTGCGATACGGTCTGCAATATCCGGATTGCGCGCGGCCTCGGCCCAAATTTGTAAAGCCAAAACTGCCTTTTCTCGAGGTTGCTCGACCAAATGCTTGCGGCCAATTTGCTCAAACGCACCGATCAAATCGGTGGCATCGGAAAGACCTGCAAAATCGGCGGCAATCGCCGCACGGTCCCGCTCGATCAGGCCTGCAATCATCGCGTCTTTGGACGGAAAATAACGATAGAGATTACCCGGCGCCATTTCGCTGTCACGGGCCACGTCCTGCATCGTCGTATGATGAAAGCCTGCCTGCGAAAAACAACGTTCGGCCGCGTCTAAAATTTGCGGACGGCGATCAATGTGGCGGGAGGGCTTCATATCTAGCATGCGCCGTTGGTAGTGAATGAACGTTCATTCGTCAATCAACCTACGGTTGTTGTAGAACTAGAAAGTGAAGCCAACATCGTCTTAACCTCTATCCGCGGCCTGCCAGCGGCATTTTTGTGGCCATCACGGTAATAGTAGAGACATTCGCATCGAGCGCGAGGCTCGCCATAAACACAACGGCGTTAGCTACATTACGAACATCCATCGTCGGCTCAATCGCCAATTCGAGGTTGGGTTGCAGCACGCCTGTACTCATCTTTTGCGTCATATTGGTTGATGCGTTGCCGATATCAATCTGACCACACGCAATGTCGTATTTCCGGCCATCGAGCGAGGTCGACTTCGTCAGGCCGGTGATGGCGTGTTTTGTCGCCGTGTAGGGTGCTGAATTAGGCCGCGGCGTCTGCGACGATACCGACCCATTATTGATGATCCTTCCACCACGTGGCGACTGATCTTTCATGATGCGGAAGGCTTCCTGCGTGCACAAAAAGGCCGCCGTCAGATTGGCACCCAACACGGTTTGCCACTGGTCAAAGCTCAACTCTTCCAGCGGAATGGCTGGCGCATTGGTGCCTGCATTGTTGAACAAAACGTCCAATCGGCCAAACTTTTCCTTCGTCTTGGCAAATAGGTTTTTCACCGCCACCGGATCGGCAAGATCGGTTGAAACCGCGAGCGATGGCACGCCGTAGGAAGCGCCGAGCGATACCGTCTCATCCAAAGCATCCTGCCTGCGGCCCGCAAGCACGACGCTATAGCCCTCTTTCATCATTGCCAAAGCAACCGACCGTCCGATGCCTGAACCGGCACCCGTGATCATCGCAATTTTGCCGTTGCCGCTCATTTTGAATTCCCCCGAATATATAATGTCATTGAGTGGATCACGCTGTCAGACGCTCCAATGCGCGACCAAAGCGGTCAAAAATATCGTCGATCTGTTGATCGGAAATGATCAAAGGCGGACAAAACGCCAAAATATCACCGATAGGCCGGAAGATAACCCCCTCTTCATGCCCCAACTCAGCGAGTTTTAAGCCGGTGGCACCAGGTTTTTCAAACGCGGCTTTGGTTGTCTTGTCCGCCACTAATTCAATAGCACCGATCAATCCCACTCCACGGGTCTCGCCGACCAGCGGATGGTCTTTGAACGAATGGAGCCGCTTCAAGAAGTGCGGGCTCAATTCGTTCACTCGACCCATCAAATTGCGTTCTTCGATAATATCGATATTTTCCATCGCAACCGCCATCGCCAATGGATGACCCGATGTCGTGAAACCGTGGCCAAATGTACCAATCTTGGCCGTGTTGTCTGCAATCACGTTATAAATTTCGTTGGTAAACGTGATCGACGCCAAAGGAACATAGGACGAGGTGATTTGTTTGGAGCACACCATAATATCAGGCGTAATGCCGTAGGTATCACACCCCCAAGTGTTGCCCGTTCTGCCGAACCCATTGATCACTTCATCGGCAACAATCAAAATTTCGTATTTATGGCAAACCGCCTGCATTTTTTCCCAATACGTCCTAGGCGGTATGAAAACGCCACCCGCGGCCATCACCGGCTCGGCGATAAAAGCGGCAACCGTTTCAGGCCCTTCCGCCAAAATCCTGTCCTCGAACTCCTTGGCAAGGCGGGTCGCAAATTCTTCTTCCGTCTCTCCCACTTCCGCGAAGCGGTAATGATGCGGACAACCGACATGCTTGACCTGCGGAAACGGTAAATCAAAATCACGGTGGTTATTCGGCAAACCCGTCATGCTCGCCGACATCAGGGTAATGCCGTGATAGGCCTTGATGCGGGAAATGATCTTTTTCTTCTCGGGCCTGCCGCGGGCATTATTGTAATACCAGATCATTTTCACGACCGTATCGTTGGCTTCCGATCCGGAATTCACAAAATGCGCTTTGCCCATCTTTCCAGGCGACATTTTAACCATGCGCTCGGCCAATGCTATCGCGGTCGGATGCGACTTGTGAGAAAACGAATGATAAAAGGGTAGTTCGCTCATCTGCTTGGTAGCAGCCTTAACCAACCGCTCTTCGCCAAAGCCAACCGCGACGCTCCATAGCCCGGCCATCGCCTCGATATATTCCTTGCCCATATCATCATAGACATAGACCCCTTTACCCTTGGAAATGATCATCGGGCCAACTTGTTCATGCCGACGGGCATTCGTGACGGGATGGAAATAATATTCAATGTCACGGGCAGCAGCAGAATTGGGCAATGCGGTCATCATTATCTCCAAAGTAAAGCCAACGGATCAATCAGATTCTGGTCACCATAGACAATCGCTCGGGGAAAGGAAAACCCCTGATTGAAGCTACAAGCTATGTAAAAGGTACAAGACGTTTCAGCAACAAGACGAAGCCGCCTGCCAGCAGTCCCCAAAACGCGCCGCCCACACCAAAAATAGAGAGGCCCGAGGCTGCGACAAGAAACGTAATCACAGCGGCATCACGATCTTTAGGTTCCGCCAATGCGACATGTACGGAAGAACCAAAGGCTCCTACCAGCGCCAATCCGGCCACGGCCTCGATCAAAACGGGCGGTGAAACGCTGATGAGCGCAGTGGCGCCGCCCGCGACGAGGCCCAAGATGATATAGAGAACCCCGGACGAAACCCCTGCCCAATAGCGCCGCGCCGGATCAGGATTGGCATCCGGCCCCGCGCACATTGCCGCCGTGATCGCCGCCAAATTTACGGCATGGCCACCAAAGGGCACCGAGATCAGAGTCAAAAGACCCGTTATTGTAAAAAGCGGGCTCGGCTCGGGCTTAAACCCATGGATCGCCAAAACGGCGATGCCCGGTATGTTTTGCGACGCCATGGTCACAATAAACAAAGGAATTGCGATACTGATGACACCCGCCATCGAAAATGTCGGCATCACCAAGACGGGTCGAGTGAAAATCGCATCAAAAGGTATCGCCGCACCCTCCCCCGAAATCGCAATGAGAAGGATCATCATCAAAAACGCAACAGGAACGGCAAAGACCCGTTTGAAATGCGCGACCAGCACCCAAGTAACTACTACCGCCAAGCCGACCAAAGGCTTCTCGGCGACGGCATGAACGGGGGCTAAGCAAAGATGCAGTAAAATTCCCGCCAACATCGCATTGGCCAAACTCGCCGGGATCGAGGCTATTGCTTGGCCCAAAGGCTTCCAGAGCCCCGCAATGACCAAGAATAGTCCAGATATTAAAAATGCACCAACGGCACCCGCAAAGCCACCCTCGATCATGCCTGTGCTGACCAAAAGCGCCGCGCCCGGCGTCGACCATGCGACGCTGATAGGCATGTGGGTTTTAAGACTCAAAAGAATGCCGCCCAAACCCATCGCAAGCGACAGAGCCATTAAACCCGAAGCCGCTTCTGCGTCCGTCGCGCCCACCGCGTGAAGTCCATGTACTATAATGGCAAATGAACTCGCGAAGCCGACAAAGCCGGCTAAAAAGCCGGCCGCCCATGCCTGAAGTGAAATCGTATGAAACATCAGCGTGTTGACCCCAAGCACCTCAAAAGCGAGACAAAGTATCGAGGATAAATGCCCCGATCCGCTTACGATGTCGAGGGAGGATGCAATTACTCGCCTTTAGGAAATGGAAGCCTGTACGCGTCAATCGCCGTCCCGCGCCAAAAGCCGCGTTGTTCGTCCACGCTGGTTCCCTTCAGAACTTCGTCCAGTATATCGACCCAAGTCGGATAATCGAGCGCAAGGGTTGCAACCGTCCAATCGCTGCCAAACATAACGCGCTCAAAACCGAAGCTTTCGATAACATGTTCAATGTAGGGGCGAAGTTGCTCGCGCGTCCACGCGTTATGGTCGGCTTCTGTCGCCACGCCCGACATCTTGCACACGACATTTGGAAACTTAGCCATTTCACAGATTTGGCTCTTCCAAGGTTCCATTAATCCATTTTTGATATCCGGCTTGGCAATATGATCAAGAATGAACGAGACATTTGGACATTTTTTGACGAGTTCAATTGCATAAACGAGTTGGTAATGCCGGATGCAAATATCAAAGCTCATGCCGTAGTCGGGCAATAATCTGACCGCATCGACAAAGTCCGGCGCAATGCACATGGATGGATCGGCCTCGCCTTGGATCAGTCGGCGTACCCCTTTAACACCCTGTATGTGCTTTAATTTTTCTAAGTCTGCCGCAATCGCTTTGCCCTTCTCAAGCGGTGCGTGGGCAACAATCGCACCAATACGGCGGTCCTTTTCGGCCAACCTTGAAACAAATTCCGCCTCGGCAAGATGGAGGCCCGGATCCACGTCGACTTCCACAAAGATAAGGCCATCGACAGCCACTTTCCCGCGCGCTTGGTCGAAATCGCTCATCACGGTCGTATGGTTTAGTCTGGGCACACCCGACATCCAAGAATAATTCAGCTTTTCAATGTCGTAGAGATGAACATGGGAATCAATAATCGGAAAATTGGGCATCGCTGTCCTCCTCCACGCAGGTTCTTTTCTGGGTTGAACTATCCCCCCATCTGATCACCAAAAGCAAGGGATCAAAGACTAGCGATGCTTTGGGTTAACGCATCTAGCCGAACAAAGTGGACGTCCTGATCCAAAAGCGCCCGAACACCCGCAATGACCCCAAAACCGCTCGGCTTGCGGGGTTGATTGGTATGCGCGATGATGACATCCCCATCTTTTGCCTGCCGCATCCGCCAAGCAACGACCTCCGCCGGAAGCGAGGCTCCCATATCGGCATTGAGCGAATAGCCTGCAATTGAGAAGCCCATCCCCTCAATGGCGGGAACAGCCGCCGGACTATAAAGCGCCGTAGCGCCGCGATACCACGTCGATTTAACGCCCGTGGCGACAAAGATAGCTTCCTCGCCACGACCGACTTCATCTCGAATAGCCGCCATATCGCCAGCCACCCTCAGTCCAAAGAGGCTGCGTTCGCCCAAAACAGCGGGAACATGGTGGGCTCCGTGATTGCCAATCGCAAAAAGATCGGGATGCGCCATAATGGCGGCTAGCCCTACCGGATTGGTGTGTATCCATGCACCCGTCATAAAGATCGTTGCAGGTACGCGCCATTCAACAAGCGCTTCGATGATTTTAGCGTCGAAGGCGCCGGGGCATGCATCCAGCGTTAGGGCCACCGTTTTTTGACCTTCATTATTTGTCCGCAACATTAAACGCGGCTCAATCAGTCCCTCGTTGGCTTGCGCTGGGAGGGGCAAGGGACAAAAGGCCCCCACAAGGGAAAGCGCGCCTAATCCGGCTATAAACCGCCGCCGAGAAGGCGTTGCTCCGCAACAAGGGCAAGCGGCTTGATCTAGGCGCATATCTGCCGAAACGGCTTCAAAAGTATTTTTCATATCCCTCGAACAATCCCGGAAATGGCTTTTGTATCGAATTGATTTGATTAAAATATTGATAAAAATAGAATAATTCGTGAAGGAAATCAGGCTATTTGATGAAAAAACTCGATTAAGCAATCACCGATTCATCGGGCATTTCTGACCGATGCCAATCACAAAATGATCACGGGACAAGGTTGGTCTGTACGATAGCCAACGAATTGATTAAGAAGCGTTCTGATTAAAATAACGATGGCAGAACCGAGTAGTGATTTCTCGCACGACGATAACGCCTGACCGTTTGATTGGAACCTTAATTGCGTTCCAGTTCGTTATCTTGGTGTGTGTTCCTTACGCCTTTAGTCTGGCGCCGCCACTCGATGTCGTCGAAGGCTTGGTGTGGTCACCCCATTGGCTAATTGGAACTTACAAACATCCCCCCTTGCCGTCTTGGTTGATCGAGATTTCAGTACTCGTCACCCGGGACGTCATCCTTGGACCTTATTTGGTTTCGCAAATCTGCGTTGCTCTGACCTATTGGTTTGTCTATCGCCTAGGCCGACTGTTTTTTGATCCCATTAATGCCGCGATGGGGACAGTCCTAATGGCGGGCACGTATTATTTCACGGTACCGACCCTCGAATTCAACCACAACGTTATCCAATTACCGCTCTGGTCCGGAACGCTGCTGCTTTTTGCCCATCTACGACGTCATCCGGATTCATGGCGGTTATGGATTTCCATAGGGGCACTTGGTGGCATTGGCCTTTATGGCAAATATACATTCGCGATTTTATTGATCATCCTCCTGATCGCCTCTCTGTATGAACCTTTAACACGCAAAGCCTACACAACTCCTAAGCCGTATATCGCTATCGTCTTTTCAACGTTGATCTTTTTGCCCCATTTTCGATGGCTAATCCAAAATAATTTTGAACCGATCAGTTACGCTATTGAGCGTGCAGGTGGTGGCGCGACATCCAGTCCGCTTGTCTTTATGTTGGCACAATTTGCCGACCATCTTCCGATGGCTCTTCTGATATTGGCTGCCAATATTGACCTTGTCGTAAAATTGGAGAAAACCGAGCGCCCTATCGATGATCGGAATTTCTTAAGATGGATTTCTTTTGCCCCCATCGTTCTCACGCTCGTCATATTTCTGGTCACCGGTTCGGCAGCCAAAGACATGTGGGGCATGCCGATGTTCACGCCCGTGGGGCTTTTTATGGTTTCGGAACTCGGCAGACAATTGACGTTGACACAGTTGGCTCGAGCCACCGCCGCCGCACTCTTATTGATCTCATTGGTTGGAATTGGCTTTATTGTTCAATCGATTTCCCCTTATCTCGACATACCTCCCCGCAGCAATTGGCCCATGCGTGAATTATCCGAAAGGGTTGACGAGCTTTGGCAGCGCAAGACCGGGAAGCCGCTATCGTTCATCGGCGGATCACCATTCATAGCAGGATTGGCAGCCATCGGTCGGGAAAGTCGACCCTCTGTTATGATTGGGTCTACGATTGGACATTCACCGTGGTTGATAGAAGAGCAGGTCGTTAGGGACGGAATTATCTTTCTGTTCCAAGGCGATCAGTCCCCACCCGCTTTATGCGGTAACAATTTCGAAAAAGCGGATATTACCTTGTCCGATCCGCTGATACCCAGAATAAAAGTGATCCTTTGCCCGCCAAAAATTGCCCCCTAAATCGCTCCGTTAATAAATCCGAGGCATGATAGGGGTGACTGTATCGAGCCCCAATACCGACTCGAGATGTGACGCTGACGCCAATAATCCGGCATCTCCGTTGGATGGGCCGATCATTTGTAAACCAACCGGTAAACCGGATTTCGTAAACCCGCAGGGCAGTGAAAGAGCTGGGCAACCTGCCAATGTTGCAACACCAACGATCAGCAACCAATCAACATAGGTTTTAAACGTCACGCCATTACATGATGTGACATATCGTTCGCCAACCGGAAAGGGCGGCACGATCGTGGCGGGACATAACAAACAATCGTAACGCTCAAAAAACTGAGCAACCCGGTGCATCAAAGCCGTTCGTGCGGATTCAGCCTTTGCCACCTCTTCCATTCGAAGCGACAAGCCTTTTTCGACGTTCCAAATCACTTCGGGTTTAAGCTCAGCACGATGATCTCGCAAAAGGCCAGCCATACCAATGGCAAAACCTTCAGCCCGAATGGTTTGAAAAATCTCATAGGCGTCGTGCACATCGGGATGCGCCTCTTCCACGATGACGCCTTCGCTTGACCACTGCTCAGCTGCTCGGCGCGTGATTGCTACGACTTCCGGATCAACCGGGGTAATGCCCAGATCAGTCGAGTAAGCCACCCGTAACGGCTTCTTGCCCGATCGTGCGGCCGAAAGAAACGACGTCGCGGGTCGAGGCTTAGAAATCGGATCACGCGGGTCATCTCCGCTCATTGCATCGAGAAACAACGCCAGATCTTCTACATTACGGGCCATCGGCCCCTCAACGCCAAGACTTGAATCCAATCTTCCGCCGCGGGTAAAGGCAACGCGGCCCGGCGTTGGCCTTAGACCGACAATATTGTTAAAGCTCGCTGGGTTACGCAAACTGCCACCCATGTCAGAGCCTTGAGCGAGCCAGGCCATGCCGGTCGCAAGCGCTACGGCCGCGCCACCCGAAGATCCAGCGGCCGAAAGCCTCGTATCATAAGGATTGAGAGTAGCGCCAAAAACCTCATTGAACGTATTCGCGCCTGCACCGAATTCGGGGGTGTTGGATTTTGCATAAACAATGCCACCTTCGGCCTCGATATGTTCGACGATTACATCGGAGGCCACGGGAATGAGATTGGCGAAAATTGGTGAGCCTTGGGTCGAGCGTACCCCCGCAACGTTCGAAAGGTCCTTGATCGCAACAGGCATACCTCTGAGCATGCCTCGCTCAGCCATCGGCTTTTTCATCAGGGCTTTTGCGTAGTCGCGGGCACGCTCAAAACAAAGCGTTGGCAGAGCATTGACGGCCGGATCAACCAAAGCAATCCGAGGCTCTAGCGCATCCAATAAATCAAGTGGGGTAATATCATCAAGCGCTAACCGATTAATGAGCGCTGCTGCTGAGGATCGGATCAGTTCATCACTCGCCATTGTAATCTCTTTTCATTCGGCAAACGTATTGATTAATGATGCTCGCTACACTGCGATGTAAAAACCGTTGCGTCTAGAAGGGCGTCACGTAAATAAATTTTGAAAACAGATTCCCCTTATCGGCGACTTCGTCTATCCACGACTAACATCTTGCGAGATCTGACCTTGAAATCGATTCTGCTCATTCGGCATGGCCAATCCACTTTCAATGCCCATTACGAGGCGACCGGTGAAGATCCCGGGCATATCGACGCACGTCTGACCGAACGCGGGCAGCAACAGGCGCAGGAGACCCGCATCCTGCTTCAGGACGAAGCGGTTGATCTTGTGATCACCTCGCCGCTAACCCGGGCAATACAGACTGGTCAGACGATTTTTGGGCACCGTGATCTGCCGTTCCACATTACATGTCGACACCGCGAACGGCTTGAAAGCAGTTGCGATGTTGGTCGGGCCCCGAATGATTTGAAGACAGATTTTCCTCATCTCGAATTTGAGCATCTCGACGAGACGTGGTGGCATCATGAACAGGGCTCAACGGCTCCCTTCTCAGTTGAGCCGTTGAGCGTTTTCGAAAGCAGGGTTAGCAATTTCCGTGATTGGCTCCGATCCCATGAAGCCCAACGGATCGCGGTGATCGGACATGGTACGTTTTTCCATTCGCTCACGGGACATTGGATGAAAAATTGTGAAGTTCAGCGTTGGAAGGCGGACTGATTACTGTTTCTTACGCTTGAATAGACCAACCAATTCGACACGTAACCCCATCGAAAGTACCCATGTCCAAAACTCCACAATCGCAGTCCCACCCATCAAACGCGCCGCTGTCGTCCAAAACCATCTGGACAATTCTCACGGGTACCATGATCGCCATGTTTTTGGGTGCGCTCGATCAGACGATCATTGCCGCCGCCTTGCCCACGATTGCGCATGAATTGGGTGACTTCAACTCGATTTCTTGGGTCGCAAGCCTGTATCTTCTCGCGACAACCGCCGTCACACCGCTTTACGGCAAGATCAGCGACATCCATGGTCGCCGCGTTACCATGTTAGCCGCCATCATCATTTTCGTTCTGGGCTCGGTTGCCTGTGCGTTGGCTCCAACAATGTTAGCCCTCATTCTGGCGCGCGGACTGCAAGGTCTCGGAGGTGGCGGTTTAATTTCACTGTCGCAAACCATTATCGCTGACATTGTGGCACCCAAAGAGCGCGGCAAATATCAGATCTTTTTTGCGAGTGTCTATCTTCTCGCAAGCCTGATGGGTCCGATGCTAGGTGGCTTTTTGACCGAACATCTCCATTGGTCGCTGATCTTCTGGATCAATCTTCCGATCGGCCTCGTCGCATGGCTGATGACGACCAATACGTTAAAGTTGCTGCCCGCCCACCATCGGCCACATAAACTGGATATTCCCGGGGCAATCCTCATCGTTCTCGCAACCGTAACGCTCATGCTGGCGCTCGACGAAGGTGGGAGCAAGGCCGATTGGCTCTCTCCGACGATTTTAGGAATGCTCGCTGGATCGGCCATCCTTTGGATTGCATTCGTTCTCCGAATTCGATCCGCGGCTGAACCCTTGATCCCAATTGAAATCCTTGCCAATCCCGTTGTGGCAAGTGCTACGACAGCAGCGCTTTTCAGCATGGGGACCTATGTCGCCACAACAATCTTTATGCCTGTCTATTTTGAAACCGCACGCAATATGAGTGCCGCTGATTCTGGCCTAGCCCTCATTCCGTTCATGGTGGGGACGGTTGTTGGTGCCACGATGGCCGGGCAAACGATGGGCCGGATTACCCACTACAAAAGGCTACCGCTTGGCGGCACGCTCATTGCCGCAGTGGCGGCTCTGTGTATCGCATTTTTCCAAAATCGGATGACGCTCGTTGAACTCGAAGCGCTTTTCACCATCATCGCGATCGGCCTTGGCACCGTACTGCCGACAACGACAGTGGCCATCCAAAACGCCGTTCAGCCGCATCAATTGGGAACGGCAACGGGGGCCATGAATTTCTTCCGTCAACTTGGCAGCGCCCTTTTGGTCGCTGTATTTGGGACCATTTTGCTAAACGCTGGTCAAATTGCACCAACCACAACAAGCGAGGCTGGAGACCGGTTTTTCGTGATGTTTTTAGCCACCGCCATCGGCTTCGGCATCTCATTCGTCGCCTTGCTTTTCATGGAAGAAAAACCACTGCGGTCAAGCGCAAAGCACGCAGCCGAGGCTATTATCGTCGATTAGCCCCGGCTCTTTGTTCGATGGTTTAACCCAACTTTTTTACTTCATCGCGCCAATTGTGCTCTTCCTTGAAGCCCAACACTTCGCGGGTCTTTTTGTTGGACAGCGGAGCTTCCCACTCGCCCATCGGGCGGGTGATCGGCGTGTTCGGGCAATATTTTTTCAAGAATTCAGCCGTAGGAAGCTCGGCTGTGATCGTATCATTGACCGCATTGAACACTTGGAAGCCCAAACCATCTTTTTGAAGACCAAGATGAACGATCTGCGCGAGATCGCGTGAATCGATATAGGCCCAAGCGTTGCGCTTACGGCTCAACGGCTCCTTCAAGAAGGGCGGGAACATCGTGTATTCATGCGGCTCGATCACATTACCGATGCGCAGCGCATAAATGTCCGCCTTATAGCGCATCGCAAAGGTACGCGAGGTCAACTCATTGACCACCTTTGAATGGCCATAGCTATCCATCGGGTCGACATCATAGCTTTCGTCGAGGGGGAAAGAATGGAAATCCTTATCGCCTTCAGCAAAACAGACACCATAGGTTGTCTCGGACGAGGCAACGATCACTTTGCGGATGCCGAGTTTCATTGCGGCTTCAATAACATTATACGTACCCATGACATTGACGCGAAACGTTTCATTGTCGGGATTAATCAAAATACGCGGTACAGCAGCAAAATGAACGACCGCATCAACGGGTGCAGGCGCCTTACCGGCCTTTAATCCGTCAAAGTTAAAATGCGTGGTCATCGCATTAAAGACCTGACCACTATCCGTGATATCGCCGACTAGGTTCGAAATGCCAGGGTGATCAAACGGCTTTAGATCGAAATTGAGAATGTCATACCCCTTGGCTTTGAGCCAAGGCATAACATGGCGGCCGGCTTTTCCGGTGCCGCCTGTGAAGAGAATACGTTTCGTCATTGCAATCGTTCTCCGTTATTTTCTTGATTCTGATGGATCATTTTGTCTCGGGTGTTGCCGATAAACAATACGCGCTGCGGCATGGCAGATCGTCGCAGGAATTTTGTTAGAATTGGGGGCATTTTGTGTGATTTTATGATCGGAATTTACCGAAATCCATCGGTTGCCTCTATCACGGCATCAAGGATCCCCGGCTCTGTTCCGGCATGTCCCGCGTCCGGCACAATCTTAAAATCTGCTCTTGGCCAAGCTTTATGCAAATCCCAAGCATTTTTCACCGGCGTGACGACGTCATAGCGTCCATGAATAATCGCACCAGGAATACTCGACATTTTATGAGCATTGGCCAGTAATTGATCGTCTTGGTCGAAAAAGCCACCATGAATAAAATAGTGACACTCGATACGGGCGAAAGCGAGCGCGAAGTCGTCCTCGCCGAACAGAGTAACCCGTTTGGGATCCGCCAAAAGCGAGATCGTTTTTCCTTCCCATTGGCTCCACGCCCGCGCGGCACGCAATTGCTCGTCGCGGTCGCGAGACGTTAACCGTTTGTAATAGGCGGCAATCATCGAGCCGCGCTCCGCTTCCGGAATGGGCTCGATATAATTCTCCCATGCATCCGGATAGAGCCAATGGCAGCCCGACTGATAAAACCACCTGATCTCATCGCGACGAAGCAAAAAGATACCCCGTAGAACCAATTCACTGACGCGGTTAGGGCATAGTTGGGCGTAAGAGAGACCCAGCGTTGAGCCCCACGATCCGCCCAATACCTGCCAGCGATCTATGCCAAGATGTTCCCTCAGTCGCTCTATATCGGCGACGAGGTCCCAAGTCGTGTTTTCACGTAATTCGGCATGCGGTGTCGAGCGCCCCGATCCGCGCTGATCGAACAGAATAATCCGATAGGCTTCGGGATCGTGCAGACGACGCATGAAGGGCGTTGATCCTCCGCCTGGGCCGCCATGTAACACAACAACAGGCTTACCGTCGGGATTGCCGCATTCTTCAAAATAAAGCTCATGCAGATCGGAAACGCGAAGGCGTCCGGTCCGATAGGGCTCGATTTCCGGATAAGCCTGCCGCAATCTACTCATTCACTTTATCCTTAGGCGCGAAGGCGCTCGTTTTTAGGGTCCCATGCCACATCGGCCAACACGTGAGCCTTACACATATTGCCCATCATCATGATCTCGAAACTCGTTCCTGGCTTTGCCAAGGCCGGTTCAACATAGGCGAAGCTAAGCGACTTGCCCGTTGCATGACCATAGGCGCCGCTGGTGGTCAGTCCGACAATTCGGCCATCATGATAAATTGGCTCATTGCCGTAGCAATCATTGTCCACCGCTTCGACTTCCAAATAGACGAGTTCAATCCGGGGACCGGCCTGCTTTGAGTGAAGCGTGCCGGCTTTGCCGATAAAGTCTTTATTCAAATCAACAAACCGTTCCATTGCGCCTTCGATCAGTGTTACCTCATTGGTCAATTCCGATCCCCAACCGCGATAGGCCTTCTCCATGCGAAGCGAATTCATCGCATAGGTACCAAACAGCTGGATGCCGCAGGACTGACCGGACGTCATCAATGCGTTGAAGACAACAGGCATCTGAGCCATCGGACAATGGAGTTCCCAACCCAATTCACCGACGTAATTGACGCGTAACAACCGGACGCCGGATACGCCCGCAACCGTCGCGGTCTTCCCCGTCAACCACCGGAAGGATACATTGGTCAGATCGATATCGGTCAACGAAGCCAGAACATCACGCGCTTTCGGTCCTGCAAGAACAAGAACCCCATAATCATCGGTCACGTCCGTGATCGTGACCTGTTCGCCCTTCTCGATCCGCCAGTTCAACTGATCAAAATCATGCAACTGTGCAACGGCTGCGGAGAGCACATAGAAATGATCTTCCGCCAAACGGGTGACAGTGATTTCGGATTCGATAAAGCCATTGGCATTCAGAAGGTGACCGAGCATAACGCCGCCATCCTTCGACGGCACCTTGTTGGCGCAAATGCGGGAGAGATAGGCGAAAGCGTCCTTACCTTTGACTTCAAATTTTGAAAAGGTCGACAAGTCCATAAGGCCTACGCGGTTACGAACCGCCTCGCATTCGCTCTTGACGGCATCCCACCAGTTGGACCGCTTAAACGAAAACACCTCGCCCTTGCCACTTGTGTCATACCAACGCGCGCGTTCCCACCCGAAGATTTGGCTAAATTGGGCGCCCTGAGTTGCCAACATATCATGCAGCGATGATTTGCGGATACCGCGCCCGACCGTGTGTTGCTCGCCAGGTTTGTAGCAATAATACATATGGTGATAGTCGGCGATGGAGACTTCGTCGGTATAATCTTTATCGGCCCAATTACCGAAGCGACGCGGGTCAAACTCGCGCATATTGATTTCCGATTGGCCGTGCACCATCCACTGTGCCAGATATTTGCCCGCACCGCCGCCTTGGCAAATGCCAATCGAAGCACCGCAATGCATCCAGTAATTCTTCGGCCCCGGAGCCGGACCAGAAAGATAGGTACCGTCCGGCGTATGGGTAATCGCACCCGAAATGACGCTCTTGATGCCCGCTTCGCCAAACAATGGAAACCGCTCGATACAGCGCTCGAGATAGGGCATCAATCGGTCAAGCTCGGGGGCAACCAATTCGCTTTCAAAATCCCAGGCCGGCGGTTTGCCGTCCCAGCAGACATGCGCCGTGCCAGTCTCATACGGCCCGATCAACACACCATTGGTCTCTTCGCGCAAATAAGCGTGGGACCAAGGATCGCGTACAACCGGCAATTCCTGTTTCAAATCAATCAGCGCCTGCAGCGGCTCGGTGATCAAATAATGATGCAGCATATTCGAGATAGGCACGTTGTGGCCCGTCCAGGAGCCAACCACATCGCAATAGGAGCCGGCAGAATTGACCACATGTTCGCAAATAATATTACCCTGATCGGTAATCACTTCCCACTCGCCCGATGGCAATAATTTGATGTCGGTCACCCGCGTGCGGCGGTAGATTTCAGCCCCCAGTTTGCGGGCACCGGCGGCCATGGCGTTGGTGATATCGGCAGGAGCCACATGACCATCGGTTATTGTGTGGAAAGCGGCTTTAACGCCATCGGTATTCAAGAAGGGATGCACCTTCTTGATCTCTTCCGGTCCAATAATATGCGCCTCATAGCCTGCGAGTTTCGAGACGCCGTAGACCTGTTTCAGCCAATGGACTTCTTCATCGGTGCAGGCAAGCCGTAAACCGCCGCAACCGTGCCAACTGACCGCGTGGCCCGTTAGCTCTTCCAATTTCGGATAGAGCTCGGTGCCGTACATATGAACTTTTGTCATGTTCAGCGACGAGTTGAAATGGGGACATTGTCCCGCTGCATGCCAGGTCGAGCCGGAAGTCAGTTCGCCCTTCTCGACGAGAACAACGTCGGACCACCCTTCGAGCGCGAGATGGTAGAGGAGACCTACGCCCATCACCCCGCCACCTACGACAACCACCCTGGTATGCGATTTCATATGTATATCCTGACTAAAAATGACACTCTTTGACTGAGCTTACGATGACGATGGGCTAGCGTCGATGCCTCCGAGCGACACCAACCGTTCCGGAGCCGTCGAAATCTCTATCGGTCAAGCTTGGCGACGAGCTCTGCCGTTTCTTTCTGGTCAAGCACCCCCAACCGCATTGCAATCGACCAACGCTTGCCGCCAGCAAGTGCCACCATGTCTCCCTTCGCCTTTTCGGCCGTATAGCCCTCCGTCTCCGCTGTCGCAGGGAAGGCCATGCCGATCGCGTCTTGATCGGGCGTCCGGCAAATCCAGCGAATGCAGGTTGACGCATCGCCCCCGCGATAGCGGATATAATCCGCCGTTCCGTCTGGTCGTTTTTGCAACGCATGAACAAAGCCTTCGGAATCAGCTTCCATATCAATCGTGAAAACGATTTCTGGATCAAAAGCCATGCCGGGTTTCAAAACATGATGCAGTTTGGGTTCCTTGGCGAGTTGGTCAATAAAATCAGCATAACCCGGTTTAGGCGTAATATGGGATGGAATAACCTGTCGAACCCGCACTGCCTCTGCCGTGTAAGGGGCAGAATAAATCAACTCGCCCTTATCCACCGGCCGGAAATTAGCATGCGCCAAGTACATCAAATCCATCGGCGTTTGCTTTTGATTATCGACATGCAATTCGAGATCCAAAAGGGTTGAGCCGGCCTTCATTTCAATCGTCGCCGTGGCTAGATAATGGGTTGAAAAAGCAACGGCATACCTAAAGCTCCCGCCAATCTTTAACGAACCATCTGACTCATCAAATTCCACCCAAGCCTTTTGGAATGGCGCATTGGGCATTTCACCATGCAATGGGTGGCGATCTCCTGGTCCCGGCGCACCCATGGCGCTCATGCCACAATGGATAAAAAACGCGCCGTAGCTTTCAAGATAGACTGGGCTATCGACCGGTTCGTCAAACATGGATTTCATGCTGAGATCGCGACCGTCGAACACCGCACGCCAGATTTGCTGGCCACGAAACGGGAGAACAATAATATGTCCCCTTCCATTGCTGACCCGCAGGGCTTCGGTCCCAGAGGCGTAACGAAAGAGTGAGAGCTTGAATTCGCCCATTGTGCCCAAGGATGTCTCGCCATCGCCAAACATCCGTCTTGTCAACTCAATTTGAATCGGCATTGCGTTTCCTTCCCCCCTCGCCTCGCTTTATGGGTATTTGGCATAAAAAGACGGGATCGGTCCAGCACCCACAACACGGCTCAAATATCTTACCGTCCATCATCCAAAATCCAATTGTTGGTCGTCTCGGTCGCTAACCGTGTGCCTTAAACGGATACCTAAAAAACTTATCTAAAGAGACCGAAGTATGACTTGCGAAAATATCAACATTCTGCGCAGATGACAAAAGCTATACGATGTTTTGTAAATGCCTTATCGGGTTGTAACGGTTGAAATCTGGGTATGCTTTTCGAGTATTGCGCTGAGTGTAGGAGATGTTGCAACGTTGACGAAGGGCATCCAGCCCTCGACGTGACATTGACCCTTGTTGAACAAGCAAAATTTGGAAGCATCTGCATAGAACGCAACTGTGTTTATCTCGGTGCCAGCGGCTGTACCTTGGGCCAAGAAAAACCCTTTTCTTGCAGTCTATATCCTCTCTCATTTGATCCACATTCGCGGACTTTTTCATACGATAGCGAATGCCCTGTGATGCCAGCCTATGTTTCGCAATTGAAAGATAAAACGAGCGAAGCCTCGCAGCATTTACAGGAGGTCACAGAGGAAATTTTAAGGCTAGAGGGAATCGATCCAACATTTCTGAAAGAAAATCGCGAAGTAGATGTTGACTACTTCGACCTCATCAAGCTTTCTCATTCCGCTTTGCCAGTACGCTCGGCCAAATAAAGCGGGAATTTAGTGTGCGTAAAAAACTCGACGGTCCTGAAATGAACATGGCAGAAAAACACGTAGGTTTTCAAAGCTGGACAGAAGACAATCTTTGGGTCGAAAGCAGTCACAACGACATTGTTTATTACACCACCCGTTGGGATGCGCTGTGCCCCTATGTCGATGTTACCGCTGACATGCTTCAGGCCGCTCCAAAACCGTTCATCGTTTATGCACTGCCTCCAGAAGGCACCTATGGCGTGCCGATCGGGGATCGTTATGGATTGGTTGATACGCAATCTGAAGCGTTCTGGTCGGATGAGCGTCGGTCCCGCAAGTTCCGCGACTATGAAAAAATGTACCGGAACTTCACCTATTCCGAAGAGGTGATCCCCGGTTCAAGTCTCACCATTGAGATTATGCAGGAGATGGGTGGCGAACATTTTGCATCTTGTTATATCGATGATCGCGAGGTCGAGGGTTTCATCGATTATGTTCAGTCCCTGAGCGTTCTTGTTCTCAAAGTTCACGCCCCAGATGGCACACTTGTCCTAACCGATGTGTCGATTTTATTGCCTGATTATAACCAACTCTATGGCAGTTTCTGCCAGTGGAACCGGACGTATAAAAACCGCTCTCCTGGGATCTATGCATGCTTGCTCGCCATTCGGTGGGCGCAAAAAAACAATCTACGATATTACAACCTCGGCCCCGTTGGCGATTACGGGTACAAGGAGCTTTTCGTTACGGATTTTGAGCCTATTTATTCACTCGCCCTGACCGATATCGATCACCCTTTAGCGCTTGATAAAACCTCTCCGCTCCACACCGATTTCGATGTTCAACATTGGAACCAGGTCTATCGGGATTTGGAACCGGCCAAGAAATTTAATCGGGTTGGCTGAGCGCACATCGCGTTAGAAGATATGCTCGCCACCAAAACTGTGATCATAATCCATCAACAGTTCTTCGCCGACCTTTAGCGTTGCAAGGGCTTCAAAATGCCCATCTTTTTTCATTCTGATATTTGGCGTTTTGGAATGGTTGACGTAGATGGCAAAATCCATCGTGTTCAGTCCCATCGTCGAAACCAAAACCTCTTTGTCATCATAATAGCAAAACATATCGATTTGTTGACGAACGCCTTTCGGCAAACGCTTCAACTCGTCCCGCGTGAATGAGAGTTCCTTATGTGACACAAGACTTCGAAGAGGATCTATCCCCTTCTCTATCTTTCGGATGGCGAAAACACCAATGCCGTGGACAGGTGAAACACCCAGACGGCAATAAACGTCTTCGGTCAGATGTCTTAAAAGGTGCTTCTTTTTCACGCTAATCACTCACACGAACGTCCAAAATTCACAATTTATCTATAGTCCAGACATAATTTTTTGTAAAATAGATCAGGTTCGGGACAATTGCCTATGTGGAGCAAACCATTTGGTCCAGTGTTCCGTTATAGTGGAACGGCTCGTCCACAATATCTGACAAGAATGCAATTATGACGCATTCTTAACTTTTGCTTTTAATGGCAACGTTTTAGATGGAACGATTGGCGTGATAATCGCGTTGGAAAATATGGTTAGGTATCCCTTGGCTTTAAGCGTTCGCCCTGTATCACACCGCCGAACCGGAGTTCTTGCTCGATACCGGACCGCTACGTTGGTGCTGGGATTGGGGCTTGCGGGTTGCATGCCCGTCTTTGAACCCTCGAACCGAAGCCTGTCGCTGCCCTCCGCCTTTGATCAAACATCCGTATCGTCCCGTCCTTTGACCAATGACTGGCCAAAATTGTTTCGGTCGAACGAGCTCGAAACGCTCATCAGCCAAGCAGACATAGGCAATCTTGACCTTGCCGGTGCTGTCGCGAGAATTGCGGAAGCTAACGCCCAGACTGCGTCGGCCAATGCCCAAACATTGCCATCGCTCGACGGTTCATTAACCGCCCAAAGATCCGCGACGCCCGGTACGATTTCGAGCACATCGGGTCCGTTTTCAACCTCGGTGTCGAACCAATTCGCTGTGGGCTTGACCGCCAGCTATACGCTGGATGCTTGGGGACGCTATCGTTCGCTCCAATCCGCCGCAATGGCGAACGCAGAGGCATCCGTATTTGATCGGGATGCGTTGGCGTTGGCGATAGCAGGTTCAACAGCAACAACATATTTCGGAATTCTTGCCGCAAGAGATCGCATCGCGCTTCAAAGGGAAAATATCGCACTTGCGACTCATATTCTGGACGCAATCCGTGCGCGTGTCTCTGTTGGTACCGCATCGGCATTGGATATTGCCGAGCAAGAGAGCATTGTCGCTTTGCAAAAAGCGGCAGTTCCCGCATTGGAGCAACAGGTATCCCAAGGTCTAAACCAGCTGGCAATTTTGCTCGGCCGCCCACCAGAAGGTTTTACCATTAAGGCCGCTAGTCTCAAGGTCCTACTCGTGCCCGATATAAAATCGGGCTTGCCGTCGACCCTTCTCGTGCGCAGGCCCGACCTCGCGCGCGCCGAAGCGGATCTGCGCGCAGCGGACGCTAATGTTCAGGCAGCACGTGTTGCCTTTTTGCCAAGCTTTGATCTTACCCTAAAAGGCGGCAATGAAAGCCGCACCCTAGCTAACTGGCTCCGACCTGATGCAGCTTTTGCATCCGCCCTTGGGGGGCTCACAGCACCCATTTTTGACGGCGGCGCACTTGACGCGAGCTACGCATTACAATCTGGCCGTCGCAACGAGTTGGTTGCCGCCTATCGCAAAGCCGTGCTGACCGCTCTGGGCGATGTTGAGAATGCTCTGGTTTCTGCCAAACAAGGTCGATTGCAAGAAGATTTGCAGGTCGATGTGGTCACAGCATCAAAACGGGCCTATTCGATCAGCGAGGAAAGGCTTCGGGCCGGCACCATTGATCTTGTAACATTACTAACCGTTCAACAAAACCTGTTTCAGGCCCAGCAAGGCCTTATCCAATCGCGCCTTAACCGCTTGCAAGCCTCCATCGCCCTCGTTCAGGCGCTCGGTGGGGGCTTTGATGTCACAACTCGTCCAATATCGTTAAAACGCGATACCATGCCCAACGCTGTTACACCGGTCATCAATCCATGAAAATGAGCCGCTCGACGATTATTACCGTTCTTGCCCTAGTCGCTGTTATCGGCGGAATCGCATGGTTCGTCCTTTTGCCGCCGAAACAACCGGCAGCACGGGGGGGACGAAATAGCCCGGACGACGGCCCGATACCGGTTCTCGCCTTCAAAGCCGAGCGACGTATGATGCCCATCGATGTTGAAAGTATCGGAACCGTTCAGGCGCTCAACATGGTCACGGTGCGAACCGAGGTCGACGGCCGGTTAATCGATCTCTCCTTTCGCGACGGGCAGGATGTAAAGGTGGGCGAAATTTTAGCCAAAATCGACCCCACGATTTACCAAGCCCAATATGATCAAGCTTTGGCCAAAAAGGCGCAGGATCAAGCGATCTTAGCCAACGCTCAACGCGATCTGGAACGCTATCTCAATCTCGCCAAAACCGAATACGCCCCGCAACAACAAGCCGACACGCAACGCTCGACCGTTGCGCAATTAACCGCGCAGATCGCGGCTGATCAAGCCTCCATCGATACGGCCAAAACCTATCTTGATCACACGACCATACGCGCGCCAATCGAGGGGCGGACGGGTATTCGCGCGGTTGACAAGGGCAATCTCGTGCGCGCCTCCGACCAAACCGGGCTTGTAACGATTGCCCAAGTGAAGCCTATTTCGGTGATCATCACCCTTCCTCAGCAACAATTATTGGCGATTAATCGCGCCATGGCAAAAGGTATATTGCCGGTAGAGGCCAGAGACGGCGACACGGGTTCGGTGATTGATCGCGGCGAGGTGGAGGTCGTCGATAACGCCGTGGATCAGACGACGGGCACGATCAAACTTAAAGCCCGTTTCGCGAACGCTGACTTAGCCCTGTGGCCAGGTCAATTTATCAATGTGATGTTGCAGGTCGGCACGATAAACGATGCCCTGATCGTTCCCACCCCCGCCCTTCAGCGCGGTCCGGCGGGTGCCTTTGTATATATGGTCGATGAACAATCTAAAGTCAGCGTTCGCGCTGTCACCACCCTTCGACAAACAGAAACCGAAACGGCGATTGCCACCGGCTTGGAAGCAGGAGAAACGGTGGTGACGAGCGGTTTCAATCGCTTAGCCGACGGTTTGTCCGTGCGCGTCGATGCGACGACCGTCATCCCTGTCGTACCGGCGGCGCGTCAAAAAGGCTCTGGTAAAAAGCCAAATGCGGCAACAGCGCCGGTGAAAACGCCGTGAGAACCGAACCATGACGGACGTGGTGGGAGTATCCTCACCCTTCATCAAACGGCCGGTCGCCACATCTCTTTTGGCGGTTGCGCTCGCGCTGTGTGGCTGGCTGGGTTTTCGGGGACTGCCCATTGCCGCCTTACCTCAGGTCGAATTTCCAACCATTGAGATCATGACACAATATCCCGGTGCTAATCCGGATACGATGGCGTCGCTCATTACCGCCCCTTTGGAACGCCAGTTTGGGCAAACGCCCTCGCTCGCCGGCATGTCATCGCAGAGTTCGTTCGGGTTGAGCCGAATAACGCTCCAATTTGATCTTGGTCGCGATATCGATGCGGCCGCCCAAGACGTTCAATCGGCCATCAATGCGGCTGCAGCCAGTCTACCCAGAACCCTGCCCTACCCCCCCGTCTATTCGAAAATCAATCCGGCCGATCAACCGATTATAACGCTTGCTTTATCCTCGCCCACCGTCCCGCTCCGCGGCTTAAGCGATTTTGCCGATACGATCTTGGCACCTAAGCTCAGCGAGATTTCAGGCGTTGGTCGCGTTTCCGTCGAAGGCGGCATCCGGCCGGCGGTTCGTGTCAAGCTCGATCTTGATCGTCTGGCCTCCTATAAAATCGGCACTGAAGATGTCCGCTCGGCCATCGCTGCAGCCAATGTCGCCGCTCCAAAGGGCTCGCTTGATGGATCAGAGCAAAGCTATACGATAGCAGCCAATGACCAGATCGGGACCGCGCAAGCCTATGGTGCGGTGGTGATCGCGTCCCGAAACGGGGCCAATGTCTTGTTGCGGGACATCGCAGAAGTCGCGGATGGGCTCGAGAATGACCGCGTTGCGGCGACCCATCAATCAGAAGCCGCGGTTATCTTAGATGTGCGCCGTCAACCGGGGGCCAATGTCGTCGAGACGGCGGATCTCGTCAAAGCGGCACTACCGCGACTGCAACGCACTCTCCCCGCAGGTGTCTCTTTTGCAATTGTCCAAGACCGAACCGAGACGATTCGCGCGTCGATCCGTGACGTCGGCCTAACCTTGATTCTGAGCATCGTGTTGGTCGTCGGCGTCGTGCTCGTCTTTCTGCGCTCCACGCGTGCGACCTTTATCGCGGGGATTACGTTACCTTTATCCATCGTCGCCAGTTTCGGCGCGATGTGGTTTGCGGGCTTTAGCCTCGACAACCTTTCGCTCATGGCGCTGACAATTGGCACCGGCTTTATCGTCGATGACGCCATTGTGATGATCGAGAATATCGCTCGTCACATTGAAGACGGCGATCAACCCTTAACGGCCGCGCTAAAAGGCGCAGGCGAGATCGGTTTTACGGTCATCTCGCTCACCGTTTCCTTACTTGCAGTGTTTATTCCGCTTCTGTTTATGACCGGCTTGGTCGGGCGTATGTTTCGAGAATTCGCTCTGACCCTTTCGATCGCGGTACTCGTCTCCGCCGTCATCTCGCTAACGTTAACGCCGATGATGTGCGCCTATCTATTACGGCGTGAGCCCAACCAGGCACCTTCAACACTTCGCGCTTTTTTTGACTGGCCTGTCACCGCGATGGCCAATCTCTATGACCGGACGCTCGGTTGGGCACTGGATCGCTCGGCGTTGATGCTCACCGTAACCTTTGCGACGATGGCGCTGACGGCGGCACTTTACATCGGTATGCCGAAGGGCTTCTTGCCAGATCAGGATACGGGTCTGATTTCGGTCGTCCTTGAAGCCTCAGCGGATGTCTCTTTTACCGAAATGCAACGGCTCGAACGTGAGGTCAGTCAGGCGATAGGTACCGATCCGGCGGTAACCCATGTGATCGGTGTGTTGGGCATCGGCGGACAAAATGCGACACTTAATGCCGCCCATTTGCTTGTAGCTCTCTCCCCTGCAAGCGGGCGCACCGAGCGAGCTGCCGATATTGCGGCGCGTTTGATCCAAATCGAACAACACGTGAAAGGGGTTCGCCTGTACGTCGAGCCGGTCCAAGATGTCGAGATTGCCACCCGTTCGAGTAAAGCCCGTTACCAATACACGCTCACCGGTTCAGATGCCGACACAGTAGCACAGTGGGGCGACAAGCTTCTCACCGAATTAGGCAAAGACCCGCGTATCGCGCGCATCGCGACCGAAACACCGAGTGGCGGCCTCAGGGCCTTTGTCCACATTGATCGTGAAAAGGCCGGGCGGCTTGGAGTATCCATGCAGCTCGTCAATGATACGCTCAACGATGCGTTCGGCCAGCGACAAATCTCAACCATTTACGCGCAATCCAACCAATACCGTGTCGTGTTACAAGCCGCCGCCAAAAGTCAGACGGACCCCGCAATTTTAGCCAAGCTGTTTGTCTCAACTTCGACGGGTGCACAGGTTCCGCTGTCAACCTTCGCGACATTGACACGGGATACAGCACCCCTGGTCATTGCCCATGAAGAGCAATTTCCAGCCTACACGCTAAGTTTTGACCTGGCTCGCAACGCATCGCTGGATCAAGCCGTTGCAGCCATGACGGATGCTGAAGCCACCATTGGTCTACCCTCGTTGCTCGTTGGCAACTTCACGGCCGATGCTGCCGAATTCCAACGTGCCTTGGCGAGCGAGGTCTGGCTCATCCTTGCGGCCATCGTTGTCATTTATCTGGTTTTGGGCATGTTGTATGAAAGCTACATTCACCCCGTCACCATTCTCTCGACTCTCCCCTCCGCCGGTGTGGGAGCTTTGTTGGCCCTCTCAGTTAGCGGCCATGATCTATCGATTATCGCGTTGATTGGCATTGTGCTGTTGATGGGCATTGTTAAAAAGAACGCAATCATGATGATCGATTTCGCAATCGCCGCCGAACGGCAAGAAGGTCACACGGCGCGTGATGCGATTGTTGCAGCGTGTCGTTTGCGCTTCCGGCCCATTATGATGACAACCTTGGCGGCCCTGTTTGGAGCCGTCCCGTTGGCCTTTGCCCATGGTGCGGGGTCAGAACTGCGAATTCCGCTCGGCGTAACCATTATCGGCGGTCTATTGATCAGCCAGATTTTAACGCTCTACACGACGCCGGTGATCTTCTTGGCGCTTGAACGGCTCCGCAGCCCAAGGAGCGCGATGCCATGATCAGCTTCAGCGGGCTCTTCATTCGGAGGCCGGTAGCGAGTTCGCTGATCGCACTCGGACTTTTATTTGCAGGCGCCTTGGGCTTTATCGCCTTACCGGTAGCAAGCTTACCCTCGGTCGATTTACCGACGCTCCGCGTTACCGCAACCCAACCGGGTGCTGATCCTGAAACCATGGCAACAACGATTGCCGCGCCGCTTGAGCGGCAATTGGGTTCGATCGCCGGCGTTACCGAAATCACATCAACCAGCTCATTGGGCGCGACCGCGATTGCCGTCCAATTCGACATTAACCGTCCGGTTGATAAAGCCGCGCGCGACGTACAGGCGGCGATTAATGCGGCGGCAAATGATTTACCCTCCGATCTGCCGTCGTTACCCATCGTCCGCAAGCTTAACCCGGCGGCGTTCCCCGTTCTGGTTTTAGCCCTTACCTCCGATACAATCACGAATAGCGACCTCTATGACATCGCCGACACGGTGATCGCGCAACGGCTCAGCCAAGTGCCGGGAGTGGCAGAAGTCAGCGTGAACGGTGCCGAACAACCCGCGATGCGGATCAGCATCGATACCAACCGATTAGCCGCCATTGGTGTCGGCATCGACGCCGTACGCACGGCGATCGTCAATGCCAATGCTTTGGGACCGTTAGGGGCGTTTGAAGGCTCTATCCGTACCGAAATGTTAGCCACCAATGCCCAGCTTGAAACGGTCGATGATTACAAAAGCATCGTCGTGGCCATCCACAACGGCTCGGCGATCCGATTGGGCGATGTCGCCGACATTCAAAAAGGTGTCCGCAATATTCGTGCGGCAGGTTGGTTTAACGGCAAGCCTTCCGTGATTTTACAAATCACGAAACAGCCCAATGCCAATGTCATTGAAACAGTCGATGCGGTCAAAGCGCTGCTTCCCGAACTGGGGCGCTGGATACCGGCAGGTGTAAAGATAGAAACGCTGACAGACCGGACGGAATCAATCCGAAGCTCCATCCGCGATTTGATGAAAACCCTGCTGATTGCCATCGGTTTGGTCATGGTTGTGGTTTTTGTCTTTTTGCGAAGCACCGCCCAGACCATCGCTGTCGGCGTGACCGTTCCACTTTCCATCGCGGGCAGTTTTGCTGCCATGTGGCTGGCAGGCTTTACACTCGACACGCTATCGTTGATGGCGATTACCATTGCCGTCGGATTCGTTGTTGATGACGCGATTGTGGTGGTTGAAAACGTGCATCGCCACGTCGAGGCGGGCGAAAGCCCGATGACGGCCGCCTTGAAGGGCGCGCAGGAGCTTGGTTTTACAGTTCTCTCGATCAGCTTATCGCTTGCAGCCGCCTTTATTCCGATGATTTTCATGGAAGGCATTATCGGACGTTTGTTTCGCGAATTCGCGCTCACGATGGTTTTTGCAATTGCAGTGTCGACCTTCGTGTCGCTAACGATAGCGCCTGTCATTTGCTCAAAATTGTTGCACCGCCAAGGTGAACCAGGGCGATGGCGGCTTGACCGTTGGATCGAGCGTGGCCTTGAAGGATGCGCGACACTCTACACGCGTTCTTTGGAACCCGTTTTACGTCATCCTTGGATCACCCTCGTGGTCTTTGGCCTCGTGATTGCGGCGACGGTGGATCTCTTCATCACCATGCCCAAGGGCTTTTTCCCGCAAGACGATATAGGCTTGATTTTTGGCTCGACCGAAGCGGCACCCGATATTTCGTTTACCCGAATGAGCGCGCTTCAGCAAAAAATGAGCGATATTGTCAGCGCCGATCCGGCGGTATCCGGTGTGGCGTCGTTTATCGGCGCTTCTGGCGGTCTATCAACGGTCAATCAGGGGCGGCTGCTCGTAAGCCTCAAACCGTTTTCAGAGCGAAAAGTAACGAGCGCCGAAGTTGTTGCACGCCTCAGGCGAGCCACATCGGGGATTGCAGGTATTCGCCTGTTTATGGCCTCTGCCCAAGATTTCCGCGCTGGTGCCCGCTCGGGTAAGTCACCCTTGCAGTTCACCCTGTGGGGACAAGATCTCAAAGCGTTACAAGAATGGGGACCAAAAGCGGAAGCAGCTTTAAAATCTGCCCCCGAATTGGCTGACGTTTCAACCGACAAAGTTAGCGGTGGATTACAACTCAACATCGTGGTGGATCGCGCCCGCGCTGCCCGGGTTGGCGTCAAATTTCAAGACATCGACGCCACCTTGAACGATGCCTTTGGACAGCGCCAAATTACAACGCACTACACGCCGCGCAATCAATACCGAACTATTCTATCGGTGGCGAAAGACCGTCAGGCCGATCCAAGCGATCTAGCAGGCCTTTATGTACCCGGCGCGAAAGGCCTTCAGGTACCCTTGGGAACGCTTGCCCATTTTAATCGCGGGCTTGCGCCCCTCGCCATCAACCATCAAGGCCAGTTTGCCTCTGTCACCATCACCTATGACATGGCCGAAGGTGTTACGCAGGACGCCGCGACGGCGGCGGTAAAAAACGCGATTCTCAGTCTGCATCTGCCTGAAACGATCAATTCAGATTTTGCCGGAGATGCGAAAGCCTTCACCACCGCATCAAGTTCGCAAGGCTTGCTCATTTTGGCCGCCGTTTTGGCCGTCTATTTGATCCTCGGCATTTTGTATGAAAGCCTCGTTCACCCGCTTACCATTCTCTCTACCTTACCCTCGGCAGCGCTCGGCGCGTTATTGGCGCTCAAGCTTTTTGGACTCGAAGTTAGTTTGATTGCGATCATCGGCATTATT